>Ga0081455_10005982_pt1 | contig 13196 bp, 7 predicted proteins | sample TabmetS3T2R1_FD_70207 | JGI IMG/M metagenome (GOLD analysis project Ga0081455, IMG submission 70207) | Tabebuia heterophylla rhizosphere microbial communities from the University of Puerto Rico - S3T2R1 | ecosystem: Host-associated > Plants > Roots > Rhizosphere ... | reverse complement strand
TCGACGTTGCGCCCGGCCACCAGAAACTGATCGGCCCGTTGGAGCATAAAGCGTTGGGATCATTGGCTTGCGCCAGGCTGCACGCCGGGATCACCGGCCCCGCGACCGTGTTGAATCGATTGTAGTCGACGCTGGCGCCGAAGAAGCCGCCCGGCGTGCCGTGAATCGTGTGCCGGTAGACGTAGTCTCCCTGAACCACAACTCCGGCCCCCAACTCGCGCTGAAGGCCTATGTTGAAGTGCTGCGACTGAGTCGTGGGAAATTCGCGCGGGTATAACGCTCCGAGAGCGTTGGCCTGTTTGGAGAGCAGAATCTGCGGCTGCGAGCCTGTGCCGGGGAACTTGGCGTTTTGCAGCGCGCGTAAGGTCGGAAGGTCCGCGAGGAACTGACCATACCTGTAAGGGAAGGGGAACGACTGGAGAAACTGGTTGGTGAAAGGCGTTCCGGTTCGCGGGTTTGTCACGGCGGCGTTGCCGATGAATTGCCGGCCACTGGCGCCGATCACCGCGCGCTCCCCGAGTCGCCACCAGCCGAGTTGCGTGTCGTAAAAGATGCCGGCCCCGCCGCGAATGACGGTCGAATTATTCTTACCGAAAGACCAGGCGAAACCTGCGGCCGGTCCGAAGTTCTTGTACTGTTTCTCCGGAGGCCTCAGGTCGCTCCCATAAATCGGAGCCACCAGCGCCGGCTTCTGAAGGTCGTAGTTGAGAAGATTCGTTTCGTGCTCCCACCCCAGGCCATAATTCAAGGTGAATGTAGGAGTGATTCTCCAGGCGTCTTGCGCATATAAATGGAATCGATCGTTGACCTTCGCGTTTTCGAGCTTGAATGCCGGCTGCGCGCGGTCCCCGATGCCGAGCAGGAAGGTGACCACCGGCAGTCTCTGGAGATCGGCGGGCGTGTTGATTGTTTGGGGCAAGCCGAGAAGCTGGAAGAGGCCCGGGACCTGGGCGGGCAGGACGCCGGCTGAAATAAAGGATGCCCGAAGGAATTCCGGCGACAGCAGGTAGGCGCGCGCCGGATCGAAGAAGCCCCAGTAGCCTGTTCCGTAGAAGTGCTCCCATTCGCCGCCGAATTTCACCCGGTGGGAGCCGAGCGACCATGTCACGTTATCCGACAGTGGGAAGCGCCGCAGATCGCGGCCCTGCGGCGAGTTGAAGTTGTTCCCGAGCGCGAAATTTACAGAGTTGAGATAGAAGACCTCCGGCCCGCCGGCGCCGACGCAGAAGCCAGTTATGTCGCCGCTGCACGGGGCCGGGATGTTCCGGTTCTGCCAATATTGAAAAGAGAACCGAAGATCATTCACGACCTTGGAGCTGATGACGCTGGTCAGGCCCAGTTGATACTGGTCGGCCCAATTCTTATTCGAAACGTGATTCGAAGGAAGCGTGGGGATGGCGGCGGTGAAAGGCCCGCTGTTTCTGTTCCCGTCGTGCGAATAGCGGAAGAAGAGCGAGTGCTTGTCGTTGTAACGGTAATCGACCCTCCCGCTCAACTGTTTGCCCGTGTAAGGCGCCGGCGCGACAGTGGCGAATCTCGCGACCGACGTGAGGTCGGGCTGCACGACGTAAACGCCGAACTGGTTCACGTATTCGAGGTTGAAAAAGAAATGGAGCTTGTCCTTTTTGACCGGGCCGCCCAATGAGAATCCTCCCTGTCGCCGGGCGAAGAAGGGGTCGTTGGTGACCGCGGTTCGACCCAGGCTCGGATATGCCGCCATGTTGTGATCGCGGAAGTAGAAATATCCGGCGCCATGAAAATCATTGCTGCCGCTGCGCGACACGATATTAATCGCCCCGAACGCCGTAATGCCCGTTGAGAGATCGAAGTTTGTGCTCGAAAGCTGGAACTCCTGCACTACTTCCTGCGAGAAGTTCTGTCCTGTGCCGCCTTCGATCGGATTGCGGACGTTGCCGCCATCCACGGTGATGGCGGTGCGTGAGGACGGGCCTCCCAGCACGGAGACGTTGAATTGCGCGTTGAACTGAGCCGGGTTACCGGGATTCACGGTCACACCGGGTTCCAACTGGGCGAGGTTCAAGAAGCTGCGCCCGTTGAGCGGCAGGCTGTCAATCTGCTGCCGCGTCACCACGCCCTGCACGGTGTTCGATTCGTAATTGATCGTCGTCGCCGTCGCGCCTGTCACCGTGACGATTTCATTCGTCTGCCCGACTTGAAGCGAGACGTTGACCGTCGTGGTCGAGCCGGTGGACACAGTGGCCGGTCGCACGAAAGCGCTGAAACCCTTCGCCACCACTTTCACCTCGTACTCGCCTGCCGGAAGCGACGGCGCGGAATAGAAGCCTTCGGAATTGCTCTCCACCGTGCGCGTCGCGCCGGTCTCTTTATTGGTCAACGTCACCGTGGCGTTGGGAACCACCGCGCCCGTGCCGTCGGTGACGGCGCCAGCCAGAGCGCCCGTCGGAACCTGCGCGTAGTTCGGCGAAAAGACAAAAACTGCTGAGAGCAGGATGAAAAGTAAATGACTGGCGGTTCGTCGCATAGGATTCTCCTTGGTTGTGATCGTTTATGGTCCATACGCCATATGTCATATTTCATATGGCATATGAAACATGGCGCGTGGCGTATTCCTGCTACTGATGACCCCAACACAAAGCTAGTCGGTCTGGGAGCGCGGGCGTCCTTGCCTGCCTGACTTCAATAAAACGAGTATTTGCTTTTCACTCATTACCTTCGCAGCCAGGCAGGCAAGGACGCCCGCGCTCCCGGTATGCGCTACAGGGCCGCGCTACGAGGGATTACTTCTTCAAATATTGATCGAACCATTCAACCGCCAACTTGATCGCCTGTTGGCGCTGCTCGCGGTAAATGCCGTAGTGCGTGATGTTCGGGACGGAGACGTATTTCTTCTTCGCCCCGGGCATCCGGTCGTAAGCGAGTTTCGCGTGATCCTTGTTGTCGAAGAGTTCTTCCTTCTCGGCGACGATGAAGAGGACGGCGCAGTCTTTGACCTTGGCGGCCTCTTCGACGGGCGCGTAATGGAGCATCTTGTCGCGGATCGGCGCGCCGATCAGATTGCCGACCACTTTGGCGCGCGGTTCGGGATAGCCCATCTCTCCGCGCGCCCGCCTGGCGGCTTCGTCGTAAGTGGTCTTGGCCTGCTCGGCGTCGGCCACCACCCACCGCGAATCGAATGCGCCGACCTGGCTGACGATGGCCTTGACGCGCGGGTCGCGCGCCGCGACGTAAAAGACGTGGCCGCCGGAATAGCTGGATCCGCGCAAGCCCACACGCTCTTTGTCCACCATCGGGGCGCCCATCGCCCAATTGATGACGTTGAACCAGTCGGTCGTCTGTTCGAGCGGGTCGACGTACTCGCGCAACTCTTCCACCTGCGCGGTGAAGCGGCGACCATCCTTTTTTTCCGGGGGCGCCTTCAGCACGACGCGCCCGTCGCTCTGCCCCCAGCCGCGATAATCGAAATCGATGACCAGATAGCCGGCGTTCGCCAGCGCCATCGCGTCCAACCGGAAGTTGGCCGCCACGCCGCCCCAGCCATGCGCCTGAATGATCGTCGGCAGCGGCTTGCCCGCGAGCGATTTCAGCCAGAAAAGCTCGGCGTTCAGCCGCACGCCTTCGCTGATGATGTTCGCAGTGCGGAAATCAATGTTGTCGGGCGCTTTGAACCCCGTAGCCGGTTGTTGCGGCGACGCCGCCGGATCAGGGGGGCGCGTCGTCGAAGGCTGCTGCGCGGACAAGGCGCCGCCGGTCGCGAGAATAGTGACTATAAAAACAAGTATTCTGTTTAGAGATTGCGTCATCATTATTCGATCAGCGTTTTTCCTGCGTCGCCGCGGACGTCGTGACGAGCTGTTGAAGCTTGCCGCCACGGCCTGAAAGCATCAGCTTGATCAACTCTTCGGTGACTTTCGGCTCGAGCCCTTCGGTGTGGCCCTTTTCAAGGCGTATGACGTCGGCGACTACGCGGCCCTCCTTGCAGTCCGGATAGGCGAAGACTTGCGCCTTGCCTGGCGCGGGCAAGAGTCCCCAACCCGGGCGCAGCAGATTCAGACGAGTACTGTCAAAGACGTAGCCGGCCTTGACGTCTTCGATCTCCCTCGGCGCGAGCCGCGGGCCGCAAGAGTATTTCTTGGCCCATTCGGAGGTCTCAGGCACGCCCTTCTCGTCGATTTCGCGCTGGCCCGTCGCGTAGATGTGCGAGAATTCGGCGGCGGGAGGCTCTCGAAGCGCCGCCATAGCCGACGTCATCGGGCTGGCTCCGCCGGGCGCCGCGGGCCGGGCCGCGCCAGACGCTCCGCCGCCGGTGGGGGCGAAAGTCGAGCTGCGACCCGGGTTCCCACCCAAACGACCGCCGGAGAGGCTGAGCCATCCATCCACCCTGTCCTTGAAGAAATCCGTACGCACGAGCCGGTTGGAGGTCATGCCACCCTGGGAATGGCCCACCAGCCAGAAAGCCTTAACGTTCTCTTTGCCGATCTGCTCGACGACGAAGTTGACGATGTTCTTCAAGTACTCGTCGTCGGCGTCAGTCCACACCCTCGTCGGAGAGTTCGGAGTGGCGACTACCAGACGATACTTGTCCACGTAATCCAGCAGCGGGAAATAATGGCGCTGCCAGTTCCCGTAAGAGCCGGCGCCGTGCAGGCTCAGAATGAAGGTGACCTTCTCGCCCTTCTTCAGGTCGCACGGATAATCGAGGAAGTAAGTGCGGCGCGTCTTCATATCGACCACGTTCCCCTGATTGACCACTGTGGCGCTCGAGCATTCACGGTCGGGGCAGTGCAGATATGGAGCGCCGGCGGCGCAGGTCGTGCCCTCAAACTGGAAGGGTTTTTCCTGGGCGCTCGCCGTTCCCGCGAATGACAGCGCGACGGCGACGGCAAAGAATCCGATCAAATTGTGTGACTCTTTCATGTGATTTCTTCCTACGTGGGTTTGATATATTTCTGTCCTGAATTACTTACTCAGCGCCCGGCGCGGGAGGCGCTCCTACGGGGCCATTCGCGCCGCGTTTTTCCATAATCTGTCTTACTTCGCCAGTCGGATCATTCTCCACGCGGCAGGGCGTATCGAAGATCATTACCGCTCGTTTCTGTGGGGTGTAAGCGGGCCAGTTCGGCAGCCCCTTGTGACTCGGACTGCCCGAGCGGGCCAATGACGCCCATGCCCCGGCGCTCGCGGCTTCGAGTTGGCGCATCGCTGGGTTGATCGGGCCGACCATGCTTTCGCACAGGCCGATGTGATTGAAGACGAACGGAATCTCCATCGTGTGAGGCGCGCGTAAGCCCATCACCGGCGTCTCCCAGGCCCAGACATAAAGATAGGTCGCGGCGCGGCCCAGAGCCGCTCGGCGTTCAGCCAGTCGGATCGAATTCATCGCGGAAGCGTCGGTGGAAATGTTGGTCGAAAGCTCGTAGGGAGTGGCTTTCGGATACCGCCTGCGATAGCCCGCAATGATCCGCTCGGCTTCATCGCCCAATAATCGTTTGGCGTTTTCAAGCAGCCCGGCTTCGTCGAGCTTGCCGTAATTCGGAGAGTCAATTTCATAGACAGTTCGCTCCGTCCGCGTGTAGCCGACGATCACCGGCACGTCCGCCGAAATCGGCGTCGCCACAGGCTCAAACGGATTCGCCGGCAGAACCACGCCATCCACGACGGTCCCGAATCTGGCTTTATTTCCGGCGTCCATCAGTTTGTCGAGCGGAACGTTCTGCAACTCGCGCCCCTGTCCCGGCTTCAGCCCAAGCTCGTTCAGCAGCGTTTCAGCGGTCTTGTTCGCCGCCTCGCGCGCCCCGCCTCGCAAGCCCGCGCCGCTCTGAATCACCGCCCGATGGAAAAGTCCCTTCGCGCTCGGCATCGCCAGCAAGGTGGACACCTTCGCGCCGCCGCCCGATTGTCCGAAAATCAACACCTTGTTCGGATCGCCGCCGAAGGCGCTGATGTTGTCGCGCACCCATTGGAGCGCGGCCACGAGGTCCTGTTGGCCGATGTTGGCGGAATTTGCGAAATCAGGGCCTCCGACCTCTGAGAGATGGAGATAGCCCAACACGTTCAGCCGGTGATTGACCGTCACAGTGACGACGTCCTGGCGCAGCGCCAACCCCGCGCCGTCGTAGCCGATCGAACCGCCAGTGCCCTGATCGAAACCGCCGCCATGGAACCAGACCATCACGGGACGCTTGCGCCCGTCATTGACGCCGCGAGTCCAGACGTTCAGGTAGAGACAGTCTTCGCTGGCGTCGCCTCTGTTCGTCGCCCCGAGGACGGCGAAGAATTGGCGCTGCTTCTCGCCGCGAGGACGGTTCGATTGCGGAGCGTAATGGCCGAATTCAAAGGCGTCGCGCACTCCGGTCCACGGCTCGGGCGGTTTTGGAGGCATGAAGCGATTCGCGCCGCCGGTCGGCGCCCCGTAAGGAATCCCTTTGAAGATGTGCAGGCCATTCTCTTTACGCCCACGCGCCTTGCCAGACTTGATCGTCACGACCGGAGTCACGCCGTTCGCCGCGTCGGCGTAGCCGACTCGAAGCAAGCCGGGAATGAAAATGGCGCCGGTCGCCATCCCTCCGACCTGAGCCGATGCGGTCAGGAAGGAACGGCGATCCATCGGGTGGCTTCCGCTCACGTAAGCCCGGTTCACGGTCATTGTTCGACCTCCCTGTGATTTCGTTTCACGGTTATTGTTCAGGCCGTGCTCCCTTATGGTGTTGTGACTCGGTCTCTTCGCCGCGTTAGCGGCGCCTGAGTTTAGCCGTGGGTTTCAACCCACGGGTTGGTCAGTAAACATTTCCGCGTCGCGCTAGCGACGGCTGAATTCAATCGTCGCTGACGCGACGGGGAAAATTTTTCGCGCTCACTCCGTGGGTTTAACCCCACGGCTAAATTCAAGGCGCCGCTATGCGGCGAAAATTGGTCAGCGGCGCTTCTGAAATTCCTCGACGAAATCGAGCTGCGCCTTGAGCAGATGATTGCGAAGTTGAACGGTACCGCCGAAGTCCAGATAGGCTTCGGTCTCGCGGTTGTACGGCGCCCATTGGGGCAAGTCTTTGCCGTTAGGGTCGCCGGTCGTCGCGAAATTGACCCAGTAGTTAGACATCATTTCGGACAGCTTGAAATCGGCCTCTTGAAGCAGGGAATTCTGCCGGTTGAGATTGTTGAAGACGTAGACGATCTCTCCGGCGTGGTAGGCCCCGAGATATTTACTGTTCGGATTGGGCGGGACGTGACTGAAGAAATACAGATAGGCTTTGGAACGTCCCGTCGCGGTCATCCGCGCCCACGTCCGCATCGGCAGCGTGAACGTCACATCGCGCAGGCTGCCCAGATAGGCGGCGGCGATGTCGGCTTCGCTTTTTACCGGGTAGACCGCGTCGAACTCCTTGATCGCCGCCCCGTACTGCGTCTCAACGCGTTTGCGATAGTCCTGCGTCGTCTTCGGGACCGTCGCCGGAACTGTCAGCGTGGTCATCTCGTTGGCGTTCGAGCCGACGATCACCGGCGCGTCATTCTGTTTGCCCTGCGCGAAGATGTTCCGAATCTCGTCGGGCAGCGCCCAACCATCCACGTTCGGCTGAGTCCTGAACTTTTTTCCCTCGGGATCATTGTTGAAGAGCTCGACGATCTTCTCCGCAGGCTGTGCGCGCAGCGTCTTGATGGAATCTGCGCCGGCTGCTTTGGCGAAAGCCTCGCCGATCTTCTCCGCCGAAACTCGTCCATCGCGGTCTTCCTTCAAATAGGCCATCGGCCCGAATGTTCCGCCGCTCTGGCCGATGGCGCGATGAAATAATCCCTTGGCCAGCGGCGAGGCGACGAGAACATTGACGCTCCACGATCCTGCCGATTCGCCGAAGATGGTCACGCGGCCGGGGTCGCCGCCGAAAGCCGCGATGTTCTTCTGGACCCATTTCAAAGCCGCGATCTGATCGAGCGCGCCGTAATTGCCCGACGAATGGCTCGGCGACTCGGCGGTCAATTCGGGGTGAGCGAGATAGCCGAGCGGGCCGAGGCGATAATTGACCGTCACCAGAACGACCCCTTTTTTCGCCAGGGCAGTCCCGTCATAGGCGCGAGTCGCGCCCGATCCGCGCGTCAGCGCGCCGCCGTGAATCCAGACCATGACCGGACGCTTTTCGCCCGCCTTGGCCGCAGTCCACACGTTGAGACAGAGACAATCTTCGCTTTGCTTGCGCGGCGCCGAGTAATAGATCGAGCTTTGAGGGTAAGGCGCTTGCGGGCAATCCGACCCGAAGTCGTTGCACTCGCGTACGCCTTCCCACGCGGCTACGGGCTGAGGAGCTTTCCAACGCAACTCACCCGCCGGCGGGGCGGCGTAAGGTATGCCTTTGTAACTGCGAACCCCGTCAACGACGGAGCCTGAGATCAGTCCGCCATCCACGCGAACGGTGTCGTTCGCGGTCAGGGCGAGACCGGAGAACGCAAAGACTAATCCAATGGCGAGCAAAATAAGGTTGCGCAGCATGATGGACTCACTTTCCCGAAAGACGATGAACTTATTTTTTTAGGAATGAGAAGTGCGATGGATTATGAGCCCTGGGTAGAACCCGCCATTGAAGCCGCCACTCGCCCCGGATCTGACCGGAGACGAGCGCTACGGCTACCTACCGGTTGGTAAGTCTACAGCCCTCCCAGAACCATGTCAAGAATTTGGGCAAGGAAGTTTAGGAGTAGAGACAGGGAGACAAGGGGACAAGGGGACAAGGGGAAGGGGAGAAGATTCTCCTTGTCTCCCCCTCTCCTTGTCCCATTGTCTCCCTGTCTCTCCATCGCTCTGTGTCGCAATTATGGGTTGTTGTCTTCGGCGGGAGTTTCGCGGAACTCGACCGGCTCCTGGCAGCATTCGCAGGGGCCGGGTTTGTGCGCGGTGATATAGCAAATGTCGCAAAAATAATAGAGGTCGTGCAATTTGCCGTTGCGCCAGGATTGAAGTTTGATGACTTCGATGAAGTCTGTGGCGGGGAAGATTCGGGCGGTGACTTGTAGATCGCGCTGGCGGAAGCGTTCGTCCATCCAGATGGCGGCGGCGGTGTCTACAGGCAAAAACGGATAGAATTTGCCTTCCGCCGTCTTCAGCGTGTAGACGTGTCCGCGCGTATTGCAGTCGGGAGCGATCTGATAGAGTTTTTCCAGTTCTTCAGTGAGACATACTACTTTTCCGCGCAGCGACACAGTTTGCGCTTCGCCGGAGGGTTTTGTCCTGTCTTGAGCCGACGCCGGGAATGGGAACGCGCCGGCCGCCAACAGTGATGATGCGATGAATTGTCTTCTGCCTGGTTTCATTTTCATCCCTCCATTCGAATCAGTACCGCCCGCGGTACTGATTGGCTATCGAAAACGCGGCTCGAAATATATAATCGCCCTACCCACAATCGCAAAGCGATTCTCATTTTACCTAGAAGTCACAGGCATGCGGAAGAAACATTTTCATTTGATTGGCGTCTGCGGTACGGCGATGGGGTCATTGGCGGGAATGCTCAAGGCTCAAGGCCATAGGGTGACCGGCTCTGACAAGGCCTTCTATCCGCCGATGAGTGACGAGTTGAAGCGACTCGGAATAGAAACTTTCGAAGGATTCGACGATCTCCATTTGAAGCCGCAGAACGGGGCGGGGCCGGACGTCGTAGTCGTTGGCAACGCCACGTCGCGCGGGAACGCCGAGATCGAATACGCGCTCAACAACAAACTGCGCTGCGCCTCGATGCCCGAAATCATCCGCGAGAACTTCATCCGCGGAAGACATTCGACGGTCGTCGCGGGCACGCACGGGAAAACGACCACAACCTCGTTGATTGCCTGGGTAATGCAGGTCGGGGGGCTCGACCCGTCGTTTCTGGTCGGCGGGGTGGCCGAGAATTTCGGCGCGAGTTTCAAAGTCACCGACTCGAATTACTTCGTGATCGAAGGCGATGAATACGACACGGCCTATTTCGACAAAGGGCCGAAGTTCCTGCACTACCTTCCTGACCTGGTTATTCTGAACAACGTCGAATACGACCACGCGGACATTTATCCGAACCTGGACGCGGTCAGGAGGGTCTTCCGGCTGCTGGTCAATCTGATCCCCTCGAACGGGCGGCTGATCGCCGGCTGGGACTCGCCGGTGGCGCGCGAGATCGTCACACGTCCGGTCGCGCCGCAGGGCGTGTGGTGCGAGGTCGAGAGTTTCGGCGTCGAACACCCCGACGCGAAATGGACCGCGCGCGAGATCGATTTTCTGCCCGAAGTGACGCGCTTCAAAGTCCTGTGCGAGGGCAAAGAGTACGGCGTCTTTCAATCGCCGCTGGCCGGAATGTTCAACGTCAGAAATTGTCTGGCGACCGTGGCGGCGGCTGACGCGCTGGGGATCGACCGCCGCCTCATCGCCGAAGCGCTGGCCACGTTCAAGAGCGTCAAACGCCGGATGCAGGTGCGTGGCGTCGCCGGCGGCGTCACCGTGATCGACGATTTCGCCCACCACCCGACGGCGATCAGAGAGACGCTGCGCGCGCTGAAACAGCGGTACCCCGAACGCCGCGTCGTGGCCGTCTTCGAGCCGCGCTCGTGGACGACGCGCAAAAAAGTTTTTCAGAAGGATTACCCGCCGGCCTTCGCTCCCGCCGATTACGTAGTGATCGCTCCGATCTTCGAATCGTTCAGACTGGCCTCCGACGACCAGTTGTCGATTGACGAAGTGATAGCCGACCTGCGCGCGGCGGGCAAACAGGCTTTCTCGATAGAAGGCGCCGACGCGATCGTCGAACACGTCGCGCCCGATCTGCGCGCGGGCGACGTGGTCGTGATCATGTCGAACGGCGGTTTCGGCGGAATTCATCAAAAATTGCTCGACGCGATCGGCGCGGTAGCGCGCGAGTTTTGAGTCCCGCCTTTAGGCGACTGGTCTCGTTTAGAGGACGTTTGCCGGCTAAAGCCGTGACTCAAAACGTGCGTCAATCAGAAAAAAGTTAGAGGTGAAATCGTGGATGGTTTGCTAATCGGTTCCACTCGAATTGCGGGAAAACCCAATCAGGACCATGATAAGACGGAAGCGCGGACGTATTATCACTTTACTTATTCAGAGTCTGTCGGAAGCCCGCGTACGGACGCTCGAATTGATCGCGGACCTGAGCGATGAGCAGATGATCGGTCCTCGTCTGGCAATCGTCAATCCATTGCGCTGGGAGATCGCGCATGTCGCCTGGTTCCAGGAGTACTGGATTTTACGTCACCTTCACCGACTTAATCCGGTGCTCAGTGATGGCGATCGCCTCTATGACTCGGCTCGCGTCTCACACGACACTCGCTGGGACCTGCCTCTCCCATCCAAGCCCAAGACGTTCGAGTACATGCAACTGATCCTCGATCGCGTAATGGAACATGCCAAGGCTGGCATAACAGGCGAAGTGAATGGATGCGACGAATCTTACTTTCTTCAACTCGCGCTCTTTCACGAATACATGCATGCCGAGGCGATCACCTATACCAGACAGACTCTGGGTTATCCAATGCCGCAAATCACTCCGATGCAAGATGATCCACAGTTGGGTAAGCACACCGAGTCCGCAGCCCCATCACCAAATATCAAACCGGGAGACGCCGGGATCCCGGGTGGAAGGTTCCTGCTCGGCAGCGCTCCGGGGGATTCCTTTGTCTTCGACAATGAGATGTGGGCGCATCCGATCGACGTGAAACCGTTTGCGATCTCGCGGTACGCAGTATCCAATGCAGAATTCCTGGAATTCGTCCGTGATGAGGGCTATCGGCGTGCCGAATTTTGGGATCAGGACGGATGGCGATGGCGAAAGGACGTGGCGGCTGAACACCCGGTCTACTGGAAGCCGCATTCCGGAAATCGCTGGCTGCGCCGCAACTTCAACGAGTGGGTTCCGCTCGATGACGATCTCCCGGTGATACACGTCAATTGGTTCGAGGCTTCGGCCTACTGTCGATGGGCCGGACGTCGCTTGCCGACCGAGGCTGAGTGGGAAATGGCGGCAAGCTCGGAGCCGGCCACAGGCGGGCAGGGAATAGCCGAAGGCAAAAGACTCTACCCGTGGGGTGACTCACCGCCCACGTCTGAGCTGGCCAATCTGGACTGGCGCAATATGGGTTGCATTGAAGTGTACGCCTTGCCTGCCAGCGAGAGCGCATTCGGTTGCAGGCAGATGATCGGTAATACCTGGGAATGGACCGCCAGCGTCTTCGAGCCGTTTCCCGGTTTCAGCGCCGGACCTTACAAGGAGTATTCCGCGCCCTGGTTCGGGGATCATAAGGTGTTGCGCGGAGGCTGCTGGGCGACGCGGTCAGGTCTGATACGCAATAACTATCGCAACTTTTACAAGCCGGACCGTCGCGACGTATGGGCCGGATTTCGCACATGTGCGCTTTCGATCGTAGGATGAAGATCATCATCACCACTCCGGCGCCACCTCGGTCCAGATACGGCAACCGCGTAACAGCGTTGCGATGGGCGAACATTCTCAAAGAACTTGGTCACCATGTCGCCATCTCACAGGCATACCTGGATGGCAACTACGATTTGATGATCGCGCTGCATGCCCGCCGCAGTTATCGTTCGGTCAAGCGGTTTCACAGTCTGCATCCGAACAACCCGCTCGTCGTCGCTCTCTCCGGAACAGACCTCTACCGCGAACTTAATCAAAGCAAACAAGCGCGTGAATCGCTTGAATTGGCGACGCGCATTGTTGTGCTCCAACCGAAAGCTTTTGACGATTTACCACCTCACCTCCACTCCAAAACTCGGGTCATCTATCAATCAGCTCAGCGAATTCGGCAGTCCCGGCAGCCTGATAGTTTGCCCCACACTCGCACTTTCAGAGTTTGCGTGATCGGCCATTTACGACCGGTAAAAGACCCGTTTCGCGCGGCGCTGGCGGCGCGTCTGTTGCCGCCAACCTCAAGAATTCGCGTGATACATGTCGGCGGGGCGATGAGCGATGAGATGGAGAAGCGCGCCCGCGCCGAAATGGAGATCAATCCACGTTACCGCTGGTTGGGTGAACAACCTCGATGGCGCACACTCCGTATCCTGACACAAAGCCATCTGTGCGTTCTCTCGTCGCGGATGGAGGGAGGAGCCAATACACTATCGGAATCCATCTCAGTTTCAGTGCCGGTAATTGCCTCGCGCATTCCCGGGACGGTCGGGATTTTGGGCGAAGACTACCCGGGTCTTTTCACTGTAGGCGATACACAGGAATTGA
>Ga0081455_10005981_pt1 | contig 13196 bp, 17 predicted proteins | sample TabmetS3T2R1_FD_70207 | JGI IMG/M metagenome (GOLD analysis project Ga0081455, IMG submission 70207) | Tabebuia heterophylla rhizosphere microbial communities from the University of Puerto Rico - S3T2R1 | ecosystem: Host-associated > Plants > Roots > Rhizosphere ... | reverse complement strand
CGACCGCAGTCGCTGCTGGCTACGTTCTCGGGCGCTTCAAGAAGTTGCGGATGGCCGTCATGGTTGGATCCGCGATGGCCAACGACAACGTCCGGAACGCTGCCCTCAACTATGTCAAGAAGGGATCCGGCGGCCTCGTATCGTCGTCCGGCCAGACCCTGACGCAACAGGTCGGCTCCAAGCTCTTGGACGCCGGCAAGGCCGCGGCGGTCGCCGCCGCCGCTTCCCGCGTCGACTCCTTCAGCGACCGACTGGCCTCCCGCAGCCAGAGCCTGCGAGGCGACGAGCCCGAGGCTCCGCCTGAGGACGAGTTGGAGCCCGCGGAGGACGAGTACGACGCCGCAGAGGACGAGTACGAGGACGAAGACGAGGACCTCGAAGCTGACGAGGAGCCCGCCGACGAGGACGAAGAAGCCGAAGAGTCGGTGAGCCGGTCACGTCGGCGCGGACGCAGCAAGTCGCCAGCGCGGAGCGGAGCCTGACATGAGCCAGAACGGTGTTCGCGAGGAACAGACGCTCGCAGACCAACTCGGCCTCGATCGTTTGGTCGGCGAGGCCGAAGGTCTCGGACGAGCACTCGCCGATCGCGGTGTCTCGTCGGTAACCAAATCCATCGACTCCTTGACGGACCGCCTGAACGCGGCATCCGTTGGTGATGTGGGAGGAAAGGCAATGAACGCAGCAAAGGCTGGACCGGTCGGAAAGGCCAAACTCAAGGCCGGCACCGAGCTCGTGAAGCAGACGGCGTCGGCAGCGGGACACGGCTCCACCGATCAGGCCAAGCAGGGCCTGTCCTCGTTGAAGGACAAGGTCACCGGCGTCTTCAAGCGTGGATCGAAGAGCGGTGGTGACAAGAAGCTGAAGGTCACCAACATCGTCGAATCGGTCGACGTACCGGTCGATCGCTCGACGGCCTACCAGCTCTGGACCCAGTTCGAGGACTTCCCGACCTTCATGAAGAAGGTGGAGAACGTCAAGCAGAAGTCCGACGCCGAGGTGGAGTGGACGGCCCAGATCCTGTGGTCGCACCGCTCGTGGACGGCGGAGATCCAGGAGCAGGTGCCGGACGAGAAGATCGTCTGGCGGTCGAAGGGCGAGAAGGGGCACGTCAACGGTGCGGTGACGTTCCACGAGTTGGCACCGAACCTCACCCGAGTGCTGGTCACCCTTGAGTACAACCCGCGTGGACTGTTCGAGCACACCGGAAACATCTGGCGAGCGCAGGGCCGGCGAGCCCGCCTCGAGCTTAAGCACTACCGCCGTCATGTCGCCAGCCACACGCTGCTCGACCCGGAAGAGGTCGACGGCTGGACCGGCGAGATACACGACGGAGAGGTGCAGAGCTCTGGCCGTGGAAGCTCGGCGAAGAAGTCGTCATCGTCGGGCAACGGCAAGTCGGGGACCAAGAAGTCCGCTGCGAAGAAGCCCGGGTCGAAGAAGTCGGCGTCGAAGAAGTCGGCGTCCAAGAAGTCGGCGTCGCGCTCTTCGAACGGGCAGCGGAGCGGCAGCGGTTCTGCGAAGAAGACCGCGTCCAGAAAGAAGACGGCGGCGAGCGGAAGTTCCAGCCGCAAGACCACGCAGTCCAAGACCGGCACGGCGAAGAAGTCGGCTGCGCGCAAGCGCACGTCGGCCAAGAAGCGCTGAGCCACCGATTGCCGATCACCGCGACACTCTGCTAGGAGACCCGGATGTCTGTTGCCACGTCTCAGAATCGCTACTTGGATCGCCCAGCTCCAAGCAGCCTCGCCGATGTCATCGACACCATCCTCGACAAGGGATTGGTTATCGACATCTACGTGCGGGTCTCGTTGGTCGGCATCGAGCTGCTGACGATCGACGCTCGGATCGTCGTCGCAAGCGTCGACACCTACCTGCGCTTCGCGGAGGCGGTGAACCGGCTCGATCTCACCGAGACCCAGACGCACGGCATTCCCGAGCTGATCGAGGACGTGACGGAGGCCGGCTCTAAGGGCAAGACCAGTGGAGCGATCGAGGGCGTCAAGGAGAAGGTCAGCGACTTCATCAGTGACGACGAAGATGAAGAGGAGGAGAAGCCGGCCCGGCGTCAGTCGTCGCGGCGTCAGAGCAGCAGTGGGACGAAGAGCCGGCGGACATCCTCCGGGACCCGGTCGAAGAGCAACAAGGGATGAGCATGTCCGTCCACCTCTATGGAATCGTCTCCGACAACACGTCGCTGCCGGACGAGGTCCGGGGCCGCCAGGCGGCCGCGCCTCGGCTCGTTGGGCGTGACGGGCTGGCCGCGATCGTCAGCGACGTCGACACGGAGGCCCGGATCGGACGAGAGGATTTGCTCGCCCACGCGCACGTCCTCGAGGCGGTCGTCGAAGACTCGACGGTTCTGCCGATGCGGTTCGGCGTCGTCCTCGACTCCGACGACGACGTTGCCGAGCAGGTGCTCCAGGCCGGCGAGGAGCGGCTGCTGTCGCTCCTCGCGGAGTTCGACGGTCTCCAGCAGCTCACGGTCAAGGCCGTCCACGAGGAGGATGAGGTCCTGCGCACGGTTCTCGCGGAGAACGCCGAGGTACGGGCGTACCGCGACTCGATGGCAGCCCGGGGCGAGACGTACCAGGGAAAGCTCGAGCTCGGCCGACTGGTCGCCGCTGGCATCGAGGTCATCGAGCAGATGGATGCCGCCTATCTCGTCGACGAGCTGGCGCCGCTGGCTCGCGACATCAAGATCGAGGACAGTTCGAAGCGGCGGGACGTCCTGGACGCGGCGTTGCTGGTCAGCCGCGACGACCGATCTCGGGTCGACGCGGCGATCGCCAAGCTCGGGAGCCAGCTGCCGCCACGGCTGCGGCTGCGCTATGTCGGCCCGCAGCCGCCCTATGCGTTCGTCGACGCCGTACTGGCAGGTGAACAGGTGTGGGCTTGATCGTTGGCCTCCTCACGCTGCCACTCGCACCGGTGCGTGGCGTGGCTTGGATCGCCGATCAGGTCTACCAGGAGGCGGAGCGTCAGTGGTCGGATCCGGACGCGATACATGCCGAGCTGGCCGCTATCCAGGCGGCCCGCGAGGAGGGATCTATCGACCCGGCCGAGGCAGATCAACGAGAGGAGGAGCTGCTCCAGCGCCTGATGGCGACTGAGCAGCCGGTGGTCCCACCGAATGACAGCTATGGCAGACCAGAAGGCTGATACGAACCCCCCGGGCGGCGCCGGGCGCCTCGGGGAACGGGTGATGCACACCCTCGCCACGCTCGTCGGATGCCCGACCGAGGGCGTCACCGGCCTCCGCCGCACCGACGACGGATGGGTTCTGACCGTCGAGGTGCTGGAGGTCGAGCGGGTGCCAGAGACCACCGACGTCCTGGCCAGCTATGAGGTTGAGGCCAATTCCGAAGGCGAGATCCTCAGCTTCGAGCGGCGTCGTCGCTACCTGAGAGCGGAGACGGATGGAGTCTGAGATGACGAGTCCTTCGCGCGAACTTCAACCAGAGCAGGGCGGCGGTCGACCGGTTGGCCGGCCGACCGATGCTTACCTGTCCACCCATACCCAGGGGCAGAGCCTGGCCGACGTGCTGGAGCGGGTGCTCGACAAAGGCATCGTCATCGTCGGAGACATCCAGGTGCGGCTCCTCGACATCGAGCTCCTCACGATCAAGCTCCGACTGCTCGTCGCCTCGGTCGACAAGGCCAAGGAGATGGGCGTCAACTGGTGGGAGTCCGACGAGTTCGCGTCCGCCCAGAACGGCGACGACGGGGATCGGGCCGAGCTGGCGAGTCGGGTCAAGGCGCTCGAGGAGCGCGTGTCGGACGGAGCCGGGTCGACCGGGCGCAAGAAGTCCGGGTCCAAGACCGGACGGTCGTCCCGCTGATGCCAGGCAATCGCGAGCTCATCCACGCCTACGGCGTGATGGACCCGAGTGCAGACGTCCCGGACTGGCCGCCGGGCGTCGTCGACGCTCCGGTCGAAGTCACGGCGTTTGATCAGGTCGTCGCGATGACGAGTGCCCTGCCGGCCGACGAATTCGAGCCCGCGGCGTGGGAACGTCATGCCGACGACGCGAGCTGGCTGGGCTCCGTCGCCGCCGGTCATCATCGGGTACTCCAGGCTGCGATCGCAGCCGGCGATGTCGTACCGTTCCGCCTGCCGTCTCTCTACGGAGATCACGAGGCTCTTCGCCGGGCGCTGAGCGACCATGCCGGCTCTATCGCTGAAGCCATGGAGCGGGTGCGGGGCCGTGTGGAGTGGGCGGTCAAGCTCTATCGCAGTGACGAGTCTGGTGAGCCCGACACGGACTCCGAGTCCGCCCGCACCGGGAGCGACTACCTGATCGGCCGGTCCCGCCAGATGCAGGCTCGCGCCGAAGCCGACGCTCTCGTCGAGGATCGCGTTCGAAGCCTCTACGACCGGCTCAGGGAGACCAGCGTCGCGGCCGTACGCAATCCGCCACAGGACCGACTGCTGTCCGGGCGCAGCGAGCCGATGGTCCTCAACGCCGCCTTTCTCGTCGAGCGGACTGGCCTGGCCGACTGTCAAGCGCGGATCGACGAGGTCGCGCAGCAAGCTCGATCCTTCAGCCTCCTGACGGAGGCGAGCGGTCCCTGGCCGGCCTACAACTTCGCGTCGCTCGCCAGCGCCGACACGGTGGCAGGTCCGGCATGAGCCTCGCCTCGACATCATCGTCCAACGATGTGGCGCTGGTCGACCTGCTGGACCGAGTCATCGGTGGCGGCGTGGTCGTAGCCGGCGACATCGTCCTCAGCATCGCCGATGTCGACCTCGTCTACCTCGGACTGCGACTCGTACTCGCTCCGGCCCACGAGGTCGAGGACTCGGTCCGGCTGGGGAGGCGGCAGCCCACGTGATGCTCCTCTACGCCGTCGTCCCCGCCGACGCCGAATGCCCGACACGCGTGGGGGTCTGCGGTGGCCAGGTCGAGACTCTGCAAGGTGCCGGTGTCGCTCTGGTCGCCGAGGAGTGCGACCAGCCGCCGGAGAGCAGCCGTCCCGCGGCACTGCGCTACTACGAGATCGTCGACCAGCTCAGCAGGTCGGTGTCGACGTTGCCGGTCCGGTTTCCGACCGCGGTGCGGGATCGTGGTGACGCCTTCCGCGAGTTGGCGCAGCGCGCAGCGCAGTGGCGTCGACGGCTGGACGAACTCGACGGCCTCGCCGAGATGGTGCTCCGCGCCTGGCCCGAGCACGCCGTCGCGCCGATGGTCGACGAGTCGTCCGGCAGCGCCTACCTGAGACACCGTGCGGCCACACTTCACATCGCCGAGCAGACCGCCGACCAACTCGAGCGGATTGCCAGGGGCGTATGCCGAGACGTCCGCAGCCTGCCGGCGACGGAGGGCGTCCGGCTGGCCTGTCTCGTGCCCCGGGTGGCCGAGTCGGACCTTCGGCGGGTGGTGGACGAGTGGCAGCAGGCCGGGCCCGGCCGCGAGGCCACTCTCGGAGGACCGTGGCCACCGTTCAGCTTCGTCGGCCAGCAGGAGGTGAAGGACCGATGACAGCGCCGCAACGCCGCGAGGAGCCGGCGGTGGACCGGATCTTCGGCGACGCTGCGCTGGACGCGTTGAGTCGCCGGGTGACGGCCGACCCGGACCGGGTGGAGCGTGGACTCGTTCAGCTCGTTCTCACCCTGGTCGAGCTGCTCCGGCAGTTGATGGAGCGGCAAGCCGTTCGTCGACTCGACGCCGGCGGATTGACCGACGCCGAGATCGAACGGGTCGGCAAGACCCTCATGCTCCTCGAGCAACGCATGGCAGAGCTTCGGGAGCACTTCGACCTGGAGCCGGAGGACCTCAACATCGACCTCGGTCCGCTGGGGCGGCTGCTCTGAGCACGTGACACGTGCTCTGAGCACGTGAATGGCCCCGGGCGTGATCCCTCCGCCCGGGGCCATTCACGGTATGACAGGTTCGCTCAGTCGCCCGGCCATTCGCCGGTCCAGCGCTGGAAGGCGCGGGCGCTGCCCCGATCGATGGCGGCCTTGACCGCCCCGAAGATCGCGCCCTGGATCGCAGCGGCGAGCAGGACCTCGCGGAAGCTGTACTCCGCCTCCAGCGGGCCCGGTGCGTCCTCCGGCCCTGGGGCGCGCCGCCAGACCTGCTTGAACAGCGCGCTCGCCACCAGGCCGCCGATGACACTGCTCGCCAGGCCGACCGGCCGGTAGGCGAGTTTCGCTGCCTTGCTCATCGGTTTCGCCTCCTCCGGAGAAGGAGCAGGAACCCGATGGCGACAAGGAGTACGGTCCCACCGCGCGCCACCGTCGACGGATGACTCCGTCCGTACGCGCTGAGCTGTTGTCCCACGTCGTTCGCCCGCTGGCCCGCGTCCCGCGCGGCGTCCTTCATGCGGGATTTCACGTCGACGCGCCTGGCGATCTCGTCCACCGTCTCTTCCAGGCGCTCCCTGGTCTGCTCGATGTCGCTGTGGAGCGCCGCCGGATCGTCCGGAACGGTGTCCGGTTGTTGTACGGGTCTCGTCGGGTCAGTCACCGGTGGCCCCCTTCAGAGCTTCGATGTCTTCCTTGGTGCTCTCCATCGCCTCGCGCGGCATCGGCGGCGTCGCCTGGCGCATCTGATTACGCCCGGTTGCGCCGACGATGGCGGCGATGATCAGCAAAATGGCCCCGATGACGATGGCGGAAAGCCACGTCGGCCAGGCGAGATCGAGGCCGAGCACGGCGGCCGCTACCAGGCAGCCCACGCCGAACAGCGCGATCACGCCGCCGGCACCCATGAGGCCGGCCCCACGGCCGAACCGCTTGCCCTTGTCCTTCATCTCGACCTGGGCCAGGCGAATCTCGTCTCGTACCAGCCGGCTGACCTGCTGGCTCAGCTCGCCGGTCAACTGACCGAGCGAGGCGTCCTCCGTCCGAGGCGTTTCACGGTGCGTCATGGATCGGAAGTGCCCAGATCGGGCTCGACTCAAACTGGGTCGAGCCCGATCCTCCCGCGTCCGGGCCGTGGGGTACGGCGTCAGACTCCGATCTTCTGCCACGGACCCCAGATCGCGAACGTCATGCCGCGGCTCGCCTGGATGTTGATGAACAGCGTCTGACCGTCCGGCGAGAACGTCGACCCGGCGAACTCGTCGCCGAATCGCGGCGCACCGTTGAGCTGGCTCACCAGACGGTTCAGGCCGATGTCCCAGAGCTGACCGCCGCGGGACAGACCACGGATGTAGTTGTCGATCGTGCTGTCCTCGCAGACGACCAGAGTCCCGCTCGCGCTGGTCGTGATGTTGTCCGGGAAGTCGAACCGGAGGTTCGCTTCGGCGGGGTCGACCGGCGCCTGGAAGAGGATCTGAAGCTTCTGCGAGCGAGTGTGGTAGGCCCACACCTGGCCATTGCCGCGGCCGAACCCGTTGGCATTGTCGTCGTCGGTGTCGTCCTCGGCGGGACCGCCGCCCTGCGTCGACGTGAAGAAGACGACGTTGTTGTCGTAGACCTGTCCCTCGAGACGGGAGAAGAGTGCCGCGCCCTGCGCCCGGCCCTGATCGCCGACCGCGACCAGCGCCGCGTCGTTGGTCGTCGGAGCCGGCTGACCCGGGGTGAAGGGGAAGGTCGGGTTCGGGTTCGGGATGTCGACCCACTCGACGTCGTACGTTGCACGGTGCCGTTGCCGCGCCTCGAGGTGGATGTTCGGCTCGCCCTTGACGGCGAGCATCTGCAGCCGGCCCTCGTTGTCCAGCCGGCCGGTCTCCATCGGGTTGGTCTGCGGGATGTAGCGATAGAAGCCGGACGGGAACTCGAAGTTGTCCTCGGTGAGATAGAGGATGCCGTCCTTCGGGTCGAACGAGACCGCCTCGTGCGCGAACCGGCCCGCCCGCGTGATCGGCTCCCGCGCGCTCTGGCCGTCGGCCGGCACCTCGAAGATGTAGCCGTGCGGCTTCTGCAGGCCTAGGTTGGAGGCGCCGGTGAAGTCCGGGCCGACGTCGGGACCGTTGATCGTCTCCTCACACGTGATCCACGATCCCCAGGGCATCACGCCGCCGCTGCAGTTGAACATCGTCCCGTTCAGGCTGGTGAAGCTGGTGCCGTCCACGACCTCGCCGAACGGCGTGACCTCCATCGTCGTGGTGCCGGCGCCGGCCTGCGCGTCGTACGGCGTACCGGGCCCGAAGGCCGGAGTGTTGGGGCTGTTGGTGATCTCGTGATTGCGCACCAGGATGACGTTGCCGTTCGGCCCGGGGAAGGCGCCCATGCCGTCGTGGCGTCCCGGGAGCCTCGTCCCGTCGGTGAGGGTGACGGGGAACTCGGTGTCGTGGAAGGACCGGTACGAGAAGTCCTCGGGCAGGTGCAGCCGCACCATGCCGTCCCGCTGGTCCGGGATCGGCCGCAGCTCGCGGTGGGCCGCATTGGGTGGCGCGGCCCCTGCGGACGAGCTCAGCAACCCTTGGAACGGACCACCCGCGAGAGCGGCCGCGGCGGCAGCGCCACCCTTGAGTACCGTGCGACGTTCGACTGTCATCTCCCGACTCCCATACTCCCCGAGTGACGTCAGGCGCCACGCTAGTCGGACACACGCGATTCGTCAGCCCAACCCGGGACAGGCCATCCGGAGTGCGCATATGCCGCTTCTGTGATGCTTGCCCGGACGGCGACTCACGGGGCGCTGATCCGAGGCCAAGTCGTCAGGGCTCCGCCAGCTCGTCGACGGCCTGCCCGAACAGCTGGGTATGCAACGCGACGTCCTCCACCGTCGTGTCGGGGCACATCAGCGCCATGTTGTGGAAGGGCGTGATGAGTACGCCGCGGTTGGCGAGGTAGAGGTGGAGGTATTCGTCGAGCTCGTCGTCGGCTACAGCGGCGGAGTCGCTGCCCGTGCGAGGCGCGGGGGAGGCGTAGCGATACTCCGAACGGGCTCCGAGCTGGCTGACCGACCAGGGGACACCCGTCCGGTCGATGGTCTCCCGGACCCCGGCGGTAAACGCAGTGGCGAGCCGGATCATGTGGTCGAAGGCTTCGTCGGTGAGCACCTGCTCCAGGGTGGCCCGCATCGCCGCGACCGACAGGGCGTTGCCGGCCAGTGTGCCGCCGACGCCGCCGACATCGACGAGGTCGGCCTCCGGATGGGCGTCCACCTGGCCGGCGAGGTCGGTGCTCAGGCCGTACGCCCCGCTGGGGATGCCGCCGCCGATGCTCTTGCCGATCACCACGATGTCGGGTGCGAGGCTCTGGGCCTTGGTGACGCCGCCCGGACCGGCGGAGAACGTGTGGGTCTCGTCGATGATCAAGAGCGCACCGTAGCGGGTCGCGAGCTCGCGTAGGTCGTCCAGGAACCCCGGCTCCGGAAGCACGATCCCGATGTTGGTGAGCGCCGGCTCGGCGAGGATCGCCGCCACGTCGCCGTGGGCCAGCTGGGCCTCGACGCCGGCGAGGTCGTTGAACTCGGCGACTCGGGTCGTCTCGGACAGCGGTACCGGTGCGCCGACAAGGCCCGACCGGGCCACTGCCGTGCCGTCCGGCCCCGGCACGGCGAACGCCTCGTCCACCGAGCCGTGGTAGCAGTAGGCGAAGGTGAGGATCTTCGAGCGCCCAGTCGCCAGCCGTGCCAGCCGGATCGCCCACCGGTTCGCGTCCGTGGCCGTGAGGGTGAACGACCACAGCGGGAGCCCGAACCGGCGAGTCAGCTCGGCACCGACCCACTCGGCATCCGCCGTCGGGAGCATCGTCGTGATCCCACCCTGGGTATCGATGCGCTCACGGACCGCCTGCACCGTCGCCGCCGGGGAGTGTCCGGCCATGGCGCCGGTGTCCCCGAGCGCGAAGTCCACGTAGTCCCGCCCGTCCACGTCGGTGACCCGGTTGCCCTTGGCCTGCGCCATGTAGAGCGGGAAGGCGCCGCTCCACATCCCCATCCAGGTCATGGGTACGCGGCCGAACAAGTGCTCCGCCTGGCCGAACAGGTGTTTCGAGGTCGGGTGGTCGGCGGCGTAGGTGGCCCGTTCGCGTTCGATGAGCTTCGCGAGGTGCTCTCGGTCGATGCTTGCCATGGCAGGACTCTCTGCTGTGGATTCGACCACGTCAACCCGCCGTGCAAGACCGCGTCGCCCCGGAGTCAACTAGGGTGCGGGCGTGCCCGTGGCGGATCTGTTCGAGGAACTCGACGTGACCGGCATGGCCTACGCCGCACCGATCGACGGGGGAGCGGGCGTTGGTTTGGCCGAGCACGACTTGGCGACACCGGCGTCGGTGATGAAGATCCAGGTGGCCCTCACGGTCGAGAACGGCATCGCAGACGGCTCGATCACCGGTACGGACCTCCGGACTCTGCCAGCCGACCGGCGTACGCCCGGCCCGGTCGGTGTGTCACTGCTTCGCGATGACGTACGCATGTCGGTGCGCGACCTGGTGTCGATGATGCTCACGATCAGTGACAACGTGGCGACCGACGAGCTCATCTCGGTGGCCGGGCTCGATCGGATCAATCGCACGACCGAGTCGCTGGGAATGCGTCAGACGAGGGTCGCCGCCGACCTGCGAACCATGCTCGACGACATGGCCGAGGAGGCCGGCTTCGGGGACTACCCGACGATGATCCGGCACGAGCCCGATCGGGACGGACCCCCGTCGGACCAGGAGGTGCGGGTACGGCTCGCCACCACCGCCGCCCTGGACCCCGAGCGCGGAACCCGTACGACCGCGTTCGAGACGGTCTCGCTGCTGCGTGCGATCTGGCGGGACGAGGCCGGGCCGAAGGCGGCGTCTGCGGCCGTGCGGCGCCACCTGGGTCAACAGCTGACCCGGCACCGGATCGCGTCCGGATTCGGATCCGATGTCTCCGTCGCGGCCAAGAGCGGCGGACTCATGGGAGTGGTTCGCAACGAGGCCGGTGTCGTCGCCTTCCCCGACGGCAAGGCCTACGCAGTCGCGGTCTTCACGCGCCGTGACCCGCGCTCGCACGTGGACCTGGCAGCCATCGACCCCGGCATCGGCGCCGTCGCCCGCGCCCTCGTCGACCAGCTCCGCAGCGACTGAGCCGAGCCGTCACGCCACCGACCTGGGACCAAAGTCTCTGACGCCGGGTGGTCCCATCCGGGACGATTCGACAGGGCTGAGTCCGCGTCGAGTCGGTGGGAGGGATGCCGCGTGACAGAGCAGGCGTCGACGCCCGTCGGCGGCAAGTCCGCCAGCGACCGTCGGCTGGCGATCCTGCTGGCGATGGCGATGTTCGTCCTGGTCGTCGACACCTCGCTGATGAACGTGTCGATCTCGGCGGTCGTCCGAGACCTCGACACCACGGTCAGCGGAGTCCAGTCCGCCATCGCGCTCGAAGCCCTCGTGTCCGCGGCCTTCATTCTGATCGGGAGCAAGATCGGCGACCTCTACGGCCGCAAGCGGACCTACGTGCTCGGCCTGATCGGGTACGCCATCGGCGCGATCGCGATGACACTGGCGCAGGGCCTGACGGCCATCATCGTGTTCTGGGCGATCATCGGCGGCCTCGGCGCCTCGCTGCTGCTGCCCGCGATGCAGTCGCTCATCCACGGCAACTTCGAGGGCACCGCCCAGAAGCAGGCGTACGCACTGGTGGGTGCGTCGGCCGCGATCGCCGCCGCGGTCGGTCCGTTGCTGGGTGGGTTCATCACGACGTACCTGTCGTGGCGGATCGGCTTCCTGCTCGAGGCCGTCATCATCGCGGTCGTCCTGTCCGGCATCGGGCTGGTCCGCGACGCGCCGTACACCGGGCCACGGCAGATCGATCCGGTCGGAGCCGGGCTCTCGGCCGTCGGCATGGGCGGCCTCGTGCTCGGCATCCTGGTCTGGCAGGAGGGTGGGGAGTACGTCGGTCTGCTGATCGCCGGCGGACTCGTCGCACTGTCCGGCCTGGCGTACTGGCTCGTCCGCCGCCATCGACAGGGCAAGGCGACGCTGATCGATCCGGAGCTGTTCCGGATCAAGACGTTCACCCACGGGATCTCGAATCAGGCCCTCCAGCAGATCGCGTTGGGAGGCCTGATGATCGCGCTCCCGATCTACCTGCAGATGGTGCTGGAGTACAACGCTCTCGAGTCGGGGCTGTCCATCGCTCCGTTGTCGCTGAGCATGTTCGCGATGGCGATCCTGGCCGGCAAGCGAACCGGTTCGCGACGTCCGAGCAGCGTCATCCTGGTCGGATTCGCACTGCTCGCGGCGGGGATCATCCTGCTGCTCCCGATCGTGCCGCGGGCCGAGTCGGGATGGGCTTTGGTGGTGCCGCTGATCATTGCCGGCTCGGGACTCGGCCTGATCGTGTCGCAACTGAACAACTACACGCTGAGCCCGATCTCGGACGAGCGGGTCAGCGAGGCGGCTGGCGTCAACTCCGCGGCCGGATCGTTCGGCCTGTCGTTCGGACTGGCCTTCGCCGGCGCCATCATGCTGGCGACGCTGTCGGCCACCTTCACCTCGATGGCGAACGACAGCGATGTTCTGCCGGCCGACGACAAGGAGCGGGTGGCCCAGGCGCTGGAGGACGATGCCGAGGTGATGAGCAACACCAGGCTCGCGGAGCTTCTCGTCGACGAACCCGAGGACGTCCAGGCGGAGATTCTCGACATCAACACCGACGCCCGGCACATCGCGCTTCAGGTCGCCCTGCTGATCCCGATGGGCGCGGCGCTGATCGGGTTGGGGAACTCGTGGCGGATGCGGCGGCTGCCGGACCCGGAGCCGTCGGGCTCGGGTGAGCCGATGGCGCTGGGCTGAGGCGCCGAGCGGTTCACCCCGGTCGGGCGAGGCGCGCCGACCAGCGGCTGCCCATGATGTGGCCTGTCAGCCATCGGGAGGTCACGATGAGTGAGGGCGAGCACCCGTGACGGCCACTGATGGCGCGCCGGCCGGTGTTCGGCCCGACCTGGCGCCGGCTGGGGTCGACGCCACGTTGGTTGCTCAGGAGCTCGGCGTCGAGCCGGAGTCTGGGCTCAGCCGCGACGAGGCCCGCAGCCGGCTGGAGACCCATGGGCCCAATCGGCTGGCCGGCGGGAAGCGGGAGTCCGGTCTGCAGGCGTTTCTCCGCCAGTACGAGGACTTCATGCAGATCGTGCTGCTGGTGGCGGCGGTGGTCAATCTGTTGGTCACCGTCGACATCGGCACTTCGGTCGTGCTGGCGGGACTCACGGTGTTCAACGCGGTGGTCGGTCTGCGTCAGGAGGCGAAGGCCGAGGAGAGCGTCCAGGCGCTCGCCAAGATGATGAAGACCGTCGCGCGAGTACGCCGGGACGGCCAGGCGTTCGAG
>Ga0081455_10005980_pt1 | contig 13199 bp, 12 predicted proteins | sample TabmetS3T2R1_FD_70207 | JGI IMG/M metagenome (GOLD analysis project Ga0081455, IMG submission 70207) | Tabebuia heterophylla rhizosphere microbial communities from the University of Puerto Rico - S3T2R1 | ecosystem: Host-associated > Plants > Roots > Rhizosphere ... | reverse complement strand
CGCTTGATCAAGGAGGAATGTGCGACCATGATCGAAAAAGGAATCTGGGGTACGATTCACGATCCCCATGACCACGATCTGATGATCAAAGTCAAACGTCCGTCGACCGATCGTACGAACCGGATCGCGCAGCGGCGGTAGGTAGGTCACGGGGCCAGTCTTCAACCCAGTCAACAGCCACGACAATCGGCATGAGTTCTCTTAGGAAGGCAAACCACCTGAAGATCCACAAGACACTGGGGATCAGGCATTTGCCATCATCGAGCTGCTGCTCGCGAAAGCCAGTTGGTGGAGGTGGCGGGAATCGAACCCGCGTCCTCGAGTGACGAACCAGGTCTTCTCCGGGCGCAGTTGGCTAGGCGTTCTCTCGGCTCCTGCACTCGCGCCAACACGTTGCAGACAAGCCCAGTCTCAGTTCATGTCCCTGCTAAGCCCTAAGACGATTCTCAGCAGGTGGAGCCTCCTCGATGAGGCCAGGGGCCGGGACGGAGGCACTCCCGGTCTGACCCTTCGATCACTGTTTAGGCAGCGAGAGCGAAGTCAGTGCGTTCAACTTTGGCACTTATTGGTTCCCAAGGGACATTTACGAGATGACCTTGGATTCTCGGCCCGCTTCTCCTGGGACTATCGACCCAAGTCGAAACCGATCACCCCCTATTGAGTTGTGCTTCGGCGATCTTCCGTACGGTCAGACCGATCGCGACCGCACAAATTCTACCCATGGTGTAAGGCTGCGACAGCTCAATTGATTCCCTCCCGGAGACGCAAAGACGCCGGACCCGTTAGGTCCGGCGTCTTCAGTTGGGTGCTACTTCTCCGAAAGCACCTCGAGCTTGATCACGTTCTTGACCGGGTTCTTCCAGTCCTCGCCCTGTAGGGCCTTGGCGCCGCCGACGATCGTCAGAATCAACCAGCCGAGACCCATGAACGGCAGCAACCAGCCGAAGATGTCAAGGTCGGTAATGCCGCCCAGAATGGCAACCAGCACGAACGCGATCGAGGAGATCAGCTGGAAGTTGAACGACTTTGCGGCCTCCTTACGCGCGTATGTTCCAGGTGTCGACAGTGCGTAGACCAGACCTGGTCCGAAGAGCCAGATGAAGAACACCGAGAAGTGTGCCAGCGCAGCCACACCGCGACCGGCCTGCTGACGGGTCTCGGGCCGGACCAGTGGCTGGTAGGCCGGATGCACGCCGAACGCTCGGGAGGGCGTCGGGATCTGAACCAGGCCGTAGAAGGCTTCGTTGAGCTCTTTGCGCGTGTCGGCGGTGAGGACCTGCCCGATCCGGTTATCGAACTCGGATTCGCTGATTCTGCCGTCGGCATAGGCCTCTTTGAGCCAAGTTTCGGCGCGGTCACGCTGTTCCGGGGTGACCTGCATTTTGAGACTGGGGTGCTCGTAGATCGCGTTCATGCTGACCAGCATCGTCTGGCGGCTTCTCGTACACCATCAGGCACTCCCCCGGGCCTACCCCGAGGAGGCCACCAACAGTGGGGTAATCCGACTTGTCAGAAACCAGGAGCGCTATAGCACTCCTCAGTTCTGACAAGTCGGCGGCGCGTTACCAGCTGCCGCTGCCGCCTCCACCGCCACCACCGCCAGAGAAGCCGCCTCCGCCGAAGGAGCTGCCGCCACCGAAACCTGTGCCACCGGCGCCTGAGGAGGATGCGACCGGGGTAGCTGCGGACGTCAGGCTGCTCGTCAGGAACGAGGTATTGAAGGCCGCCATCTGATAGTTGCCGACGTACCAATACGGCGTCTCGTTTGGCAGCCGGCCCATCGCCACCAGGTCACCGCAGATCTTCGCCCACCGATCGGCCAGCTCAAAGATGATCGCCCACGGTAAATACTTGGAGAAGATGTCCTCGCCCTCCTCGAACCTAAGTTGATCGGCTTCTGCAGTGGCGATGTAGGTCCTGAAGCCCTCGATCTGATCGCAGACTGCCCGGCCTTCAGCGGTGCGCTGTCCTCGCCTGAGCTTCCGGCGGATCACGGCCAACGTAATGATGATCGGCAGCAGCGGCAACAACAGCAACAGCAGCCAGAATCCCACCGCGAACGACGCGAAAATTCCGATGACGAGCACACCAAAGCCGAAGCTGCTCGTCGCCGCGGCAGAGGGCACCTTACGGAACCAGCCGTGGGAAGCGACCTGATTGCGAACCGAATCCCGCATCTGTTCGTGGGCACTCGCCAGACTGCCAGCCGCAGATAGGTCCCTTACCGCGCCTGGCGGCTCGCCATCGAACAGATTGGTCAGCAGCACCATCTCGTGCGGCGCCGTAGCTCTGTTCGGATCGACCAGGGTGACTTGGAAGTCGTTCTTGTCGTAGCTCTGGACGGTAAGGGCGCCGCGGACCGCGAGGTCGATGATGGTGGCCGCTGTCTCGCGGGAATCAACCTGACCGTCGATCAACAGCCCGGCCTCGGCTACCGGAATCGGCGGCGGGGAGAAGGCCACCGGAATGGTGATATCGGGGTCGTTGGGCACGACGCGCACCTCCTGGCCGGGATACGGAACCGTTCCGGGTGCCAGGTCCGCGTAGCGCTGGTCGCGGCCATTCTTGCGCCACCACAGCACGCCAATGATCGGCGAGCCGACGGTGATGAGGAGCGTTACGGCGGCGAGTGCGATCGCACCGACCCTTTCAGCGGGGGAGAGTTTGGAGCCATTGGGCGCCATGTGGGGCTTGTTGTCGGCGACCAGACCCGGCGTGATCTTGACGCCGATGCTGACGCTCTGCCCCGGCGGCACATTCGTCTGGGCGAAAGTGGCCTCGCCGCCCTTGGTGAACTTCTTGGTCTCGCAGGGGGTGGTGCTTCCCGGAGGACCGGTGAAACATGTGGCGTCTTGAGCGCCACCAGGAACCGTGGTCGTGATCTTCAACTCTTTGATCAGCGGATTGCCGAAGCCTGGGCCGTCCCAGAAGAACTCGTCATAGCCGCTGAAGGATCGCATGGCGCCGGTGACGTCATAGGAGATGACATAGGTCGCCGTAGGAGCGGAGATGGTCTGGTCCGGATCGCCGATCCGCACGTTGAGCTCCTCCTCGCGACCGCCCTGGGATTCGGTGGTCTTGGAGCTGAACTCGGTTGCTACGTAGTCATCCGGGCTCGTGACGTTGATGTTGCTGATGCCGTAGACAAAGTCTTGGTCGCTATTGGGATCAGGTTCGCGGATGACCAGGTCGCGTTGGATGCCGTGCCGGCCAGAGTTGCTGCCGAAGCGCCAGACGATGGTCTCTTTCACCTTGAGAACACCGCTCGGCTGCATGTCGTAGTTGATGGTGAAGGAATCGATCTGGTCGTCGGCCGCGTACGCCTGAGTCGGCGTGATCAGCGCCCACGTCAGAGCCGTCACGATCATCAAGAAGAACGCGACTACGACCCGAGTGCATCGGCCAGAAACCTGCAGCGCGCGCTCGACAGCGGATGCGCGTAATTGCACCATTGCTTCATTGTCCTCGATTGCGGGAAGCCATAGCCCGGTCGGCCTCGCGCCTTGACTCCCGAGCAGCAATGGTCTGGCGCTTGTCGTACTCACGCTTGCCGGTGGCCAGCGCAATCTCGACCTTGGCGTATCCGTCTGAGAAGTAGAGCGACAACGGCACCAGGGTCGTGCCAGAGGTGGTCAGCGCACGCTCGAGCTTGGTGATCTCGCGACGGTTCAGTAAGAGTTTGCGGGTACGACGGGCGTTGTGGTTGGTCCAGGTGCCATGGCTGTACTCGGGGATGTGAGCTCCCTGCAGCCAGACCTCGCCATCGTCAACGGTGGCGTAAGCATCGGTCAGATTGGCGCGTCCCTCCCGCAGTGACTTCACCTCAGTGCCGCTGAGGACAATCCCGGCCTCGTACGTGTCGTGGATGTGGTAGTCGTACCGAGCCTTGCGGTTCTGGGCGACCAGCTTGCGACCCTTCTCCTTCGCCATGGTCCCCATCATCCCGCGCTTTGACTGCCTCCACCGCGACGCCGACTCGTCAGCACCCATGGTCGCCATTGCGACCACACGCGCTGACAAGTGGGAATCAGAACCAGGTCATTGGGTTTCGGAGCCGACCGTTCAACCACACCATCAAGTGAAGGTGGCAACCGGTGGAGAATCCGGTGCTGCCGACGTAGCCAATGACCTGACCTTTGTGGACACGTTGACCCTTACGAACGACGTAGCGGCTCGCGTGGTTGTAGCCGGTGGTCACGTACCGACCGCCAAGGTAGCCGTGGTCGATCATCAGTCGATTGCCGTAGCCGGCGTTGTAGTACCGCTCGGCGACCCGCCCTGCCCGGGGCGCGCGAATCGGAGTGCCGCAGGCAGCACCGAAATCCGTGCCGTCGTGCAGCTTCCAGTAGCGCAGCACCGGGTGGAAACGCATACCGAAAGGGGAGGTGATGTGACCTGGCACTGGATAGGAGAAGCCGTGGCTGGCGCCTGACATGGTTCGTCGAGCGCGGGCCCGGTTGCTGTGCTTGGAGGATCGATGCGTGGCCTTGCGTTCAGCTGTCCGCTTCCGCTCTGCGGCCGCCCGTTCCGCGGCTCGCTTGCGCTCTGCTGCTGCCTTCGCAATCCGGGCGGCAATGCGCCGCTCCACCGATGTCCGTTCCTTGATCAAATCGGCATAGCGGGCCTTGTCTTGTGCCACGTCGGTCGCAGCGGCGTCTTCAGCAGATTTCCGCTGCCGCAGCAGCTGGGCAACTGTGGCTTCCTGAGCTGCGGCGCGAGCCTCCAGGCCTTTCTTGATCTTTAGATTGGCGGCAGCCTCGCGCCGAGCTGCGGTGACCTTCACCTCGAGCTCGGCCTGGCGCGCGCGAGCGGCGTCGAGCTGACGCTGCAACACAGTCAACCGATCAATCTCCGCTTGCGCAGAGTCGAACAGAGTCGTCGACCATTGGAGCCGGGTCTGCAAGTCCTCGGTCGAGTCAGGATCGACAAGCAGCGCAACCGGCAGCAGGTTCGTCTGCTGCTGATACTGGTCACGGATCACCTGCCCGGCTTTTGCTTGCTGGGCGCCCAGCCGCGCCTGTCCTGCCGCGACGGCAGCGACGGCGGCGGCCAAGTCTGCCCGTACCTGCTGCAATCTCCTCGCCATGCGAGTGTCGTTGGTCTGAGCCACTCTGAGTTGCTGGCGCGTGGTCGTCAGTCGGGCACTGGCTGTCTCCAGCTTGTTCTGCGCTTTATCGACCGCGACAGCTGCTGCGCTGAGAGTCCTGGTGGACTCATTGAGCTCGCTCTTGGTCTTGGCGATCTGTTGCTTGACCCGGGCCCGTTGCGAGGTGAGCTCGTCGGCGGAGGCGTCTGATGCGATCAACGCAAGCAGCAGAGCCAAAGCGACTCCGAAAACGACGGCCGCCCGCGACATGCGGGTACGCACGGCGTACATCGCCGGCAGATGTGCAGTTATGCCCTTGGACGCAGGCGGAGTGGCAAGGAGTCCTCGGCTCCTTGCCAGCCTGGCGAAGCGACCACCAGCCTTAGGTGCTTCGCTGTCGTCCGGAACGTCCTGACGGACGTAGGGAAGGTCCGGAGCCACAGCTTTCCCCAATCCAATGTTTGGTTGTAACGGCCAAGCACAGAGTTCGGAACAGTGAACCGCCCCGCGTGTAGTCACCGCTCGGCGACCGCATACGGCCTCGGCATGATAGGCAGGTCGCCGCACCGCGTTGCACGACCAAAACGCCCTAGCCGGCATTTCGTCATCGATCACACGTGAAGTCTCACGTGATACTTGAGTTATTAGGGTGAATTTGTGATGTTTCTGTTACGAATGTAACGTGCGACTGATGACGAGCGAGTTAGGTCGTGGTCAACGAGGGCGCGGCGCTGGTTGACGCTTTGAGATCTACGAGCCTGTGGGTTGTCGCGGACTGTGATCAAAAAGTCCGCATTGGTCGGAGATTTGAGTTCAAAGCAGTTGTCGAGCAGTCGAGATGTCCGCATTGGTCGGAAATTCGAGATCAGAGCACGGGTCAAGCAGCCAAGAATGCGCCACTGGTCGGAAATTCGAGTTAGCGGAGGTGGGTCAGACCCGCAGATACCGCCTGGTCGTGATCACGGTTGGGATTACCGCAAGCACCACGCCAACAACGGCGACCCCCAGCATGGCCAGGGCGGTCTGCTTCCAGCCGATCCAGGCTATGAACCGTATCGAGTTGCTGGCCCCCCGAATGATCCAGAAGTAGACCCCAGCCGCCATGGTGACGCAGGCAAGAGCCACGCCGATCAGTGCTGAAATCACCGCCCCCAGCAAGAAGGGCACGGTGATATAGAAGTTGCTCGCGCCAACCAGGCGCATGATGCCGATCTCCCGGCGCCGGGCAAAGGTAGCCAGACGAATCGTGTTGCCAATCTGCAGCGCTGAGGCGAGCAACAACAGCGCCGACGCTCCGGCGGTCGACCACTGCAGCACGTTGAGGGCTCGGAAGAACGGATCAAGCAGCTGGTGCAAATCCTGCACCTTCTGGACGCCCTTGAGCCCGACCACCGAGCTCACCACGCCCTGGTATTCCTCGGGATTCTTCAGCTTGACGCGAAACGACTCCTGCATCTGGTCGACAGACAGCGAGTCCTGGATGGGACTGCCCTCGTACGCCCGTTGGAACTCCGAATAGGCCTCTTGCTTGGTCTCGAAGTAGATCCCGCCAGGCGCAACCTCGGGATTGGCTTCCAGCGTTCGACGGATCTCGTCCTTCTGAGCCTGGGTGGCATCCTGACCGGGATCGCACTGGTCGCCGCGGGTGTCCTTGGCACATAGGAAGATCGAGATCTCGATCTTGTCGTACCAGCGGCCCTTCATGAGGTCGACCTGTTGGCTCGCGAGCAGCCCGGCGCCAAACAACGACAACGACACCCACATCGTCATGATGACCGCCAGGGTCATCGTGAGGTTCTGTCGAAGCCCGGCGCGGGTCTCGGACAAGATATGGCGGAAACGCATCAAATATCCCCAATAACTCGGCTCGCGGCGGTCGCCATGTCTCGCGGAACGCTAGGACCGCAGCTCGGCATGTTCTTCGGCTGCATTGGACTCACTGGTAGCCGTACACGCCCCTGCTTTGATCACGAACGACTTCACCATCATCGAGCTCGATCACCCGCTTCCGCATCTGATCGACGATGGTTGAGTCATGCGTCGCCATGAGGACAGTCGTATCCGCTCGGTTGATCCGATCCAGGAGCTTCATGATCCCTACGCTGGTGGCGGGATCCAGGTTTCCTGTGGGCTCATCGGCGATCAGGATCATCGGCCGGTTGACGAACGCACGCGCGATGGCAACCCGCTGCTGCTCGCCCCCGGACAGCTCCTCGGGCAGCCGCTCGCCCTTGCCGCCGAGCCCAACCAGCTCCAACACCTCGGGTACCACGCGACTGATGGTCGAGGCAGGCTTACCGATCACCTGGAGAGCGAATGCGACATTCTCGGTGACGGTCTTGTTCGGCAGCAGCCGGAAGTCCTGGAAGACCGTACCGATCTGGCGGCGCATGCCCGGGATCTTCCAGCTGTGCAGCTTGTTGAGCTCCCGCCCAGCGACGAATACCTTTCCCTTGCTGGGCCGTTGCTCGCGCAGGATCAACCTGAGGAACGTCGACTTGCCGGAGCCCGATGCCCCCACCAAGAAGACGAACTCACCCTTGTCGATGTCGACATTGATGTTCTCAAGCGCTGCGCGACGCTGGCCGTCGTAGATCTTGGAAACACTCTCAAAACGAATCACGGTGCTTTTGCTTCCCCCGAGATAGACAGCTCTGACGCCCGTAGACGCCAGACGGCCAGGGATGAGTCTAGGTCAAGGTTTGGTAACGGGACGCGATCGCCGGGGCGAGCCCGTCATTTGGATCCGCAGCGAGCGGAGCGAGGAATTGCATCTCGGCGCGGAGCCATTGACATCGCTGCCTAGGTTGCAGCTACTTCGCGCGTTCTGCGCCAGCGGATGCCGGATTCGATGAAGCCGTCGATGTCGCCGTCGAATACCGCATCTGGCGAGGACACCTCGTACTCGGTGCGTAAGTCCTTCACCATCTGGTACGGGTGCAGCACGTAGGACCGCATCTGCGAGCCCCAGCTGTTGCCACCGTCGCCCTTGAGCGCATTCAGCTGCGCCTCCCGATCCTGTCTCGCCCTTTCGAGCAGCCGTGACTGCAACACACGAAGCGCGGCCGCCTTGTTCTGAAGCTGGGACTTCTCGTTCTGGCACGACACCACGATGCCGGTCGGAAGATGGGTGATGCGTACGGCGGAGTCGGTGGTGTTGACACTTTGGCCGCCCGGCCCCGAGGAGCGGAACACGTCTATGCGCAGATCGCTCTCGGGGATGTCGATGTGATCGGCCGCCTCGGTCACCGGCAGCACCTCGACGCCTGCGAATGAGGTCTGGCGGCGTGACTGGTTGTCGAATGGCGAGATCCGTACCAGCCGGTGGGTGCCTTGCTCTGAGGACAAGGTTCCGTACGCGAAGGGCGCCTTCACCTGGAACGTGGCGGACTTGATGCCCGCCTCCTCCGCGTAAGAGGTGTCATAGACCTCCGTCGGGAATCGGTGCCGTTCCGCCCAGCGCAGATACATCCGCAGCAACATGGCGGCGAAATCAGCTGCATCGACTCCGCCGGCCTCAGAGCGGATGGTGATCAGCGCCTCGCGCTGGTCATACTCGCCCGACAGCAGGGTGCGCACTTCGAGGGCTTCGACCGCCTTCTGTAAGGAGGCAAGCAGATCTGCTGCCTCGGCAAGGCTGGCTTCATCCTGCTCTTCCTGCCCGAGCTGCACCAGAACGTCAAGATCGTCAAGTTGGGCTCGCAGCCCGGCCACCCGATCGATCTCGGCTTGCAACGCCGACAACCGCGAGGTCACGCGCTGCGCGTTGTCTGGGTTGTCCCAAAGGTCCGGAGCGGCCACCTGCTGCTCCAGCTCGGCGATCTCAGCTCGCTTGCTATCAGGATCGACGACAGCTTCAATCGAGCTCAAAGCCTTGTCAAGGTCAGCGAGTGCGACTGAGAAGTCGGGTCCGGCCACAATGATTCACTTTACTTGGGGCCCGGTGTTCAGCAATCTGCTCCGCAAGCCGTTCTGAACTCAGTAGGAGTCATCCGCGCTGTGCAGGTCCTCGACAGGTACGAATCGCTCCTCACCGGTCAATCGGCGTGGCGGCCAGTCACTGACCCAGATGACGACAAACGCAGCTAGCGAACAAGCCAAGGCGACAACTGGACCCAGCACAAAGAGCCAGACCACGACACATCCGAGAAGGTCGAGTAGCAGCACTGCCAGGGCGCCACGCCTGGTGAGATGACCGTGCCGGCCACGCCAGGCGGCGTACGCGATCCAGGGCAGCATGGCCGACAGGATCACCACCCAGGCAAAGATCGACATGCCTTGGGTGAAGGCACCGGATGCGAGCCGAATCATCGCGACCAGACTGACCAGGCCCGTCAGGGCCCCGAGGGCCATGGCGACGTTCTTGTTCAGCATCCCTACTCCAGTGGCCCGCAGAGAAGGTGGTCGAGCCAGCACCGACACACTAGCCCGGTCGGCTGTGCATACCCTCGCAGCGACACCGGCATGTCACCACGTCGATGGAGCTCAGGTGCGCAGGCCCTCAGTCGGCGCGCCAAACAGCGTGGCAGCGTTGTCATTGAGCTCAGCAAATCCATCAACGATCTGTGCGGCCACTCGCCACCGACCCTCCGCCGGTTCTCGTCGCAGACGCCAGGTGTGCCACACCTGTCCCGTGAACTCCTCGCTCTTGGCGGCTCCTGGTTCGTGACGCCGCAAGAAGAACCGCAGGCGCGTTTGGGCCTGGATAGTGCGCTCATCTGGACGCGAGACATTGATCAGTTGCAGCACATCGTGAGACTCGTCGAAGAAGACAGACCTGGCATCGAGGAACTCAGTCAAGCCGTCCGCTCCGCGCCACCGAAAGCCGTCGACAAACCCGGTCTCGAAGTCGTCGGTGAGTATGTGTTCGAGCATCTGCTGCGCAGGCACGTGGCCCTGCAACAGGTCGAAGTATCGCTCGATCGTGTCGATCACAATCGGCTCGAGGGTTGCGGACTCAGTCACCAGAATCACCTTTCGACGGCCGTAGTCGGTAGAAGCGCCGTGCCGTGCCTGCGAGGACGTCAGCACGTTGCTCGGCGGACAGATCCCGCAGGCAGGCGAGCACCAGTTTGTAGAGCGATCGGAAATCGCCCGCCAGGCGCTCCACCGGGAAGTTGCTCCCGACCATGCAGCGCTGCGGACCGAAGAGCTCCAGCAGCTCGGTCACGACGCCGAGTACGGCCCGTTCGTCCCGCGGATTGCCGAGCAAGCTGAACGCCGAGAGCTTGACGCAGGCGTGTGGGAGTTGAGCCAAGGCGGTTACACCGGCCCGCCAGGTTCGCAGACCGGGGTCGCCGGCGGGGTCGGGAAGGCCAAGGTGCTCCAGCACCATTGGCACCGCGGGAGTTTCGGCTGCGATGGCGACAGCTTGCGGAAGCTGCGCGGGCCAGACCAGCAGATCGAATGAGAGTCCGAACTCCGCCAGCGCCCGATAGCCCTCCTGCCAGGCCGGATCGCTGAGTATGTCTTCGCGCGGAATGTCTGCCCTGGTCGAGGCGGGGTCGAACCAGGCCTCTTGGCGAACTCCCCGGGTTAGCGGATAGCGGCAGTGGCGTGACAGCACGTCGTGCACGTCTGCGGCGCGCAGGTCGGCATAGACGATGCACCCCAGCGGCCCGGGAACGCCTGACGCGCTCCCTTCCTCGGCAAGCGCTCCCACCCATTCGGTTTCCGCCACCGGGTCAAGTTGATGGTCTATTTCGGCTTGTATGTGGATCCAACCGTCGACGGCCGTCTCCGCGGCCTCAGCGCGATAGTCGGCTGGAAGGTAGTCCTTACGCAGATCATCGAAGGCGGGGTCGTCCATCCACGGGTAGCGGAATCTGGCGATGTCCCAATGATGCACATGGGTGTCGATCATTGCCGTCCTCCGATCCCGTCCGCAGCACGGCTCGCCGGTATGCCCGACATGGCACATCAACCACTCAGCGCGATGAACCGCTTGAGCTTGCCGGTCGCGGCGTGACGCGGGATCTGCTCGACAATACTGACGCCGATCTTGGGATTCGTGAGCCCGTACGGCGCCAAAGAGGCCACCAGCGCCGCAGCCACTGCGGAGCGATCGGGCGACCCGACCACGAGCACGTCCGCCCCGTCTGCCGTCTGATGCACCTGGTACTCCGAGATCAACGGGTCAGTGCCCAGCACGTATCGGAACGCGCTTGCCGGAATCATTCGGTCGTCGTAGTGGAAGTCGTCGTCACGGCGTCCGGCGATGTCGGCGACGCGCAGCATCGAACTGCCGCACCCACAGCGGCCGGCGAGCAGCGTGACTTCGTCGCCGAGGTCATAGCGGATGAACGGGAACGTGCGACCGGCGAGCCCGGTCGCGAGCGTGCGGGTCGCCGGCTCATCCGGTCCGACCGGGTGCCCCGCCGCATCGACTCGCTCCAAGATCACCTCGTCCTCGCAAATGTGAAGGCCATCGCCGTGGCCGCAACCAACTGCCTGTACGCCGATCTCGGTCGAACCCCAGAGGTTGTGAAGGGGCGCGCCCCAGGCCGTGTCGATGGCGTCCCGATCCTCCTCGCTGAGCGGCTCGGAGTTGGTGCTGACGCGGACCGGCTGGATATCGAGCTCGCCCGCGATCGTGGCACGCGCGAGGCGTCCGATCACTGAGGCGTAACCCACAAGGTGGGACGGTCGAGCGTCCGCTACCGCCTGCAGGACCTGGTTGAACGGCGCAGCCGCCGGGATCACTACGGTCTCCATCAACGGCGTGGTCGCGATGTCGAACAACGGCGTGCTGGCGTGTGGCGGCTCGCCTGCCTCGAGTACGGCGAGTCGTGCCGGCCGAAGCTCTGATCCGGAAGCGCGCTCGTCACGCAGCTGCCACCGCCAGGCGAGACAAGCGAGTGTGACGAACTCCTCCCAATCCCATACGTAGACGCCGCGTACTCCGCTTGATCCGCCCGAGCTGAACACCTGGTGTTCAGCAGGTGTGTAGGAGAACCAGCCCTCGCGCGCCAACACCCGCTCGGCAGCGACGCGGTCGATATCCGGCGAGGTCACGATCGCGTCCCACTGGTCCTGGGCATCCTGCTTGACCATGGGCGGCAGCCGTTCGAGGTCGTCGACGGTCGCCGTCTCGGGATCGATGTCGGTCATCCGGGCCGCATGGAACGGCGACCGCTCACGCGCAAAAGCCAGCAACGACCGGAGTCGTTCAGTTCGGTAGCGATCGATTCGCTCACGCGGCCACTCCAGCCGTGCCACGTGATCTTCGAGCGAGGCGCGTACGGCGTTCAGATGGGCCGCGCGGAGATGTTCGTAGGCCGCCTTCTCATCCTTGTTGGGCACGGCAATAGTGTCCCGCTTGCCGCGTCCGCGACAAAGCAATCGGAAGGGCTACAGCGGCCGCCCCCAGACCGACGCACCCAGCCAGTCAATGGTGACCGCGAACTCATCGCCGACCACCCAGGCATCGTGGCCCGGAGGTATGGAGAGAATCTCACCAGGATCCGCTTCGGCCTCACTGCCGTTCTCGAGGACGACGTGGATCCGGCCGCTGAAGTGATATTGCTGATGCGGTGCCAGGCAAAGGTCAGTTCCGGCAACCGGCTTGACATGCTCGGTCCATCGAAAGCCTGGCTGGATCGTCAGTCGCCCGATTTGTGCATCGCCAGCAAGGTTGACAAGTTCAAGCCGCCAATTCTTCCCTTGCCGCACCTCGTCGGGCTTGTCGAACGAAACGTGCTCGAACGGCTGCTGCGTCATTGCTGACCTCCTCGCTCCTGCTCCGTCGATCTCATCGCGGTTATGGCGCCGCAACCGCGGAAAGCGGTGCTGCCGCTACCCTGATCGGACACAATGCACACATCTGAGGGTGTGGGCGCCTGACGAACGACCGAGGTGGAGGACCAAGGGCTCTCCGACTACGGCGGACAGAACCCGGGAGCATAGCTCAGTTGGTTAGAGCACTTGCCTTACAAGCAAGGGGTCAGCAGTTCGAGTCTGCTTGCTCCCACCAAGAAACAGGCCCCTGACTAGGCATTTACCCAGTAGGGCCTGCGATCGTGGGCGCGTAGGTCGCTTCTGACGACAGCCCTGACGACAGTACGGCCATGGCGGACTTTAGTACGTGCGACGAAGCATGGGTGTATATCTCCGA
>Ga0081455_10005979_pt1 | contig 13199 bp, 10 predicted proteins | sample TabmetS3T2R1_FD_70207 | JGI IMG/M metagenome (GOLD analysis project Ga0081455, IMG submission 70207) | Tabebuia heterophylla rhizosphere microbial communities from the University of Puerto Rico - S3T2R1 | ecosystem: Host-associated > Plants > Roots > Rhizosphere ... | reverse complement strand
AGCCGGATCGACTTGACCTGCTCGCTCCAGTCGAGATGCGGATCGACGACCTTGGGGTTCGCTGCCATCACCTGGCGCACCTCCTCAGCGACCGTACGCACCTTCATCGGGTCGGGGCCGATGACGCGGAACTGCACCGGGAAGCCGACCGGCGGTCCGAACACGAAACGGTCGACGCGGGCGCGCGCCTCGGGCAACGCACCCTCGGCAATCGCCCGCTCGAGCCGCGCCTTGACGCGCTCGCGCGCAGCGAGGTCCTTGGTGACGATGACGATCTGGGCGAAGTTCGGGTTCGGCAGCACCGGATTGAGCCCGAGCCAGAAGCGCGGCGAGCCCTGTCCCACATAGCTGGTATAGGTGACGATGTCCGGATCGCCGGCGAGCAGCCCTTCGGCGCGCTTGGCGCTGGCGTCGGTCACGCCGATGGCGGTGCCTTCCGGCAGCCGCAGCTCGAAGAACAGCTCCGAGCGGGTCGAGGTCGGGAAGAATTGCTGCTGCACCAGGCCGAAGCCCAAGAGCGCCGCGGCGAACATCCCGACGGTGGTGGCGACGACGGTCTTGCGCCAGGTGAGGCACAGGGCGATCACGCGGCGCAGCGCCCGATAGACGCGCGTGTCGTAGATCGCGTCGGGTTTCGCGTGCGCGCCGCGCTTAGCGAGATCGGGGATCAGCTTCAGACCGAGATAGGGCGTGAACAGCACCGCGACCAGCCACGAGGCGATCAGCGCGAGGGCGACGATCCAGAAGATGCCGCCGGCATATTCGCCGGCGCTCGACTTGGCGAAGCCGACCGGCAGGAAGCCCGCCGCCGTCACCAGGGTGCCGGTGAGCATGGGAAACGCCGTCGAGGTCCAGGCGAAGGTGGCGGCGCGGGCGCGATCCCAGCCCTGTTCGATCTTCACCACCATCATCTCGATGGCGATGATGGCGTCGTCGACCAGCAGTCCGAGCGCGATGATGAGGGCGCCGAGCGTGATGCGGTGCAGGTCGATCCCGGCCGCGTACATGACGAGCAGCACGATCGCCAGCACCAGCGGCACCGACAGCGCGACCACGATGCCGGTGCGCCAGCCGAGCGAGAGGAAGCTTACCACCAGCACGATCACCAGCGCCTCGGCGAAGGTGTGCACGAACTCCGAGACCGACCCGTCGACGATGTGGGGCTGGTCGGCGATCTGCGTGACCTCGATCCCGACCGGAAGCTCCGCGACGATGGCGCTCATCGCGCGCTTGAGGTTCTCCCCGAGCGTGAGGATGTTGGCGCCGTCCTGCATGGACACGCCGATGCCGAGCGCCGGCTTGCCGCCCTCGCGCACCAGAAAGGTCGCCGGATCCTCGTAGCCGCGCTTGACCGTCGCGATGTCGCCGAGCCGGAACACCTGTCCGTTCGCGTGGACCGGCACGGCGGCGACCGCCGCGACGCCGGAGAAGGCGCCCGTCACCCGCACGTTGATGCGATCGGCCGAGGTGTCGACCGAGCCGCCGGAGGTGACGGCGTTCTGCTTGGCCACGCTCTCGAAGATCTGCTGCGGCGTCACGCCGAGCGTGGCGAGCTTGGCGTGGCTGAGCTCGATGAAGATCTTCTGCGGCCGCTCGCCGATGATGTCGACCTTGTTGACGTCGGGGACGCGCAGCAGGCGCTGGCGGATGTCCTCGGCGCGCGTCTTGAGCTCGGCGAGGCTCAGCCCGTCCGCGGTGAGCATGTAGAGCGCGGAATAGACGTCACCGTATTCGTCGTTGAAGTTCGGTCCGATGATCCCCGGCGGCAGGTCGCCCCTGGCGTCGCCGACCTTCTTGCGCACCTGGTACCACAGCTCCTTCACCTGGGAGGGCGGCGTCTTGTCGATGAGCGTGACGCGGATGAACGACACGCCGGGCTGCGAATAGCTCTCGAGGCGGTCGAGATAAGGCAGCGCCTGCAGCTTCTTCTCGATGGTGTCGGCGACCTGCTCCTGCATTTCGGTCGCGGTCGCGCCCGGCCAGGCGACCTGCACGACCATGGTCTTGATGGTGAAGGACGGATCCTCGGCCCGGCCGAGCTTGAGATAGGAGTAGATGCCGGCCGCGCCGAGCAGGATGATCATGAACAGGACCAGCGGCTGGTGCGTGATCGCCCATTCCGACAAGTTGAAGCGTTTCATGACGCGACCTCGCGATCGGCTAGCGGGTTTCGATGGCGCGGACTTTGAGGCCCGCCTCGAGCTTCTGCACGCCCAGCGTTACGATTCTTTCGCCCTCGTCGATGCCGGCGGTCACCAGCGCCGCATCCTCGCTGAAGGAGGCGACCGTCACCGGCCGCAGCACGAGCGCGCCGTTGGGATCGATGGCGTAGACGGACGGTCCGGTGCCGCGGTTGAGAATCGCTGACAGCGGCACCCGCGCGACCCTCGCGTCGGCCGACTGCGCGAGCGCCACGGTCGCGGTCATGCCGAGCGCGACCGCATCGTCCGCCTGCGTGATGGTGAAGCGCGCGGCGTAGGTGCGGGTCGCAGGATCGGCCTGGGGGGAGAGCTCGCGCAGCCGCGCCTCGAAGCTGCGGTCGCGGTCGGACCACAGCCGCACGATCGCGCGCGACCTTTGCGCCTCACCGAACCAGGTCTCCGGCAGCGCCACCACGGCTTCCTTCTCGCCGCGATGGGCGAGCCGCGCGACGGCTTGGCCGACGGCGACGACCTGACCCGCCTCGGCGAGCGTCGCGGTGATGACGCCGTCGGCATCAGCCTTGAGGTCGGCGTAGCCGAGCTGGTTGCGCGCGAGATCGAGCGCGCGCCGGGCGCGCTCGAGGCGTCCATCCGCTTCGTCGTTCGCCGCCTTCTTGCGGTCGAAGTCGGCAACCGAGGCGTAGCCGGGTGCGCGCAAGATGCGGTAGCGCTCGAGGTCCGCGGCCGCCTGCGCGAGATTCGAGGTCGCCGCGGCGAGCTCGGCCTCGGCGCTTTCGACCTGCAGCCGGAGATCCTGCGGATCGAGACGCGCCACCACGTCGCCGACGCGGACGCGATCGCCGACATTGACGACCCGCTCCACGATCTTGCCGGCGACGCGGAAGCCGAGGTCGGTCTCGTAGCGCGCCCGCACCACGCCGACGAATTCGCGCGTGGCGTTTTCCTGTTCGAAGCTGACGCGCTGGACCTTGACCGGACGCTCGGCCCTGGGCGCCGGCGCGGTCTCGGCCTGGCACGCGGCGAGAAGCGCCAGCGCAACGAGGGCGAGGACCGCGCGCGGCAGAGATCTCGACGGGGACTGGGTCGGAGACATTTTCAGCGCCCCTTGGCGTTTCGATCACAACTGTGTGATGACTGATGAAATTGTTCTATCGTCACACTTTGGACATGCCGAAGCTCGTGCGGATCACGCGTCGGCATTGGTTTCAGCTCCGGGGAGTGATGGCGCGCAGGAGGAAGCGAACCGAGGCGCGGGCATCGGCTTCGACGTCGCCCTGGTCCTGCAGGTATTGGGCGACCAGCACCGGGTGGCAGAAGTGGACCAACGAGATCATCATGAGCCGCGAGGTCTCGCGTGGGTCGACCGGCTCGAACTCGCCGCCCCCGATGCCTTCGCGCAGAATCGCCTCGAGCACCATGCGGATGTGCTCTTTGTGCGCGCGGATGGCGCCCCAGCTGAGCTCGATCGCGGCCAGCACCATGTCATTAACACGCTGATCGGTCAGATGATTTTCCTTGTGATAGGCGAGGATTTCGAGCACCAGGCGTTCCGCGCGCTCGGCTGCCGAGCCGCGCGAGCGGGCGACGGCCCAGGCACGCTCCTCGCACTCCCCCAGGCAGCGCTGACAGATCGCCTCGATGATGGCGTTCTTGGACGGAAAGAACCGGTAGACATTGGCGGGCGACATCTTGAGCTCGGCGGCGATGTCGGCCACCGCCGTCTTGGCGAAGCCGAGCCGGCGGAACAGCGCCTCCGCCGCATCCATGATGCGGGCGCGGGTGTCGTCGGGCTTGGTCTTGGCCTGCGCAGTCATTGATCCTCGGGCTCCTGATGACTGACGAAATCATTAATTCATCAGTCCAGCTTTGTCAAGCGGGCCTGCTCCGGCCGAAAGTCTACCGCGAGCCCAGCCGCCGCGCGCGGTGTGGCAGGACGAAGGGGGTGCCCGCCGGCACGAGGCCGACCGTCTGCGTCACCCCGAACACGCGCTCGACCGTCGCGTCGGTGATCGTCTCTTCCGGCATGCCATCGGCGGCGATGCGGCCGCGGTCGAGCACCACGATGCGCCGGGCGAGCAGCGCGGCGAGGTTGAGATCGTGCAGGACGGCGACTACGGTCGCGCCGCGCGCGGCGCGGGCCATCGTCGCGGCGATCACGTCGAGCTGATGGCGCAGATCGAGGCTCGCGGTCGGCTCATCGAGCAGCAGCACGCCCGGGCCGTGCGCCGTTTCACCGCAGGCGAGCTGGACCAGCACGCGCGCGAAGTGCGCGCGCTGCTGCTCGCCTCCCGACAGGGTGGTGATCACGCGCTCGTGGAAGCCGCTCAAGTCGACCTCGGCCAGGGCGGCATCGACGAGCTCGTCGACCGTCCGGCCGCCGCGGTCGCCGGCGCCCATGCGCACGATGTCGGCCACCGTGAAGGGAAAGTTGACGCTGACGCTCTGCGCCAGGACCGCGCGATGTCCGGCGAGCGCGCGCGGGCCGTAGGACGCGAGCGCGCGGCCTTTCAGGTGCACGACGCCGGAGCGGGGGACGAGATCGCCCGAGAGCACGCGCAGCAACGTGGATTTGCCCGCGCCGTTTGGACCGACCAGCGCCGCGATCTCTCCCGGCCCGAGCGACAGGGAGACGCCGTCGAGCAGCGCCTTCGCACCGACGCTGACCGTGATCGCCGTGGCCGCGAGCGCCGGCGTCATGGAGCAAGCCTCATGGGCCGAGCAGCGCGCGCTGTCGCATGAGGAGATAGAGGAAGAACGGCGCCCCGATTACGGCGGTGACGATGCCGATCGGGAGCTCAGCCGGCGCCGCCAGCGTGCGCGCGAACGTGTCGGCGACGACCAGCAGGGCGGCGCCCGTGAGCGCGGCCGCCGGCAGGAGCAGGTCGTGGCGCGGACCGATCAGCAGCCGCAACAGGTGCGGCACGATCAGCCCTACGAAGCCGATCACCCCCGAAATCGAGACCGCGGCGCCGGCGGCCGCGGCCACCAGCGCGACGCAGACGCGCTTGAGCCGCTCGACCGCAATCCCGGCGTGGAACGCTTCGCTCTCGCCGAGCACCAAGAGGTCGAGCCCGCGCGCAATGACGGGCATGGCGAGACCGGTCGCGAGGAGGAACGGGGCGATGGCGCCGACCTTCGCCCAGGTCGCGCCGCTGAGCGAACCCAGCATCCAGAAATTGATGTCGCGCAACTGCCGATCGTCGGCGAGAAACACGAGCAGCCCCAGCCCGGCATTGGCCAGCGCGGCGAGCGCGAGGCCGCCGAGCAGGAACATGGCGATCGAGGTGCGCCCCTCGCGCGTGGCGATGCGGTAGAGCAGGATGGTCGACGCGAGCGCGCCGACGAAAGCCGCGACCGGCAGCGCTTCGATCGGCAGGCCGACGCCGATCGCGCCCAGGTAGCGGTCGCCGACGACGATCGTGCCCGCGGCCGCGAGCGCCGCGCCGCTCGACACGCCCACGAGCGCGGGATCGGCGAGCGGGTTGCGGAACAGCCCCTGCATCACCGCGCCGCAGGCGGCGAGCAGCGCGCCGACCAGCGTCGCGAGCGCGATCCGCGGCAGCCGGATCGACCACAGCACCAGCCAGTCGCGCTCGATCAGCGCCCGATCGCCGCCGGCAAGGCCGAGCGCGGCGGCGATGCGGCCGGGCGGGATGCCGGCCGCGCCCACCGCGGCGGCGATGGCGCACGCCAGCACCAGCACAACGACAAGTCCCGGCAGCGCCAGCAGCCGCAGCGCGCTGCGCCGCGCGGCGCGTTCGCGCGAGACGGTCGCGGTCACGCCGACGCCTCGATCATGGCGCGCACGCCCGCTCGGCGCTCGGGCGCTCGGAGGGCAGGGGCGCGCCGGCGGACGGCGCGTCGAGCGAGGGATAGAGCGCGAGCGCGAGATCGCGCGCGGCGCGCGCGGCGCGTGGCCCGAAGCCGAGGAGATAGAGACCTTCCATCGAGATCAGCGCCTTTTGCGCGGCGGCGGGCGTGACGGCGAAGGCGGGATGCTCGAACACGGTCTGCGCTTCCAGCCGAAACGACGCGCGCTCCATCACCAGGACGGCGTCGGGGCGCGCGGCGATGACGGACTCGTCGTTGAGGAGCTTGTAGCCGTCGTAATCGGTGACGGCGTTGCTGGCGCCGGCGAGCGTCAAGATGCCGTCGGCCGCGGTCGCCCGTCCCGCCACCATCGGCCGCCCGTTGGTGAAGGAGAGAACGAACAGGACTTTGCGCGGCTGGACGATGCGCGCGCGCAGCGCGGCCAAGGCGTCGAGGTCGGCCTCCACCGATTTGGCGAGGCACGCGCCGCGCTCGGCGGAGCCGGTCGCCTGCGCGATCAGCCGGATCTTTTCCACGATGCCCTCGCCGGTGAAGCGGTCGGGGACCAAGACGAAGGGGATCGACGCCGCTTCCAGCACCGCGATCGTTCCCTTCGGACCCGCGCCTTCGGCCGCGAGCACCAGAGAGGGAGCAAGCCCGAGCACGCCCTCGGGCGACAACTGCCGCATGTAGCCGACGTTTCGCTTCTCGGCGAACGCGCGCGGCGGATAGAGACTGGTCGTGTCGACGGCGACGATGCGGTCCTCGAGATCGAGCGCGTAGAGAATCTCCGTCACCGATCCACCGATCGACACGATGCGGCTCGAATCAGCGATGGTGACCGAGCGTCCGGCGGCGTCCTTGACGGTGACGCGCTCGGCGCCGCCGGCGCCGAACGCGGCGAAGCACGTGGCGGCGACGACGAGGCCAAGCCGAACGACGTTGTTTTTCATCGCGGTGTGACCCGTCGGCCACGCTCTCATTTGGTCAAAATGAGCTTGTTCTGCCCGGTGAGCCGCAAGTGATACGCGTCGCCGCCGTGAAGAATCGTGATCTCGCGCGTGCCGACGAACAGCTCTCGGCTGTCGAGCCGATCATTAGTGATCGACACCTGCCGCTTGATGCCCGTGGATGACTGGCTGCTCTCATGGCCGTGCGGTGGATAGTCCTCGTCTCGTCCTGCGTTCATCTTTGGTCTTGGCCCCCGTTGCTACAGCAATTCCTGCTTAAACGATCAGTTTAGAGGGATTTTAAACTCTACTATTACAGCAATTAAACAGTTTAGACGCGATCTACTCTCGAAGTTCCAATGATTGACGTCAGTAATACAACTGATTACCAAATACAACATCTCGCCCGCCGACGCTTTTGTCTTGCGGGCAGGCCCAGCCAGCAAGCCCCCGCCCCGCGCGGTAGCCCGCCAGCCCCGGCCGAAACCAGGGGAAGTGGGGGGTGTCATGTCCTATCGCAGTCGGAGCGCGTCTGCGCTCCTTGCCGGGGTCTCGGTGATCGCTTTGACGGTTGCGGGCGGCGCGCCGCACGCGGTGGCGGAACTTGGGCCCGACGAGCTCGACCCGATCACGGTGGTCGCGACCAAGCCCGTGCAGCGGGCGCGGGAGACGCCGCGGGTGAGCACCGTTCGCCGGCAACCGGCGAGCCAGCCGCCGAGCCAGGCGCAACCGCCGAGCCAGACGACGGCCACAGAGACCGTCGCACGCCAGGTGCCCGATCCCCAGCCGGGGGCCGAGACGCTCGCCGGCGTGAGCACGGTGCGCCAGGAGCAGATCAACCAGATCATGCCGAATCGGCCCGCGGATCTGCTCTACGGCATGCCCGGGGTGTACGTGCAGGAGCGGCCGGATGATCCCGGCACCGCCATCAATATCCGCGGCTTGCAGGATTTCGGTCGCGTCAACGTCGTGGTCGACGGGGCGCGGCAGAACTTCCAGCGCACCGGCCACAATGCCAACGGCATCTTCTACATCGATCCCGCGCTCATCAGCAGCATCGACGTGATTCGCGGGCCGGTGGCCAACATCTACGGCTCCGGCGCGATCGGCGGCGTCGCCTCGTTCCGCACCAAGGACGTCGAGGACGTGCTCAAGGTCGGCGAGCGCTGGGGTGTGCTCACGAATGAAATGGGCAACACCAATCGCGGGGGCGTTGCCTCCGCCTTCGCGGCCGCGCGCCTCACTCCCGCCGCCGAATTGTTCGCCGGCGGCATCTACCGCTCGCAGCAGAACTACCGCGACGGCGACGGCAACCTCGTGCCGAATACCGGCTCCGACGTGCAGACCGGCGTGTTGAAGGGCACGTTCCGCCCGGCGCTCGGGCACCAGGTCAAGCTCGGCTACACCGACTACGACGCGACGTACGTCACCGGCCAGCCGTTTCCGCCCGGCACCCCGCCGCCTTTCGCGTCGATCTACGGCACCGGCACGCGTAACGAGCTCGGCACCGCGCGCTGGACCTATTCGCGGCCCGACGATCGGCTGTTCGATTTCGACGGGAACATCTACCGCAACAGGACCTCGACGGATCAGAGGAAGATCGCCGGCACCGGCGATCGCTCCTCGGGATTCATCGGCGATCGACGCAACTTCACCATCACCACGACCGGCTTCGACGTCAACAACACCACGCGCTTCGACACCGGGCCGTGGCAGCACGCGCTCAACTACGGCGGCGACAGCTTCCACGATCAGGTCGCCACCAATGGGTTCGGCACCATCTTCACGCCGTCCGGCGAGCGAACGGTGTTCGGCGAGTTCGTGCAGTTGAAGACGAACTTTGCCAACGCGGTGGAGACCATCAGCGCGCTGCGTCATGACACGTATTCGCTGTCGGGCGGCGGCGTCGGCACGGAGGGCCAGCATCTGTCGCCGAAGTTCACCGTTGGATTGACGTCGATACCGGGGATTACGCCCTACTTCATCTTCGCCGAGGGTTATCGCGCGCCCGCGCTCACCGAGACGCTGGTCTCCGGAGTTCACCCGGCTGCACCGCAATTCACGTTCCTGCCCAATCCGGGCTTGCAGCCCGAAGTCGGCAAGACCAAGGAGTTCGGTATCAATTGGCGCTACAACAGCGTGCTGCAGCCGGGCGACGCGTTGCGTGCGAAGGTCAACGTCTATCGCAACGATCTCGCCAACTACATCGATCTGAAGTTCCTCGGGCCGTTGCAGGGCGTGGGCGGCCAAAGGTGCAGGAACTTCACGGTCTTCTTCTGCGAGCAATACCAGAACATCCCGAGCGCGCGCATCGAGGGCCTCGAATTCGAGGGCAACTACGACGCCGGCTCGTGGTTCGCGGGAGTGGCGGCCAGCCACATCGTCGGGCGCGATCTCACCAACAATCTGCCGCTCGCGACGATTCCGCCGGACCAGATCACCACCACGCTGGGCGCGCGCTTCCTCGACCGCAGGCTCACGGTGTCGGTGCGCTGGCAATCGGTGGCCAACAAGAACCCGGCCGACATCCCGCCGGGCCCGGAGGCGCCAGCCGGCGCCAAGCAAGGTCCGCCCTATGCCTACTTCCCCACGTCGGCCTTCAATCTGGTCGATCTCTACGTCGGCTACCAGATCAACCCGGACGCGCTGGCGTCGTTTCAGATCGAGAATCTGTTCAACGAGCAGTATTCGCGCTACCTGAACGTGTCTCCCAACCCCCTCCACGGGGCGAACTCGACGCCGCTTCCGTTCTTCAGCCCGGGCATAACCATCAAGGGCGCGCTGACCGTGCGCTTCAGCGACCTGACGCTGTTCGGAGGATGACCGGCGGGAAAACCAGCTTGCATCATCCTTGCCGTGTGCCAATCTCGGCCGCGTCGTGCCCGTCGCGCGATCAGGACGAGGAGACTTGCGTCGCGGGCGCACGGGGTGCGCGAGCTTCGGGCTCGGGGCACCAGCCGCCCGCGACGCTGCAACCGTCCACCAGGAGAGAACGATGTTCATCGCCATGAACCGCTTCCGCGTCAAGAAGGGATGCGAGGAGGATTTCGAGAAGGTGTGGCTCAGCCGCGATTCGCACCTGGACAAGGTCCCGGGCTTCGTCGAATTCCACCTGCTCAAGGGCCCCGAGCACGACGACTTCACGCTCTATGCCTCGCACACGATCTGGCAGAACAGGGCGACGTTCGAAGCCTGGACCAAGTCGGAGGCGTTCCGCGCCGCGCACAGGGATGCCGGCCAGAACAAGCCGCTCTACCTCGACCATCCGCAGTTCGAAGGCTTCGAGGTCCGTCAGACCGTGGGACGCGGCAAGGCCGCGGTGGCCTAGCAGCGGTCAAGGCCATCCTTTGCGCGCGATCGGAACCGGGAGGGATGGCCTGGAAACGCGACGTCGATGCGTGGCCGTCTTTGTCACGGCGCTCATCTGCGTGACGGTCCGTGCCGATCGCGAAGCATTCGCGCAAACCGCGGCATCCTCCTTTCCCGAGCGGACGGTGCGCATCATCGTGCCGTTTCCGGCGGGCGGCGCCACCGACATCGTGGCACGCGCGGCGGCGGAGCGGATGAGCGCTGCCTGGAAGCAGCCGGTGATCATCGAGAACGTCGCCGGCGCCACGGGTGCGATCGGCGCAGCGCAGGCGGCGCGTGCTCCGCGCGACGGCTATACGTTGGTCACGGGTGTCGGCACGACCACCGCCATTCTCAAGGTCTTGAAACCCAATCTCGCGTTCGATCCAATCGGTGACTTCGCACCCGTCTCCCTCCTTACCACCTTCCCCAACATCCTCGTGGTGCGCGGCGATTTTCCGGCCGCCAATGTCGGGGAACTGATCGCGGTGCTCAGGGCCAATCCGGGCAAATTCACCTATGCCAGCTCCGGCTATGGCGGCTCGCTGCATCTCGCTGCCGAGTTGTTCAAGCTCACGACCGGGACCGACATCGTGCATGTGCCCTATACCGGCAGTGCGCCGGCGATCACCGCGCTGTTGGGCGGGCATGTCGATCTCGTCTTCGACACCATGCCGTCGATCTGGCCGAGCGTTCAGAGCGGCAAGCTCAAGGCGCTCGGGGTGGCGAGCCGGCAGCGCACGCCGGCGGCGCCCGACTTGCCCGCGGTGGCGGAGAGCCTCCCCGGTTTCGATGTGACCTCCTGGGAAGGCATCCTGGCGCCGGCGGGAACGCCGGCCGCGGTCGTGAGCAAGATCGCGGACGAGATCAAGCGCATCGTCGTCGAGCCGGAATTCGCCGCGAGCCTGCTCAAGCTCGGCGCGGTCGCCACCAGCAGCACGCCGCAGGAATTCGCGGCCTTCATCGACGCCGATTACGCCAAGTGGCAGCGCGTCGTGAAGGAGGCCGGGATCAAGCCGCAGTAGGTCACGCTTCGCCCCACACCCGCCGCGCCACCTCGACGACGCGCGCGAGCTTCGCCTTCTCGATGTCCTCGGTCACGACGACATGCTCGGCGGCGCTGGTCGAGAAGCCGCATTGCGGGCTCAGCCCCAGTTGCTCGAGCTTGACGTGACGGCTCGCTTCCTCGATGCGGCGCTCGAGCGAATCGACGCTCTCCATTTCCGGTACCCGCGAGGCGACGAGGCCGAGCACCACGAATTTTCCCGCCGGCAGGAAGCGCAGCGGCGCGAAGGTTCCGGCGCGGGCATTGTCGTATTCGAGAAAATAGGTGTCGACCTTCATCGCGTTGAACAGCGGCTCGGCGATGGGATCGTAGCCGGTATCCGCCTGCCAGCTCGGATCCTGGCTGCGGCAGATGTGGATGCCGATGCTCATCCCCTTCGGCGCGGCGGCAACCACGGCATTCACGGCGCCGACATAGGTTCGCAGCAGGTCGGACCAGTCGTCCCCGCGTTCCTTCAGCAGGGTGCGCACGCGCGGGTCGCCGAGCTTCACCAGCGACGTCTCGTCGATCTGCAGATAGCTGCATCCCGCCTCCGCCAGCGAGCGCATTTCCTTGGCGTAGGCCTCGACCAGATCGGACCAGAAGGCGTCGAGATCGCGATAGACTTCGCGGCTGACATTGGCGCGGCCGGCGCGATAATGGATGTAGCAGGGGCCGGGCAGGGTGATCTTGGGCGTGCGCGCGGTCAGCGACGTGAGGAAGCGAAAGTCGTCGGCGTTCTGCGGCCCGGCCCAGGCGATGCGATCCACGACCTTGGGGATGCGGCGCGCCATGCGGTGGCCGTGGCTCTGCGAGCTGGTCCAGCCCTGATCCTCCGTCAGCTCGATCTGCACGCCGGAAATGCCGGCGCTGGTGAAGGAATCGGAATAGGTCCCGCGCCGAAACTCGCCGTCGGTGACGACGTTGAGCCCGATCTCCTCCTGCAACGCGACCACGCCGCGGATGGCATCGTCCTCGATCGCGCGCAGCTCGTCGCGGCCGAGCTTGCCCTCTGCGTGCTGCGCTCGCGCTTGCAGAAGCTGCGGCGGCCGCACCAGGCTGCCGATATGCTCGGCGCGGAACGGCGGACTGGGTGCTGGGCGCATGAAACCTCCGAGCAACAGAACGACGCGGACGCTTTAGCACAGTTCCCGGCCGGGCGAGCGTGCGGGCGGAACCGCCGGGCGTGTCGCATTGCGTTTGCGGGAAATTTCCCGGAGACTGCCGGCGCAGAACACGATCGGCCACCGGCCACGGCATCACGCGAGCGGATGTTTGCGGGGGAGGCGGCCGGCGCGGCCTCGAGCAGGGCGGAAGATGCTTTCACCCAACGACGAACCTGCCATCGTGGCCGAGGGCGCGAGCAAGCTCTTCCTCGACGGCACCGTCGTCGCCTTTCATCAGCTCTCGCTCGCGGTCAGGCGCGACGAGATCATGTGCGTGGTCGGCCCCTCGGGCTGCGGCAAGACCACGCTCCTGCGCTGCATCGCCGGCCTGACCGATCTCAGCACCGGCAAGCTGCTGGTGCATGGCCGGCCGGTCGCCGGCCGCCCGCCCGACGGCGTGGCCATGGTGTTCCAGCATTTCGGGCTCCTCCCGTGGAAGACGGTCTACGACAACGCGGCCTTCGGGCTGGCGATGGCGGGCGTCCCGCGTCCCGACATCCGTGCGCGGGTCATGCATTATCTCGAGCTCGTCGGGCTCACGGGCTTCGAGCGCCACTATCCCTACCAGCTCTCGGGCGGAATGCAGCAGCGCGTCGGGCTGGTGCGCGCGCTGGTCATGAACCCGTCGATCCTGCTGATGGACGAGCCGTTCGCCGCGCTCGACGCGCAGACGCGCGAGATCCTGCAGGAGGAGCTGCTCTCGCTGATGGAGCGGCCC
>Ga0081455_10005978_pt1 | contig 13202 bp, 13 predicted proteins | sample TabmetS3T2R1_FD_70207 | JGI IMG/M metagenome (GOLD analysis project Ga0081455, IMG submission 70207) | Tabebuia heterophylla rhizosphere microbial communities from the University of Puerto Rico - S3T2R1 | ecosystem: Host-associated > Plants > Roots > Rhizosphere ... | reverse complement strand
CGCAGTGCAGCCGCAGCGATGCCGGCTGGGCCTGCAAGCCGGTGCCCGACGAGCGCTCGGCGCTGGAGACCGAGATCGTGCGCCTGCAGGGCGAGAATGCGACGATGAAGAAGGAGCTTTTGTCCCGTGGGCTGCCGGTCCCCGGCGTTTCGGCTCCGTCAGGCGCAAAGCCCGGCGAGGGCGAGCTCAAGCTGCCGAGCGATGCCGAAATCGACAAGGTGGTTTCATTCGTCGAGAAGGTTTGGCGCCGTCTGATCGAGATGGGCAGGGCCGTTCAGAAGGACGTCGAGAAGAAAAATTGAAGAAGCTTTAGCGGGCGTGACCATCAGCAGTGCCGGCACCGCCGTGAGACGGCGTCAGCCGTGCGTCCGTCTGAAATTTTTTCCAACTGCGTAAGGCTCGCGTAAGGGAGCATGTATAGGTTTAAGCGTCGTCAAAACCGTCACTCACTCAGCGACGATGCCCCGGCGGCAGCCCACCGCCGGGGCATTTTTTTGTGACCGTGCGGAAGGACGTCGAGAAGAAGAATTGAGTGATTTAGGCCGCGTACGGCTACGCCGCTTCCCTGAAGTCTCCGACCTGTGCATCGAGGGCGCGCTTGAAGGCGGGCCGCGCCGTGCAGCGGTCGATATAGGCGGCGAGACGCTTGTCGCTGGTGACGATGTCGGTGTGCTTGAGGATGCGCAGCACCGTCGTCATCATGAGATCGCCGGCCGTGAAGCGGTCGCCGTCAAGGAAGGCCTTGTCGCCGAGCGATTTGGAGAGGCCGGCAAGACGCCGCTTCGCGAAATCCACCGCGCCCGGTCGCCGCAGCTTCGCCCATTCCTCGTTCGCGTAGAAAAGGTCGATCAGCGCAATATTCATGAGGCAGGGCTCGATGGAGTTGAGCGCCGCGATGAGCCATTGCGTTGCGCGCGCCCGGGCGAGGGGATCCTTGGGCAGGAGAGTCTCGCTGCGCTCGCCAATGTGGAGCACGATAGCCCCGGATTCGAAGAGTGTGAAATCGCCGTCTTGAAGAATCGGCACCTGTCCGAAGGGCTGCAGCTCGCGGTAGTCCGGCTTGTCCTGATCACCCTGCTCCAGGAGGCGTGTCCTGTAGGGGATACCCGCCTCCTCCAGGGCCCAGCGCGCGCGCAGATCGCGCACTTGGCCGTAGGCGAATTCCGGAACCCATTTGAATGCCGAGATCGTAATCATGCGCTGTGCTCCTTTGCGATCTGCGCGGCATAAGCCGCAAGCTTGTCGAAGGCCGAGGTCCAGCCGCCCATGTGGCTGTCGCGCCGTTCGGCATTGAGGAAGGGCCTTTGGTGGAAGGTCTGGACCGTCTTGCCGCCTTTCTCTTCGAAGGTGATGGTCACAAGCATCTCGACGCCCGCGGATGGACCGTCATTGTCCCAAGTAAACGTGAAAACGAGCCGTTTGTTCTCGACGATCTCGCGATAGACGCCGCCGAACCAGTTCTCGCCATGCGCGGGCGACGTGATCATCGCGCGGTAGGCGCCGCCGACGCGGAAGTCGATCTCTACCTCGGGACAGGTGAAATTCGCCGGGCCCATCCAGCGCTTCATATGTTCCGGCTTGGACCACAGCGCAAAGAGCAGCGAAGCCGGTGCGTCGAAGGTGCGCGTGATGAGGAGTTCGTCGTCGGCCAATCTGGCGTTCATTTGCGCTTCTCCTTGGCTTTCAGCTCCGCGAGATAGGCGTCCATCTTGTCGAAACTTTCGGTCCAGAAGCGGCGATAGCGCGACAGCCAGTCGTCGACGGCCTTGAGCGTCCTGGTCTCCAACCGACAGGGCCGCCACTGCGCCTCGCGCCCGCGCGAGATGAGGCCCGCGGTCTCCAGCACCTTCAAATGCCGCGACACCGCCGGCAGGCTGATGTCGAAGGGTTTGGCGATCTCGTTCACGGTCGCCTTGCCCCTGGCAAGCCGCGCAAGGATCGCCCGCCGCGTCGGATCCGCGAGGGCCGAGAGGGTAACGGAAAGCGTGTCGGGCATTATTTAACACACCGCGAAATTAACATGGTTGTTAAATATAAATCCACGGCAAGGCTGTCAAGTCACTAAGAGCGCCGCCTCAACTCATCTCTGGGAACCAGGATGAATGACGATATTTTCGAGCTTCTCGATGTAACGAATAAAGCGATATTTGTCTTCAACGCCGTCCGTCGTTTTGAGCTGATCAGCCGCCCAGCGATGCATTCCCGGCTCGATTTTGGCGACGATGTAGCCCATCTCCTGGTCGGTCCACATTTTTTGAAACTCGCGCTTTAGGTTGTCGGTAGTGCGGACCGTTACCGTATTTATGCATCCGGCGCCCTCGGCCATTTTTGCAAGGTCAGTGTTGTGCGATGATAACGTAGGCGCGCCTCCGATAATCTCGTAGATCCCATTATCGAAGACGACGATGGTGAGATTGCCGGGTCTCTGGCTGCCAAGGGTGCACAGCGAGCCGGTATTCATGAGCACCGACCCATCGGTTTCCAACGCCAGAATCTTCCGATGCGGCAGCGCGAGCGCAAGGCCCAACGCCGTGGTCGTGATCGATCCCAAAATGATCGGATTGAACGTGTTGCCCATCGGCGGCACAAGATTCCACCAATCCTGATGCAGCCCGCCGAGCGAACTCACGCACAGATCTTCAGGCATGAAGAACGGCGCGATGACCTTAATTGCATCAATTCGCTGCATGGGAGGGTGCCTTTCTCAGATAGGCCGGCACCTCGAGACAATTTCCGGTAAAGACCAGGGCCACCGGCCATTGGCTCGAATCGGCGTGCATAAACGCGCGCCCAATATTCGGCTTTATGTCCTTTGGATCGCTGAGCACGCGGAATGGAATGCGCAGCGCATTAAGAAGAGGCTCCATGGTTTGGGCGTGATTGATTGCCCACCAATTTCGTTCGCCGAAATCGCCGCAGTAGCTCATAATCATGACCAATGGCATGTGGTGCGTGAACGCATACCGCGAGATCGGCTCGCAGGCTTGCCGCAGTCCCGAATTTTCCATGATCATGACGGCCTTCTTGCCGCCGAAATAAGCCCCGGCGCAAATTCCCGGCAAATCGAGCTCGTTGCTGGCAAGCACATAGCGGATCTTGTTTTGCTCGCGCAGAAGCCGATGTGCGCCGCTCATGTGCGAATCGGGAACCGCCGCCACCAGCGATACTCCCGCTTCGTTGAGCCCTTCGAGTAAGAGCCTTGCGTACTCGGCCGTCTCCTGAACCGGCTTATTCATATTGTCCTCACTCTTGCGCAGCCTTGCGCATGCCGCTGCGCTGCATTTTCACCGCGGTGGCGCATAACCGCGCATCGTTCCGAGCATTCCATCACCCGCGAAGAAAGCAGCACGGATACGATCGAATCGTCGGACATCGAGCGCTGCCACGACGGCCCCTCAGCAAACTATTTCATGGCGATGGCCTTATCGAAGTAACTGCGGTCGATGACCTTGGTCCAATCGATGGGGGAGCCCCTCAGACGCTCCTTGCTTCGCATCCAGGCTTCCTCGGTCTTGGCTCCTTCCATGACTTTATCAGCGAGCTCCAATTTGAATTGGTAGAGACCGAGAATGTACTGCGCCATTTGCGGGGTCATCTTGTTTCGCTCTGCCGCAATCTTAATCGCATCCGCGCGATCGCGTCCCAGATAGTCGCTGGCATCGCGCATGGCAGCGAGCACCCGGACCGTCACGTCCGGTTTTGCCTGTATGAATCTCTTGTTGCCGACGATAACGAAGCTTTGGAAGTAGCCCACGTCGCCGCTGCTCGCGAGAATATGGACCTTGTCCTTACCGGAAATCTCGATCGACTTTGAGGGCCACGGCTCCCACGAAAAAAAGGCTTGGACGTCGTTTCGGTCGAGAGCCGCCGGGAGCTCCGGCGGGGGCACGGGTATCAGGTTGAGATCGGATTCTGGGACGTTCAGTTTCTGGGCGACCAAAGCCCAGAGATAGTCGATCGTGCTTCCGGCCACCGTCCCCAGGCGCTTTCCTTTCAGGTCCGATAACGACTTGATGGAATTCAACGCCGCCATTTTGAAGTTGTCGGTCGAGGTGGCCATGGTGCCGACGATCAAGAGTGCGTCGGACCTCACGAAACGTGGCATCCAGGTCGCCGTGCCGGACGATCCGAAATCCATTTCTCCGGCCATTGTCGAGTCGGCCAGTTCCGGCCCGCCGGAAAATTGCGTGATCTCCGCGTTGATGTTGTGCTTCTTGAAGAAGTTACGGTCCTTGGCGACCCACCAGGTGGTAAAGGACGGATCGACGCCGACGCCTATGCGAACCGTATCCTCCGCCATTGCGGGTCCGCCCCACCAGACCAGGAGACCGATTGCGATTGCAGAGAACTTTGCCGAAACGTGGTGCAGCGCTCCGTTCAGTTTGGTCATTTCGGTTCGCCTCTATGTCGCTGGAGACCCCGACAATATCGATGACATGTGGATTCCGGTTAATCGCGGGTGAGAGGTCCAAGCATATGTGCCGGCATGTCCGCGTTGCAACACAAATAGCGATGCAAGCCCGCAAGCCACGGGGCCGAAATGAGTGGTCGCTCGCCAGTTCCTTGCAATGATGCTGTGTTTCACGCAATGAGGAGTCCCGTGGCGCTTCCGCGCAGGTGACCCGCCGGCTGCGGGCGCAACGAGCAACGGTTGGAAACAGACAACGGGGTCGATCGGTGTCGTCCGGAGCCGACGACGATCGCGTCAGCCTCGCGATCCAGGACGGCACGACTGCTCGTCGATCGAGTCAGGCGCAGGTTGCGAAAAAGCGGTCCAGTGCGGCGTTGAACGCGAGCGGGGCCTCCAACATCGAGAAGCGGCGGGCGCCGGGAATCCAGACCTGTTCGAAATTCGCCGCGCCTGCGAGCAAGTCAGGGTTGTCGGGCGACGGATCGTCGGCGCCGCAGATTCCGAGGAGCGGGCACATGATCTCCTTCAGGCGCGGCACCAGATTCGGCATCGAGGTATAGAACTCCGCTGCTTTGACAAAGTGCTCAGGCGGGTGGCTGGCAATCATGCGCATGACTGTTTCGCGCACGTGCGGATCTGCGGGAAGAATCGGTAGCAGCGCATCGCCTTGTTTCCGAAACAGATCGATGAGCCCTTGCGATCCGCGATCGCGCATCACTTCGAATTCCATCATGTGGAATTTGCCGAATGTCGTCGGATGCTTGTTTCGACGGCGCAATTCCATGAGCGGATAACCATCCAACTCATACCAGGACGCGAGCGCCAGGCCGGCGATCCGATCGGGAAAAGCAAGCGCAAAACTGACCGCGATGGGTGTCGCCATGGCGACAGCTACGATTATCGGGTGTGAAACCTGCAGGTGATCGAGCAGTCCGGTCAGATCTAGCGTCTGATTGTGAAGCGAATATCCGTAAGGGGTAAGCTCAGTCCTGCCATGACCGCGGCGATCATAGGTGATGCATCGGAAGCGTTTCGAGAAATAGACGATCTGGTGCTCAAACAGCTCGAAGGCGTGATCCTCGCCGTGAATGAAAATCACATCGGGACCGCTCCCGGTCACTTCGTAATAGAATTTACAGTCATTGACGTTCGCGATCGGCATGGTCGGATTGGCGGTCGCCTAACCGCATAGCGAGCTATCGTCCGGAATTAACCTAGCTATCGCGAGAGATGCGTTGGGCTCAAAGCCTGGTCCGGGTTGTTTTGTTAGAGCCGCGGTCTCGGGGTGTTCAAGTCGACTTTCAGCAATTCAATGAACATGTTTGTCGCGCTCACGCATGCGCGCTTCTGAACCACTCGAATTGGTTCGCGAGGCTGGGTTTGCGCGGCAGATAACGCCCATTGGCCTTCGCGACGATCTTGCCATCGCGCGCAATGATCTTGCCGCCTTTGATGGTCGCGACGGGCCAGCCGCGCAGCCGCTTTCCTTCGAATGGCGAAAAGTCCGACATACCTTGCAGCTCTTCTGCGCGCACGACGCGTTCCAGTTCGAGATCGACAACGACGAGATCAGCGTCGGAGCCGACCGCGATCGTTCCTTTTTGCGGGTAGATCCCGTAAACGCGCGCGGGACTGCGGGTCGCGCGCTCGACCAGCATCTCGAGCGGAACCCCGCGCATGCGACCGTAATGCAAAAGCGCCGGCAAGTGCGTGCCAAGCACGGGCAGGCCCGGCCGCGACCCGTGCAAGCCGGCCTCCGGTTTTTTGGTGGCGCGGGCGCGCGACGTGTTGTCGGTGCCTACCGTATTGATCGAGCCTTCCAGGACTCCTTCCCACAGGGCCACTTGGTGCTCGGGTGTGCGCACCGGTGGGACCATTTTGGCCAAAAAGCCGTTTGGGTCGCTGCTGTTGATCCCAAGATAAGGCGTCGTGGTCTCGACAGTGAAATGCATGCCGGCCCGCCGCGCCGCGCGAACCACCTCCAACCCCTGATGGCTCGACAGATGGACGACATAAAGGTGCGCGCCGGCAACTTTGGCGAGATAAAGTGCGGTTTGGATGGCGAGCGCTTCCGCAATCGCGGGATGCGCATCCTCCCAATCGGCGAGAGTTCCCTCCGGCTTGCGTGTCTTGAGCTCATCCCGCGCCCGGTCGATCAGCGCGCCGGTCTCGCAATGAACGCACGCGATGGCATCCGGACCGAGCGAGGCGACCGTGCGAAAGCCACGCAATAGAACGTCATCGGTCACCGATTTCACGATGCCCGGTATGCCGGACATGTAGAACTTAAAGGAGCGGATGCCGAATTGCTCGGCATAGCCGGGGATTTCTTCAATCTGCGTTTCAGTAAAGATTTGCGGATGGAAAATGGAATCGACATAGCTGCGCTCGTCCATCGCCTTACGGAACGCCGGTAGATGATCGAAATAGGAATCTTCGAGGCTGCGCAGGAAAATGCCGACGGTAGTCACGCCGCCTAGAATCGCCGCGCGGGTCTCAGTCTCGGCTTCGCTCTCGTAGGATTGTTCGTTTCCGATATGGATATGGGGGTCGAAGATTCCCGGCAAAACTGTTCGCCCCGTTGCGTCATAGGTCTCGACGGCGGGTTGCGCGAGATTCTCGCCCAAAACGGCGATCTTGCCATCGGCGATGCCGACATCGACCTTGACCTGCCCGAGACCGGGAATGACCAGCGTCCCGCCGCGCACCAGCAGATCGAGCTTGGCGGCCTGTTTCATTATTATCCTCTCGGCTAGCTCAGATAGTCGTTGGTGAACGCCTCCTCGACGCCGAAGCTGCCCTTGAGATCGAGATATTTGGCCATTAGGTCGGCCGTCTGCTGCATCTTCTCTCGGGTCATGCTGCCGAGCCGCGTCTTCTTCGTGGGATCGGCGGCGATCAGATCGTGCAGAATGGCCACCTCCTTGACGGCGGCGCCTTCGTCCATCTGCGGCTGATACTTCTTCATGATCGTAACCGCCTCCTGGGCATTGGCGAGCGTGTACTCGACGCCTTCCATGGTGGCCTGAACGAACCGCTTGGCGACGGCGGGATTCTTGGCCAGATAATCCTCCATGACCAGCAGGCCGTTGGAATAGAAGTCCACGCCCCAATCGGAGTACACGAACGCGCCGACCTCTTCGCCGGCGGGCGCCGCCTTCTGCAGAATTGGTATCGTGAAGATGTAAGTCACCATGCCTTCGGTGTTGCGGTTCAACAGCATGGCGTTCTTGCTGTTCGGATCGACCGAAAGCCACGATACCTTCGACTCGTCGATTCCATTTGCTTGCGCGAACGCCGGAAAAATCAACCGCGGAGAATCGCCGGGGGAGAAGGCGATCTTCTTGCCCTCGAAGTCCTTCGGCTTCACGATCCCTGAGCTCTTAAGATAGAAGAGGGTGTGCGGAGCCTTCTGGAAGATGCAGGCCAGCGCTTTGATCTTCACATTGTCCCGTGCGCGCAGCACCATCATCGAGCCGATGTCGTTAAAGATGAACTGCGCCTGGCCCGCGACCAGCGTGCGGAGGCCCTGCAGGGTGCCGGTGCCCTGCTGAATGGTGACGTCGAGATCGCGCTTGGCGTAAAAGCCTTTTTCGAGCGCGACGTAGAACGGGGCGTGGCGGCCGTAGGCAATCCAGTCGAGCTGGAAGGTCATCTTCTCGGCCGCAGCGCGCGCGAACCGCGGTCCGGCAGCAAGCGCAACACCCGCACCCACCGTTTGGGCGAGAAATTTGCGTCGCGAAGCGCTCAGCTGTCGGTCGTTGATCATGGCGATCTCCTCGTTGCGACCCATCGCACCATTCTACCCGGTTTCACCGGCCAATTCTAATTGCCTCGCCGAAACGTGCCAACTCACGACCAGTCGCTCGATTGCCTCGACCAAAAAGTAGAAGATGATGCCAAGAACGCTCAGCATCAGCACGCAGGCGAACACCAGGCGAGTGTTGAGCTCGCCGTTCGCAACCAGCACGAGGTAGCCGAGTCCTTTGTCGGCGCTCACGAATTCCCCCACGATCGCGCCGACCACCGCGAGCGTGCTGGCAACTTTCAGGCCGCCAAAGATGGACGGAAGCGCGTTCGGGAAGCGGACATACCAGAACACCTGAAACGCGCTCGCGCCCATGGAACGGACGAGGTGAATCGTTTCGGGCGCAGCGGAACGCAAGCCGATGGCGGTGTCGATGACGATCGGGAAGAAAGCGATGGTGAAGGCAATCAGGATCTTGGAGTTCATGCCGGCGCCCAGCCAGACCACGAAGATCGGGGCGATGGCCGCCTTGGGCATGGTCTGAAACGCGACGAGCAGCGGATAAATCGCAAGCTCGATGGGGCGCGCATAGACGATCAGCGCACCGAGCGGAAGGCCGACCAGCACACTCAGTGCAAAACCGAGAACGAACTCAGCTGCCGTAATCGCGCTCATGTGAAGGAGCACCGGAAACTCCCTCACCACCGTCGCCAGTACCTCGGTCGGCGCCGGAAGCAGCAGGGGAGAGATGGCGCCGATGCGCACGAACGCCTCCCATGCGCCAAACAGCGCGAGCGCGGCGCCCAGTGGATAGGCGTATGATGCTAATCGTGCGGTGAACGCGCCGCGGCCGAGACCTTCCCTATCGCTCTGCTCCGGCATTTCAGGTCTCGGTCAGCAGCCCGAAGGCCTGGAACTGCTCGCGGATTTGAGCGGCATAGCGACCGAATGCCGTCGACTCGCGCACCGAAAGCCGGCGTGGCCGCGGCAAGCTCACGCGGATTTCCGAGGCGATGCGTCCGGGCCGTGGGCTCATCACGACGATCCGATCCGAGAGGAAGATCGCCTCCGAAATGCTGTGCGTGATGAACATAATGGTCTTGCGATTCTCGAGCCAAATGCGCTCGAGATCGAGGATCATCTGATCGCGCGTGAGCGCATCGAGCGCGCCGAAAGGTTCGTCCATCAACAGCAGCGAAGGATCGTGAATCAAGGCTCGGCAGAGCGCGACACGTTGGCGCATGCCCCCCGAGAGCTCCCATGGGTGATACGTCTCGAACCCGCCCAATCCGACTCGCGTCAAGAGCTCGCGCGCGAGCGGTTCGTAGCGCGAGCGCCGCAGTCTTCGGATGTCGATTTGCAGAAGCACATTGTCGAGGACCGTCCGCCAATCAAGCAGTGCGTCGCGCTGGAAGATGATGCCGACATTGGTGTAAGGGCTCATCACCCGGCGCCCCTCGATGACGACCTGACCGGTCGTCATCGGGACGAGGCCTGCGACGAGCATGATAAGCGTGCTCTTGCCGCAGCCGGAGGGACCCACGACGGAAACGAACTCTCCCGCTGCTAAGTCCAGATTGACGGGGTCAAGCGCTTTCACGCTGCGCTCCTTGCCCCGATAGGTCTTGCCGACGGCTTGAATGCTCATGAAAGGCTGATTGCCGATCCCGACCACCGCGCGGTCGTGTGCGCGATCGGCGATCATCTGCGCCTCACAGCCTCCGAAGCTCTTGCGTTATGGTCGTGCGCGCGACTTCATATCCGTTCTTGACCACGTGGCGGCGCGGCGGCTGCAAGCGCAATGCTTCCCGCACCGATGCAGCGCCCAAAACGACGAGATCCGCCTTCTTGCCGGGTGCTATTCCGTAATCCGAGAGCCTGACCGCGCGTGCCGCGTTCACGGTGACCATGTCAAGCACCTGTTCCAACTCGTGCGGCAGCGTCAATTGCGCCGTATGGGCGATCATCAGCGCGACCTCGAGTTGGTCCGGCTTGCCGAATGGATAATACGGGTCATCCACGTCGTCTTGTGAGGAGACAACGTTCACCCCCCGCGCCAGCAGCTCCTTGACGCGCGCGATGCCGCGACGCCTGGGCTCGCGATCCAATCGCGCCGAGCAAACAAGGTTGATGTGGGCGTTGACTGAAATCGTGATGTTGGCGCTCGCCACCATGTCGATGACCTTCGCGGCATACACGTCATTGTATCCCGCCATGGCGCCGCAATGGCTCGCCGCCACCCGGCCGTGAAATTGCTCGCGCATCGTCTTCAAAGCCAGGTATTCCAGGCTGCGCGAGTTCGCATCATCGGTGTCGTCGACCAGCATATGGACGTCGCGATCGTGCCGCTTGGCGAGCTCGAAGCAGATGTCGATGTGCTGCCGCGCTTCTTCGTCGGTGTACTCATACCAAGGCAAACCGCCGACGATGTCGCAGCCTTCCTTGATCGCTTCGTCGAGCAATTCGGCGGCACCCGGGTCACGCGCGATACCCTCCTGCGGGAAGGCGACGACCTGGATGTCGCAATAGCCCTTGTATTTCTCGCGCGCGAGCAGCAGTCCCCGCGCAGCGCGCAGCCCGCCGATCGTTCCGACGTCGGAGAACAATCGGAAGAAACTGGTGCCGTTCTTGACGCCGGTCTCGATCACGCGACCCGCCCGTTGCGCCACCTCCTGCGGATCATACTTGCGCTTGAACTCGTTCGTTATCTCGATCGCTTCCGGCAATGTTCCCGAAACATTCGGCCGCATGACCTCGCCGAGCAGTGACTTGTCCGCGTGCAAGTGCAGGTTGACGAAAGCGGGGACGACGAGGTCTCCCGCGGCATCGATCGTTTGCGGTGCGGCGGCGCCGAGACCGGGACCGACCGCCTTTATCCGTCCGTCCTCGATCAGGATATCAACGGGCTCGTGGCGGTCGCGCAGCCGCGCATTGCGTACGAGGAGGTTCATGCTTCTGAAGTGCCTCGATGGGTCGATGCCGTCCGATCAACCGACATGGACCGGATGGGAAGACGGTCAGATCCGCTCCAAGATGTGCAGACCGCGGGTGCGATCTATGAGGTAAATGAGGCCCCGATCATCGTAGCAGACATCGTTGCTCTGGACGCGTGTCGCGCCGTCCGGGACCGGCGGCATGAACGAGGCGACCTCGCGCGGAGAATGCGGATTGGCGATATCGACAATCCTTAGGCCGTGCGCGAACCAGGCGATTGGAATTTCCGTGCTGCGCACCTCCTCACAGAATTGATGTAGTCCGGTGTAATCTTGTTTCAGCGAACCGTCTTCCTCGGCGACCTGAAAGCTCGCGAATGGAATCGGGCGCGTTTCGTCGGTGATGTCGACGAGCCACAGAAAGGACGGCGCCGCCGGACCAAGCCGCACGACATCCTCATCGGCGACCAACATGACGCGCCGGCCGCGAAGGGGGAAGGGAATCGGAAGCGCGGTATGGGTCGGCCATGGAAACGGCGGGCTCCAATCGAGCCCTGAAATGAATTTCGGTTTGGTGATGTCGTCGATGCCGAGGATGACAAAGCCGCCGTGCCAGTAGCTCGTGTAGAGACGGTTGCCAGCTCGCATTGGATGGTGGCAGCGATGCGCGGTCCCTTCCCAAGTCGGCTTCTCGCCGCCGGCGGTCCATTGTCCCGGCATCCACCAGCGGCCGACCTCTTCAGGGCGCGACGGATCCTGGAAGTCGATGATTGAAACCACATTGCCGACATAGCCGTCGAATTCCGGCGAACCATAGACATATCGACCATCGAACGTGAAACGGTGCATCCCGCGCGCAGGCCAGGTCGTAATGCGCGTCGGCTTCGATGGATTGCTCACATCGAATACCTCGAGCCCGCCCTTGAAATTGGGATCAACGCGGCCGATTGGAAACACTTCGCGATTGACGAGCATCACACCGTTTTCGACGCGCACTTTGTGCGACAGCGTGCCCTCCGGAACGCCGATGTGTGCAAGCTCCCGCGGTTTCGAGGGATCGGAAACATCAATAATGGTAGTGCCGTTCGGCGGCTTGATGTGTCCGACATAAGCGATGTTGTTACGGACGACCACTTGTCCGCCGCCCGGGCAGTCGAAGAATCCGACAACCTTCAGACCCTTCGCAGTTGCCATGGCATTGTAACTCCAGGTGACGCGATGCCCATTCGCATTAGCAGGCAAGTCGGCGCGGTCGTTGCTCAATAAAAAAGACTACAATGCGCTTTATACGCCGGTCAATTGCAGCACAGATTCAGAGTCGCTTGAGGGGCCACGTGATGATGGCAACGCCTGATCCGAGTGGCGCTGTGCTCGGCTCACGCACATCGCGCTGCAAATGGACGCCCGCAGGACGGATGCTTCGAAGCCCGCTAATGAGGAAACGAGGCGAGCTTCATGTATCGGCCCGCAAAGCGCGGCCGTCGAGCCATATCTCTCTCACCACCTCGAGCAGCGCCCGTAACGCGGGGTCATTTTCCCGCGTCGAATGATAAAGCAGCTGCAGAAAGGTTCGTGGGCGTCCCTTGTCCAGGACGAGAACCGCGCCTGATTTTTCGGCGCTCATGGCCAGATCCTCGCGCATGAGTCCGAGCCCAACGCCTGCGGTGATCAGGCTGGCGATAACTGCCTCGCTGTCGGCTTGAATGACTTTGACCGGCTCGAAGCGATGCTTCCTGAATAAATCGGCCGCCATCTGGAAATGCGAGCCGTGCTTTGGCGCTGATATCCAAGGCGACGCGGCGATGTCTTTCCAAGAGGCTTTGCGTGCGCCGTCAGGCCAGGTGCCGGGAGCCACGATCCGATACTGCAGTTCGCTCAGCAGGATTCGCCGCACGCTTGGGATGTCCCTGTTGCCGAGCGCAATCCCGGCATCGAACTCTCCGCTGCAGATACCCGCAACAACGCTGCGCGAATTGCGATTGTGCACCTCGATCGAGAGCATGGGATGGCGTCGCACCATCAAGTTCATGATATCGCCGAGCCGCAGCAGCGAGGTGTCGGCCACGGTCGGAGAAACGATGGCGACTTTGATGGTGCCCGATAGGCGCCC
>Ga0081455_10005977_pt1 | contig 13203 bp, 11 predicted proteins | sample TabmetS3T2R1_FD_70207 | JGI IMG/M metagenome (GOLD analysis project Ga0081455, IMG submission 70207) | Tabebuia heterophylla rhizosphere microbial communities from the University of Puerto Rico - S3T2R1 | ecosystem: Host-associated > Plants > Roots > Rhizosphere ... | reverse complement strand
GGTCAAGTTCGCGCCTCTGGCGTTCGAACGCTTCCCCCGTGCCGACCGCACCCGCGACGGGGCCGGCCTCGGCCTGGCCATCGTCGCCGCCATCGTCGCCGCCCACGGCGGCAGCGCCGAGATCGACACGCCGCCGACCACGGCCAGGCTGCGCCTGCCGAGCGTGGCAACGAACTGACGGCGCTTCATCTTGCTCTCAGGTGGCCTTCCTAGGCTGCCGGCATGCCCGAGACAGGAGGAACGCCACCATGCAGCCCTGGAAGACGCGCACCGGCCTCGCCGTTGCCGCCGCCATCGTCGTCGCCATCACGGCGGCGGTGGTAGCCATCACCCGCGCGGACGAGGCGCCCGCGCTGCTGCCGCCCACACCCTGCGGCACCGCCAACGGCAAGGGCTGCGCCGCCGACAGCCAGCGAGTGGACCTGCAACGACCCAAGTTCACCCACCCAATCAAGATCACGAACCCGCTGTTCCCGATCAGCACCCTCGACTCGGTCGTGCTCCTGGGCAAGGTCGATGGCAAGCCGTTCCGCTCCGAGACCACCCTGCTTCCCAGGACCGCAACTGTCGACTGGGACGGCCAGCGCATCGAGGTCCTGCTCTCCCAGTATGTCGCCTACCTCGACGGACGCATCCAGGAGATCGCGCTCGACCGCTACGCCCAGGCCGACGACGGCTCCGTCTGGTACCTCGGCGAAGACGTCTTCGACTACGTCGACGGCCAGCTCGCCGTCAGCGAGGGCACCTGGCTCGCCGGGCGCGACGGGCCGCCGGCGATGATTATGCCGGCCCACCCCAGGCCGGGTCAGGTCTTCCGGGCCGAGAACATCACCGGGGTCGTGTTCGAGGAGCTTCGCGTCCGCGACGTCGACGTAACCATCGAGGGGCCCAGCGGCAAGGTTCCGGGCGCGGTGACCATGGACGAGCTTCACGTCGACGGCGTCACCGTCAGCGGCAAGACCTTCGCCCCCGGGTACGGTGAGTTCCTCACCCTGGACAAGCCCGACGTCGAAGCCCTCGCCATCGCCCATGGCACCGACCGCCGCCCGGGCCCCACCCCCGCCCCGATCACCCATCTGGTCACCGCCGCCTGGGGCTTCCTGGAGCAGGTCCGGCTCCAGGACTGGGAGACCGCCGCCCGCGGCGCCGCGCTGGTCCGGGCCGACCGCGGCGCGCTCCAGGACACCACCCTCCCTCCGCTCGTCCTCGACCAGCTCGACCAGGCCGTCCGCGACCTGGAGCGCGCCGCCACCGCCAAGGACCCCGACGCCGCCGCCGACGCGGCCATCCGCGTCGCCCAGTCGGCCCTGGACCTCGAGCTCCTCACCCAGGCCCCCGTGGCCGTCGACGTCGAACGGGTCCATCTGCACGCCCAGGCGCTCCGCGTCGCCGCCGCCACGGGCGACACGCCGGGCGTCAGGGCCGAGGTCGCCGTCCTCGGCTGGCTGGCCGACCGGGTCGGCGGGCACCTCCGCCCCGCCGACCAGGCCGAGCTCGAGGACCGTCTGCGCGAGCTCCGCCTCGGCCCCGACCCCGCCGACACGGCCGCCCGCCTCGCCGCCTGGCTCCGGTCCACGCCCCAGTCGCGGTAGCGGCGCAGCATCTGGACCGCCTGCTCGGCCGGGTGCAGGACCGGCCCGGCCAGCGCCTGCGGCCCCACCTGGTGGAGGCGGAACCGGAAGGCGGTGACCACGCCGAAGTTCCGGCCGACGGTGGCCAGCCCCTGCCGCTGGGTCGCCTGGTCGAGTTCGCCCCAGAGCAGGCCCGGCTGCGCCCAGGCGCTGCCGGTGGCCGGGTCCACCCGGACGTCCTTCATCGGCGACAGGTCCAGGACCAGGCCGTCGTCGCAGCTGGCCGTGCCGGCCACGTTGTGGCCGCCGCCACGCCCACCGCGCACCTCCCCAGCAGACCGGTCCACCAGCAAGCCCGTCCCGAGGGCCGGGAGGTGTCCAGTCCAGGGAATGAACCGCGGCTAGGGCCCGCCTTCGGCCCATCCGGGCACGCCCGGGCTCCGGCCCTCGTACAGCTCCGGGGCCACGGCCGCGGCCCGACGGAACCGCCGGACCTGGTAGCCGAAGGACAGCGCCGCCAGGCCCAGCGCCGCCACCGCTCCGGTCACCGCGGCAGCCGGGACCGGTCCGTCCAGCGGCCAGCGCACCGCCAGGGCCACGGCCACCCCGCCCACGATGGCGTTGATGCAGCCGACCATGCTCGCCGCCGTCAGCAACAGCTGCCGCGGGCCGCCGGCCACCATCCCGATGCGCGCCAGCCTCGCCATCCCCGAGGGGTCGGTCGGCGGGAAGAACGGCACCGCGGCCGGGTCCAGGCCGAGGAAGTACTGGCGGATCCGGAACGACCCCACGGTATAGACCATGTCCTCGATCGAGGTCTGCACCAGGCGCAGGTAGCTGAACACCCCGAGGAGGAACACCGGCGGCAGCAGCAGCAACGCGAACAGGTAGAAGCTGTCACCGAGCTGGTTGGCCTGCCCGATGAAGGCGATCGCGATGACCGCGCTGGACAGGGTGCCCAGGTACAGGGTGGAGCGGCCGTTGGCCTCGGCGATGGTGCCCATGCGGGCCGTCTGGAGGTTGAACTGCTCGGTGGTCAGCGCCGACAACGCCAGCTGCCGCGCCAGCGGATCGGTGGGCTCGTCCATGCCATCCCCTTTACGGCTTCCGGCCCACCCCGGCGAACTGGTCCATCTCATCGGGGAGGCCGCGACGGACGGCGCCGGGGTCGGGCCGCCACCGCGGACACGACACCACGCCGGGCTCCACGAGCTCCAGCCCCTCGAAGAAGTCGGCGATCTGCCCGGAGCTGCGGAGACGATAGGGGACGGCGCCGCTCTGGTTGTAGCGTCGCTGGGCCTCGACGCCCGCCGCGCTGATGTCGTTGGTCCCGTCGCAGATGGTCAGGTAGCTGCCCGACGGCAGGGCGCCCACCAGTCGCTTCACGATCGAGTGGGCCTCGGCGTCGTCGTCGATGTGGCCCAGGATCCCCAGCAGCATCAGCCCGATCGGCTGGGTGAAGTCCAGGGTCCGGGCGGCGGCGGCCAGGATCCGGTCGGGGTCGTGCAGGTCGGCGTCGACGTAGGCGGTGATCCCGTGCGTGCTGGTGAGCAGGGCACGGGCATGGGTCAGCACGACCGGGTCGTTGTCCACGTAGACGACCCGGACGTCGGGGGCCACACGCTCGGCGACCTCGTGGGTGTTGTCGGCGGTCGGCAGGCCGGTGCCGATGTCCAGGAACTGCCGGACCTGGGCCTCGCCGGCCAGGTAGCGGACGGCGCGGGCGAGGAACTGGCGGGAGGCGCGGGCCACCTCGACGATCTCGGGGTAGATCCTGCGGTACTCGTCCCCGGCCTCGCGGTCCACCGGGTAGTTGTCCTTGCCGCCAAGCCAGTAGTTCCAGATCCGGGCCGAGTTCGGCACGGTGATGTCGTACCTGGGTTGCGGTGCTCCCTCGTCAGGAGGGAACGAGTCGTGCTCCATGGCGGCTCACCTCGGGGCTGCGTCGCGGATGCTACGCAACCCCAGGGCCTCCCGCCTGTCAACCACGAGGCTCGCCCTACCTGCTGAACCCCGCGGTCAGCCCGCTGAGGAGCTGGCGGCGGCCGAGGATGTAGAGGGCGAGGATGGGGAGGGCGGTGAGGACGACGGACGCGAGCACGGCGGGCACGTTGACGCTGTACTGGCCCTGGAACGTCCACAACGCCAGCGGCAGGGTGCGCCGGTTGGGGCTCTGGGTGAGGATCAGCGGCAGGAGGAACCCGTTCCAGATCGTCAGGCCGTTGTAGATGCTGACGGTGACCAGCGCCGGCCGGGTCAGCGGAAAGGCCAGGTGCCGCAGCGTGCTCCACTCGCTGGCGCCGTCCACCCGCATCGAGTCGAACAGCTCCTTGGGGACGTCACGGATGAAGTTGGAGAGCACCAGCACCGACAGCGGGATCGCGAACGCGATCGACGGCAGGATGATCGCCAGCAGGGTGTCGTACATCTGCAGGCGGATGACGATGAGGTAGACGGGGATGATGGCCGCCTGCAGCGGGATCGCCAGCCCCATGAGGAACAGCGAGTTGACCCACCGCAGGGCCCAGCTGTCGCCGGCGGCCCGCACGATGGCGTAGGCGGCCATGAAGGAGACGAGGACCGCGGGCACGACCGCGCCCAGGGTGACGATGGTGCTGTTGACGAAGTAGCGGATGAAGTCGTTCTCGATGACGAGCTTGTAGTTGTCCAGCGTCGGCTCGGTGGGCGGCGCGAACGGGTTCGTCTGGAAGTAGTTGCTCTGGGTCTTGAAGCTGGTGATCACGATCCAGTAGATGGGCACGATGACGATCAGGAGCCAGAGCCACCCCGCCGCCCCGCCCAGCCAGTTGGGGCGGCGGGCGCCGCGGCCGCGCGAGCGGCGCCGCTGGCCCCCGGTGGCCTGACGGGTCCCGGCACCCACCGTCGTCGCCACGTCACATCCCTTCCAGCTGGCTCGCGCTCGAGCTGCCGCCGCCGATCCGGCGCAGGAGCAGCGCCAGCACCAGGCCGAGGACCACCAGGATCACGGCGATGCCGCTGGCCTGGCCCATGAGGTTCGCCTGGAAGCCCCGCTTGTACATGTCCAGCGCCAGCACCCGGGTGGCGTCGCCGGGCCCGCCCTCGGTGAGGACGAAGATGAGGTCGAAGAACACCAGCGACCCGACCACCATGAGGGTCGACGAGGTGATGATCGTGTACTTCAGCTGCGGCAGGGTGATCCTGAAGAACATGCGGACCCGTCCCGCGCCGTCGAGCTGGGCCGCCTCGTACATCGACCTCGGGATCTGGCGCACGGCGCCCTGGTAGATGAGGGTGTGGAACGGGATGTACTGCCACGACACCACGAAGATGATCACGCCCATGGCGAGCGCGGGCCTCCCGAGCCAGTCCTGGGCCAGCAGCGGGAGGTGCAGCCCGGCGCCGAGGCCGAAGTTCGGGTCGAGCAGGGCCTTGTAGGTGATGGCGATGGCCGCCGAGCTCAGCAGCAGGGGGATGATGAACAGCACCGCCAGGAACTCGCGGTACCGCTGGTGCCCGGCCAGGAACACCCCGAGGAGGATGCTCAGCGGGGTCTGCACCGCCCACGACAGGGCCATGACCACGAACGTCACCCAGAGCGCGTGCGGCAGGCCCGGGTCGGTGAGCTCGGCCCGCCAGCTGTCGAAGCCGGCGGGCCGGATCACGCCGATGCCGTCCCATGACGTGAAGCTGAGGAGCAGGACGCCCACGAGCGGTACGACGGCGAACGCGACGAACACCAGCAGGGCCGGCAGCGCCATCCAGATGAGGGAGCCGTTCCGCCTGCCCCGCGAGGTGGTGCGCCTGGTTCCCGGCGGGGCGGGCGGAGCGAGCGTCGTCACTGCCCGATGACCTGGTTCATGTTGTCGGCGAACTGCTGCGGTGTGATCGACAGCTGGAAGAGCTTGGCGATGTTGTCGAGCAGCTTCTCGGCGGCGGTGGGGCTGAGGGCCTGGTCCCAGGACTGGGCGAAGACCTTGGCGTTGCTGGCGATGCCGTAGACGAACTTGAGGAAGTCGGCGTCCTTCGAGCCGCCGAGCTGGGCGTCGGCGCCCTTGACGATCGGCACCGCGCCGTTGTCGAGCCACTCCTTGACCTCGGCGTCGGAGAGCACCGCGGTGGAGAAGAACTTCTTGGCCGTCTCCTTCTCCCCGTCCGTGGCCTTCGACGAGATCGACAGGTACTGGCCGGGGTTGCCGACGGTGTTGGTCGGGTCGCCCTTGCCGCCCTCGACCGGCGGGAAGTTCATCCAGCCGAGGTTGCCGCCGCTGACGAAGTCGCCGCCCTCCTCGGACATGCTCCCGTAGGTCCAGGTGCCGTGGAGCATCATCGCGGCCTTGCCGGTGTACAGCAGCGCCTGGTCGGCGTTGGAGTCGGCGGTGATGGAGGAGAAGCCCTTGACGAAGCCGTTGGCCTTGATGAGCTCCTGGGCCTTGGTCAGCCCCTCGATGGACGCCGGGTTGGACCAGGCGTCCTTCTCGCCGTCGAAGACCGCCTGGAAGACCTCGGGACCGCCGATGCGGTCGAAGAGGAACTCCAGCCACATCATGTTGGTCCACCGCGACTGCCCGCCGAGGGAGATGGGCGCGACGCCGGCGTCGTTGAACTTGGGCACCAGGCTCATGATGTCGCCCCAGGACTGGGGCGGCTGGGCGCCGACCTTGTCGAAGACCTCCTTGTTCCAGTAGAGCACGATGGGCTGGACCGTCTCGGCCGGCATCGCGTAGATCTTGCCGTCGATGGTCGCGGCGCCGAAGGAGGAGGGGAACAGGCGGTCCTTGACCGCCGCGTTCTCGGCGAACCACGAGGTGAGGTCCTCGACCTGACTGGCCTCGACGTAGCTGCGCAGACCGCCGCCGCCCCAGCCCCAGATGATCGTGGGTGCCTGGCCGGCGCCGATGGCCGTCTTGATCTTGGTCTTGTAGGCGTCGTTCGCGAATTTCGTCGACGTGATCTTGGTGTCGGGGTTCGCCTGGTTGAACCGGTCGACGGAACCTTGGCGGATCTGCTCGCCGGGCGGGCCGGTGAGGAACCAGTAGGAGGCGCCGCTGCCTCCACCGCCGCCCCCACCGCCACCGGTGCTGGTGGGACCGGAGCTGCCGCAGCCGGCCAGCGCCAGGCCGGCGGCGGTGCCCGCGGCCAGCCCGAGGAAGTTGCGCCGAGACACTGTCCTGGAGTCCACGGTGTTCTCCCCGTGTCGAGAGCCGCGGCCTCCCGCGGCCAGTCGGTCGTCTGACGCGGTTGCGACCGGCCGTGGGCCCAGCACGCTCCTGCTCGTCGTGCCGGGAAGATCGACACTTTCGACCGTGACCGCGCAAATTAAGGTAGAAAGGTCGGTGAGGCATGTCAAGATGCCAGCTGAGGCCAACTGAACCGGTTTTCCGGAACGCATCGAAAAGTTTCGAACAAATCCGCTGATCTTGTCGAAGGAGGCCCCGTGACGACACCGGACCCGACCGCTGTCGCCGACCGGGCGGCGCCCCGGTGGCAGGACCCGACGCTGCCGACGGCCGAGCGGGTCGAGCTGCTCCTCGGGCAGATGACCCTCGAGGAGAAGGTGGCCCAGCTCGGCAGTCGGTGGATCGGAGGCGGGCTGCCGGACGCCGGGGCCGACTCCGGCCAGGCGCCGGGCGCGGACCGCGACGCCGACCGCACCGTTGCGCCGATGCAGGACGTGTTCGCGGCCGGGAGGACGCTGTCGCTCGAGGCGGCCAGCCGGCACGGGCTCGGACACCTCACCCGGGTCTTCGGCAGCGCTCCGGTGACCGCCGCCGAGGGCGCGGCGGAGCTCGTGCGGCAGCAGCGGGTCGTCCTGGACGCCTCCCGCCTTCGCATCCCCGCGCTGGTCCACGAGGAGTGCCTGACCGGGTTCACGACCTTCGGCGCCACGGTCTATCCCGCGGCGATCGCCTGGGCGGCGACGTTCGACCCCGACCTCGTCGAGCGGATGGCCGCCGCGATCGGGCGGGACATGGCGGCCGTCGGCGTGCACCAGGGTCTCTCGCCGGTGCTCGACGTGGTGCGGGACTACCGCTGGGGGCGGGTCGAGGAGACCATGGGCGAAGATCCCTACCTGGTCTCGGTGCTCGGCGCCGCCTACGTGCGGGGCCTGCAGAGCGCCGGCGTCATCGCCACCCTGAAGCATTTCGCCGGGTACTCCGCCGCCCGGGCGGGACGGAACCACGGGCCCGTGTCGATGGGGCGGCGTGAGCTCATGGAGGTCATCCTGCCGCCGTTCGAGACCGCCCTGGCCCAGGCGGGCGCCGGCTCGGTGATGAACTCCTACTCCGACGTGGACGGCGTCCCCGCGGCCGCGGACCCCTGGCTGCTCACCGACCTGCTGCGGGAGGAGTGGGGGTTCGCGGGCACCGTGGTGTCCGACTACTGGGCGGTGCCGTTCCTCGCGACCATGCACCGCGTGGCCGCGGACACCGACGAGGCCGGCGCCCAGGCGCTCGCCGCCGGCATCGACGTCGAGCTGCCGGACACCGTCGGCTTCGGCCCCGGCCTCGTGGAGCGGGTCCGCCGGGGTGAGCTGCCGGAGGCTCTCGTGGACCGGGCCGCCCGGCGGCTCCTCACCCAGAAGGTGCGGCTCGGGCTGCTCGACGCGGACTGGACGCCGGAGGGCTCGGTGGCCGGCGCCGCCGCCGTCGACCTCGACTCGCCCGCCAACCGCGCCCTCGCCAGGACGATGGCCGAGCGGTCGGTCGTCCTGCTCGAGACCGGGCCGGCGCTGCCGTTGCTCGGCCAGGGGCGCCCGGCGCTGCGCCGGGTGGCCGTCATCGGGCCCTGCGCCGCGGACCCGCACGTGTTCATGGGCTGCTACGCCTTCCCCAACCACGTGGCGCCGCGCCACCCGGGTCGCGGGCTGGGGATCGAGGTGCAGACCGCGGTCGACGCCCTGGCGGCGGAGCTGCCGGGGGTCGATGTCGTCCACCGGCAAGGCTGCCCGGTCCGGGAGGAGGACCGGTCCGGCTTCGGGGCGGCCCTGGCCGCCGCCCGCGAGGCCGACCTCTGCGTGGCCGTGGTCGGCGACCTCGCCGGCCTCTTCGGCCACGGGTCATCCGGCGAAGGGTGCGACGCCGAGGACCTCCGGCTCCCAGGCGTGCAGGCGGACCTCGTGGACGAGCTCCTGGAGACCGGGACGCCGGTGGTCGTGGTGGTGGTCTCCGGCCGTCCTTATGCCCTCGGCGAGGTGCATGGCCGCGCCGCCGGCCTGGTGCAGGCGTTCTTCCCGGGGGAGGAGGGAGCGTCGGCGATCGCCGGCGTCCTGTCCGGCCGGGTCCAGCCGAGCGGGAAGCTGCCCGTGCAGATTCCCGGGCGTCCCGGCGGGCAGCCCGGCACGTACCTCCAACCCCCGCTCGGCAGCCCGGAGAGCGCGGGGATCAGCACGCTCGACCCGACCCCGCTCTACCCGTTCGGCTATGGTGGCTCCTACACGACCTTCGAGGTGGATGCCCTCGGCATCAGCGACGCCGAGGTGCCCACCGACGGCGCGTTCACCGTCTCGGTCCGGGTCCGCAACACGGGCCCGAGGGAGGGGGACGAGGTGGTCCAGCTCTACCTGCGCGACCTCGTCGCACAGGTGGCCCGCCCGGTGAAGGAGCTCGCCGGCTTCGCCCGCGTCGGGCTGGCGCCCGGCGAGGGTGTCGACGTGCGGTTCCGGGTGCACGCCGACCGGACCGCCTACCCGAACCGGCGGCTCGAACGGATCGTCGAGCCGGGCGACATCGAGGTGATGGTCGGGACGTCGGCCGCGGACCTGCCCTGCCGCGGTCGTGTGCGGCTCACCGGCTCCCCGCGGGTGGCCGGCCACGACCGCCAGCTCGTCGTGCCGGTGGAGATCGGCCCGGTCGCGGGCCGCGCCGCCACGTAGAAGGGGGGAGCACACCATGGCGCCCAGGGACCGGCGAGCCACGCTGGCCAACGTCGCGGCGTCGGCGGGCGTGTCCGTCGCCACCGTCTCCAAGGTCCTCAACGGGCGCACCGACGTCGCTCCGGCGACCCGCGCGCTCGTCCAGGAGCACCTCCACGAGCACGACTACGTCGCCCGCCGCGGCCGGCCGGCACCGTCGCCGGCGATCGAGCTGTTCTTCCACGGCCAGCTCAACGCCTACCACACCGAGGTGTTGCAGGGTGTCGTGGAGGCCGCGGCGGAGGCCGGCGTCGCCGTCGTCGTCAGCAAGCGTCCCCGCGGGCAGCGTGGCGCCGGAGCCGACCGTCCCGCCGCGTGGGTCCGTGAGCTGGCCGCCGCGGGTCGCCAGGCGACGATCCTGGTGACCAGCGAGCTGGCGGCCGCGGACCTGAGGGCCTTGACCCGGGCTCGCATGCCGGTCGTCGTCATCGACCCGCTCAACCTGCCGAGCGCGCGGGTGACGAGCGTCGGGTCGACCAACTTCGCCGGTGGGCTGCTGGCGACACAGCACCTGCTCGACCTGGGACACCGCCGGATCGCCTACCTTGGCGGTCCGGCGGCCGCGGCCTGCAATCAGGCGCGGATGCACGGCTACCGCGGCGCCATGGAGGCCGCGGGAGCGCCCGTCCCCGACGAGTACGTGCGGACGGGGCGGTTCAGCTACGAGCACGGGGTCGCTGGAGGCGCCGCGCTTCTCGACCTGCCGGACCCGCCGACCGCGGTGTTCGCGGGCAGCGACGAGGCCGCCCTGGGAGTGATCGAGGCCGCCCGGGGCCGGGGCCTGCGGATCCCGGAGGACCTGAGCGTGGTCGGCTTCGACGACACCCCGGTCGCGCGGCTGGCCGCCCCCCCGCTCACCACGGTTCGCCAGCCGCTGCGCGAGATGGGCGCCGTCGCCGTCCGGACGGCCCTGCGGCTGGCGGCGGGCGAGCGGGTGGACTCCCACCACGTCGAGCTCGCGACCGAGCTCGTCGTGCGACAGTCGACCGCGCCGCCGGCCTGAGGCACGGCTCCTTTCGCGCGACGTTCAGGTTGCGTCGGGGACGGGGAGCTGCAGGTAGCTCAGGCCGCGCAGGTCCAGCCAGGCGCGGCCGGGGCCATGGACCACCCGCAGCAGGACCTGGTCACAGGTGGGACAACGGGCGACCAGGCCGGGGGCGTGGTCGAACACCCGGACGGTGGCCATCGGGGCGGTGCGGCCACAGTTCGTGCAGCGCCCGATGGCGGCGGTGACGTCGATCCGGAAGACGTCCTGGAGGGGGCCGGCGAGGGCGGTGCCGTCGGTCCACGGGTTCGAGCTGGTCATCGCGCTGCCTCCGTTCAGTCGCCCCAGAACCGCTGCTCCTGCCAGGGGTCACCGTAGTTGTGGTAGCCGAGGCTCTCCCAGAAGCCGGGCTCGTCGGTGTCCAGCAGCTGGATCCAGCGGACCCACTTGGCGCTCTTCCAGAGATACAGGTGGGGCACCAGCAGCCGCGCCGGGCCACCATGCTCGGGCTCCAGCTCCTGGCCGTCGTAGCGAACGGCGATCCAGGCCTTGTGGTCGGTCAGGTCCTCCAGCGGCAGGTTGGTGGTGTAGCCGCCGTAGGAGGTGACCAGGGCGTACCCGGCGCTGGTCTCCAGGCCCTCCAGCAGGGTGTCCAGCGACACCCCCTCCCAGCGGGTGCCGAGTTTGGACCAGTGGGTGACGCAGTGGATGTCGACGGTGACCTCCTGGCTGGGCAGCGCGCCGAAGCCCTCCCAGTCCCAGCGCCGCTGGGTGTCGGTCTCGCTGGTGATGACGAATTCCCAGTCGGCCAGGTCGATGCCGGGGGTCGGTCCCGCCGACAGGACCGGGAAGTCCTCGACCAGGTACTGGCCAGGGGGCAGCTGGGCGGTGGGGCGCCGCCGCCCCTTGAACCCACGCGACACCGTGCCCATCGCTCGCTCCTTCCGCTCCTGCTCCGTGCTCGCTCTGTCCCAGGCCTAGCCGAAGGTGAAGGCGTAGGCCTGGGCGCCTTTGTCCAGGAAGATGATCTCAAAGGTGCGCTCGGCGACCGACCCGGGCTGGCGCAGGAGCTGATACAGCCGCGGTTCGGTGAGGGTGCCGTTACCCTGGTCGTCGACGTCGGCTCCGTGGGCGGTGCCCGGCGGCTGCCCGTCGAGCAGCACCCGGAACCGCACCGGGGTCCCCCGGGTCGGCGGTGCCATGACCAGGTGCAGGTCCCGGGCGTGGAAGCGGTAGGCGAGCCGCCCCTCGGCCTGGTTCAGCACGGTGGCCCCTGGCTTGACCGTCCAGTCACCTGAAAGGGCCCACTGGTTGAGCCGCAGCCGCGCCGGGGCGGCATAGCCGTGCGGGGTGTCCAGGACCGCCCCGTCGGGAGACGCGAAGCCCTCGCTGCGCTCGTACCCGAGGTAGTTCTCCGGGGACCACAGGCTGTCCCAGTCGGCGGCGGCCTCGACACCGCGGGCATCGACCGAGACCAGGTCCTCGTCGACGCCCTCGGCGCCGGCGTCGAGGAGCAGTCGCTGGATGACCATCTCGGACTGCTCGTCGTCGCCCTCGCCGAAGCGATGGTGGCGGATCTGACCCTGGGCGTCGACGAAGTACAGCGCCGGCCAGTAGTGGTTGTCGAAGGCGCTCCAGATCGCATAGTCGTTGTCGACCACGACCGGGTAGTCGACCCGCAGGTCCTTGACGGCTCGCCGCACGTTGTCCAGGTCGTGCTCGAAGTCGAACTCGGGGGTGTGCACGCCGACGACCACCAGACCCTGGTCCTTGTACTTGTCGGCCCAGGCGCGGACGAAGGCAAGGGTGCGCAGCCAGTTGATGCAGGTGTAGGTCCAGAACTGGACCAGGACGACCTTGCCGCCCAGCTCGGCCGCCGTCAGCGGTGGCGAGTTGAGCCACGCGGTCGCGCCCTCGAGCGGCGGCATCCTTCCTTCAACGGGCAACTGGACCCCCGCCGGGTGCATCCTGGCCCGGAACAGCCGGTTGGCTCTGGTGAGGAACTGGGTCCATTCGCCTGTCTCCTGGTCCATCCGTCGCTCCTTGGGGTGCGGACACGCCGATCAGTAAGCATCCACCTCGACCACGGCCTCGGTGAAGGCCCGGGGGGCCTCCTGGGGCAGGTTGTGCCCGACACCCCCCGCGACGAGCCGGTGGGTGTACTTGCCGGTGAACCTCTCGGCGTAGGTGGCCGGATCCGGGTGCGGGGCGCCGTTGGCGTCGCCTTCAAGGGTGATGGTCGGCACGGCGATGACCGGAAAGGCGGCAAGTCGCCGCTCGAGGTCGTCGTACTGCGGATCGCCATCGGCCAGGCCCAGCCGCCAACGGTAGTTGTGGATGACGATACTGACATGATCCGGGTTGTGCAGCGATGCCGCGCCGCGATCGAAGGTGGCGTCGTCGAACTCCCACCCCGGAGAGGCGATCTGCCAGATGAGCCTGGCGAAATCACGCCGGTGGCTGTCGTAGCCGGCCCGGCCACGTTCCGTGGCGGAATAGTACTGGTACCACCACTGGAGCTCGGCCTTCGGCGGCAACGGCCGCCTGTTGGCTTCAGGGCTGCCGATCAGATAGCCACTCACCGACACCATGGCCCTGCACCGCTCCGGCCACAGCGCCGCGACGACGTTCGCCGTCCGCGCCCCCCAGTCATACCCGGCGAGGATCGCCTGCTCGATCTCGAGGGCATCCATCAACGCGACGATGTCGACCGCGATCACCGACTGCTGGCCGTTCCGGAAGGGCTCGCCTGA
>Ga0081455_10005976_pt1 | contig 13203 bp, 11 predicted proteins | sample TabmetS3T2R1_FD_70207 | JGI IMG/M metagenome (GOLD analysis project Ga0081455, IMG submission 70207) | Tabebuia heterophylla rhizosphere microbial communities from the University of Puerto Rico - S3T2R1 | ecosystem: Host-associated > Plants > Roots > Rhizosphere ... | reverse complement strand
GGCGTTCGTGCTCCCGTCGCCGAAGTTGAATGCCAGGTGCGAGGCCAGCTTCGGAAAGTCGGCTGGATCCTGCCTCATGTACGCCGCAAGCCGAGGTTCCGGGGTCGTGGCCGTCGTCGCGACCGTCTCGGGCCGAGAAGTTGTGTTTCCCTCGGTCTTCGTGCTGCAGCCGGGCAACAGCAGTCCGAAAAGGAGAACGAGCGATGCAACGCGCACCTCGTGCAGCGAGTGGCCACGCCCTTCACGCGGCCGACGCTCCTGACCGCGCGGTACGGGAGACCCCGCCGGTTGTGCTCCACCCGGGCTGGCCAAGTGCCGGCAACCCTAGCTAGCGCGGGCCAAGCAATCCCGGCTGCGTCCGCCGCGGCGCGGGACTCAGGGGCCGCGGAAGCTTCGCAGGATGGCCGCCCTGCTTCTGCGACGCCTCATGCCGTCCCACCAGTACGTGTTCGTCCAATCCGCGTTGGCGCGGTAGAAACCCCCCTCGAGGTTGAGCCCGGGCTTCTCTCCGGGGACTCCATGCGCGGTGTTGTAGAGCAGCGTCGGATGCGGCCGCGCGCGCACGAGCGCCTCGTCTCCGGGGACGTCCGAGTAGAGCTTCGTGAACTTCCTCTGACCCTGTACGCGGTACCAGATCTGGAGTACTCCGCTCCTTCGGCTTCGCCAGACGACGTGCATGTAGAAGTCAAGCCATCGTCCGTAGACCATCGGCCGGCGGGCGCCCGGCCCGAGAAGCGTCAGTGATCGCTGGTAGGCGGAATCGTAGAGACGGGAGCCCGGATTGGGGGTGAGTCCGGTGTGAAGTCCGAGTCGCAGACTATTTCTCGAGCCCGCATCGAAGTGGAGCATCCCGTACGACGGCCAGAGGACGTGATTCGGTCTGATCTCGAAGAGCGTGCCCCACGACGTCGTGCCCCGCCATCCGATCGGCAGCTTCCAGGACCAGGCCCACCACGATTGGCGGCCTTCTCCCTCGCCTATGTGCTCGATCGCCCCAACGGCTTCGGCCTTGCAGCTGTAGGAGGCGTGATCGCCCGGATTCAAGACGACTTGAGCCGAGTACTTGCCGTGCCGCACGTTGCCGGGCGAGGAATCGCGTACGAAGGCCGCGGAGGCCGGCTTGATCGGTGCCGACGAGTCGACGGACCCGTTGACACAGGGGTACCCCGGCTGAATCGTCCACCACTCGGAGTAGGGAGGCCTGGCGTCGAACGAGAGCGTCAGATTGCGTTTGATGACGGGAGCCGACGACTCGCCATGCGGCCCGCTCTCGGCAGACGAGGCTGCTGCAACGATCACCGTCGTCACCAACCCGAGCAGAAGCGAGACGAGCATCCGCGGGCCGAGTTGCGCCATGGTGCTGTCTTTCAAGGCTGGTACGGAGAGACCTCCACGGGTGAGTGATCACTGTCCAGATCGGCCATCACTTCGACCCGGGCCTAAAGAGACCACGCTGGAAACCGTCGCCCCGAGAACTGCTCCAGCTTGTCGACGTCGTCGCGTAGGTAGGCTGCGAGCTCGGCCCGCAGCGGTTGAGCGATGGTCGGTCGCTCGATCCTCCGCGCCGTCACCTTGTTGAACGCATGAATCGGCGTCATAAGTTGCCGCGGCAGGTATCTGCGCACGGGGGACTCGCGGACCTTTTCTGCAAGCTGCAGCATTCCGTAACCGAGTCGGGTCTTTCGGCGCAGACCCTCACCTTTGTAATGCGTCGTCTCCCATTCGGAAGAGGTGAAGGTCTCGTCCACTCCGAGGAATCGGAAGGCGGTTCGGAGGGTTCCCCCACGATCGTCGCGGAGCTCCTCGCTGACCAGAATGAGAATCCGAGCTGGGTCGAAGTACTCGAGGTACTGCTCGATCTGCATGTAGTACCTGCTGCAATTCACGAGGTGGCAATCGAAGTCCGCTAGCTCCTCGTCGAGAGTGCCGTTTACGCGGCCGAACGAATAGGAGTCGACGTAGTGCGAGACGATCCGCTCGATCGGGTCTCGCACGAGATAGATGAAGCGCACGTCCGGGATGACGGAGTGGATGCGTTTCGGAGCGCCACGGATGGCCGGGAATTTCGTGTAGTCGGGCGTCGACTCGCCCCGGATCGCTGCCGGCTCGGGAAAATGCGCTTCGTACCACGCGAGGCCCTGACTCCACTTTGCCTCGTCGGTAAAGAATCTCGGCTCCTTCTCGTCGGACATGAAGATCTGCGGATGGAGCGAGAGGTAGTGATGAAGGCTCGTCGTGCCGCTCTTCATCGCCCCGATCACGATCAGATTCGGAAGCAGCGCCCCTCCGCGTGTTGACGGCATGGCCCGGTCGCGAAGGCGGGTACCTTAGCGTCGTCGTTCTCCGGGGGTGGCAGGAGGCGACGAACCGGGCCCGCCCCACCAGGGTCAGCTAGCAATCTGCAGCGTCCAGAAGAACTCCCTCCGCTTCACGAAGGCGCGGAGGTAGCCGCAGGACGCGTGGTACGACCCGCCCCTCCTTCGGCAGTCCAGCTGTGTGGAGTATCTGGTGATCGCTCGAAGCTTCAGGTTCCGCGCAGGATTCGGTTCTTGCATGGAGAGAGGCACCTCGACCAACTCGTCAGGTGGGCCGAGCGGTCCCCAGTTCGCGCCGTCCTCACGGCGTGGGGCGATGAAGTCGAGATGTGGGGTGAAGCGCTCGAAGGGCGTGGCCACGGCGTCTTGACCGGGGTTCGGCCACTCCTGCGCCGACTCGTACATGCGATCCCCCGTGCCAGCCGGGTGGATCAAGGTCGAATGGACCATCACCGGCCGACCCCGCCTCCGCAGCGCAGCAACGATCTGCCGGTGCACCTCGGCGTGGTCGGGGTGGCCGTCGAACTCGGCATGCGTGAAGACGTCAGACGGCCGTGCGAGTTCCAGGAGGTCGTCGAGGTCTCGTGCGAGGTCCGGTGCGCAAAGTCTCGAGTGCCGCCCGCGCGTGAGGTTGCTGAAGTCGCCGCCGCACCGGTGCCGGCCTCCTCCACTCGCATACGTGCGGTGAAGGCCGGTCCGGTCGCCCTCCCACGGCGTTTCCGAACGCGCGATTAGCTCCAGGTCGTAGTTCGGGTAGCCGAGCAGGAACACGTCGGACGATCGTGGATTCCGACTGAAGCGGAGGCCGAGAAGTGCCATGGCGGCAATCGTCTCGTTCCCGCGACGTACCCCGAGCCGCGCGACACGCGCCGGCCACCCAGGCCGGGCCCCGCAGAAGCCGAGCGGCATTCGTCCCAGCGCGCGGTCGTCGCCGTTCGTCACGACCGCCACCCGGACTCGTCGGCCCGCTGCGCGGGCGCGGGCGATCACCCCGGCGAAGCCGAGCGTCTCGTCGTCCGGGTGGGCCACGACGACGAGCATGCTGTCCTCGTCCGGGTGCGTCACGAGGAGCGGAACGCCGCCGCGATCGTGCGAAGCTCGCCGCGCGCAAGTGCCAGTGCCGAAGCTAGGTAGACGAGGGTCCCGCAGACGACGAGCAGGGCGAGCTCGACTCCGTCGGCGAGACCGCCCGTCGGGAACTGGAGGGCGACGAGGCACACGGCGAGTGGTACCGAGCAGAGCGCTGGACGCTCGATGTTCTCGAGGAACTCGAGCAGAGGCAGCTCGAGGATCCGCAGCGCAAACGACATGGCAGGCACGAGGACTGCTGCTGCGGCCAGCGTCACCGCCACGGCTGCTCCGTTGATCCCAAACGCCGGCGTGAGGGTGAAAAGCCCCGCGCAGAGGACTATGAGCTGCCAGACGTTCAGGAACACGATGAGCTGGGGTCTTCCAGCCGCCTGGATCACCGGCGCAGTCGTACCGGCGAATGCACGGAGAACGCCGAAAACAGCGAGGATCTGCAGCGGCACGGCCGTGGGCTCCCACCGGGCGCCGAAGACGCCGACAACGAGCGCATGCGCGGCGAGCAAGATGCCAACCCCCACGGGCAGCGAGAACAACGCGACGCGCCGAACGTTGGTCAGAAACGCGTTCCGAAAGGCGGCACGGTCCTGCTGGAGGGTCGCGTAGGCCGGGAACATGACGCGCCCGACGATGTAGCCGATCCCTGTGGCTGGAAGATTCGACAGACGCCAGGCCATGTTGTAGAAGCCGACGTCCGCCGTGCCGACCAGCCGCCCGACCGTCACCGTGTCGATGTTCTGGTCGATCAACGCAATCAGGTTGGCGGCAGTCATGTGTCGCCCGAACTTCCCGAGCTCACGTAGGAGGCGGAGACTGAAGAGACGGGGAGAGGGCCGCAGGGGCGTGAAGACCCAGAACAGAGCGGCTTGGACGAACTGACCGGCGAGCTGGCCGGCGACGAGGCTCCAGACGCCCGCTCCTTCCACCGCCAGGGGTATGGCCACCAGGGCTTGCACGATGCCTCCGACGAGCTCGCCCTTTGCGCGGTTCGCGAAGGTCAGCTCCCGCTCGATCATCGCCCCGGGGATGACGCCGAACGAGCGAAGCACGAGGACGAGAGCCAGCACGCGTAACACCTCTGTCAAACGTGGCTGGGAGAAGAGGTCCGCCAGCAACGGGGCAAGCGCGAACGTCAGCCAGTAGAGGAAGATCCCGGCGAGAACGTTGAAGACGAACACGGTGCCCGCCGCCCGGTCGACGTCCGTCCGGTGGCGGATGACGGCGAGGCCGAGGCCCGACTCCTGGAGGGTCGTCGCGACGACGATCGCCACCGAGGCAAGCGCAACCAGGCCGAAATCGACCGGCGCCACGAAGTGGGCGAGAACCGCAGCGACGATGAACGTGACCACCTGGCTGCCCCCGAAGCTGAGGGCGAGCCAAGCCGACCCGCGTACGAGCTTGCGGTCTAGCTCGGACATGGTCGTGCGGCGACCAGCTCGTCGTAGTACGCCGCCAGGCGCGCCGCCTGAACCCGCCAGGTAAACCGATCCGCGACAAGAGCCCGTGCGCGAGCGCCCATCGCCTCGGCGAGACGACGGTTTTCGAGGAGCTGGACAATTGCCCGTGCGAGGGCAACCTCGTCGCGGGGAGGGACGAGCAGGCCGGTTACGCCGTCCTCCACGATCTCGGGGTTTCCACCCTGCGCCGTCGCCACGACGGGCAGGCCGCAGCCCATCGCCTCCGGCACCGTCAGCGAGAAGGGTTCAGGGCTCGAAGAGGGCATCGTGTAGACGTCCGCGAGAGCGTAGTAAGCGGGCAGCTGATCGTGTGGGACTCGGCCCGGCATGATGACGCGACGCCCGAGCATGGCCGCGAGCCGCTCGACATCGTTTCGATATCCACTCTCCAGCCGGCGCGCGTCGGCGCGGGCCCTCCGCCCTTCCTCGGCGCGGACGTGAAAGTACCGCCCATGGGGGCCGACCAGGATGAGACGGGAATCGGGCACGTCGTGAAGCACTCGCTGGAAGGCGGTGAGCAGCTCCGTCGTCCCCTTCTCGGGAGCGAAGACGCCCACGTGAAGCACGATGGGTGCAGTGCCAAGGTCGAATCGCGCCCGAAGCTCCTCTGACACTCGCCGCAACTCGGGCGAGAGGAGTTCCCGCGGCCGAGCCAGCTCGAGGTCGGCGCCGTTGTGGAGCGTGTGACAGCGGCCCGCAAGCTCGGGGTGCGCGTGCTGGATGCGAGTCGTGATGTAGTCGCTGACGCCGAGGACGAGGTCGACGGAGCGCAGACGGCGACTGACCGTCCGCCGCGGGAGCTCCACCAGCCAGTCGGAGTGCATGTGGAGAACGACTTTCGCCCGCGGTGCTATTCGACGAGCCAGCGGCACGAATTGGCTTGCGTTGTGCAGGTGGACGACGTCCATGTCGAGCTGGGCAAAGCGGCGCAGTCCCTCCGATGCGTATCCGCGCGCATAGAAGGCCATTCCTTGTAGCTCTCGATGAGGTGCGTTGACCCGACGAAGCACCCCCACCAGCTGCCTGTACAGGTCGTGTCGGCGCCGATCGTTGTCGAGGCCGACGCGGAGATACTGGACGCCGTCATGGAGTCCCTCGAGAACGTCTGGATGTTCCCTGGAGCAGACCGTTACATCGAAACGACCGCGCTCTAGTCTCGCGAGCTCGTGCGCCAGGTGGTACACGACTCTGGAGACCGAGCCGCCGAGGGCGGGCGGCGGCACGGGCAGATTTTCCTGGGCAAGGATGCCGATTCGTGCACGTTCGAGCGACCCGCCAGAGCGGTCGCCGGGGCCGACGGGCGCCGCGTTGTCGCTCATCGCTCTATTTCAGGTCGGGGCGCGGATGAGCCCGATGCCGCACGATCCCCACTCCCAATCTTCCACCAGCTCCATCGCGTCCGGATGCCCTGTCTTCAGCTTCCCCCAGAAGTCGGGAACCCCTCCGGGATCCCCGTGCTTGCCGGGGCCGCCGGGGACGATGTCGTGCAGTGCGATGATCCCGCCCGGTCGTACAAGCGGCCCGTAGTCCGCCACGTCTTGCTCCACGCCCTTGTATGTGTGGTCGCCGTCTACGAACAGGAGGTCGAGGGGCTCACCGTCGAGCAGGCGGCGGATCCGCCGGCCGGTGTCGGCGGAGTGGGAGTCGCCACGCACGAGCTCGACGCGCTGGGCCTCCCGCGAGAACGACCGATAGAGCGGACCTCTCCAGCTCGGATAGCCGCCGCCGAATTGCCCCCGCCGCAGATCGACCGAGATGAGCAACGCATCGGGGGTGGCCACGCGGGTCAAGAGGAAGAGTGTGCCGCCGCTCGCCGTCCCGATCTCGAGGACTCTCGCCGGAGGCTCGGTAGCGAGGATGCGCATCAGCCCTGCGATTTCCGCCTTCACCTGCCAGGGCGTAACTGTGATTCCCGCGTAGTTGAATTGCTTGACGAGGTCGATCCAGGCGTCGATTTCGGGGCGGTCGGCCGCCGCCGTTTTCAATGCCCTTCCCGCTTGGGGGACGAGGAGCGGCTTGAACGGATAGCGCAGCGCCTTGAACGTGAATCGTCGAAGGCCGTTTTCGCGCAGCCTCAGCGCCGTTTTGTCGACGAAACCGCTCATCCCCGTTGGCACCTTACGCCGGAGGGACACTACCTTCCCGCGTATGCGTATCTGCATCGTCGCGCGTGTGCTGCCGGTGCACGGGATCGGCGGCATGCAGGATCACACGGCCGATCTCGGGCGGGGTCTAGTCGCGGCAGGTCACGAGGTCGAGGTGATCACGGGCCGGCACCCCCGAGGGCTACGAGAGGACGAGGTCGACGGCGTCGGCCGGCACCACGTCCAAGCCCCGACCGGCGACTTCACGAGCCGGGAGTGGCGTGAGGGCTCCTACGAGGCGTTCTGGCGCATTCATGCGCAGAGGCCCTTCGACGTCGTCCACGGCGAGGGCTCGAGCGGGCTCGAGTTGGTGCGGCAGGGCGTTCACCGCACGACCCCGTTCGTCGTCATGTTCCACGGCAACTACCTCGGGCTCGTCAAGGCGAGCCTCCGCCGCCAGCTTCGAACACTGCATCCCCGCAGCGTCCTTCGCGAGCAGCGCAACCTCGTGACGCTCACCCGGCGGCACTTCGCCAAAGGGAATGGGTGGGTCTTCCGGGAGTGTGAGGCAATCGTCCCGTCCGCCCAGCAGGTCGCCGACACATGCCGCTCGCACCGGCTCGACCCTGCCCGGGTGCACGTCGTGCCGAACGGGGTCGACACCGCGCTCTTCCGGCCGCTGCCACGAGCGGAGACCAGGGCGGCGCTCGGTCTACCGGACGGCTTTCTCTTCGTCTGCGCGGGCCGCCTGAGCCACGAGAAAGGCACACACCACGCGTTGCGAGCCCTCGCACTCGCCGGGGTGCCCGACACGAGCCTGCTCGTCGTTGGCGACGGCGCGGAGAGGAGTCGACTCGAGCGGCTCACCTCCAGACTCGGGCTCGGTGAACGGGTCGTGTTCCTCGGCGCGCAACCGCGGGAGAAGATGCCGGCGCTGCTCGCGTCGGCGGACGCGTTCCTCTTTCCGACCGAACGCGACGAGGCTGCGCCCCTCGTGCTGCCCCAGGCGATGGCCTGCGGGCTGCCGGTGATCGCCTCCAGGCGCGGCGGGATCACGGAGGTGATCGACAGGCCCGGCGAGAACGGCGTCCTCGTCCCGCCGGGCGATGTGCCGGCGCTGGTGGAGGCCGCGGCGAAGGTGCACGCAGACGAAGGCCTGCGGACGCGGCTTGGCGCCGGCGCGCTCGAGCGCGTGCGAGAGGCATACACGCTCGAGCGGATGGTCGCCTCGACGGTCGCCGTCTACCACGTTGCGCGCAGCCGGGCCGGCGCGAGCTCCTCCGACTAGTGGTCGAGCTGCCGGAGGAGCACGGCCAGCTCGTGCGCCGAGTCCGCCCACCGAAGGCCCTCGGCGAGCTCGCGCCCGCGGCCGCCACGAGCACGAGCACCCGCCGGGTCGGAAGCGGCCGACTGGAGCGCGACGCCGAGCGACGAGGCGTCGTGCGGCCGGAAGAGCCAGCCTGCCTCCCCGTCTCCCACGATCTCCCTCACGGTCGCCACCTCCGCGGCGACGACCGGCAGTCCCAGCGAGAGTGCCAGGATGAGCGAGCCCGACGTCCCGGGCTCCCCGCGGGGAAGAACGGCTGCGTCGCACGCGTGGAACAGCTCGGCCACCCGCTCATCGGGGACGAACCCGAGCACGGTCACGATGCGTTCGTCCGCCCGGGCCGCGTCAGCGACCTTCGCCCCGAGGCTCCCGTCCTTGACATGGCCCGCCACGACGAGGCGTGCCAGGGGAACTGGGACGGAGGCGAAGCCGTCGAGCAGCAGCTCGATCTCCTTGTACGCGCGCAACTCGCCGAAGCAAAGGAAGGCAAAGCTGCCCTCCGGGAGTTCGAGCTCGCGCCGGACCACGTCCCTCGGACGGCCCTCGGGGTAGACCCCCACATATGAGCCGTGTGGCACCACGGCGACCGGCCTCGAACCGCCGGCGAGCTTCGACTGGACTTCCCCTGCCGTCCAGCGATCGTGCGCCACCAGGAGGTCGCACGCGCGAGCGAGGATGCGGGCCCCGCGGCGGTCGAGCCCGCGGTCATTCGACTCGTGGGGGTAGGTCTGGTGCACCGTCCAGACGAGCCTGTAGCCGAGAAGGCGCGCGGCTGCCAGCCGGGCTGCGAACAGCGCCAGCTTCAGCCTCGAGAGCACCGGGCGCAGGCGTGCCGGCCCTCGCCCGAATCGGTATTCGCTCTCGGGCCAGTGGAAGTGGAGAAAGCGGGCGCTGAAGCGAGACCGCCAGAGCCAGCGCAGCGAGAGTCGCGGGTGCTCGACTTGCTTGAATCCCTCCGCGGAAAGCGACCCGTAGAGCAGCCGTAGGTAGGGATTCCAGGGTGCGGCAGAGAGGCACGCGATCCGGCCGTCGCGACCGGCGCTGCGCGTCTGACCCCGGCTCATCGCCGTACAATGCCGCACTCACGACGCGGACGAACACTGCCGGCGAAGAACACATAGACTGCCGATCCTTCGATGCTGGCGCACGTTCCGGATGCGGCCCGGGTCGCCGAAGCTCTGATTCTCTACCTGCCTCAAGCGGGCCGGCCACGGCTGCAGCACCTGCTCCGGCGCTACCGGCACCACCGCTACCTGAAGGAGCGGCTCGGCGAGCGGTACACGCCGGTCGACACTGGCCCGGCCGCACCTCCGGAGCTTGTCGTCCAAACCTCCGTCTTGCACGAGCACGACCTCCCGAAGGCCGCCGATCCCGACATCTACTTCGCCGGCGGATACCTCGGTTCGCTGATGCACCTCAGCACGGTTGAACGGTTCGGCTTCGACCTCGGAAGGGCCAGGGCCGTGCTCGACTTCGGATGCGGAGCGGCGAAGAACACGCGTCTTCTGCGGGGCATCGAAGGCCTGCGCATCGTCGGGACTGACGTGAACGCCGCGCAGATCGAGTGGGCCCGGAAGAATGTCCCGGGGATCGAGTTCCACGTCAACGAGCGAGAGCCGCCGCTGCGCTTCGCCGAGGACGAGTCGTTCGACCTCGTGACGGCGGCTTCCGTCTTCACCCACATTCCGCTCGACCTCCAGCGCCCCTGGCTCGAGGAGATCAGGCGGCTCCTCCGGCCCGGCGGCTACTTTCTCTGCACCGTCGCAGGAGCCCAGCACATCCGGATCCAGCTCTCGGACGAGCTTCGGCGCCGGCTGAGCCAAGAGGGGCACGTCACGTTGAACGCGTCCGACCCCGGCGTCTCGCACGCAACGAAGGCGGCAGGTTCGTGGGACGTCTTCCAGACGCGGGAGGAGGTGCGGCGGTCCTTCGGCAGCGTGTTCGAGGTGCTGAGCTACAGCGCCTCGGAGGCGGGGCAGGACGTACTCGTGCTGCGGAGACCGTAAAGCGTGAACGCGCTCCTGGCGCTGATCAACCGGATCCAGGAGCCGATCTTCCGCGCCCTGGCTGCGCTCCTGCGGGGTATTACCGCGTTCTTGGCGAGGGTCCTACGCCGCGGGAAGCACCGGCCCTGGCGGAGGGGGATCTAGGCACGCGTGAGCAGGATCCAACTTGCGGGACACACCTATCCGTACCGCGACCGCTCGCTGGCCGCTGCCCTCGACGAGCTCGCATCGCTCCGGCTCTCCCGTGTCGAGGTCTGGCTCGGGCACGCCGGCGAGGGGCCCAAGGCTGTGAGGAGTCTGCTGGACGAGCGCGGTCTGGAAACGGTCGCGGTGAGCGCAGGAGGCTTCTACGTTCCGGACTCCGGCGTCATCCCGAGGGCCTTCGGGCTCGCGGAGGCGCTTGACGTGCCGATCGTCGTCGCATGCGTTTCCCCGCGCGTGCTCGACGGAGTGGTGGACCGCGTGCCGGCGGGTGTCACCCTCTGCCTGGAGAACCACTGGGATCAAGCGTTCGCTACATCGCGAGAGTTGAACGCGGTGCTCGCGCACCGGCCAGGGATTGCCGCGTGCCTCGACACCGGTCACGCGCTGCTGGCCGGAGAAGCACCCGAGCAGGCCGTGGCCTCGCTCGCGCCGAGGGTCGGTCATGTCCACCTCAAGGACGCCGGATCTCCGTCGTTCCACCAGCGGTTGCTCGGCCGCCGCCTGAGACGGCGTTTTCTACCGCGGCCCGAGCCGGTCACACCCGGCCGAGGCGCCCTCGACATCGGTCGCGTCCGGCGGGCGCTCGAGGCCACCGGCTACGCGGGAACGGTCACAGTCGAGCACGAGGGGAGCGAGCCCACCGCGGCCCTCCAGTTGCTGCTCGAGGCTTGGGCGCTGTCAGACGAGGCGCCCGTCGGGGGCTCGTAGCAGCCGCTCACATTCGCGCCTCAGCCCCCGGGCCGCCGCCGCCGGGGAGTACTCGGTCTCCACCTTGCGACGACCCGCCTCCCCGAGCCTGGTTGCCTCGTCGTCCGAGCCGAGCACGGTCTCGAGCGCTTCCTCGAGCGCGTCGAGATCGCCGGCCGGGAGGAGCAGGCCCGTCCGGCCGACGTCGAGGTGCTCGCGGAACGACTCGAGGTCGCTGCCGACGAACGGCCGCGCCGCGGCGGCCGCACGCTTGGCCGGTTCGGGGCTTCCGGGCTCGCGGAACGGGGCGCAGACGACGCTCGCGGTCGCATACCAGAACGGGATCTCCGACTCGGCGGATTCCCACTCGACGATCCCGCGGTGGCCGAGCCCGAGGATCCTCATCTCGCAGCGGTCGCGATAGCGGGAGTCGCTCGGCCCGTGCGGGATCGCGGCCACGCGCAGCTCGGGGAGCCGTTCCCTGAGCCGAAACGCCGCCTCGATCAGCAGGTCGAGGCCGCCGGCCGGAGTGTAGGGACCGGCGAAGAGGATCGTCGGGCCGGCGAGCCGGTGGAACCGCCGAAAGCGCCGCAGATCGCGTCCCCGGCCCTTCGTCTCCGCGAGCGCCGGCTCGGGCGCGAACCAGTCGAGGTCGAGCGGGCGCGGGACGACGGCCGTCCGCGGCAGCGGGGACGGAAGGCGTCGGCAGATCTCTCCGAGCTCCCAGCGCGAGCCGGCGAGCAAGGCGTCGACCTCGCGCGCCCGGCGCACCTCGGCTGGCGTGAACTCGAGGTCGCCTTCGGCGGTCAGGTCGAGCGCGATCATGCTCGCCGGCGCAGACTTCCTGAGGCGATCGAGATAGCGCAGCGCCTCTCGCGCGACGACCACGACCTCCGCCGCTGGCGCGCGGCCGGCATCGGAGAGCTCGACGGCGCCGAGCGCCGCCCTGGCCTCGTCGCGCTCGAGCCACGCCGGCCTGGGCCCGACCCAGGCGACCGTCAGGTCCGGACGACGAGCCTCGTCAGCCTTCGCGCTCGCCACACGCGTCGCAGCTTTCACCGGACGCGCCGGACCCGTTTCCGACGACCGGAAGCAGCTTCGAGCCGTTGGCGGCCGACTCCTCGTCGGTCTGCACCTTCTCGGTCTTGCCGCCGGTGCCCCCTCCGGAGAACGGCGCAGGCGTCCACCAGGACCACTCGGTGCAGTTCACACACTGTTCCGCGCAGAAGTTTCCTGTGGCGTGCCAGCGCCGCATCATCCGCATCCGCGCGCCATGCCATGTCTCGAGCACGCCTCCGTTCTTGACGTTCCCGAGCGGTGTTACAGCGTCGTAGTCACGCGAGCAGGAGACCAGCACGCCGTCCCAATGGATGTGGCAGTGGTACCAGAGGTTCGGACACGGCTTGCGGTGTGCGTTGACGTCGTCGACCGGTTCCTCGACCTCGAGCGCGTTCACGTCGTCGATCTGGCCGCCCCACGTGTCCAGCTCCTTGATGTTGATCAGGTCTGCACGGGTCTGCTTCCAGCGCTTGACGAACTCCTCGACTTCGGCGTCGGTCTCCGAGAGGCGGACGATCTGGATGTCCGCCTCGATCGGCGAGCCGACCTCATGCTTCAGGTCGAGGAAGCGCTCGATGTTCCCGAGCACCTCCTCGAACTTGCCCTTGACCCGGACCTTCTCGTACGTCTCCTTCGTCAGCCCGTCCATGCTCAGGTAGATCCGATCGAGCCCGGCATCGAGGATCTTCCGCGACGCCTCCTCGGTCAGCTTCGTCGCGTTCGTCGACGTCTCCACCCAGAGGTCGCGCGCCTTGGCGTACTGGATCATGTCGATGATCCTGGAGTGGAGCAGCGGCTCGCCCCAGGAGTGGAGAACGACCGCCTCGGCGAAGGGCGCGATCTCATCGATGATCGCCGTATAGAGGTCCCACTCCATGAAGCCCTTCGGCCTCGTGTCGATGTGGAGCCCGGTCGGGCACATGATGCAGTCGAGGTTGCAGACGTTCGTCGACTCGACGTAGACCCGGTCGGGGAATG
>Ga0081455_10005975_pt1 | contig 13207 bp, 13 predicted proteins | sample TabmetS3T2R1_FD_70207 | JGI IMG/M metagenome (GOLD analysis project Ga0081455, IMG submission 70207) | Tabebuia heterophylla rhizosphere microbial communities from the University of Puerto Rico - S3T2R1 | ecosystem: Host-associated > Plants > Roots > Rhizosphere ... | reverse complement strand
ACCCCTGTCCCTGCGAGCAGGAGGGCGCAGCCAGTCACCGTTGCGATCAAAGCGTTGCGCATGTTTCCTCCTCGGGTTGGGGCCAGCCTCACGACCGGCACGTCACCGGCCGCTTCGGTCTGGCCGCCGACGGACCCAGCATCACCCCGGTTGGACTTACGGGACTCTTAAATCACGTCGGCGACTCTCGGGGGTCGCATGGCTCTGCTCGGCGGGGTCGATTCGCCGGCCGTGAGGGCCCACGCCGGGCGCACTTCCTCGAGTGGGTGACCTGCTCCCCGGCCGACCCGATCAGGACGGGACGACGAGCAGCCGATAGCCGTCGGGATCGACAAAACAGCGTGCGCCCTGCCGCGGCCAATAGGGGTTGAGCATCGGGTCGTCGTCGGTCACTTCGACCATTCCGGCCCGCCGAAGACGATCGATGAGCGCGGTAAGGGCCGCTCCGGCGCGGTGATACAGCACGAGCGCGTCTTCGTTCGTCGGGGCGGGGACGTCGCGGTGCGGCGAGCGTACGAGCTCGAGCTGTGCCCGCTCGTCAGGAATCCCGAAGATGACCCCGTCGAATCCATCGTGATCAACGAAGGACCCCAGCAGGGGGAGTCCAACGACGTCCGCATAGAACGTGCGGATGCTCTGTAGGTCGGCGGTCGGCCGAGCGACACGCATCGCGGCTAGTGACACGCTCGCCTCGCCCGGTCCTGGGACCGCACCGCGGACTTCGTCCCGAGGTGACGCGATGCCTGGCTCAGCAGGTTCCTCGCGGCTCACCTCCCGGACAACAGCTCAGCACTGCGAAACACTCCCGATCGCCCGCGATCCTCACGCCCCCGAGCGCCGGAGACCGGCGTTGCGAGGCGCCCGATGTCTCCATGTGTGGCACGGTCCCGGAGCGGTCGGCCCGGGACAACGCTCCAATGTGGTTGGGCAACCCTGGCGACGTAGTGTCCGGTTGTGGGGGACGACGACGTCGGCCTTGTGGAGCGGCTGCGTGACGGGGACGAGGGAGCGTTCCGAGTGCTGGTAGAGCGCTACCAGGGGCAGCTCCTGCGACTTGCCGCGTCATTGGTGACGAGCCGCGCCGTCGCCGAAGAGGTCGTCCAGGAGACTTGGCTGGGCGTTGTGCGGGGGATCGAGGGCTTCGAGGGCCGGGCCTCTGTCAGGACGTGGTTGTTTCGCATCCTGGTGAACCGGGCGCGTAGCGCTGGAGCTCGTGAGTACCGGTCGATTCCGCTCGACCTCGGCCACGAACCCGCCGTGCCGCCGGGCCGCTTCTCTCCTAAGGGCACATGGGCGTCGCCGCCGGTGACCTGGACCGACGACGCGGACGAGCGACTGACAGCGAAGGCGCTGGCCGGGCGCATCGGGCACCTGCTCCACCGGCTCCCCGACGCCCAGCGCCAGGTGTTCCTGCTGCGTGACGTGGAGGGACTGCCCGCCACGGAGGTCGGCGACCTGCTGGGCGTCAGCGACGGGAACCAGCGGGTGCTGCTACACCGCGCGCGGTCCTCGATGCGAGGGATGCTGGAGCGCGAGATGGGAAGGGTCTGAGCATGCTGTTCCGCCGGCGCCGTGCCCTAGTCTGCCGCCAAGCGGTAGAGCTGATGTCGGACTACGTCGACGGCGCGCTCGCTGCACGGGACCGAGCCCGGCTCGAGGCGCATCTGGCCGGTTGTCCGCACTGTACCGAGTACCTGGCCCAGATCCGTGAGGTCATCGCCGCGGCCGGGCGGGTCGAGCCCGACGACCTGCCGCCTCAAGCCCTTGACGACCTTGTGGCCCTCTATCGCCGCTGGAGTCAGGGCTGAACCTCACTGGTCTTGCCGGGGCCGCGTAACGCGCCCCCGTCTCGTCGGGACTGTGCAAGCACGCACGACGAAAGGGCAGGCGATGACAACGGTGGACGAAACGCGGCTGGAGCACTTCATGGGCGACATGGTCGGCCACATGACGGGCGCGGCCCTGTGCTTCGCAGTCTTGCTGGGCGACGAGCTCGGGCTCTATCGGTCGCTCAGGCACACGGGGCCGGTGACGGCGGACGAGCTCGCCGGCAAGGTCGGCTGCAATCCCCGTTTGGTCCGGGAATGGTTGGACGGTCAGGTCGCAGGTCGCCTCGTCGGCTACGACATCGACACGGACCGCTACGAGCTCTCGCCGGAGGCCATTCTGGCCTTGGCCGACGACACCTCACCGGCGTTCGTCGCTCGGGCCATGAACGCCCTTGGATCGCTGTTCATGGACATCGCCAAGTTGACCGGTGCGTTCCGGGGCGACGGCGCATTGACCTGGGGCGACCATCACCCTTGCCTGTTCGCCGGGACCGAGTGGTTCTTTCGCACCGGCTACCGCGCTGAGCTGCCCGGCTGGATCGAGGCCCTCGACGGTGTCGCCGCCAAGCTCGAGACGGGCGCACGCGTCGCCGACGTCGGCTGCGGCCACGGCGCGTCCGCCGTGGTGCTTGCCCATTCATTCCCCGTGGCCGAGATAACGGGGTTTGACTACCACCAGCCGTCGATAGAGATCGCCCGGTGCCGAGCCGCCGAGGCAGGCGTAGCCGAGCGCACTGCCTTCGCAGTGGCCGACGCCAAGTCCTACACGGGCACCTTCGACCTGATTTGCTTCTTCGACTGCCTGCACGACATGGGCGACCCAGTCGGCATCGCACGACATGCGCGCGACCGTCTGGCCCCTGGCGGCACGGTGCTGCTTGTTGAGCCCTTCGCGCTTGCGGAGCGCACGAGCAACCTCACGGACAACCCCATGGCCGCCCTCCTTTACACGGCCTCCGCGGCCATCTGCACTCCCAACTCGCTATCTCAGGAGATCGGGTTGGGCCTTGGTGCCCAGGCCGGGGAGGACCGGCTCCGTCAGGTGTTCGCCGACGCCGGCTTTGGGCGGTTCCGCCGAGTGGCCGAAACCCCGATCAACCTTGTCCTCGAGGCCCGGCCCTGACGAACGAGGCGGCTGACGTCTCCCCTCGGAACGCCGGCCGCCAAGCACCCGTCGAATCCACGACAGGACAGGAGAACTTCATGGCCTTCATCCAGATCATCGAGTACCGCACATCCTTCCCCGACAAGTTCAACCAGCTCCAGGACGAGTACGACCGCGCCACCGAGGGCAAGCGAACCGTGCGCCGCTCGATCCTCACCCGCGACCGGACGGATCCCGAGCGCTACCTCGCCATCGTGTTCTTCGACTCCTACGAGTCGGCCATGGAGAACTCGGGATTACCAGAGACACAAGCCGTGGCGGGCCGTCTTGCGTCGGTCGTGGAAGGTCCGCCGACCTTCCACGACCTCGACGTCATCGACGACCGCTCCTGAGCCCCAGGGCTGCGACGTCGCGGCACGACCACCGGGCACACCGCCCGCGGTAGCTGGCTCGCCGGAGTGCCTCGAGGTGTCAGTCAGGGCTCGCAGCGCTACCGGCCGCCACGGGCTCCGACCAGGAGCTGTTGGATGTGGGTGGGGTCGAAGAACTCGACCGGCGAGAGGGTGCCGGCGATGACGCTGACGAAGGCGCTCATGGCGTCGGGCTTGCCCTGGATGGCACCGAGCAGCTGCTGGACCTCGGCCGGGGGTGGTTCGAGGGTGGCGAGTTGGGTCGTGAACTCGTAGATCGGCAGTGCGTGGGCGTCGCGGGTCTGGTGGTAGGTGCCCATCGCGTCGTCGAAGCTGCGCTCACCGCGGAGCGTCTCGTCGAGCGCGGTGGTGCACAGCTCGGCGTCGCGGAAGGCGTCGCTGATGCCCTGGGCGGTGATGGGGTCCTTGGTGTAGCCGGCGTCGCCGACCAGCGCCCAGCCGGGCCCATAGGGCTTGCGGAAGAAGTTGGGAACCGAGCCGCCGGCGAATCGGGCCTCGCGGGTGGCGCCGGCGACGCGCTTGGCGACGTCGGGAACGAGCTCGAGGGTCTTGAGGTAGTTGGCCTCGACGTCGGCCTTGTAGGCGGCCGCTTCGGCCTGGGGCCAGCCGAGGACGAGCAGGGTGAGGTCTTCGTTGGTCGGGATCATGCCCCAGCCCCGATCGGGTCGGATGTAGGTCTGCATGCCGTCGATGGGCAGCCCGCTCCAGTAGGTGTAGAAGCTGGTCTGGCACATGGGCCGCTCGTTGTACCGGTCCGCCTCGACGGCCCGGGCGACCCGCGAGTTCCAGCCGTCGGCGCCCACGACGAGCCGCGCGTGCTCGGTGACGGGCGATCCGGTCGCATCGCGGCCGCGGATGCCAGCGACGGTGCCGTGGTCGTCGAACAGGATCTCGTCGACGGTGAAGCCTTCACGGATCTCGGCGCCGGCGCGGTCGGCGGCGTCGACGAGGATCTTGTCGAGAACGGTCCGCCGGGGTGCGTACGCCACGCTGATCGGGGTGCCGTCATGGGGACGGGGTGGCCCGGTCACGGTTACGGGTCCGAAGTCGAAGGAGTAGGTCTCGATCGGCGGGCAGCCGGTGGCGACGACGTCGTCGAGCAGTGCCCAGCGGTCGAGGGCGGCGACGCCGGGGGCGTGGATCAGGTGGGTGGACAGGGTGTCGCTGGGGAACGTGGCCCGGTCGACGACCAGGACGCGGTAGCCACGGCGGGCGAGCAGCATGGCGGTCGGCGCGCCTGCGCAGCGGGCGCCGACGACGATCACGTCGTAGCGGGGGTTCGTGGGGCCCATCTGTCCTCCCTGGTCGGTGGCGGTGTCAGGATGACGCCGACCTGCCGCGGGCGGATCGGTGAGGTCCCCTATTCGGGTGCTGGTTCCGCGTCGGTGGCGCGTGCGGCGCGTGTCGCGTAGGCGGTGGCCTCGCCGCGGCTGCGCAGGCCGAGCTTGGCGAGGATGTTGCCGACATGGTGCTCGACCGTCTTGCGGCTGATGTAGAGCCGTTCTGCGATCTGGGGGTTGGATAGGCCGTGTCCAACGAGGTCGAGCACCTCGGCTTCGCGCTTGGTCAGCTGGCCAGTGGTCTTGGCAGGCGATCCGGTGCGGACGCCGAGCGACCGCAGCACGGCGGCGGCGGCGTCGGCCTGGCGGGCGGCCTGCAGTCGTTCGAAGGCGTCGAGTGCGGCGCGGGCCTCGGCCAGCGCGACGTCGGGCCGGTCGGTCACGAGGGCCTGGGACAGCTCGAGGCGGGCGCGGGCCAGCTCCATCGGCACCTGGGCTCGGGCGAATCCGTTCAGCGCTTCTCGCAGGCATGCCTGCGTGTCCCCGTCGCCGGTGGCAAGGCACACCCGCCCTTGGGCCAGCGCCGCGACCGCGCTCAGGTAGGGGCTCGGGGTCTTGGCGCACTGTGCGAGCCGCTCTGCGGTCTGTTGGGCCGCGTCGATGGCGCCCGCCTCGAGGTGGACGTCGACCAGCAGGGCGAGCAGCGGCACGGCCGCCGCGCCCCTGGTCTCGTGGTGGTCCAGCGCGCGTTCGAGGACGTCCCGCGCCAACGACGGCTCACCTCTGGCGAGGTGGATGGCGGCGAGCGGCCGGGCGGCGCCGGGGTCGACGTCCAGGCCGGTGAGGAGCTGTTCGGCCTCCTCGTAGCGTCCCTGGCGGACCCGGAGGTCGGCCAGGCGGACCAGCGCGCCCTGGCGCAGCCACGAGCGCTGGCCAAGTCCCCACAGCTGGATCGCTTCGGTGAGCGCGGCGTCGGCCTCGGGCCAGCGCCCCGCCGTCGTCAGGAGCCCGCCGTAATGGGTGCGACAGAACGCCGACACCGCCGGAAGGTTGCGCCGCCGGGCGATGGCTTCGCCGACCCGGATCCACTGGTCGGCGCGTGCCACGTCGTGGGCGTACTCGCAGGCCGAGAACAGCTGGCAGAAGATCTCCTCGACCACCTGGAAGTTGTCGACGTCGTTCCCAGCCACGGCGGCGAGCGCCTCGTCGAGCAGCAGCATGCCCTCCTCGGTCCGATCGCTGTGCACCAGGCTGGCGCCGAGGTAGGCGAGCGTGACGAACTCGAGGTCGACGTCGCCAAACCGTCGCGCGGCGGCGAGGGCTTCGTGGAACCTCTCCTCCTTGCAGGCTCGATCGGCCTCGAACATGCCGAGGTTGAGCGCGACCCATCCCGCCTCCCGGGCGTCGCCGGCCTCCGCCACCAACGACTGGGCGCGTGCAAGCCAGCCGTTGGAGACCGCCCAGTCCCCGACGACGGCGCCGTACATGTAGGAGAGCGTCCGCGCCACCCTCACGGCGCCGACCTGGTCACCGTCGTCGCGGTGGGCGGCGTAGGCCCGCTCCCAGGTCTCGATGGCTCGAGGGAAATCGAGCTCCAGGTAGGCGACCCGGGCCAGGCCCTCGATGGCCTCGCCCGACGGCGCCGCCTCCAGGGCAGCCTCGAATGCGCGGCGCGCACCCGAGGCGTCGCCGACACGCAGTGCCGCGCGACCGTCTTCGATGAGGCTCGGGACCGACGTCGTCATCGCTCGATCATCTTCGCCCCCCGGGCGACGGCAGCGGTAGTAGGAGCCATACTCGCTGAGACCCGGACCGCGCCAGGGTGGAAGGGTCGTCGAGTAGCGCGTCGAGTCCCAGTGCAACGAGCTGATCAAGGGAAGGAGTCCTACGCCCCCACCGCACCGTCCAGCGGCTGCTGGTTGAGGAGGTGGCCCCACGAGGCATGTCAGCTCCTGGGGTGCTCGCTTCCTGACTGATCACACCCTCCTCCACCTGGTGGGCGACTGCCCGATCGGCCACGCCGGCGAGTAGACCGGGCCACGTCCAGCTCACACGCCCGAACGCTGATTCGATTACGACAACTTGTCGTTCTCTGTCTGCCCGGTGTCGAGCTTGATCGTCGGGAGCCGCCACCGCTTCACTGTGGTCCCGTTCAGGCGCGACCCGTCATCGGTCGATGTGGTCGCCCGGCAGGAGCCTCCCCAGGCCACCACAGCGTCAGGACGTCGCGATCGATCGGCGGCGGGATGTTCTCGAGCAGTCGTCGCAGCTCGTCGTACCGGCTTGGCGCGAGGCACAGGCGCCGAGCTATCCGGCTGAGCTGCTCATCGCCGGTCTCGCCGATCATCTGGATCCGGCGCCGCCACCGTTGGAGGTGGACACTGAGGCCCATCTCCCGGAGCACCGCCACGGCGTCGTCGGCGGTCGGTCGGTCAGGTTGTTTGACGCCGTGGAGCGACCTCCAGTACGGCTTCAGCCACGTCATTGGATGCACAGCGGTCAGCTCGATCACGATACGGGTGTTGGCGTGGTCGGTCAGAGCCTTGGCGAACGCAGCGAGGTCAGCGACGTTGTAGACGACGTGATGGCAAACCGCGACCTCGGCCACGGGCGTCTGCGTCGCCACGGTGGGCCAGGCGCCTTCGATCTCTGTGTGGTCCACACCGAGCCGCTCAGCGCGGTCGGCGAACGCGTCGAGGAGCATCCGGCTCGGATCCACCCCAACCACGTGTCCGGCGCCGAGCCGGAGGCTCGCGGCGCCGGCACCCACGCCGACATCGAGCACCTGGCCGCCAACTGGCAACGCCTCCCGGGCGGTGCGGTCTGAAGGTGTGTCGTGCGACCGCTGGACCGCTTCGTCGGCGGCATGGGCGAACACGACCGGGTCGAAGAAGTATGGCGGCTCGGGCGCTGCGGCGATCAGGTCCTGGGGGATCGCCCACCCTGACAGCATCTCTGCCCAGCGCTCGTTGGCAACCATCGACTCCGGACCTCGATCTCGAGCTGACCGCTGGCCTGTGGAGCCTGCGGCCGTGGCCACTAATTAGCCAATCTCGCGGTGACACGGGGTAAGCGAAGTGAGATCGACGAGGCGGCCGACAGAGCCACAGCAAGGCTCACCAACGACGTCACCGTCAGTTGAGGCTTCCAGACGTGCCAGAGGGCAACGCCGTCTACGACGCGTTGTCCAACAGGGTGGCACACCACACCACACCGCGCCGTCGGCGTCGGCATCGAGTCAGCTATGGCGGCGGCCAGGTCGCCGCTTCCATATGGGATGTGCGCCAGACGGGCATCGGGCAGTCAACGTGCGTGTCAAGCGAAATGTAAGGAGCGCCTGGTCGGAAGACCACTGTCAGGGCCATATCGCCGTGGCAGGCCGGGCCGGTGGTGGCTACGGACAGGTCTCCATGCGGACGCCCGGCGTGTCCGATGCGCCGCGTTCGAGCACCCAGCGGGTGACCGCCTGGTGGTAGTTCAGCCAGCCCGGACGGTCATGTGGGTCTTCGCCTAGCGGAATCCGGCCCGCTGCAAGGTCCTGTGGTCGGATCGGTGCAGGTTCGTGACGAACATCGCATGCGGTTGCCGGCCGCTAGGAATCCATCGGCGTCATCGGCTGCATCGGCCCGTCCGCGGGCGTTGTAAGGCCGGGGATGGCTCCGGGTGCGGTCAGCACGAGCACCCCGACGGCCAAGAGGACGGCTGCGGTTCCGTAGGACGCAACCCGGCGCCACGGAACGGTCTTCTCGAAGGCGATGAGGCCCGCGACGACGGCCATCCACATGACGCTCATGATCCCCAACGCGAAGAGGGACGCCATGAGGGCCCAACAGCAGCCGACACACCAGGCGCCATTCCTGGCTCCCATATGGAGCGCACCCGACAAACCCTCGCGCCATGAGCCGAGCAGCAAGCCGAGTGGGCTACGGCACTTGCTGAGGCAGACATCCTTCAGCGGCGTGAGCTCGTATACCGAAGCGATGACGAGGGTCACGCCCGCCGTCCACCGGCCGGCCCGATCCCACGTGAACAGGTCACCGGAGATCGAGTTCAGTCCCGCGCCGATCCCGAAGGCAGCAATGCCGGCGACAGCCCACGTGAGGAGGTAGCCAGCCGCGAACAGCAGCGGCGACAGCGGTGAGCGCTGCCTCGTCATACGGGAATACAGCGCAACGGTCGGCGCGACCGAGGGGAACATCATCGCGGCCATCATCACGATCCAGACGCTGAGGAACCAGCCGAAGGAGCCGAGAGCCGTCCACGGACCGTTGTCCATCCCGCGCATCCGGTCGGCCGTCCACCACCAGCCCAGGGCGGCGACGGCGAACAACAGTGCGACGAGGCCCAGCCGCGCGCGCACCGCCGAAAGCGCTGGGGCGAGCCCTCCGCCCGCCGGAAGGCTTGCCTGCGCCGAGGCGCTCATCGCGTCAAGCGGCCCAGGAGAACTCGGACGTGGAGAGGCCGGTCTTGCCCTCGTACTGGATCCCGAAGGCGTTGATGCGCGAGCGCTTCGCTTCGGCCATCGTGAGGTTCGAGCCGACCGGATGGAACATCCCGTCGAATCGCACCGGCTGGCCGGTTTCGATACCGAACGGCACGATGTCCTCGATCTCGAAGTCGACTGCGTCGCCGATGCGGACGGTGTGATGCACGCCGTCGTCGACGACCTCGATCGGTGCCCGCTCGGCGCCGAGCATCTCGCCCACCAAGGGAGTCAGCGCGGCCATCGGGCCGCCCAGCTGCCCGCTGAACACCCGTAGCAACTTGTCGAATTGCTCATCGGTCGCCTGCGCGTCGATGAACACGCCCAGCCGCCAGTTCCCGTCGGTCATCACCTTCGGCGTGTCCGCGATCGCCGCCACCTTCAGACCGCCGATGTCGGTGCCTTCGATCTGACCCTCCCGGATATTGAACACGAGGGTGACCCGACAGAAGTCGTAGGTGGCACCGTGGTCGAACGAGAGGTTGCACGGGCACATCAGCTCGCACGAACACGTCTCGACATAGCTGCCCGTCAAGTTCCACGCCATGGCCGCCCCTTCCGAGTTGCCCGAGTCTTCCCCTCGCGCCCGGACACGTCAATCAACCCTGAGCGGTCGGGTCAGCGGAATCGCGGATCGTTGCCGGGGTTCGTACTGACCTGCAGGTGGAGGGCCTTGGCCACGTCAGCCCAGTCGACGAGGGAGAAGTTCGTGGGGTCGCGGTCCTCGTCGACGCCGGGGCCGGTCTCGGGCTCGTCGTGGCTGACGAGAAGCCCTCGGCGGTACTGGCCGACAGGGCGGTTGGTCACGGCCAGGCCGTCGGAGCCGTTGATGTCGTCGACGCCGTCGCCCCGGACCAGGAAGGTGCCGAGCGAGCGGTTTCCGGGCGCCGTCGAGTACACGGCGTAGCGGTCGTCGCCCTGGCTGGACACGATCACGTAGCCGGTCGCGCCGGGGCCGTAGTACACGTCGACGCCCTCGGCATCGGCGACGAGGTTGGGGCCGCCGAACCCGGTGTCGTCCTCGTCGACCGGCACGCACTCCTCCGACTCGTCGTCGAACACGTCATGGACGCCGAAGTCGGCCACACGATCGATCAGCACGGGACGGCTCCTGCCGAGCGGGAGCTGGACGCGCCAGACGCCGACGTCCTCCTGCGCGGCGTAGAGGGCGCCGTTGCGCTGGTCGACCGAGAGCCCCTCGAGCTGAGGCAGCACGCCCGGCTCCTCACAGGGCACCCACGTCGTGCCGTCGGGCAGCGCGAACTCTCCGGGCATGTCGATCCGACCGACCGCGGTGTAGCCGAACGCCGTGCCCTGCGCCCCGATCGCTGCGGTCGCGATGGCGGTGCGGCCCTCCTGGGTCACCACGGCGTAGGCCGTGCCTGGACGGGGCTGATAGACGGCGAGGCCGTAGGCGGTGTGCCCGTCGTCGACCGCCGCACGATCGGGGTTGAACAGGAAGGCCTGCTCGGGGGCGGTGACCTCGGTGAGCGGCGTGGCGGCATCGGCTCCGGCCGGGTCGATCACCCAGAACCGCAGCTGGTCGTTGAAGCGGTCGGAGACGACGGCGACGTCGACGGTCCGGCCGCCCACCGCGAGGCCGTAGGCGATGTCGACGTTGTTGTACCGGCCGTCGATCCCGTCGGCACGGGGCGCGGGCGTCGCAGGGATCGACTGGATCTCCTCGTCGGCGAGGTCGTAGACCCGCAGACCGCCTTCCTTGGCCGTGGCGATCACGATCGAGCGCGTGGAATCGCTCGGGTGGACCCAGATGGCCGGGTCGTCACCCGAGGCGTTACCGCCCTCGTCGTCGTCGTACAGCACCGGGGTCTCGTTGTCGGTGGTGACAACGGCAGGGCCGGTCGGCGGGCGGCGGGACTCCGCGGCCACCCCGGCCGCCGGGGTGGTGAGGGCAGCGATGAGCGGGAGAGCAAGGATGAGCCCGGGCGTGCGTCGCATGCGCGGGAGCCTCGCGGGCGCCCCTTGCCGGCAGATGGCGACCCGGTGAAGCCCCACTGAACGTGCGCCAACGACTCGCGCGATATTGAGTCACATGGAGTGACGCACCGCGACCCAGCGTTGCGACCGGCGCCAGGGGTCGGTGGAGGAGGGTGGCATGGCGAGCGACATGCTGGTGCAGGACGTCGAGGGTGCGCAGGGTGAGCGGACCCACCTCAGCCCCGAGGAGCGCCGAGCACAGGGCAAGGCGGCCCGGGCTCGGGTGCCCCGCGAGGCCCATGCCGAGCTGAACCCCGCCGCGGGGCGCGACCCGGTGGGGTTGCTGATCGAGCAGGAGCAGGCCCGGGTGCCCGAGCTGGTCCCGATCCGCCACGGCCGGATGCTGGTCTCTCCGTTCACCTTCTACCGCGGCGCCGCGCGGATCATGGCCGCCGACCTCGCCACGACCCGGTCCCCCGGCCTGCGCACCCAGCTGTGCGGCGACGCCCACCTGGCCAACTTCGGTGCCTACGCCTCGCCGGAACGACGCCTGGTGTTCGACGTCAACGACTTCGACGAGACGCTGCCGGGGCCCTTCGAGTGGGATGTCAAGCGCCTGACCACCAGCTTCGTCGTCGCAGGGCGCAACAACGGCTTCTCCACCAAGCAGTGCCGCAAGCTGGCGCTTGCCGCGGTCGGTAGCTACCGCCGGACGATGCGGACGTTCGCCGACCAGACGATCCTCGATGTCTGGTACGCCCACCTCAACGTCGAGGACCGTCTGGAGGAGTTCAAGCTCTCGCTGTCGCGCAAGGAGCTCAAGCGGGACGCCGCGGACCTCTTGGCCGCCGAGAACGGGGTGGCCAAGGCCCATACCCGCACCAGCCTCCAGGCGGTGGCCAAGCTCACGACCGTGACCGGCGGCAGGCGGCAGATCGTGAGCGACGCCCCACTGATCGTCCCGGTCGACGAGCTGACGGACATGGACACCGCCGAGGTCCTCCACACCATCCGGGGACTGCTGGCGAGCTACCGGGCCACACTCCGGTCCGACCGCCGGGTGCTGTTCGACCACTTCACTCTCACCGACGTAGCCCACAAGGTCGTCGGCGTGGGCAGCATCGGGCTCCGGGCGTGGGTGCTGCTGTTCGAGTCCGGCCTCGGCGCCGAGACGCTGGTGCTCCAGGCCAAGCAGGCCGAGGCGTCGGTCCTCGCCGCCTATGCCGGTGCGTCCGAGCACGCCAGCCACGCCGAGCGCGTGGTCGCCGGCCAGCACCTCATGCAGGCGTCGAGCGATATCTTCCTCGGCTGGCTCGCCGCCAACCCGGCCGAGGGCTGGACCGACGACTACTACCTGCGCCAGCTGCGGGACTGGAAGGCGTCGGCCGACCTGGAGAAGATGAACCTCCGCAGCTTCGACGTGTACGCCCGCCTGTGCGGCTGGACCCTGGCCCGCGCCCACGCCCGGTCCGGCGACCGCATCGTCCTCGCCGGGTACCTCGGGCGCTCCGGCGCCTTCGACCATGCGGTCGCCGACTTCGCCGAGGCGTACGCCGACCTCAACGAGCGCGACCACGCCGCGCTGGCCGAGGCGGTCGCCACCGGCCGGGTCCAGGCCGACTCCGACGTGTGAGCGCTGGCATGATGCGCGCCGTCGGCATGAAGCGGAACCAGCTCCGCTCGATGATCCGTTGGGAGTCGGTGATCATCGCCATCCAGGGCACGCTGCTCGGCATCGTCGTCGGCGTGTTCTTCGGTTGGGCGCTCGTCACTGCCCTGTCGGACGAGGGGATCGAGACGTTCCGGCTTCCCGTCACGACTCTGGTCGTCATCGTGGTGCTCGCTGCGCTGGCCGGCGTGCTCGCGGCGGTGTGGCCCGCCCGCCGGGCCGCGAAGTTGGACGTGCTCCGGGCCGTCGTGACCGAGTAGGTGGCGAGCTAGCGCGAGGGCAGGATCCGAACCGGCACGGTGCGCGGCCCGCGGACCTGGCCGGCCGACCAGGTGACGGACTCCCGGTCCGACAGCTCGAAGTCCGGATAGCGCCGCATCCACTCCTCCAGCGCGACCCGGAGCTCCATGCGGGCGAGGTTGGAGCCGAGGCACCGGTGGATCCCGAGCCCGAAGGCCGCGTGGCGGTTCTC
>Ga0081455_10005974_pt1 | contig 13207 bp, 12 predicted proteins | sample TabmetS3T2R1_FD_70207 | JGI IMG/M metagenome (GOLD analysis project Ga0081455, IMG submission 70207) | Tabebuia heterophylla rhizosphere microbial communities from the University of Puerto Rico - S3T2R1 | ecosystem: Host-associated > Plants > Roots > Rhizosphere ... | reverse complement strand
TTGCCCGAATGGCTCAGGGACGGTGGAGGGTACAATCGTGGCCGCCGACATCCTAGGCCTGGCCACACAGCAGGTTCCCGCCGGCGCATTCGACGAATTCGTCAACGCGCTGCGCAACGGAACCGCCTACGCGAACCTTCATACGACGGCGTCTCCTGGCGGCGAAATCCGCGGCCAGATCAGGGCGGATAACGGCCGTCACCGCGGCCACGACCACTGATGATCGCCTGAAGAACGCCCGGCCAAGTGGGTGTCGACACTCTGTCGGCGCCCGGCCGGGCATTTTTCTATGCAGGCTTCACTTTTCGCCTGCCCTCCCAAGCCCGAACTGATCGCCCGCGCGGACAGGCTTCCCGTTCGCAAAGACAATCTCCAACAACTTCTCGCTGTGAACCTGGCGGCCGGTTTCGTCCGACAACGTGGCGACGATCTTTTTCGTCTTCACGTCAATCACCTCGCCGGTTGACGGATATGCGAATTTCCCGTCAAGGCTGAATGTGACCCATCCGGGCTGCTCCCGCAGCTTGAGGCTCGCGATCTGTTTGGGCGGCGTCACGGTGTTGTCGAAGACGTGAACCCGTTCGTTGAACCCGTCGCAGAGCCATATCTCTTTTTCGTCAGGGGTCAGGCCGACGCCGTGACTGGGGCAGCCGTGGCGTTTGACCGGGCCTTTCTGGAAGTCCGCGACCTCGACACGATGAAGCATCTTGCCGGTCTTCAAATCCCCGATCTCGAACCCCAGCAGGTCGTTCACGTTGACATAGCACAGCGTCTGCGCGCCGTTGACCGTGAAGGGACGGATCACATTGCCGAAAGGCCCGACCTCCTTCGTGATCGTGTGCGTTTTGGCGTCGGCGACGCGCAGTAGTGGAGATTTCAGCCCGGCCAGATAAGCGAACCTGCCGTCGAGCGAATAGACCGTGTTGTGCGCGCCGGAATTTGGTTCGAGTTTCTTGATGACTTCGCCGCTCAGCGCGTCAACCACGAGCCAGTGCGGGCCTTCAAACGAAGGGACGTACATTGTCTTGCCGTCGGGCGACAGAGCCATCCGATCACAACCGCCTTCGTACTCCTTCTCCCAAACCTTCTTCTCGGTGACCAAATCGAAGCAGGCCACGCGCTTCGGCGTGCTGACGTAAATCTTTGCGGTCTTCGCGTTTGCGGTGACGCCTTTGACGTTCTCGGCGGGCTTGCCTTCCGGCGTGTCCCAGGTCGGGATGCGTTTGACGAATTTATGGCCGGCGGCGATGTCGTAAACCAGGATGCCCACGCCGCCGTATTCGACGTAGTTGCGTATGCCGGGCGAGGCGACGTAGAGCAGATGTTTCTCTTCGACGGCGGCCCGCCACTTAGTCAAAGCGAAGGCGGCGATCAATGCGAGAAAAACCGGAACTGACAGAAGAAGTCTTCGGGTGTTCATAAATACTCCTGCGGTAGACCCACGTAGTAACGAATTTATTCGTTACGTGACGTAACGAATAAATTCATTACTACGTGGTGCGCCTTTTACTCCGCCCGCAGAATGCCGAGCGGCTTTTTGACCATCACGTCCCAGCTCGACAGCGCGCCGACCGCCATCACCAGCGCCGCCGCCACGACCACGCCGAGCAGGTTGACCGACGGGATGAAATGCCAATCGATTTTCAAGGCATGCTCGCTGACCGCCCACGTCAGCGCAATCGCGGCTGACGAACCGAGCGCGCCCGCGAGCAGCCCCAGAACGCCGTATTCGACCAGCAGCGTGGCGATGATCAATTTCTTCTTCGCCCCGAGCGTCTTGAGGATCGCCGATTCGTAGAGGCGATGGAATTTGGTCATCGCGATCGAGCCGATAAGGATCAACAGGCCGCTCAAGAAAACGAATCCGCCGACGAACGAGACGGCCAGTGAGATATTTTGGACGATGCCGCGGGCAAGCTCGATGACGTCGCGCACGTCGACCACGGAGACGTTAGGGTATTTGCCGATCAGGTCTCTTTGCAAACGCGCGCGGGCGCCGGAGTCGGCGGGGCCTTTGATCGCGGATATGTATTTAGCCGGCGCGCGGTCCAGCGGCCCAGGGCGAAAGACGACCAGGAAGCCCGTGCGCGCGTTGCGCCAGTCCACGCGCCGGACGTTGGCCACGCGCGCCGTGATCTGCCTCCCCTGCACATTGAAGGTCATCGTGTCGCCTACGTTCAGCCCCAGCTCATTGTGCAACAACTCTTCGATCGAGACTTCAGGCTCGGCGTCAGGTGGGAGTGGCGAATCCCAGAATTCTCCCCCCATGACCTTCTCGAAATCCTCGATGTGGTTCCGGTAAGTCGTGATGTACTCGCGCCCCATCAACCCCCGACTTTCATTCGGCTTGACGTTGTCGATGTTGGCCTGGGTGTTGCTGATCCCGGCGAGGCGGGCGGAAATTGTCGGGACGAGCTGCGGTTTCGAGCCGATGTATTTGGCGACGACCTCTTCGACCCCGCCGCGCTGGTCGGGCTGGATTTCGATCAGGTACATGTCGGCGCGCAGCGCGTTCATGTCGATCGCGAACTCCTGCCGCAGGTTGAGCTGCAGCGAACGCACGGCGACGACGAAGAAGACGCCCAGCCCGACGGCCATCAGGATGATCCTCGTCTGATTGCCGGGGCGGTAGAGGCTGTTGACGCCCTGCCGCACGCTGAATGACGGGAGCCGGCGGAACCCGCGCACGAACTTCATCAACGCAGCCGCCATCACATTCAACACGAGGGTCATTGCGGCGAGCGCGCCCAAAAATATGCCGCCCACCTCGAGCGACCCCGCCTGCCAGCTCGCCAGCCCGACGAGTCCCAGAACGAGGATCAGATTTGAGGCGAGCTTCATCCAATCCAAATTCCTGAACCCGCGCCTCGACCGCGGCGGCGCCGACAGGCTCCTCAAAACTAGGATCGGTTTGATCCGCCGGATTTCGAGCAGCGGCGTGAGCGAAAAGAGAAGCGAGATCAGCGTACCCACTCCCAGCCCCTGCAGCGCGGCCTGCCACGTCAATCCGAACTCGACGTTGAACGGAATGGCGTCGGCGAAGAGCTTCGGCAAGATCGCCGTCACTGCCTTCGCGACCAGAAGCCCCATCAGGCTGCCCAGCAATCCGAGCGTGAGGATTTGCGCCAGATAGGCGCCGAGCACGCGGGCGTTCCTTCCGCCCAGGCATTTCAAGATCGCGATCGTCTTCATCTTCTGTTGGACGAAGACGCGCGTGACGCTGGATACGCCTATGCCGCCGAGGACCAGGATGATCAGTCCGACCAGGCTCAAATAATCTTCGACCTGCGTCAACGACTCGCTCATCCTGTCCTGCGAATAGCGGAACGACCGCACCGCAACGTGGGGCTGCTTCCTCAAGTCGCGCTGCAAGCCGTCGAGCAGCGCGCTCATCGCGCCCTCGCGGGCCTTGAAGAGCGCGCGGTAGCGGGCGCGGCTGCCCCACTGGTTCACCCCGGAGGCGACCGCGTCGTCGTAATCGACGATCACGCGCGGGCCGAAGCTGAGGGCGGTCATTGCGGCGCCAGGCTCGCTCTCAATCACGCCGCGGACCGCGAAATCGAGATCGCCGATCTTGACCAGATCGCCGACCTTCAAATCGAGCGCGGTCATCAGGCTCTGCTTGACCAGCGCGCCGCGGCCTTTCACCAGGTCGTGCGAATATTTCGCGCCGCCGGCCAGGACGATTTCGCCGTAAAACGGGAATTGAGGCTGCACGGCTTTCAGTTCGACCATCTTCGGCGGGGCGTTCTTGTCCTCTACCGCGCTCAGCATTGTCGCGGTTTCGATCGTCTCGGTGTGAGCCTCGACCAGCGGCGATTTGTAGTAACGTTCGAGCGTGACCCGAATTTCGGCGTTCCACGGCGAACCGGACGAGGCCTGAACGTCGGCGGTCAGCAGCGAACGCGCCTCATGCCCGAGCGCCGCCTTGACGTTCTGCACGAGCGACCGCAGCGCGACTATCGAACCGACCCCGATGGCGATGCAGATGAAAAAGAATAACAGCCGCCGCCACGACGCCCGCATCTCGCGCCAGGCAAGATTGATCACGAACCTCATCTCGCCTCCTCACGAGGATGGGGAGTGGGGAGCGGGGAGTGGGGAGTGGGGGCAGAATGGGGAGTGGGGGATAAGGAAATAACTTCCCCGACTCCCCACTCCCGATTCCCGCCCCCCGACTCCCGATTCCCAACTCCCGACTCCACATTCCCCATTCCCCATTCCCCACTCCCCATACTCCTGTCCTCCACGATCCGGCCCCCGCTCAGGGAGATCCTGCGGTCGGCTTTGTCGGCCAGGTGGTGGTCGTGCGTGACCAGCAGCAGCGTCGTGCCGTAGACGCGGTTGAGAGTGAGCAGGAGGTCGAAAATATGCTCGCCGTTCTTCTTATCGAGATTGCCGGTAGGCTCGTCGGCCAGCAATATCTCAGGCTCGTTCGCGAACGCGCGGGCGATGGCCACGCGCTGCTGTTCGCCGCCCGAAAGCTGTGAAGGATAATGATGCGCCCTGTCACGCAGGCCGACTTCGTCGAGCAGCGTCCGCGCGCGGTCGCCGGCCTTGGAGACGCCCATGATCTCCATCGGCGTGAGGATGTTTTCGTAGGCCGTGAGCGAGGGTATCAAATGGAAAGATTGAAAGATGAACCCGACCAGCCTGCCCCGCAGCTCGGCCAATTCGTCTTCGCTCATTCGGGTGATCTCGCGCCCGCCCAGACTGACGCTGCCCGAAGTCGGCGCGTCGAGTCCGGCGATCAGGCCGAGCAGCGTCGATTTGCCGCTGCCCGAAGGGCCGACGACCGAGACGAATTGGCCGCGTGGTATGTCTAAATCGAGCGAATGCAGAATGGTCAATCGCTCTGAACCGCTCGTGACGACTTTAGAGACATTTGCGAGTTGAATCATGTTATCTTTATGCCGGTTTTTTTGGACGCCGCCCTCTTATAACGACGAGTGACGCGGTACGATACAGGGAGCGTTAGCGACCTGGCGCCCCCGGAAGCTGTCACTTCGGAGACCAGCAGGTCGCTAACGCCCCCTGTACCGTACCCCCTACTCAATATGCGGAAACCGCTGCGCGCGATTTTTTCTGCGCCTGCGGCGCGGGCCGCTATTTTAAATCATTGTTCGATTGCGTACCGATATTTTCGGCGAGGGGCCGGAAAGTTTTTAGCTTAATTACCTCTCAGCAGTGAGAGACCAGGAGAAGATAGAGATGGTAAACAGAAACGGATTCGCGTCGTTTGCGTGCGCGCTGCTGCTGGCGGCTTTTTCTGTCGCCTGCCAGAAGTCGAGCGCGCCGGACCAATCGTCGGCCGGCATGGCGCCCTCCAAGTCGTCCTTCGCGCCGGCGAAAACTTCAACGAAATCGGATGGGAGGCCAAAAATTGTCGCGTTCGGCGACAGCTTGACCGCAGGGTTCGGTTTGCACGAAGATCAGAGCTTCCCTACGCTCTTGCAGAGCAAACTCGACCAAAAGGGGTACCGCTTTCATGTGGTCAACGCCGGCATGTCGGGCGACACGTCGGCGGGGGGAGTCGGCCGCATCGACTGGGCGCTCGAGGAAGGCCCCGTGAAGTTTCTGATCCTTGAGCTTGGCGGAAATGACGGGCTGCGCGGCAAGCCAGTGGCCGATATGAAAAAGAATCTGGCCGAGATCATCGAACGCGCGCAGGCCCGCGGGGTTACGGTGATCCTTGCGGGAATGGAAGCGCCCCCGAACATGGGCGAGGAATACACCGGCGAATTCCGGCAGGTTTATCGCGACCTGGCCAAAAAATACAAGCTCACGCTGATTCCTTTCCTGTTGGAAGGCGTGGCCGGCAACCGCGAGATGAACCAGCCCGACGGCATTCACCCTAACGTCGCAGGCGAAAAAGTAATGACCGAGAACGTGTGGCGAGAGCTTGAACCACTGTTACTGATAAACTGAAGCGCATGAAGCGCATGGCGCCTAGCCTTCAGGCTGCTGAATTCCTGCAGCCTGAAGGCTGGACGCCATGCAAAGGACTCCATACAAAGGCTGGACTCCATGCGCTTTTTCCCCAGGAGTCTAACAATGATTGCCTTCGCGCAGCTTTGGCTAGCCATGTTCTTACTCCCCCCGGCGCCTCCGCAAAAGCCCCCCGAAGTGGCGCCAGCGTCTGCCCCGACGCCAGCGCCAAAGTCTCCACAGACATCTTCCCCCGCGCCTGCGCCAAAATTCCCCATTATGGTTCCATCAAAATCCATGTCCATACCTTCAGCGCCGGCGCCCCGCGCTTCGAGGCCGCGGCGGGTTAAAGATATTGACAAAGAACTTCACGATTTAACTTCCGCGCCGACGCCCCGCGCTTCGAGGCCACGGCGGGTTAAAGATATTGACATGGAACATCACGATTCGCCTTCCCCGCGCGTACCCGAGGCATGGAGGGTGCGATTGCCACGGGGATCAGTATTAACGCCTCTACCGCCGCCGGTGGACACATCTTCTCCCGAGCCGGCCCCAAAATCGGCGTCAACATCTCCCCCCGCGTCCGCGTCAAAATCTTCACTAGCCTCTTCTCCGGCATCGGCGCCAAAATCTTTACCGTCTTCCCCCGCGTCGACGCCGAAATCTTCTTCCGCCCCCGCGCCCAGGAGCGTGAAATCGGTCGGCCTGATTATTCCGGTCGAAGGCGGGCGTCCGACCGATTTGCATGACACTTTCTTCGCGGCGCGTTCCGGCGGCCGGGTCCACCGCGCGATAGACATTATTGTCCCGCGCGGAACTCCAGTGCTGGCGGCCTCCGACGGCGAGATCCTCAGGATCGGTCGCAACAGACTCGGCGGCAAGATAATTTACCAGCTGAGCGAGGATAAGAAGCTGGTCTTTTATTACGCGCACCTCGACCGCTTCTCCGACGGCCTCCGCGTGGGCGATTACGTGCAACAGGGCGACGTCATCGGCTACGTCGGCAACACCGGCAACGCAGGCCCGGGAAATTACCATCTGCATTTTTCAATCTTGAAGGCAGGCGCCGATCCGAAGAAGGCCTGGAAAGGCTCCTCCATCAATCCCTACCCGCTTCTGCGCCGCACAAAACCATGAATCAATTATCAAGGAACTTTCTCAAAGCTCTCTGCGCCTTTCTGTGCCCGCTTATTTTGGCGGCCGGCGCGTCCGCGCAAACTTCGTCACAAATCTCCGGTCGCGTGACGGACAAACGCGGCGACGCCGTCGGCGCCGCCCGTGTGGTCGCGGTCGCCGACAATCAAACCAGAGGCGAGACGAGCGCCGACGGCGCGGGACAATTCACGCTCGCGCTGCCGCCCGGCGACTACGAATTGCGCGTCTCGGCAGACGGCTTCTCGGTCTTTCGACAGCGGGTCTCGCTGAATTCGCCTCAAGCGTCCGTCAACGTCACGCTCGAACCGGCGGCGGTCGCGGAAACGGTCACGGTCACTCCGGCGCGGGCCGAGTTACGACTGTCGGCGGCGCCGGCGAGCGTTTCGGTCTTCGACGCGAAAGATCTGAGCAACGCCGCCGCGCAGACCTTCGACGATCTGCTGCGCCAGGCGCCCGGCTTCAGCATCTTCCGCCGTTCGAGCAGCGTCGTGGCCAATCCGACGACGCTGGGCGTCAGCCTTCGTGGCGCGGGCGCAAGCGGCGCGAGCCGCACGCTGGTGTTATCCGACGGCGTGCCGCTCAACGACGCGTTCGGAGGCTGGGTCTATTGGGATCGCGTGCCGCGCGCGGCGGTTGATCGAATCGAACTCGTCCGCGGCGGCTCGTCCGACCTTTACGGTTCCGACGCGCTGAGCGGCGTGATCAACGTCATCTCGCGCCCGCCGACGCAGCGCGTGATTAATGCCGAAACGGGGTACGGGAATCGGGACACCGCCGACGTCACATTCTTCGCCAGTGACAAATGGAACAACTTTTCTGCCTCTGTCGCGGGCGAAGCGTTCCGCACCGACGGGTACTTCGTGATCGCTCCTGAAATCCGGGGGACGGCGGACGATCTCGCCGCGTCCAAACACCGCGCGCTCATCTTGCGTCTGCAGAATGACTGGAACGCGACTGACTCCGCCTTCCTTCGCGGCTCATTGTTCGACGAAGACCGGCGCAACGGAACTAAAGCGCAAACGAATGACACTGCTTCGGAATCGCTGGTGGCCGGAGGGCGGTTCAAAACCTCCGAAGGAAGCAATTGGAATTTGGCTTTGTTCGCCAACCAGCAACGCTATCACCAGACTTTTTCAACCGTGGCGGCCAATCGGAATTCGGAGGCGTTGAATCGCTTGCAATTTGTGCCTGCGCGCGATGTGGGCGCTTCATTCAACTGGTCGCGGGTGAGTTTTGAGAAGCACTTGCTGGTCGCCGGAGTTGACGTGCGCGGCGTGCGCGGCGTGAGCGACGAAACCGCTATCGCCAACAATCGCGCGACGACGCTTTCCAGCGCCGGCGGGCGCCAGCGCCGCGCGGGTTTTTTCATTCAGGATCTGTTCAGCATCTCACCGCGATGGCAACTCAGCGTCAATGCGCGTTACGACAACTGGCGCGACTCGTCGGCGGCTTCGGTGTCGCGCAATTTGACGACCGGCGCCATCACGCCGCGATTCTTCCCCGCCCGATCGCAAGACGCTTTCAGCCCGCGACTGTCGCTAATTTTCAGGCCGACTGAGCAGTTTTCGCTGCGAGCCTCCGCTTATCGGGCTTTTCGCGCGCCGACGCTCAATGAGCTGTACCGCGGATTCCGCGTGGGTGATACGCTAACGAACGCCAACGCGAATCTGGTCGCCGAACGGCTGACAGGCGGCGAGACCGGAATGGATTGGACTCCGAACCGTCGAGTGAACGCGCGGGTCACTGGTTACTGGACGGAGATCATCAACCCGATCTCCAACTTCACGCTGTCGGTCACGCCGACCTTGATCACACGCGAACGCCGCAACCTGGGCCGTACGCGTTCGCGCGGCGTCGAGGCCGAAACCGATTTCAACATATCGAATTACTGGCGAATCTCGGCCGGCTACCTTTTCGCCGACGCCACCGTTCGGCGCGCGCCTCAGGACGTGACTCTCGAAGGGCTGTGGATTCCTCAAGTTCCCCGCCATCAATTCACGCTCCAAACCGTCTACTCGAATCCGAGATACCTCACCGCCGCGATGCAGTTCCGCGCGTCCGGCAAACAGTTCGACGACGACCAGAATCGTTTGCCGCTGGGCGGCTTCGCGGTGTTCGACGTGACGGTCGCGCGCCCGCTTGCCCGATTCGTCGAAGCCTTCGTCGCCGTGCAAAATTTATTCAACGAACGATACGCGGTCGCGCGCACGCCGCTTGAGTCGTTGGGAATGCCGCGAATGCTGAGGGGCGGGGTGAGGTTTCGGTTTGAACGATAAGCCGAGACGGAAAAATGAATTGCAAAGAGTACAGAACAAGGCATCCTGAATTCAGCGTGCCTCCACTTCCCAGAAGCGTAGTGGACACGCCTGAATGGATGGATTGGATGGACCACTCACACCACTGCCAGACTTGCGCCGATTGGTCTCTTTACCAAGAGGTCAAAGCGCGAGGGCGCAACCCTGATAACTATCCTTGTGTGCACATTGCAAACCAACAAACTTGGTCGTGCGACCAGCACCCCGATCCAGCTGATTGCGCAGATGTTATAATTGTTTACGACAAAAGATTTGATGAATACGCGATACCAACGCGTACCGGAGACGCATCTCGGTATCTAATTAGATTCTGTCCCTGGTGTGGAGTCAGGCTCCCCGAATCAAAACGGGATCGATGGTTTGATGAACTAGCGGGATTGGGTTTTGACAATCCCGCGGAGCAGGATGTTCCAGAAAAATACAAAACAGATGCCTGGTATCGAACCGCCGCCTAAAAATGTCTTACGTGGCGGTAGCCAGACCTTTGTAATCTCCCGGATGATTATTGGATGATTAACGTCGGCGCTAGCGCCGAAGCGTAATTGGTCGCCTTTTGCGTATGCCGCGTGTAGAACCCGGCCGCGCGCACCCCCCTTGAAACGCCGGGAATGCCGCGAATGGTGAGAGGCGGAGTAAGGATTCGATTTGAACGATGGTTCGACTGGGATTGTTTCGATGAGCAGAAAATCCAAAAATAGATCAAACGAAAAAGCGCCGCCGCCGCGAAAATTGAATTCTCGGACGACGACAGGCCTGGTCGCCGCCGTGTTGGTTCTGGCTGTTCTCGGAGTCCTCTGGCTTCGCTCGCGCGAAGGAGTTGATCAGGCAGTCTCGGGCGACACGCCGGTCATTGCGCAAGAGGTCGGCTATGAGGTGGTTAACAAGTTCCCGCACGACCCGGACGCTTTTTTACAGGGATTGGTGTGGCACAACGGTTTTTTTGAGAGCACTGGGCAGTTCGGCCGATCGTCGCTGCGGCGAGTGGAGTACCCAACAGGAAAGGTATTGCAGCAGGTCAATCTCGATTCGCAATATTTCGGCGAGGGTCTGGCGATGGTCGACAACCGGTTGATCCAGTTGACCTGGCAATCGCACCGTGGCTTTGTCTATGACCGGGACAGTTTCACGCAGATTCGCGAGTTTAAATACGATACCGAGGGCTGGGGTCTGACCTATGACGGCAAGTCGCTTATCTTGAGCGACGGCACGAACGTCCTGACGTTTATTGATCCCGACAGTTTCAAGCCTACGAGGAAGCTTTCGGTCAAGTTCAATGGGGCGCCGCTACGCGACCTGAACGAACTTGAATATATTGACGGGGAGATCTGGGCGAACGTCTGGCATAGCGATCGGATCGTTCGCATCGATCCGGGGTCCGGGCAGGTGAAATCCTATCTCAACCTCGCCGGCATTTTGCCGGAGGAAGAGAAATCCGACCCGGAGGCCGTGCTTAACGGCATCGCCTATGACGCGCAGGCCAAACGGATTTTCGTAAGCGGGAAATTGTGGCCGCGTATCTTCGAGATCCGGTTGAAATAAGAGCAGTCGCCCCGAGGCGCACGCCGCTTGAGACTCTGGCAATGCCGCGAATGGTAACGGCCTTTATCATCTGGCTGCTGGCGATGGCCCTTTACATTCCATTGCTGCTTTTTGTTGGCGGCAAAATCAAACCTGGCAACCCAACACTGCCAACTCATAAAGAAAAATTACGGCGACTGGTCGTATGGTTTGGGAGGATAGAGCTTGGCTTTTTTCTTAACCTCAGTGTGATGCTCCTCCTCGCTTGTAGGAGCTCATCCAGCTCAGGGGATGCGCCTCGCCACTTGGATACTAAATGCCCCGCCTATGCCGCACAAGGTATCGAAGTAAGTTGCCTCACTTTCAAACAAGCGAGATACGTCATATTACATGTTGATCTAAACGCAGCTCTCATTAAGATGCTGTGGAGAAACTCTTCAGGCGCCCCTTATGGCTCCTTGGACGCAGCTTATCGCCAGGTCGGCGGCGACCTGTTGGCGATTACCAATGCCGGCATATTCTCTGATAAGCAGACTCCCGAAGGTCTCCATATTGAAGGAGGCGTGACACTGAATCCTCTCAATCTGAATAATGGCGATGGCAACTTTTATTGGAAGCCGAACGGCGTCTTCTACGTTGGGGATGATGGCGCCGGGATCATGGAATCAGAGAAGTTCGATTCGCTCACTGAGCGGGGAGGCATTCGTGAAGCTACACAATCGGGGCCGTTGCTAGTCATCGATGGCAAAGTAAATCCAAGCCTGAAGCCAGACTCCCGATCCCTGTTTGTGCGAAATGGGATTGGAGTGAAGTCTGCTGATGATGTATACATTCTTGTTTCAGAAGATGAGGTGAATCTGCATGATTTTGCCTCAGTGTTTGCGCATCAACTGCATTGCCGGAATGCGTTATATTTTGATGGGTGTGTCTCTCAATTGTATCTTCCCGGACGTAATAGTTATATTCCCGGGCGGCGGCGGTGTGAAAAAGAGCTAGTTGGATTACTAGGTATCGTGAAGCGGAAGTAAGCAATTCATTTGGAGGTACAACGGAGATGTGGACAATTGAGACGCGTAACGGCCCGCCGCATAAGCAGAGCGTTCGGCGGCGGACGTGGGGGGCGTATGGCGGTTGAGATCGACCCGGTGTTGCTGTCCGGCGACGACGACGCGATCAACGAGTTCGCGTCCGACACCGGCCGCTGCGTCGTCGTCGACTGGCGGGAGGAGGAGGGCGACCTGATCAGGTACGTCGCCGGCGTCATCCCTGAGGCCGGGCTCTCGTTCGAGGAGGACACGGAGGGGGATGACATCGTCCTGTCGTACAAGGGGCGGACGACGCCGGTCGGGCTGACCAGGTCCATGCGCGACCGGTACATTACCATCCGGGCCATCAACCGGCTCCTGGCGGGCGACTACGAGATGCGACTGTTCCGCGTCACCTACGAGTCGGACACGCACTCTTTCTACGTCAAGTCGGCGGCCTGGTGGCGGGAGGCGGAGCGGGCCCACCCCGCCGAGACCGCGCGGGTGTTCCGAGTGGTCGATGAGGGGCTGGACTTCCCCTGACGCTGAACGTGGTGTTATGCGGCGACGGCCACATAGTCGAAGAGTTACGAGCGATCATCGGCTGATGAACGTCGGCGCGGTCACTGAAGCGTAATTAGTCGCCTTTTGCGAAAGCCGCGTGTAGAACCCGGCCGCGCGCCCGCCGATCAAATAGACTCCGTAATTCGGTAACGCCACTTCCCCGCCCTGACCATCTTCAATCGGCGCGACTTCGAAGAACCGCTGCGCGATCCAATGCTCCTGGATCGCCGTCGCCAACGCCAATTGCCAATCACTGGGCTTGACGAACGGCCCGCACAGGACCGAATCGCCTTCGCATCCGTAATCCGATTTCAATACCCACTCGTCGCGGTTCAATTCTTCGGGGCGCATTGCGATCAGCCTGCGCGTTTCTGGAATATATTCGGCTATCCAGCTTTGCGCTTCTTCAGAAAACAGTTCGCGCCGCTCCCACATCAACGCCATCGCGAATTTATTCTGCGTGACGACAGCGCCGAAGGGGTTGACCACTGTGACGCGCCCTTCGTTCTCGGCTTCGAGCAGAAGAGTCAACTCGCGCGAGAGCGGGTCCGGGTCGGCGAACGGCGCCTGGTTCGTCCAGATGGTATCTCGCTCGCCCCACCAATCGGTCTTGTAATGCCGGATGATCAGATCGACGATCTCGCCCATGACCGTCACCCGCCCCTCATCGTCAACGCCGAGGTTGAAAGGCGAGCCGAGCGT
>Ga0081455_10005973_pt1 | contig 13207 bp, 13 predicted proteins | sample TabmetS3T2R1_FD_70207 | JGI IMG/M metagenome (GOLD analysis project Ga0081455, IMG submission 70207) | Tabebuia heterophylla rhizosphere microbial communities from the University of Puerto Rico - S3T2R1 | ecosystem: Host-associated > Plants > Roots > Rhizosphere ... | reverse complement strand
CGCGAACGGGCGCCTCAAACGAGTGCTGGAGAGCTGGTGCCCGAAATGGACCGGCTATCACCTCTACTATCCCAGCCGCCGCCAGCCCTCCCCCGCCTTCGCCATCATCGTGGATGCCCTGCGACACCGCGAATAGGCATTTGCGCTTCAAGCCGCCTTCAAACTCGCCATGTCAATGACGAAGCGATACTTGACGTCGCTTTTGAGCATCCGCGCATAGGCCGCCTCGATGTCCTGCATGCGGATCAGCTCGACGTCGGCGGTGATACCCTTCTCCGCGCAGAAGTCGAGCACCTCTTGCGTCTCCGGCAGGCCGCCGATCGCCGATCCTGCGAGGCTCCGTCGCTTCAACAGGAAATTGAAGACCGTAGGCGACGGATGCGGATGAGCCGGCGCGCCGACCAGCACCATCGCGCCGTCGAGCTTCAGCTGGGTCAGGAAAGCATCTAAATCATGTGATGCAGCCACTGTGTTGATGATTAGGTCGAAGCTGTTTCCGTGCTTCGCCATCTCGTCCGGATCACGCGACACCACCACCTCGTCGGCGCCCAAGTCGATCGCAGCCTGGCGCTTGCCGGCCGAAGTCGTGAACGCCACGGTATGAGCACCGAGCGCGCGCGAGAGCTTGATGCCCATATGGCCTAGGCCGCCGATTCCCACGATTCCGACCTTCTTGCCAGGACCGGCCTGCCAATGCCGTAGCGGCGACCAGGTAGTGATGCCGGCGCAGAGCAGCGGCGCCGTTGCCGCCAGATCGTTCTCGCCATGGCGGATCGAGAGGACGAAACGCTGATCGACCACAACCGCGGCGGAGTAACCGCCATACGTGTTCTCGCCGGTGCCGAACAGATGGCCATTGTAGGTACCAGTGAAGCCGTTGTCGCAATACTGCTCCAGACCCGCTGCGCAAGGCGCGCAGTGGCGGCAGCTATCGACCAGGCAGCCGACCCCGACCAATGCGCCGACCTTGAACTTCGACACGTTTTTGCCGACTGCGGTCGCGCGGCCGACGATCTCATGCCCAGGGACGCAAGGAAAGCGGACGCCGCCCCACTCACCCCGCGCGGTGTGGAGGTCGGAATGGCAGACACCGCAAAAGAGGATCTCGATTGCGACATCGTCGGGTCCCACCGCCCGGCGCTCGATGTTCGTAAGTGCAAGCGGGGTCGTGGCGGATTGCGCGGCAAAGGCTTTGACTTGCATGTTCATTCTCTGTGAAGGGCTGTAGATGCGTGGACCGTAGGCTCGCCGAGACTCGCGAACGGCAGCGCGCGAATACGTGAGGATTGTGGAATCAGTTTATGGCCGCTGTTCCGGTGAAAATAGGTCGCGTCGTTCGATTGCGCTTAGAAAGGGAGCTCATGAGTGTCGGCGGCCTATCGGGACCGGCCATCAGATACCTCCTATGAGGTACGGCGACGCTCGGCATTACCTGAGCCGCCGGAGAAGGCCGGCTAAGCGACCCTCACAAGGAGCTTCCCGAAGTTCCTCCCCTGCAACATGCCGATGAAAGCCTCGGGCGCATTTGCGAGACCGTCAACGATGTCCTCGCGATACTTGATTTTGCCTTCGCGGATCCATCCTCCCATGGTGTTGAAGAAAGCCGGACGCTGATCGGCGAAATCACCTTCAGCGAGACCCTGGATGCGGAAGCGCTTGGACAGGACTTCACGCATCACCAGCGGAAGGCGGTCCGGCCCTGGGAAAGGGCCGCCATCATTATACTGCGCGATCAAACCGCAAACGACGACCCGGGCAAATGTATTTAGCAATGGAAACACCGCGTCCCAAACATGGCCGCCGACATTCTCAAAGTAGATATCAATCCCACTAGGGCATGCCTTGGCGAGCTGCTCGCCGAAGTCCGGCGCCATGTGATCCAGCGCAGCATCAAAGCCAAGCTCCTTCACATAAGCGACCTTGGTCGGTCCTCCGGCGATGCCAATCGTGCGCGCGCCTCTAATCTTCGCAATCTGACCGACTGCCGATCCAACGGGACCGGTCGCGGCAGCGACTGCAACGGTCTGACCCGGCTTCGGTTCGCCGATGGTCAATAGCCCGGAATAGGCGGTGAACCCGGGCATGCCGAGAATGCCCAAGGCGGTCGTCACAGGAGCTGCCGTCGGATCGAGCTTACGCAACTCTTCCGCTCCGGCGACGTCGTGCGTCTGCCACCCGGAGTGGGAAAGGACCCAGTCACCTTCCTGAAAGTTCGTATGATTCGACAGCAGGACGACCCCAACCGTACCGCCCTCGATGACGCCGCCCAGCACCGTCGGGCGGATATAGCACTCAGCACCACTCATGACCCCGCGCATATACGGATCGAGAGACAGATAGCGCACCCCGATGAGCACTTGGTTCGCACCCGGCGCCGGAATCGGCGTTTCTTCCAAACGGAAATCTCCAGTCTTCGGAAGACCGGTCGGGAGGTTGGCTAGCACAATGCGTCGGTTTTGGCTGTCAACCATGATGGATAACCCAGCCGATCATATCGATCTCCATCGCCATGGGTGGAAGTGAAGTCCCAATCCAGGTCAAAGCCGCCGCTCTCATTCAGGCGTAGCCGACATGATGAGCCAGGCTGCAACGAACACGCTGCTTAATACAAGAAGCGCGCCAACACCGAACACCGCATTCACGCCGCCGCGCCCTGCAATCCACCCCAGTGCAGGTACGCCGAAGCCCAGGGCGATGTCGATAAAGACCGTATACGTCCCCATGGCGAGGCCGCGACTTCGCGCAGGTGCACGGTGAACAGCATCGGCACCCAATCCGGGATATACCAGGGAATAGCCGAAGCCGGTGAGCGCAGCTCCCGTCGCCGCTACCGCAGCCGTCGGCGCCAGCCAAATGAGAGCGAGGCCTCCGGCTTCGAGCAATATGCAGACAAGGGCAACTCTGGTTCCGCCGAGCTTGTCGGGCAGGTGTCCAAACAGAAGACGGGCGATGACCAGCGATGCGGCAAAACCGGAGAAGATCAGCCAGATCGGCGTCCACCCGCGCTCCGCGGACGCCAATGAACCAAAAGCGATGATCGCGCCGTAGCCTATGCTGCTGAGCGCTGCACCCACTCCCGGGACCCAGACTGCTCGAGCCACCTCGAGGAATGGCGCCCGGGCACTGGTTTGCGGAGGAACGGCGGACAGCGGTGCCACGAGCAGGACGGCGGCGAGCGGCACCAGGATTGTCGCGGCGGCGACCGAAGCAAAGCCTCCGATTGAGTATAGCGCCGTGCCGAGTGGTCCGCCCAAAGCGAGGGCGAAGAACATTGCCATGCCGATCCAGGCGATGACACGAGCGGCGCTTTTTGGGCCGAGGAGAGCCAGCCCCCAACTCACTCCGCTGGTGATGATGAGACTTTCACCAGCTCCAAGCAATGCACGTCCGATCAGCAGAACAGCGGCGGAGACTTCGGCTTCTGCAACAAAGAACAAAGATAGAAGATAAAGCGCACCGCTGGCCGTTGCCGTTGCCAACCCCGCGATTAGCCCGCGCTTGGCGCCTTTGCTGTCGGCGTAGCGTCCCGCCCAGACCCGCGAGACAAGAGAGGCCACAAATTGGCTTCCGGTGACGAGGCCGACGACGAGTTCGCTTAGGCCAAGCCCCCGATGCACATGCAATGGAAGCACGGGCAGCGCGAACCCAATGACAAGGAAACCAATCAGGACCACTGCCATGATCGGCAGCAGCACGGCAATTGAACGATTGCCTTCCACCTCGGAATGCCGGTGCGTGGGAATGCAGTCAGGCGCCTCAACCGCACTTGCGGATCGAGAGCCGTGGGTCTCGACTTGCCGACGGTTGGTTGTCGAACATGTCAGCATTATGACCTGCACCGTCGCTTTCGATTAGGTGCTGCGGTCCGCATGCGGCTATGAGGCATCTTTCTCAATCCTGACAAGCGGGTCTCTGTCAGCAGCGACTCCTACACTTTGCAACCCGGGCAGGATTCGGCTTCTTCGGCTGAAGCTTTCGCGCTGGCGTCCCCCGTCGGCGCCCCTGAAGCCAGTTCATCCCGTTGCGACTGGCTCATTCGGGCGGTCAAATGGGTCAACAGCGCCGCAAGGACGAGCAGCAACGCACTCATACTAAACGTCGCGTGATAGCCACTGGCGTCGAACAGAGCGCCCCCGGCAGTAGCGCCAAGCATGATGGCAAGTTGGACAATGGCCACGAGAAGCCCACCGCCGGCCTCTGCGTCGTCCGGCAGGGATCGGGCCACCCAAGTCCACCAGCCGACCGGTGCCGATGTTCCCAGCAACCCCCAAGCGGAGAGCAATACGCCGGTGATGATCAGCGAGCCACCGAAAGACATCAGGGCCACGGCGATTGCCGCCATCAGGAGCGGAATGACGATCAGTACCGGATACACGTCCTCTTTCAGGAACCGGCCGATCAGCGCCGTTCCGACGAAGCCCGCGAGCCCGACCAGCAAGAGCAGGAGCGAGAGCATCGAGACATCGACTCTGGTTACGCTCTCGAGAAAAGGTCTGAGATAGGTGAACAACGCGAACTGACCCATGAAGAAGAGGCCGGACGCCGTCACACCCAATGCGATGGCCGGCCGCGTCAGAAGCCGAAGGACGTTTCCTCCTGCCGGCGTATCCTCGACCTTCATTGCAGGGAGGCTCATCAGCTTCCACGCGAAAGCCACTACCGCGATCGGAACCACGCAAAAGAACGCGTACCGCCAACCCACGATAGCCCCCAGGGCGCTGCCGAGGGGTGCTGCGATTACCGTCGCCAGCGCGTTCCCGCCGTTCACGATTGCCAGCGCCCGCGGCACATGATGGTCAGGCACCAGACGCATAGCGGTCGCCGCCGACATCGACCAGAACCCGCCGATGGCGATGCCGATCAACGCTCTTCCGGCCATGAAGATCACATAGTCGGAAGCGAATGCTACGACCGTTCCCGAGACGATCATCAGGAGCGTCAGTGATAGAAGCAGCCACTTGCGGTCTACGCGCCCGGCCAGTTTCGAAATGAGCAAACTGGTAAGCAAGGCGAATGCTCCGGAGATCGAGATGGCCTGGCCGGCATGGCCTTCGCTGACTCCGAGATCAGTCGCGATTGGCGTCAGCAGGCTCACCGGCATGAACTCGGAGGCAACCAAGGCAAAGGCACCCAGCGACATGGCGAGGACTGCGCCCCAACCTGCCGATTGAATCTGGACCTCATTGCCGCGGTAAGAATCTCGGATCTGCACTTCTCATAGCTCCTCTTCCGTCGCAGCTGTGATTCGAGGCTGGTACCCCAGCAATGCGCCGAACACCGACCGCATCCATTTGCAAATTGCCGAGCCCGACGGCCCTACAGACCGGAACGGCGGCAACCATTGATCACGTGCTGCTAATTCGTCTGAGCACAGGTAATTGCTTGCCGGACCTCTGATTATTGGCGGAAATCTGCATGGGATTATGAGGCGGCTTTATCAATGCACCGGAATGGCCATCACCCTGCCGCTCCGTATTCATCGCGCGCCCTCACGCAGGTGACTGAGGAATACATATCAGCGGATCAAGAAGACCTAGGCCGCTGGGGTTATTCCGGGACTGGGAGAGGCGATCGAACTGAGACCAGGGGCGTCTGCGAACTTGAAACCTGCGGCGGATTTGCGCGGGCTCCTATTTCCCTACGCTTCCCGCCCCCGTACCCGCCATCACCAGCCAGTCCGGCCACTGCGTCAACATATTGTATTTACATGGAATCTAGCGCACCGATCCGATTCGGAGAGCAAAGGTCCTCTTAGCGTCGCCATTTCCGGACAGCGATTACTCCGCTGCCGCATGCTGATGCGCTGCGCACTGGATTAGCGACGCGACTTCCGCAGCGACGCGGTTGGCTGCCATGACGAGCGCTCGATCGAGATGGATGTAACGCTGGGTGACACCTCGAGAGGCATGCCCGAGAAGGCCGGCGATTGTCAGCTCCGAAAAACCAAGCTCGGCGGCGATGCTGGCAAATGTGTGCCGCAGGACGTGAGGAGTGACATCTTCAAGTCCAGCCCGGATGCAGACCCGATCAAGGATGCGGACCACGCCGATAAAATGTCCGTCGCCCCAATCAGCCGGAAAGACGAACGGCGAGTCATCTCGCGTCGGCTGCTCCATCAGAAGGTCGATGGCTGCCTGACCAACAATGCGGACCTGCTGACCTGTTTTCGAATCCGGTAGACAGATACTGTTCTCCTTTGCTCGGATCCACGCGCGGTGCATGCCGAGCACTTCCAGGCGTCGGAAACCCGTCAGCAGCATCGCTCGGATGGACCCGAGGCCGGTTGGATGCTCGCCTTCTCGTTCCATTGACACCATGGCGGCACCCAGAATCGTTAACTCTTCCCGGCTTAGACGACGGAGTTTCTTGTTGCTTGCCATCACGCGTACTCCCAGTGCGGGGTTGGTCTTAATCAATCCGTGGCGCTTGGCGTGGCCAAGCAGGCTTCGGAGCGTGCTTACGGTCCTACTGGCGACTCCCGGACCGCCTCGTGTCTGCCCGCCACGGTATCGTCTCCTCGCCCGTTCCGCGGTACGACCTGCGGCAATCTCAGCCTGCAGTTTCTCCACATCAGCGAGGATGAGCCCATCGACGATCTGCGTTCCGATGAGCGGTTTGATGTGCACATTGATCCGTCCCTCATCACCGTCGAGCGACGCACTCTTGATCGGCCGGCGGTTTCGGCCGAGTAGTCGGCCGGCCCGCCCCTCAGAGAGGTACCAATCACAGACCTGGGAAACAGTCATACGGGCGCGCGCCGCACGACGTTTGGCCGACGGATCATCGCCCTTTGAAGCATCAGCCAGCTTCTGCCGTCCGAGATCTCGCGCTTCGTCAGCAGTAAGGACCCCGTGCTTTCCGATCACCATCCGCCGGGTCCGACCATCCGCGTTGCGGTATTGAATGAAGTAGGTCTTCACGCCAGTCGGCTTCACACGGACTCCTAGTCCGCGGATCTCTCCGTCCCAGGCGAAGACGTCGCGGTCGGGAAGAGGTCTGAGGCTGTCGACTTCGCGTTTGGTCAGTCTCGCCATGCCAAATCTCCGATCTGCTTCCCCGATTCAAACCTTGTTTGCCGGGGAAGCATGGGGGAAGCAGTTGAAGGCAAAATAGCGGGTGCCCTCAGGAGACGAGATTCGACGGTGACCGCGAAAAAGTCAAAGCGTCTGAAGCGCTTAGGGTGCGTCGGGCGTAGATGATCGGATGTGAAGGAATGTCACTAAAAAGAGTTGCCAAGGTTGGGGTCGAGGGTTCGAATCCCTTCGCCCGCTCCAAAATTTCAATCACTTACATCGTCAGAACCTGCTTCCCCGCCCTTCGGCACGATGTCGGGGAAGCATGGGGGAAGCAGACGAGAGTGCATTTGAGTGCAGGTCATGGGCTTCAAATCCGCGTGAGGCTTCCCCACTTCGTCCTCTCCCTCTCGTAGATTGCAGTTCAACAACAACGCCCGGGCGCGTCTCACCAGGACGGATCTGAAGACCTGAGCAGGAGGATTGGAGCTACTCCTGCAATGATGCAAATTGCCGAAAGGCTCATAACATTTGAGGATTTCGCGATTTGGTCGCCGCTGTACGGTGTCCGCGAACAGAAGCCCTGGACGTTCACCTGGTTTTCATTTCGCATGATGCCGCGTACACACCATTTGCGCTGCTCCTTCGTGCCGGTGATGCACTAGCGGAGCCGACAAGTTTCAACCACATCCCACGTATTTGCCATTCCATCCCTCACCTTGACCACGATCCCTCGCAGTAGCATCGGATCACATAGGCGGAGGTTCACGCCCACTCGGGAGCTCATATTGGCTTCGTGACCGGAACGACAATGGTGAGTAAAGCATCCACATGTCTTGCAGCGATGCCATCTCAGGACCCCCTTGCCCCATATATAGCTTTGGAGAGCGCCGGGCGGATGGTTGATGTTAAGTGACCTTGCAACATAATAGGCAAATAGCGGCTGAAGCCTACGGCACATTGAACAATTACAAGCGGTGAGCACTCGAGGTCGTCGAGGAATCGCTATCCGGACTGCGCCGCAGTGACATTTCGTCTCAAGCATACACCGGTTCCTTTTATTTTCCTCTCATGCTCTCGCAACTCGAATTGCCATTACGCTGCAACATCAGATTGTTGATCCACGACGTCAGACATCAAGGACTTTACGTTTTGGGTAGGCAAGTGCGGAAGTGTGTTCCATGTCCTATGTTGCTGAACTTCGGGCCGCTGTTGGCAAGCGCCACTCGTATTAGCCGGCGCATCGGTCATTGTCGTAGACGCAGCTCATCCAAATCAGATTCTGCTGCAACCTCGGAGCGACAATGGCCGGTGGTCCAATCCAGGCGGAATGATTGAACCTGGAGAGTCGGCGGAGCAGACAGCAGTCCGCGCTCCGCCGGCTCGTGCCGGTATCGATGCCCTGCAGCGTGGGTGACCGCCGGCGTTGCCTGAAAACCCGCGAGCCTTTGAATGGCCGCTTCCGAGGCGGTGCTATTCGGAGCTTTTCGGTCCGGCCTTGCGCGTTGATCCAGATCATGCGCTTAATTGAGTCATCGTCAGCTTCCATTCCGGACATGCTGACGGCTGAGAGACAGCGACACTGCCATAAGGTGCCCCGCGCTCCCGTTCAAAACGGAGGGCCGCGCTGTGGGCGACAAGCCAAACTCTACGCCATCTACTGAGCAACGACGCGCGCACTGGAAGCGGGTACACGACCAGTTGGACCAAAAGTCCATGCAAATGACGCGTCAGTCCTCAATCGCGGTGCAGCGGTCTCGCGCGCTCCTGGAGCGAACGAAAGCTCAAACGGGCATCAAATACATCGACGCCACGCAGCGGCCGAAATAGGAGGCCTGATATGCAGACTGATAAGCGCAGCACACCAAAACACGAACAGAATCATGCGACGCGCATCTGGGCTGAACTTGCAATCATCGAACAGGGTAGTCTTGGCATCGTCCGACATTTGAAGATGCTGCTCGACCAGCGTTCGGTTGCCGAGCTGTTTGATCAGACTGTGACGACATCGCGAGTACGCGCCAAGAATCGAGCCGCCCATTTCGACGATCACGCCCAATAGTTCTCTCGACTGGCCCAGCATCGGCGCTCGAACACTTCCGACGACGATCCTTTGTGCAGCACGCACCGGACGCAGAAGCTCCGTCATCTCGGCGCTCGATTTTGTTGGTGCGCCACATAGGAACATGACGCGCCACTTTCATCCGGGCCGAGCACTCAATGTGCGTCACGCTCGACTGGCCCTAACGCTCAGCCACCAATCATCGGGCCTTCCCATGCACCGACGTACCGCGCTGACGATCCAGCCGGCGTCTTTGAGTGCGGACCGCAGGGCGGATTCGCGCCAATACGTCTCGACGTAGCGCAGGGGCTCCGTAGCGCTGCCGTTTGCGGACACCTCCTCGCCATCACCTTCTCTGACGGAGACGTGCAATCGTCCACCCGGGCGGGTCGCTTCGGCAAGCCGTCGAAGCACCGTGCCGAAATCCGTGCGCGCGACATGAATGAGGCAGGCACAGGCCCAGATTCCGTCGTAAGGCGTGCCGGGGCGATGCGGGTCGGCCAGGTCGTCGGTCAACGGATCCAACAGGTCGGCCTCGAAGCCGCTCTCACGAAGCAGTTTGACGAAACCGTTCGAAATGTCCGTGCGCCGGACGCTAATCCCCCGCTTCTCAAGCGCAAGTGCATCGCGCCCGCCACCGCTTCCGATTTCCAGTACCCTCCCCGAGCCACGGAGGTCAGTCACGAACGAATCGATCTCTGTTGCTACCCAATCAGGCATTGCCGCGGCCTCGGCAGCGTATTCCGCGGCAATCGTATCATAGGAACGAACGGTGTCCCGGTCGGTGCTCATCTTTGCGCTCCTCCGTCCAGACAAGACATCCGACGAACGAGAGGCCTATTCCACCTTTCGGCAGTCGGATCGTGGGCGACTTTCCTCCAAGCTTAGCAACAGTTCGATCTGAAACACTACCGGACCGCAGGGGACCGCGCTCAATCACTGGCCTTGATTACCCACACCATTCAATCCTGGAAGGCACCCGAATCCCGGTAGCACTTCGCAGGCCGCGAGCTTGAACTTGCTGGCTGACCGCATCGCGACCCTGACTGAGCCGATCAACGGGGTTCAAGCTGGCAAGCGCGAGTGCTCGAAAGCCGTTATGTGCTGGTGGTTGGGGTACGAGGTTCGTCTCTCCGCCCCCAGAACAAATGCGCCGTCGCTCCATCGTCAGATTGGAACAGCGCTACGCTGATTGCTCGTGGCAACATCGGATCGTCCATCTTGATCCGCAGATAGTCTTTCGGATTGAGTCCGCCGGTCCTCGCCTCCCAGGCCTCCCCGATCCGCGAACTCCCAGCAAACACCCGAAACGCCGGCGCCTTCTTACCGATCCGGTCATCATTCGGCACCAGGCGGACCTTGGCATTGATGGTGAGCGTCCGAATCGTACCGACCCAGCCGCCGTCCTTCGCCGGTGTGAATGTTCCGATCACAGCCATTGTCTACGTCCCCTCTACTCCGCCTCCGGCTTGCTGAGCAGCTCTCTTTCGACGGCCCCGCCGTGGTTGGGGTTCGACGATCGGAAGCTCCCGCACCTCTTTCCTCGCCTTGGCGAAGACGCGATCGCCTTCGAGAAAGCTTGTGAGCATGAAGGGAATGAGCTCTTCCACGGATTCGGCCTCTCCGTAAGTCGCACGATAGACAGCGGCATACTGGCGGAGCGCCTGGGCAAGATCAGGTTGCGCCGTGAACGTCATCTTGACCGGCACACGGTCCGGCAGCTTTGCCAACTTCAGGTCAGGCATTGTGCCTCCTTCACCCCCGGTACGGCCGGAGCACGAGATCCTTCGCCACGATGACGCGAAGCGGCCATCCGGGCCGGACGGTGATGGTCGGTTGGATGTTGAGGTTCTTCTCGACCAGGCGCTGACCAGCTTCATTAGTACTTTGCTGAGTCGATTGCCGGAGTGCGCGAACGAGGTCGCTTTCATCATTGCCGAGCGTGAGTTCCGGTCCGATGCCAAGCAAGGTCGCGAGCGCGACACCCTTAATGATCCGCCACGTATGGAAGTCAACTTCATCCTCGAGCCCGGCATAGCCCGCGGCGTCCGTCGCCGGCAGATTGTCGATCTCGATGGAGGAGCCGTCGGGAAGGAGGATCCGCCGCCAAACGACCAAGGCACGAGATTGCCCGAACGCGATCACGCTATCGTAGCTGCCGATGAGCCGTGAACCCTGCGGCACTAGCAATATTTTGCCGGAGACGCTGTCGAATGTCGGTTCAGTTGTTTGGGCAACCACTTCGCCAGGCAAGTCCGAGTTCAATCCGGTGATGAGCGCTGCCGAGATCACCGTGCCCGCCATAACTTGGTAGGGCGACACGGGATCCTGCAGAGTATGGGGATTGTAGATACCGCCGACACTCTTGTCGTTCAGGAAGTCGAGCTTGTGCTGCTGATTATTCGGATCGTGGTCAGGGTCGAGGCTGAGCGGATTTCCAGTGGGTGAATTGATCTGAGTATCCGCAGCCTCTGGCTGATGAGCTTGGACCACATCCTGCGACGCAGCGACGAAAGTCCGGTTGGTGACCTGAAAAAACACGCTCGCTTCCCGAGCAGCGCGTGCCAGTTGGGCCAGCCGCTGGCGCTCAGCTTCTGCTTCCCGATCCGCCTCACTCTCCGGCACACCCGGCGTCAACCCAAGCTGTTTCTGTCGCTCCAGGATCGGCGGCCCGAGATCGCCGGGCAGCGGCGGCCCGAGCACCGGCGTTTCGGGCTTCATCTCGCCATAGTCCCTCGGAAGACCCGCCAGGCCCTCCGCGGTCGATTTCCGGTCGGTGCTGTAGAGCTCTTGCGCCTGCTGGCGCCAGCCGAGGATCGGGCCTTTGAGCGCCAGCCAGGTCACGCCGAATATCCCGGCGATTCCGACCGACGCGATGCCGATCATTAGCCGCCTCTTGAAGCGCACGACGCGCCGCGGCGCAGCGCGGAGTGCTAAGGTCTCCGGATCAACCTTGCCGCCCGCCGGCCGCTCACCCGCCATCACCGTTCCCTCCGGAAGGTCGGACGCGGGAATTCCTTCTCTTGCGGTGCACCCGTCGCTGACGTCGCGTCGTCGCGGCTGATGCGCACGACCTGCTGAGGTTCCTGGCCGAGCCGCAGCTCGGCCGCGGCGAACAAGCGATCGACGATGTAATAGTTTCGGCGGACGCGGTAGTTGACCAGCTCGTTGTCGCCGTTGGGTCCGACGACGAAGAGCGGCGGCGTTTCGCCCTGGTCGATGCGGGCGGGGAACTCGATATAGACCTTGGACCCGTCATCGAAAGCGCGGACCGGGCGCCAAGGCGGGCTATCGCCGGTGATCGCATAGCGGAAGTGGAGATCCTCCAGTGCGAGGCCGGACGCGACCGGCGTCGCGGTCTCTGCCATTTCGTTCTGGGCCTTCAGCGCAATCAATTGGTCTTCAGGATAGGTCCAGGAAAGTGCCGCCATGGCGGTCGTCTCAGTGCTTTCCAGCGCCAGGTGATAGGTGCGCCGGTCCGTGGTGATCACCATGTTGGTCTTGAGGCCTGGCGCGAACGGTTTCACCAGGATATGGACCTGGGAAGCCCCTTCGTTACCGCTCGTGGTATTGCCAACCACCCAGCGCACGGTGTCGCCTGCAGAAACCGCTACGAGAGACTCGCCTGGCTGCAGCGCGATGTCGCTCACCTGCTCCGGCGCCGCATAGAGCCGATAGAGGGCGCCGTCGACGAAGGGGTAGACCTGGACGGCATTGATATAGCCGTGGGCTGTCGGTTCCTGGAGCGCGGCGGCATTGGCGGCATCAACCCGCACCGTCGGCGGTCGCGTATCTGCGGGCACCGGGCTTGGAACCGGCTGCAACTGCCCCGGCAAGGGGAGCGGCTCCGGAATCTTCACGATCGCAACCGGCTTCGGCGGATCAGCCTCAACCTCCGCCGGTTTGAATGACCCCTTGTCGTATTGGATTGCCGGCGGCGGTACTTTTGCAGCGCAGGCCGCGAGCGCCAGACTCGAGATCGAGAGAACGAGCATTACCTTGCTGCGTTGCGACCAAGGGCGGTTCTTCATTGCACCTTCCTCTCATCCTGGACTTGGGCCGGATCGAGCTCGCGCGACCAGGCGAGACCGTTGACGTAAATGCCGAGCGGGTTCTTGCGGAGCGCGTCCGC
>Ga0081455_10005972_pt1 | contig 13207 bp, 14 predicted proteins | sample TabmetS3T2R1_FD_70207 | JGI IMG/M metagenome (GOLD analysis project Ga0081455, IMG submission 70207) | Tabebuia heterophylla rhizosphere microbial communities from the University of Puerto Rico - S3T2R1 | ecosystem: Host-associated > Plants > Roots > Rhizosphere ... | reverse complement strand
CTGTAGCATCGCCGATGGTGCGCAGGTGCGCACCGAATTTGTCGTAAATCTTCCAGTCCTGTCCTTCGGCAAAGAGATGCAAATCGACTTCGCCCATGATCGGTCCGTACTGATAAGGATCGCGCGTCAGATAGTGCGACTCATCCCAGGCAGCAACCCGGATATGATAGGGAAGATCCCGCGTTGCGTCCCGGACGGTTGCGCAAAAGAAACCGTCCTGCTGAATTTTCTGTGCTGCGATCGGTTCTTCCGGATGTTGATCCAGCACGATTTCAATCCTGCGCGCATCCGGCCGAAACACGCGAATCTCCAAACCGTCTCCAACCCGGTGCGGTCCCAAAACTCGAAACGGATCGGAATGTTCTCCGGCGACAAAGCGATCCACTTCGTCAGGTGGCAATCCAGCGATCTCGAACGGTTTCATTGCAAAATTAAAAAGTCGAAAGGTTAAAGAGTTAAAACGTTACAAAGGCAGACGTCCCTTTTAACCGTTTAACTTTTTAACGTTGTACCTTTTATGGTCCATCGTTTCAACGGACCGTTTTCATCGTCCGCGTCAAATCTAATGCACGACTCTCAAAAATTCGATCGCGACTTAATGCGCGCGTTAGCTAGTTAACATGCGGAGCGATAGTCCACGTAAGATGGTGCCCCACATCCCGGCAATCCAAAATCAGTCTGGAAAAGTATGTGCCGAACACAATATTACCGCGTGTTCCTGATCAGAGGCGCTACTGCGCGCTTGCGTGCGCCGCATTTATCCAGCGCTCTAGTCGCTTTCGTATTGACAGCTGCCACCCTTTACGGCGGCAAACTGCTGGCGATTTATCTTGAGGAGCGGACGATTCATTCGACTGCTCCAAAAGATTTTTTCATCAAGAATCAGGGCCTGGCGTTCGAGCGCGCTGCTGCGCGCACGCCGGACGTTTTACTTCTCTATGGCAGCTCGGAACTCATCGATCCCATTCCATACAGGGCGTCTGATTTCTTCCGCAAGGAGCCCACCGGATTTGAGGTGTGTCCAGTGGGCAAGGCGGGCACTACTTCTTTGATCATTTTGCAAAAAATGGCCGCGCTCGGCGCTAACTTGCAGGGACGGAAAGTCGCAATCTCGCTGTCGGCAAGCTCATTCTTTACGTCTGTGACAAGACCCGAGTTTTATGCGGGAAACTTCTCGCTGTCTGCGGCATCCGGCACTCTTTTTGGCAATGCCCTTGATTTAGAACTGAAGACAGAGATCGCGAAGCGAATGCTTCAGTTCCCTGACACGCTGGGGAAAGATGGATTACTGCGACTGGGCGCGAATTGCCTTGCTTCGGGGCGTCCATTGGATCGTGTCGTCCTAATAGCCATATTGCCGTTGGCAAACCTGCAACACGCAATTCTTGACTTACAAGACCATTTCGAAGCGCTCGCTTATATTTTAGACAGGGGCAAGCCAATTCCAAATTGGTTGCGGCCGCTCAATTGGCACAAGACGCAAGCGTTCAAGACGCGCTCTGGCCAGATGTGGGAGACATGGGAAACCAAATCAGTCGATGGTATTCATCCAGCCCGGGATGCGGGATTTCGCGCGCGCGTCGCTGCTGCAGGTGAATGGATTGATTTGGCGTTATTGTTTCGGACGCTTACTCAGCTTAAGGCTCGCCCGCTGATCCTGAGCATGCCGATTGATGCTTATGCGGCGGAAGGGGTTTCACGATCCGCTCGAGAGCTCTACTACAGAAAAATGCGCGAACTCGCTGACCGGTACCACTTCCCGCTTGTCGAATTTGAAGACCATGATGCCGATCCCTCTTTCCTCTTCGCTCATCGGGAGCATCCTACTCCCAAAGGGTGGATATATTATGACCGGGTGCTAAATGAGTTCTTTCACAAAAATAAATGAACGACGACAAAGACAACATCCAACTCGACGCGGTTGAAGATCACGATGGGATATTGACGATTCGCGGTGGCGGAGCCAAAAGGAATTGGAACGGTATTCACTATAAACAAGGGATGTCCGCAAAGAATGTCGGTACGAAGAATCTGTCCGCGAATATCGCCACAATTCCTCCAGGCGGCGTTGCTTACGCACATATCCATGTCGATTTCGAAGTGATTCTTTACATCATCCAGGGAAAAGTGCGTCACGAATTTGGAGCCGGACTAAAGCGAACCGTTGAAAATGAGGCCGGCGATTTCATTTACATTAAACCCGGCGTGCCACACGAAGTCTTTAACATGAGCAACACTGAACCCGTTGTCGCGTTTGTGGCGCGCTCGTCGGCCGATGAATGGGACAATATCGTTCCGTACGATCGCAATCAGCAGCGCTAACTGGTCCACCTTGATGGCAAAGCATCTTGTCATTAGCACCAGCGGTAATCCCGACAGTAACAGCCGCCGGATGGGGCGGACTGCATTCGCGCATCTGCAAAGAAAGAAAGTCGATTGCGATTGGATCGATATTCGTGAAATGGACCTGCCTCTCTGCGACGCAGACAAATGTTATGGGATGCCTGGTTCAAAAAAATTGAGCCAGGCCATTGAAGCCGCGGAGGGCATTCTCATCGCCGCGCCGGTTTATAATTACGATGTTGCCGCGGCGACCAAAAACATGATCGAGCTCACAGGAAGCGCGTGGAAAGACAAGATTGTCGGTTTCCTTTGCGCGGCTGGAGGCCACGGGAGTTACATGTCAGTGATGGCGTACGCTAACAGTCTAATGCTCGATTTTCGTTGCGTCATTATTCCGCGTTTCGCGTTTGCTACTTCCCATGCTTTTGACGGTGAGCATATCAACGACAAAAAAATCGCCGAGCGAATCCAACAGGTGGCCGACGAATTAGTGCGCTTTACCAAAGCACTGCGGAGCTAAATTCCAGTTTGGCCTCTAATTGACAGGAAACACCTCATCCGATCCAGTTCTGCCTCGAGCTCACGCTTGAAGGTGCGATCAGACGGCACGCGCGATCCAACATAGCCAAACTTCGACTTCAGTCTCCCCTTCTCCACGGCGAGATTCGCCCAACCAACCACGCGGTCACGCCAAAGCAGCGGCATTGCATAATAGCCGAGCTTTCTTTTAGGTGCCGGTGTATAAGCCTCAAAACGGTACACCCAACCCCATAACAGTTCGAAGCGGTCGCGGTCCCACACAACCGGATCGAACGGAGTCAGCAAACGCACCGCGACCGGTCGCTCAAAACGCGCGACCTCTTCTTCAGCCGGCCAATACCAATCAACACTATCGATTCGGACATGCGAAAGCCTTTGTTTGACCCGTTGAAGTGCACTCTTCAATTCGCTTTTCCACTGCGGAACAGCAAAACGCAACCGGCGCACAAGATCAGACAAACAAGGACCAGGCAACGGTGCGTAGATTCGCACGGCGACATCGACAAGTGCGTCAATTCGCGCAAGGCGTTCGGCTGTGCCAGCCGGCTCCGCTCCATTCCGCCGTGCAGCGTAGATGCGCACGCCACCTTCCCGCCGTACCACGCGCAGCATCCCGCGGTATTGCATCGCCGCCAGCAGATGCGTCGTCGCATTCGAGGAACCTCCCCAATAGTTTCTGACGGTGCCGTGTGAGAAATAACTGTCTACTTCGCGAGGATGTACTCCGCCGCGTTCCCGCACAAACTTCAGCAAAAGCCGAGCCTGTTTTTCGCGCGCGGCGGGCCAGGGGTTGGAACCTTCGGCAGGCACACCAGCATTCGCACGCGGGTGCATCAGAGCGTGTACCGGTTTCGTGAGAAAACCGTAAACCACAAAAAAATCCTCTTCGATATCGAGCCCCGCGTATTGGCGCTCCAGATCGCCGGCATGGTAATTCTTAACACGATGCCGCAGTATCAGGTCCTGGGCCCGAGCGGGCGCGCGGATGGGATCAGCCTGAACAAAGCCGAGCCGGTAGAGAGCACGCTTCAGAGTGGTGGGCTTGAAAAGACTGCGAGCTACGGCAAAGCGCCGCAGGTCATCCAGCGTGATAGACATGATTCAAATTTGGCCAGGGTCCTTGCCTAACGAGGCGAGTGTGGTGGATGTGCAGCGTCTCGTAATTCAAAAATATCCGCAGATTCAGCCAGGCCACATCGACGATAAAGGGATCTGCTCCCCGGAGTCGCCCATAGAATAATCCCGTCGGCTCCCTGAGCGCGACACCAGGACAGCGCTTGGTCCAGCAATCTTTTGCCAAATCCCTGGCTTCGCATTTCCGGCACGACATAGAAATTCGTGATGTAAGCATGAAGCTCCGGTTCGTTAACAGGATTGGGGATTTTCTCAAACGTCTGCACGCAAACGTGGCCGAGTAACTGTTTGCCATCATCGAGGACCCAACAACGCCACGGCGAAGACCCGGAGCGAAAGCGCTTTTTCATCCACGAGGTACATCTGCGTAGAAACCGGCCTTTGGTTTCCGCGGCTGGTTCCATTTCAGTACGAAATCGATAACGCAGAGCGGCCAGGGCGTGGGAATCACCCGGCGTCGCCAAGCGAATTCGAACCCGAGCCATCAATTATGATAACGAATGGAATGCTCGATTTCTATCCGTAAACAGGTGATCGACGCTACGTCACTCATTTCGGGCGCGGATCGACCACATTTTGGTCAGCCGGATGGATTCCAGTGCGCGCTTTTGGCGATAGCGGTGAAGAATTCGATTTCATGCACTCGAATTTGGACTCGCGCCTGCAAACATGCGATCACATTTCACTGATGAGAAATCTCGCCTTCTTTTCGCTCGACCACATCTTTGTCAGAATCACAACATGAAGCATCTTCTTCTAGCTTGTCTCTTTCCGATGACCTTAACCGCTCAGAGCATGCAGCAGCTGACCGAACAGTTGGGTAAAACTGTTCTGTACGGTGACGTTGCTCTTTCTCCCGATGGCGCACGCGTCGCATGGGTGCAATCGATTGCGGCATCAAGGTCAAAGCAAACCTACATTCGCGAGACCTCAGAAAGCGCTTCAGCGACATTAGTAAAGATTCCGATCAGTTCTGAAAGGATCGATGCCGATCCCGCCTGGGCCCCCGATTCCAAGATGTTGGCAGTTTTTTCCAGCGCCGATAAGGACGAACAGCGCCAACTCTGGAGTGTGAATGCTGACGGTTCCAATCCTAAAAAGCTTACGAGCCTTAACGGATATGCCGCTCGACCCCGCTGGTCGCATGATGGGAAGCAGATCGCGTTCCTCTACATCGAAGGCGCTGGCGGCGGTGGCCCGTTAATGGCGGCTCCAACAACAACCGGCGTAATCGACACTGCGATTCATAATCAACGCATCAGTCTCCTCGATGTTACTACAGGCCAATTACGCCAGGTTTCTCCGGAAAATCTTCACATTTATGATTTCGATTGGTCGCCCGACGACACGACGTTCGTTGCAACGGCCGCGCCCGGACCGGGCGATAACAATTGGTGGATCGCGCAAATTTACACAATCGACATCGCGAAAGGCAGCGCCACATCCATCTACAAACCCTCGCTTCAAGTTGCCATTCCGCGCTGGTCTCCCGATGGCAAGTCGATCGCGTTTATCGAGGGGTTGATGAGCGACGAAGGATTCCATGGTGGCGACCTGTTCACAATCTCACCTAACCGCAGCGACCTAACGAATCGCACTCGAGATCGCAAAAGCTCGGTAAGTTCGCTTTTTTGGCTCGCGCCGGACAAAATCCTATTCACAGAAATTGTTGGCGGCGGAGGTGCGGTTTCTGAATTGACGGTCACAAACAAGTCGGTGCACACAATCTGGAAAGGCGAAGAGGCATTTCACGCTTTCGGGAATTTTCCAAATTTTGCCATTTCCAAAGACGGTAAAGTCGCAGCCGCAGTGCGCAGTACGTTTGATACACCACCAGAGATCTGGGTCGGACCGATTGGCGAATGGCGCCAGCTAACGAATAATAACTCCGGGTTATCGGCTACGTGGGGTAAAGCTCAAAGCCTCGAATGGACAAACGAAGGTTTCAATATCCAGGGCTGGCTTCTTTCACCAGCTAAAACTGAGCCTGGCAAGAAGTATCCCATGGTTGTTCTGATCCATGGCGGGCCGTCAAGCGCAGCGACCCCCGATTGGCCCGCCGGGTTTGGAATGTCGCGAGCCATTATCGCTGCGCTTTCGTCGCATGGTTACTACGCCCTGATGCCGAACCCTCGCGGGAGTTACGGACAAGGAGAAGCGTTTACCCGCGCAAATGTGAAAGACTTTGGCCACGGGGATCTTCGTGACATTCTGGCCGGAATCGATGCAGCGATAAAAAAATACCCAATCGATTCTACGCGCCTCGGTGTGACTGGGTGGAGTTACGGCGGTTTCATGACCATGTGGACCGTTACCCAAACCGATCGTTTTCGTGCCGCTGTCGCCGGCGCCGGCATTGCAAACTGGCAGAGTTATTATGGCCAAAACTTGATTGGCCAATGGATGATCCCGTTCTTTGGCGCGTCCGTTTACGACGATCCTGCTGTTTACGAGAAAAGCTCGCCTATTCGTTTCATCAAGAATGTAAAGACCCCGACGTTGGTGATTGTCGGCGAGCACGACGCAGAGTGCCCTGATTCACAGTCCTATGAATTTTGGCACGCCTTAAAAACGCTCGGTGTGCCCACACGACTCATCATTTACCCTGGCGAAGGGCACATGTTTATCAAACCCGAGCACCAAACCGATCGATTGGAGCAAACAGTCGGATGGTTCGACAAATATTTGAAGTAACCTTGGGTTTTGCTGCTGGGAATTCAGGGCGTTTCGACTCCGCTAAGAATTCCGCCGAGGTGGCCTGTAACAGTGATCATCAGTAACCCTAGCGCGACGATTAGAAAATAAGAGACACGCGGCGATTGGTTCCTCGCTCGAAGGCGCGAACGTATCCAACAAAGTCCGATTATGATTGCCGCTGAAGTGAGCGCGAAAATCAGGTGCAATTGGAGATTACCTTTCAGTGTCGCACCTTCCAGCTGCCACCGCCATGCGCCCAGCCCCGTGGCGATTGCCAACGGGACTGTTATCGCGGCACCAACGAGATTGAAATAGCCGACCGTCGCCAGACCAGGTTGCTTTCGCCAAATTGCGAAAATATCGAACACCACGCTGGCGATGAAGAGGGCAATCGGAAAATGAACAATGACCGGATGCTGAGCGTGTCCTGCAAGTAATGCAGCCTTCACATCGAAAGGATTTGGTGACGCTGCAAACGAAAGCTTCATAACCAGTTTCGGAATTACCCGGACATTATTTTGAGACTACGATCGTACCAGTCATCTTCGGATGAACCGAGCAGAAGTAGGTATAGGTGCCCGGAGCGCCTGCTGTGACTGTGAATTCTTGATCTGTGTCGAGCGCCGAGGATTTTTTGAATTGCTTCTCAACGCTTACGACTGTGTGCGGCTCTTCGTCACGATTGATCCACGTGATCTTTTCACCGGATTTCACCGTGATCGTTTGAGGACTAAAGGCAAAGTCTTTAATTTCTATTTTGATCCCACCGGCGCCGATACTAGCTGCGTCTTTCATGTCGCCGCCCACGGCCGACAGCGACAAGGAGCTGATACTGAAAACAAATACCGCGATTCGAGCTTTAGATATAAGTATGTTCATGATTTGAGCGTCTTATGGTTTTCTTGCGTTTAGCTAAGATTAGAGTCGATCACCGCGAGTGGCGTTTTCCCTTGCTTGTACTCGACGTTCGTTAGGCCGAGCAGGCTTCGTAGTTTCTCGGCCGGCACTTTCATTGGACCGGGCGACGGCGCAGTGCCAGGCGCAGGCTGCGGGAAAGCAGTAGACATGGCCGTGTGAAAGGTCACGTTGCCTTCCACTTTTTGAAGGACTTGATGAATGTGACCGTTCAACACTGTCACCGAACCAAAGCGCTTCAAATAACTTAGGGCGCGTTCGCTATCGCTAGTGCCCCAGCCCCACTGGGGGTAAACCGTCCAAAGCGGAATATGCGCGAAAACCACGATTGGTGTTTCGGCACTGAGACCTTTCACATCCTGTTCGAGCCACCCGAGTTGCTCGTCGCCCAACTGCCCCAGGCCGCCGGCCTGAAGGTCGAGCACGTTAACCAAGCCGATGAAGTGAACGCCGTTCTTATTAAAACTATACCATCCTGAACCTTTGCCGTCGACATTCTTTAGGTAGCGTTCCCGGTAGAGCTTTCCCCCGTCATTGAGCACGTCATGCTCTCCTGGAACATAGAATACGTCCTTGGTTCGGCAGCTCTTAAGCACCTGATCGAATGTGTCGAACTCCTCCGGCTTCGATAATTGCGAGATGTCTCCGGTGTGAATCAAAAAAGAAGGCGGAGCAGGCATCGCGTTGATGCGATCGAGAGCAATCTTAAATGTCTCTGTGACATCCTTGTTTGCCTCTTTGTTAAACCCGATATGGCTATCGCTGATCTGTAAAAAACTGAGATCGGTCGCCGTGGACGGCGAGGACCCGGCTTTTGCAATTTGTGCAAGCGTCTTTGACGCGAGGACCCCTCCGCTTACTGTCCAAAGCACTCCCGAGCCGGCCCACGCCATGCATTTTAGAAAACCTCGGCGGTCGATACCGTCGAGATCGTCATTCTGTTGGATGTAATTGTGATCATTCATATTTGCCTTTCTGTTCTGATCGCCATGACCTCACGACCCGCATCGTTATTCCCGATCCAGATAAAATTTTGCCTTCGGGAATAAAATTCTGATCTGCGCAGTCTTGGTCCTTATGATTGAAAGCGACGACACGTGTTCCGATTGACCGAATCCCCTCGCCTGAGCGAGTTCGAACGGCAGGTCTTGCCGCATCTCGACGCCGCATACAATCTGGCCCGATTCCTTATGCGTAACGATCAGGATGCCGAAGACGTCGTTCAGGAAGCTGCGCTTCGCGCGTTTCGATTTTTCGGAAGCTTTCGTGGCGAGAACAGCCGCGCCTGGTTTTTGAGCATTGTTCGCAACACTTCTTTCACGGCTTTGAAACGCCATCGTGCAGACGAAGACAACGTTAGCTTCGATGAAGAATTGCACGGTGAAAAAATCTCGCCGATGGATGCCGGCGCGATTCTCGATCGCGCGCAAGACCAGCAAACGGTCCGCGCTGCCATCGAACAATTGCCCGCTGAATTTCGTGAGGCCATCACTCTGCGCGAACTCGAAGGGTTCTCTTATAAGGAAATAGCAGACATCGCTGGCGTTCCAATTGGCACCATTATGTCGCGTCTGGCTCGTGCCCGCCGCCAACTGCAAATGCTTCTTTCAGAGACGCACCCGGAGGCAAAATGAGCATGAATCACGAACAGATTCGCGAGCTGATTCATCCTTATGTTGACGGTGAACTCGATTTGCTGACCGCTCGCGAGACCGAGCAACATTTGCGCAACTGCTCCGATTGTCGCGGTGTCGAGAAGGCTCTTCGCGCACTGCGTGAAACGGTGGCGAACAGCCAGCCTGGGTATCGCGCTCCTTCACATCTGCACAGGAATGTTCGCGCTGCTCTGCGACGCGAAGCAAAAACCGAGGCTTTCAATCCCTGGTTTGTTTTTGCCACTGGAGCAGCTTGCGCCCTGGTGATTTTGGGAGCGGTGCTCTTCCAAACAACTCGGGCATCTCGAAATGAGACCATTGTTAAGGAGGTAATTGCCAATCATGTGCGCTCACTCCTAGCCACCCACCTTGTCGATGTTTCCTCATCCGACCAGCACACCGTCAAACCGTGGTTTGACGGGAAAATCGATTTCGCACCGGACGTTCGCGATTTATCCAAGGATGGCTTCCCCTTAGTTGGCGGACGCCTCGACTATCTCGACGGCAAGACGGTAGTTGCCCTAGTTTACCAGCGAAACAAGCATCCCATCAACGTGTTCGTCATGCCTGCGACAGCAAATTTAGATCGTTCTCCTTCTGTTGTAACCAGGCGCGGATACAACGTTTTGTCCTGGAGGCATCACGATATGAAATATTGGGCAGTCTCTGATCTCAACGAAGCCGAGCTGCGTCGGTTCGCTGAGTTTCTTGTACAATAGCTTCTGGTTGCAAATCAGCTCAATGCCGTCCCAAGAGAAAAGCATGAAAGTCTGCGCTGTGTCTGGTTGCTGCATCAATTGTGCAGACGAACAAACCAGTCTTTCTTTTCCCTTGTAGTTGGAGGATCAGATAGTTCTGATTCGTTACTCGTAACAAAACTCGCAACCGTCTCTATTTTTTAGAGGAATCGCTTATGAACTTTGTCTTCTTCCTTGCGTTTGGAATCGGGATCGTCGCCGGCCTGCGTTCGTTGCTGGCGCCCGCAGTGATCGCCTGGGCTGCGCATTTTGACTTGTTGAATCTGAACGCTTCGCCCCTTGCATTCATGGGATCGAGAACAGCTGCGGTGATATTCTCTATTTTGGCGGTCGGCGAATTAATCGCAGACAAGCTGCCCACGACCTCGAAACGAACCGCCTTGGTGCCGTTATTGGCGCGCATTTTACTGGGCGCCCTTAGCGGCGCGAGTCTTTGCGTAGCGGCAGGAACATCATTACTTATCGGAGCGCTCCTTGGTGGGGTTGGCGGTGTGATCGGAGCGTTCGTCGGTTACGAAATTCGCAGACGCGTCGTAAACAATCTACACATCAAGGACATCTTTGTGGCTCTTTGCGAAGACGCGGTCGCGATCGGTCTGGCCTGTTTTATTGTCTCGCGCTAATCAGAATAGGTCTGCCAGGCTAACACTTGATTCGAAGCGCTCAGAATTTCTTCGTTTCGCCCGGCTTCATAAACACCACGCGCGGATCTTTTCCGAAGACCGCATTTAAATCCGCTTCGGTGGAGGAACCGGGCAACGCTCCGTAATGCATGGGAATCACAACCTTGGGCTTAAAATAACGCGTGACCGCGATCCACGCCATCCGGGGGCTTTGACCGTCTGCCGCCGCTCCGACAGGCATCAGGATGATGTTTGGATGATAGAATTCCTGGATCAAAGCCATGTCGCCAAAGATCCAGGTATCGCCTTCATGGTAAACCGACCGGCCGTCGGCAAATTCCAATACGAAGCCAACTGGCCGTCCGCTTGGTTCGCTGCTGTGCATCGCCGGAACGACATGCACCTTCACATCACCCAAAGTAAGGTGGTCGCCCACATTCACCGGCTCGATCAGTTCTTGCGGCAGTTCCCCTTTTTTGAACGGCTCCGGCATGTAAACACTCACGATCTTCGCCTTACTCATCTTCGCCAGCTCGACTGCATCGCCCAGATGATCTCCATGCGAATGGGTAACCAGAATAAATTTAGGGTGGTAACGAGACAAATTCTTGAACTCGGCCGGCGTGGCCGGATTTTTCGTCAGAAAGGGATCGATCAAAATGTCTGTGGCGCCAGAGGAAATCAATTCAAAGGCAGCATGACCCAGCCACGTGATCTGGATCTCATTTTTCTTGGTTGGCGCCGGAGTTTGCCCGTGCGCAACACAAAGTCGCACCATTAGCAGCACACCGATCCCAATTATTTTCTTTTGCATTATCAATTTTCCCAATTGCGAACGCTGTTATCTATTTTTGATTATAAGAACTTACCCGAAGCACGCGAATCATCGCCCGTTTGTCATCACGTCAAATGTTCCGTTTTTCAATATCGAACTCGATGTTTGATCTTTGAGAACTTCGCGAGCGTAATGTCAGTCGCGAAAAATCCGCGATATTCGCCGAGGTAACTCAAGGCTGCCTTGCGCCAGCAGCGTCCGCGACCATGGAGTTGCGAAGCGCGATCATCGGCTGTTGCGAGACGGTCACGTATGCGCTCGCCGGGCGGTCGAGCGAGGCGATAAGCGTGATCACCACGCTGAACGAGATGGCCAGGATGGGCTGTGCCAGCGAGCGTTTCGATCCGGCGATGCCCATTTGGTATCCCACCGCGACCATCCCGAAGAATGTCAGACTCAACAGCGCGATCCAAATTCCAACCGGGATGCGCGCCTGCAGCGCCACAGCCACGCGCGTTGCATGCAGATCGATCATTCCGTTGAGCGAATCGACGTAAAGCGCCCCGATGTCGGAATTCATATCCTTGCGCGAATTGGCGACGGCTATCGCCCACAGCCGTTTCGAGATTTTGTCTGCAGTCGCCAGGCCCTTCGTTATCTCCGCGCCCGTCATGTGGCCCGTTCGTAGCGATTGCACGAACGCGAGGCGGTTGTCCAGGTATTCACGAAGCAGGCCGCGTGCCTCAGTGCGGTCGGGCTCGGCAAGGAAATCGCTGCGCAGGTACGTGGTGCCGATGGAGTTTGCCTCCTCGCGAACGAGCGCTTTGCGCGCATCGTAACGCTCGGAAACGATGCCGAAAGTGAAGGCTAGCATAAAGGCGGTGAGGCCGAGCACCGATCCTACTATGGCAGAAACCGGAGACTCCTTTTCATCCTGGGAGCGTCGGTGAGAGCGCAGACCCAGGCGATATCCTATCTCGGTGGACGAGATCACGACGAGGATCGTACCGAGAAAGAACAGCCAAGTTGGAATTGCATCGAAGGTCATCGATGAATCTCCAGAATCCTCATTTGACCAAGATTGCCTTCTTTTGCACTAACAATTCTCCCAAATTCCGAACGCGCTGTTTATTTTTGATCGTAAGAAGTTACCCGAAGCACGCGAATCGTCACCGGCTTGCCGTCACGCTGAATGTTGCGCTTTTCGATATCGAAATTGATGGTCGATGCTGTGGTGAGCGTTCCGCCTCCATTTTCCTGAAACTCCACTTTGTAATGATCCCCCTTCGACTCCAACACCCGGTAGCGCATGAATCCGCTGGTGTCCCGCAGTGGACTCTGTAGCCAGTCGCCATCCTGCTTTAATCCATCGTCGTTAAACTCATTCCCATTTTTGTCGACTGCATCCAGGTTGATTTCCGTCACTACCGGACTCTCCGAATCCGAGAGCCAGCAATTTATCATGCTGAAAACTTTCGGGTGAATCTTGAGCGAAGAAGTTTGCGGCGCCGAGGGCGTCGCGGCTTTCTCGTCTCGGACGGGATGAAGCGATTGAACGATCTTCGAGAACTCTGCCAGCGTCATATCGGTCCCGGAGAAACCATGAAAACGTCCAAGAGTCGGATGTCCTTGAGGCTCCTTCGCGTGTTCCGCCTTCATGTTGTTGTCCTCTACCCAGTTCGCCTTGACCTCATCCTTGCGGCCATCTTTTCCTTTCGGCCGATAGATGAGATACATCGGCCCGCAAGGAGTTTGAATCTCCATTTC
>Ga0081455_10005971_pt1 | contig 13208 bp, 13 predicted proteins | sample TabmetS3T2R1_FD_70207 | JGI IMG/M metagenome (GOLD analysis project Ga0081455, IMG submission 70207) | Tabebuia heterophylla rhizosphere microbial communities from the University of Puerto Rico - S3T2R1 | ecosystem: Host-associated > Plants > Roots > Rhizosphere ... | reverse complement strand
AGCCCCTCGCGCATCATCAACCCGAGATTGCGGCGCGCCCGGCGCCAGGGCGCGTCGGCGGCCTTGTAGACGATATGGCGGAGGTCGTTGAGCCGCCCGGGAAGCGGGGGCTTCAGCGCGTTGAGCCAAGCTTCGCGCGCATGGCCGCCCTTCCACGCCCGGGTGGTGAAGCCGAGAATCTCGACCTTGACGCCGCAGCGCTCGAGCGTGCGCGCAAGGATATCGGCGCAGCAAGCCGCCACCATGATCGGCCGCCCGCGCATCGAGCCCGAATTGTCGAGAAGGAGCGTGACCACGGTGTCGCGAAACTGGGTGTCGCGCTCCTGCTTGTAGGTCAGGGGATGCATCGGATCGACGATGACGCGGGTAAGCCGCGCCGCATCGATCATGCCTTCGTCGAGATCGAAGTCCCAGCCGCGATTCTGCTGGGCGAGAAGCCGGCGCTGAAGCCGGTTGGCTAATCTGGCGACGGCGCCGTGAAGCGCGACCAGCTGCTTGTCGAGAAAGGCGCGCAAGCGCTCGAGCTCGTCCGCCTCGCACAACTCCTCGGCATTGACGATCTCGTCATAGGCGCGGGTGAACACCTTGTAGCCAAAGGCCTCGGGGTCATCGAGCACCGAGAGGTTCGGCCGCCACGGCTGGGACCGGCGCGGCTGTTTGGACTGGTCGGCGCGGTCGAGAAGGTCCGCCATTCCGTCGTCGCTGTCGTCGAGCGCCTGGTCGCTCGAAACTTCTTCTTCGCGGGCGTCCGCCGAAAGTTCGGCGCGCTGCTGGCCTTCGGCCTCGTCCTCTTCGGCATCGGAAGCGACGCCGTCGGCTTCGCTCTCTTGCTCCGATTTCTGCTCCGACCCTTGTTCGAGCTGGTCGGCGGGGTTGAGCGCCGCCAGCAATTCCCGCGTAAGCCGTCCGAACGCCTCCTGATCGACCAGCATGTCGGGCATGCGCTCGATCACGCTCCGCGCCCGTCCCTCGACCCATTGCCGCCACAGATTGACCGCGGCGCGCGCCTTTGGCGGCGGCGTCTGGCCGGTGAGCTTCTCGCGGACAAGAAGGGCGAGCGCATCGGAAAGCGGCGCTTCGGAGCGCTCGGTCGCCTGGGCGATGCGGCTCCGCTCATAGCGCTGCTCCATGCGGGCGGCGAGATTGGCCGCGACGCCCAGCATGCGATTGGCGCCGATCGCCTCGACGCGCGCCTGCTCGATCGCCTCGAACACTTCGCGCGCCTCGCCGCCTTGGGGCGCCAGCGCCGCGTGCAGAACCGGATTGTGACAGGCGACCGAGAGCGCCGCCGCATCGGCATGGCCGCGGATGACCGCAATCTCGGATTTGGTCGGAACGCGCGAGGGCTCGGGCAGCCGCGCCATCTTGCCGGTCAGTCCCGGCGGCTCGCTCGTGAACACGACCTCCATGGCGCTGTCGGCCGCGATCGAGCGGGTCGTCAGCGTGACGGCGCGTTTGAACGGATCGAGCGGCGCTTCCTTACGCCGTGTCATGACTAGCTCAAGGCCACGTTGGCGGTCGATTGCGGCAGATCCTCGCCGAAGCAGCGCTGATAGAACTCCGCGATCAGCCCGCGCTCCAGCTCGTCGCATTTGTTGAGAAAAGAGAGCGCGAAGGCTGTGCCGATATCGCCGAAGATTTCGGCGTTCTCCGCCCAGGTTATGACGGTGCGCGGACTCATGACGGTCGAAAGATCGCCGTTCATGAAGGCGTTGCGGGTGAGCTCTGCCACGCGGACCATGTTGCCGATGACTTTGCGCCCGGCCTCGCTGTTCCAGCTCTTGGCCTTGGCCAGCACGATGTTCACCTCGTCGTCATGCGGCAGATAGTTGAGCGTGACGACGATGGACCAGCGATCCATCTGGCCTTGGTTGATTTGCTGGGTGCCGTGATAGAGGCCGCTCGTGTCGCCGAGCCCGATCGTGTTGGTGGTCGAGAACAGGCGGAAGGCGGGGTGAGGGCGGATCACCTTGGATTGGTCGAGCAGGGTGAGCTTGCCTGAAACCTCGAGCACGCGCTGGATCACGAACATCACGTCGGGGCGGCCGGCGTCGTATTCGTCGAAGCAGAGCGCCGTGTTGCTCTGGAGCGCGTAAGGAAGGATGCCCTCGCGGAACTCGGTCACCTGCATTCCATCCCTAATGACGATGGCGTCCTTGCCGACGAGATCGATGCGGCTGACATGGCTGTCGAGATTGATGCGCATGCAGGGCCAGTTGAGCCGCGCCGCCACCTGCTCGATATGCGTCGATTTGCCCGTGCCGTGATAGCCCTGGATCATCACCCGCCGGTTGTGCTTGAAGCCGGCGAGGATCGCGAGCGTCACGTCCCGGTTGAAGAGATAGTCCGGATCGACATCCGGCACATGCTCGTCGGGGCGGGAATAGGCCGGGACTTCGAGATCGGTGTCGATGCCGAAGACCTGGCGCACGGAAACCGACATATCCGGCAAGCCGGCGCTGTGAGCAGTTTCGAGGGTCATGATCGGTGAAAGCCTGTTGGTCGCGTCTGTTTAAGGGCTTGGCCTAGTTAAGCCCAGATAAAGGGAAGGGGGGCGCCGAGCGACGTTACGCAAGCCCTGCCTGCCTCAGATAGTTATAGGCTTGGATCACTTCGCGCAACTTGTCCTCTGAGGTGCGGTCGCCCTTGTTGTGGTCGGGATGGAGCCGCTTCACTAGCTCCTTGAAGCGGGCCTTGATGTCGGCCTTGGTGGCGCTGTCCTCGAGATTGAGCTGGCGCAAGCACTTCCGCTCGGCGCGCTTGAGGGTCCGCTCCGGCGTCCCGGCCGCGGTCTTGGCGTCGCGCTCGGGGAACAGTCCGAACGGGTCGTAGGCGGTGAAGCGGTGAGCGAATCCCCCGGGCCGCTCGCCTTCGCGGGGCTTTCGGTCGCGCCCCCAGGAATTGACCCCGAGCGACCAGGTCGGGCGGTGGCCGATGACGTCCTCTTTTTGGTGCTTGGCGACCGCCTCGTCGGGGAGGCCGGCAAAGTAATTGTAGGTCTTGTTGTATTCGCGCACGTGGTCGAGGCAGAAGCGGTGATACTTCCCCTCAAGCCCCCTTCCCTTGGGCGCAGGGTAGAGGCCGGGCTCCTTGCAGCCGGGCCGGTCGCAAGGCGGATGGGATTCGCGCAAGAGCCGGTTCTGGTCCGGCTTGACCCTCAAGCGGTCGAAGAATTTTGAGTCGAATTCCATGGAACTCGCATTATGAGAAGCAGCGCCCGACACAACAAGCATGGCCCAGTCTCGGCAAAAGAGTTAATGTGGAGGGTTGTCGCGAGCGATCATGTCGGTTGAACGGGATATCAGAAACAAGTTGACGGAGGCCTTCGCGCCCGCGGCGCTCGAGGTCGTGAACGACTCTCATCGCCATGCCGGGCATGCCGGCTCGCCCGGAACCGGGGAAAGCCATTTCACCATCAAAGTGGTGTCGGCGGCCTTCGCCGGCAAGTCGCGGCTCGAACGCCACCGCATGGTCAATCAGGCGCTCGCCGCCGAGCTTGCCGGCAAGATCCACGCGCTCGCCATCACGGCGCTCGCGCCGGACGAAGTCTCCCGCTAGTCTTAGGCGCGTCAGGCGCAGGTGCGGGCGAGAAACTCCGTCAGCTGCGGCATGGAGACATCGCGCTCGACGAAGGCCTGCCCGATCCCACGCGCGAGCACGAGCGCGAGCCTGCCGCTTTTCACCTTCTTGTCCTGGGCCATTAGCCGCAACAGCGCATCCGGCGCGGGGCGCGGGCCGGGGATTTGCGCGATCGAAGTGGGGAGGCCTACGGACGCGAAGTGCTGGGCGACGCGAGCCGCATCGTCCGCGGGGCAAACTCCGCGCTCGGCCGAATAGTCGAAGGCGAGCCGCATGCCGATGGCGATGGCCTCGCCGTGCAGGAGCCGGTCGGAATAGCCGGCGTAAGCCTCGAGCGCGTGGCCGAACGTGTGGCCGAGATTGAGCAGCGCGCGCCGCCCGCTCTCCTCGCGCTCGTCCTCGGCGACGATCAAGGCCTTGGCGCGGGCGCTCGTCTCCACCGCCTGCCGGCGCGCCGGGCCCGAGGTCGAAAAGATCTCAGCGCTATTCTCCTCGAGCCAGGCGAAGAAGGGCGCATCGCCGATCAGCCCGTATTTGACCACTTCGGCGTAGCCCGCCCGGAACTCTCTCTTGCTGAGCGTAGTGAGCACGGTCACATCGGCGAGCACGAAACTTGGCTGATGAAACGTGCCGATCAGGTTCTTGCCTTGCGGCGTATCGATGCCGGTCTTGCCGCCGATGGCCGAATCGACTTGAGCGAGAAGGGTGGTCGGCATCTGCACCACGCGCACGCCGCGCCGGAGGATGCTTGCGGCGAAGCCGGCAAGATCGCCGACGACCCCGCCGCCGAACGCAACCACGCAATCGCTCCGCTCCACGCCGAGCGCGAGCAGCCGCTCGCACAGAATGGCGAGAACCGGGAAGCTCTTGCTTGCCTCGCCCGGCTGCACCACCGCTTCGCCGAGATAGAGTCCCTGCTCGGCAAGGCTCGCTTTGAGAGGATCGAGATGAAGTGCCGCGACATTCTCGTCGGTCACGACCGCGCAGCGGGCGCTGGGCAGGCGCGTCGCGATCCATTTTCCGGCCGCTCCTACCAATCCCTCGCCGATGACGACGGGATAGGAGCGGGGCCCGAGCGAAACGTTGATGACGGTCTCGCTCCGCGCCGATGCTGCCACGCGGCCTTCCATCACTTCGCCTTCTTGCGGCGCCTGGACGTCTTCGGCCGGTAGCCGAGCTTCACGGCGATCGCGTCGATCACGCTCCCCACCATCACGTCATGCGGCACGTCGCGGCTTTCCACCGTGACATCCGCCTCGGCATAGATGGGATAGCGCTTGCTTATGAGCTGCTTCATCACTTGCGTCGGATCGCCCGCTGCGAGCAGGGGCCGGTTGTCGCGCCGCCCGACCCGCTTGAGCAGCACCTTGAGGTCCGCCTTGAGCCAGACCGAAACGCCGTGCGATTTGATGTTGGCCCGCGTGGCCGGGTCCATATAGGCGCCGCCGCCGGTCGCGAGCACCTGCGGCCCGCTGTCCAGGAGCCGGGCGATGACCTTGCGCTCGCCCTGGCGGAAATAGGCTTCGCCGTGCTCGGCGAAGATCTCGCTGATGGTGGACCCCGCTGCCGTCTCGATCTCGCTGTCGGCGTCTACGAAGGGCAGCTCGAGGCGGCTCGCAAGCCGCCGTCCCACCGCGGTCTTACCCGCGCCCATGAGCCCGATCAGCACGATGCTGCGCGGCCCGAGGCGCTCGCGAATCCACGCCACGCCCGCCTGCCGGTCGTCTTTCTTGTTTTCGGAAAGGGTTAGGCTCATTCAACGGTCAGGCGCGATGAAATCGCCGCCAAGGCGGCAGATAGGCAAACGTCTCGGGCGGAATTTCCCATGCTGACAGGCCCGTGTCGAATCATCCATGATGCCGCCTGAGAATAGAGCACCGGTCGTGTCTTTGGGTCATATTGACGCCCTGTTCGCGACGGATATTCTGTCAGGAACACGAGCGCCGCGATGCCGACACTGTTTCGTTTCCTGATGATTGTGGGGCTGATCGCCGGTGTCATCACTGGAAGCCTCTATGTGCTCGCTGAATACTTTCAGCCAGAGCCTAAGGAAATCTCCAAGGCCTTGCGCAACGTCAAGGGCCGGCTCGACGAAACCACGGCGGCGACGCCGGTTATCGAGGAAGCTCCGCCCGCGGCGGGCGAGTCTTCGGGCCGCCGCGCTCAGTAAGCTTCCCCCACCGGCGAGCGCGAGCCTTCCTAGCCACGGAAAGGCTTGACCCTTGGCCGCACGACGCTCGACGCGCGGGAAGGACTCATCCGAACTTGCGCTCTTCCTCGACATGCTGACCGCCGAGCGCGGTGCGGCTGCCCATACGATCGAGGCCTACACCCGCGACCTTGCCGATTTCCTCGCCTTCCTCGCCGCCAAGGGCAAAAGCGCGAAGACGGCGACGCCCGACCATATCCGCGCCTATCTCGCCGGTCTCGCCCGCAAAGGTCTGGCGCCGACCTCGCGCGCGCGCAAGCTCTCGGCCATCCGCCAGTTCTTCCGCTTTCTGCTCGGCGAGGGCTTATGCAAAAGCGATCCTTGCTCCGCGATCGACAGTCCGCGCCTGGGGCGGCCCTTGCCCAAGATCCTCTCGCTCGCCGAGGTCGAGACACTGCTCCAGACCGCAAAGGACGCGAGCGAGCACGCCGAAGAGGGGATCGGGCGGCGCCGCGCACTCAGGCTCTATGCCGCGCTCGAAACGCTCTATGCCACGGGCTTGCGCGTGTCGGAGTTGATCGCGCTGCCGCGCAACGTGCTCACGGCGGACGACAGGGTGCTGACCGTCAAGGGGAAGGGCGGGCGCGAACGGCTCGTGCCCTTGAACGAGACGGCGCAAGGCGCCCTCCATGCCCACCTCGCGGCGGTCCGCGCCGATGAGAAGGAAGGGAAGCGCGTCTCGGCGTGGCTCTTTCCCTCGAGCGGAGGCGAGCACCTTACCCGCCAGCGCTTCGGGCAGGAGTTGAAGGCGCTGGCTCTCGCCGCCGGGATTGAGCCTGCGCGCGTCTCGCCGCACGTTCTCCGCCATGCCTTTGCCAGCCATCTCTTGGAGCGGGGCGCCGATCTCCGCACGGTCCAGCAGCTTCTCGGCCATGCCGACATCTCGACCACGCAAATCTACACCCACGTCATCGAGGAGCGCTTAAGACGCCTGGTCGAAGAGCATCACCCCCTTGCTCAGGCGCGCTTAACTAAGCGAAGCTAGGCTTGGCCCCCGCGCTTGGTTGACAGCGCCGCGGCACAAGGCCACTTAACCCATGCGATTGCCTTAATTCTCGCCTTAAGACGTGCCGGAACGAAGGTTTGAAGGGCACAGCAGATTTGATGCGCACCTATCTCGATTTCGAAAAGCCGATTGCCGAGCTCGAAAGCAAGGTCGCCGAGCTGAAGGCGCTCGCCGGCGAGCAGCACTCGGTGTCCATCGAGGAGGAGCTGGCCAAGCTCGAAAGAAAGGCCCGCGAGGCCCTGGTAGAGACCTATTCCGGGCTCACCCCCTGGCAGAAGACCCAAGTTGCCCGTCACCCCGAGCGCCCGCATTTCCGCCACTACATCGAGGCGCTGGTCGAGGATTTCACCCCGCTCGCTGGCGACCGATTCTTTGCCGAGGATCAGGCCATCGTCGGCGGCATTGGCCGGCTCTCCGGCCGCTCGGTTATGGTCCTCGGTCACGAGAAGGGCTCCGACACCGAGGGCCGCATCAAGCACAATTTCGGCATGGCCCGCCCCGAGGGCTATCGCAAGGCAGTTCGGCTGATGGAGATGGCCGACCGCTTCAAGCTTCCGGTCGTGAGCCTGGTCGACACCGCCGGAGCCTATCCCGGCATCGGGGCCGAGGAGCGCGGCCAGGCCGAGGCCATCGCCCGCTCGACCGATTGCTGCCTCGGCCTCGGCGTGCCGATCGTCGCGGTCGTCATCGGCGAGGGCGGCTCCGGCGGCGCCGTCGCCATCGCCACCGCGAACCGGGTCTACATGCTGGAGCACGCGATCTACACGGTCGCCTCGCCCGAGGCCGCGGCCTCGATACTCTGGCGCGACTCGGCCCGCGCCATGGATGCCGCGACCAATATGAAGATCACCGCCCAGGACTTGTTGAAGCTCGGCGTCATCGACGGGATCATCGCCGAGCCGGTCGGCGGGGCGCACCGGGACGGGATTGAGGTGATGCGCTCCACAGGCGACACGATCGTCACCGCGCTTGCCGCTTATGACGACCTCCCGCCGGCAGAGATTCGCAAGGAACGGCGCGAAAAGTTCCTGTCCATCGGCCGGCCGGTCTAAAGGCCCTGGACCGCCCCAAAAACCGCCAATTTTTTTGGTCCACTCTCGTGGCGCCAGGCTTATAATTGGCGCTGGTTGGGGGAGCCGGAGGGCGAGCGCCGAGAAGAAGCGCTAACTTCGCTTTAACCTCTCACCATCGATCCTGACCGGGTTGCGCAAGGGGCACTCGCGTATGTTTCGTTCGAGCTTTGTCACGGCCATGACCATGGCGACCGTGGCGGCTGTCGCTGTCGCGCTTTCGGCGTGCGGCCAGTTCTCGCCCCCTTACCTCAAGCCGCTTTCGCCCCAGACCCAAGCCCGTCTCGCCGAGAAGGGGATGACCGAGGAAGCGCCGGTCCTCATCCGCATCTTCAAGGCCGAATCCGAGCTCGAAGTGTGGAAGCAGAAGGACAACGGCCGCTTCTACCTGTTCAAGACCTATCCGATCTGCAGCTATTCGGGCGGGCTCGGCCCGAAGATCGAGCAGGGCGACCGGCAGGCGCCGGAAGGGTTCTATTCCGTCTCGCTCGATGGGATGAATCCGCGGAGCAAGTATTATCTCTCCTTCGATGTCGGCTTCCCCAACGCTTACGACCGCGCGCATGGCCGCACCGGGAGCAACATCATGGTGCATGGCGACTGCACCTCGTCCGGCTGCTACGCCATGACCGACGCCGTGGTCGAGGAGATCTTCACGCTCGCCCGCGTCGCGCTGCAAAACGGGCAGGAGGACATCCAGGTCCAGGCCTATCCGTTCCGCATGACCGCGGCCAACATGACCGCGCATAAGGACGACAAGTGGTTCGATTTCTGGAAGACCCTGAAAGAGGGATACGACTCATTCGAGGTCAGCCATCTGCCGCCGAAAGTCGCTGTGTGCGAGAAGCGCTACGTGATCAACGCCGCTTTCGGCAACAACGCGCGCGTCTCTCCGACCGGCGCGTGCCCGGCCTACAAGAAGATGCCAGTCACGCGGGCGCCGGTGCTTCAGGAGGCATCGGCGAAGCCCCCGACCAAGCGCCAGCAAGCCGCGCTCGGAAAGCCGCTCGGCAGCGTGCTCGGCTTAAGCTTCGGGCCGACGAAGCAGAACTACAGCGCCTTTACCCTCGGCCCCGCGACGCCCGCCCGCTAAGCGCCAGAATTCCGACGCAAGGGGACCTATACTGGGCTTCGCTGGTTTGCCGTCGATCCCGGGTCTCACATGTGGCGAGCGCTTTTCATCCTTCTCGTCGTCGCCGGTGCCGGCCTCGGCTACTATTTGCTGACGCCCGAGGGACGCCAGCTGATCGACCGCGCGCGCGTCAATTGGACCCGCAGCGAGTACCGGGCTCTGTTCCGGGCGGGAGAGACCTTGCCCGGCACGCCCGACCTCGCCCGCTTCGAGGAGCGGCTTGCCGCCCACGGCGTGAAGCGCGGCGCGCCGGTCTATATCCGCATCTTCAAGCTCGAATCCGAGCTCGAGCTTTGGGTTCAGAAGGGCGGCCGCTTCGAGCGCTTCGCCACCTATCCCATTTGCGTTTGGTCGGGGCGGCTCGGGCCGAAGCTCCGCGAAGGCGACCGCCAAGCGCCCGAGGGCTTCTATACGGTTGACGCCGAGCAGCTCAATCCGAACAGCGTGATGCACCGGTCGTTCAGTCTCGGTTTCCCCAACGTCTTCGATCAGGCGCATGGACGCACCGGCTCGTTCCTCATGGTGCATGGCGGCTGCGCCTCGATCGGCTGCTTTGCCATGACCCATCCCGCCGTCGATGAGATTTGGCGCATGGTGACGGCGGCGCTCGAAGCGGGACAGCCCCGCTTCGCCGTGCATGTCTTCCCCTTCCGCATGAGCGAGCGCGCGCTCAATTTCCGCAAAGGCTACCCCTGGCATGGCTTCTGGTCCGACCTGAAGAAGGGCTACGATCTATTCCAGCCGAGCCGCATCCCGCCTGCCGTCAGTGTGTGTAACGGCCGTTACGTGTTCGAGCCGGGGACGCTCGAGACGGCCAACAATCTGGTCGAGGATCGTTGCGCGCCCAAGATCGCCGACAAGCCTGCGTAATCTCCTCGTCATTGCCGGGCTTGACCCGGCAATCCATATATTGGTGCTTCAGACGAAACGGCATGGATGCCCGGATCAAGTCCGGGCATGACGATGGCTGGTGTTACCAGTTATAGCGCATGCCGAGCTTGGCGCCGAAGCCGTCAATATCGTCGCCGAAGGTGTAATCGACCTTGGCGAAGGCGCTCGATCTTCCGCTCGCGCCGAAGAGGTTGAGGCCGCCCGAGAGGACGCCCCAGACGTCGTCGCCCTTGTCGGTGAAGCCGAAAGTCGTGCCCGACGAGGTCACGGTCGCCTTGCTGTCGCCCGAGAAATCGCCCCACAGGCTGCCCACCACGAACGGCTCGATCACCCCGCCGTTCCTGGTCACCCGGCTGGTGCCGACCCGCAAGCCGAGCCGTCCCCTGACATCGGTCTCGTCGCCGAATTTGACGCTGTTGCCGGCCAGCGTGAAATTATCCATGTCGGTCCAGACGGCCGCGATCGTCGCTTGCGGCTCGAAAAAGGCGCCCTGGCGCGGGGCGCCGAAGCGGTAGCCGCCATCGCTGCGGAAGCCCCACACGGTCGAGTCGAGGCCGGGAATGCCGGAATTGGCGCTTGCGTCGAACTCGGTGAAGGTCGCTTTGAGCAGGTTGTCGATATAGAGCCCGCCATTGAGATAGGTGAGGTAGCCGCCGACCTCGCCGCCGTCGATGTCGAAGGTCCGCGCCAGTTGATCGTAGTTGAGCTCGCCGAACACCGCTCCGCCGAGGAGGCCGTAGAGCAGCGCATCGCCTTCCGACAGCACCCCGCGCGAGCCGAAATCGACCCCGCCTTGGACGGTGCCGAGATCGAGGTCGCGGTCGAGGTTGAATTTGTAGGTGCGGCCGTAGGCGGTGGTCGAAGCCTGATCGTCGCGGTCGAGCCAGGTGCCCGAGCCCCTGACCCACAGCCCCGGCGTGATATCGCCGGAAGGCATTGCTGCGCCATCCTTGAGGTTGGCGGGCACGCCCGCCCCGCTGAGCTGGACCCTGAGATCGGCGGTGCGGTCGAGCCAGGTCTCGCTCGTTGCGTACCAGACGTCCTGGCTCGCGGTGAGAAGCTGCGGCAAGACGTGCGCGCCGCCGCCGGGAGATGACCTGAGCTCGAAGAAGCCGCTCCCCGTCGGCACGAAGAAGAGGTCCCAGTTGAACAGGCCGGTCTCGATCGGCTTAGGCAGGAAGAAGGCATTGCTCGCCACATTGCCGTTGGGCACGTTGACGACGACGATGCCTTGCGGGTTGTAGGCGCCGAGGCCGGAACCGGTGTCGTTGACCGCAAGCGCGGTCCTGCCCGTCACGTCCCCGTCGATGACGAACACGTCCGCGGTGGAGCCCGGCGGGCCAAGACGGCATCGACCGCGAGCTTGGACCCGGCGCTCGCGTTGAAGTCAAGATCGGTGCCGCCGACCGTGTTCGAGATCTGGAAGACATCGCCCGCCCGGCCATCGACCAGCGAGATCGTGCCGCTATTCTCGAAGCTCTCGAGGCCGATGAAAGCGGTGAACTCGCTCGCGGCACCGTTGGCAGCGGTGTGCACCGTTGCGCCTCTTTCGTTGACGAACAGATCGTTGTCGGGCGCGAGTTCGCCGAAATTGCTGGTGAGGCGCGCCTCGAACGTGCCCCCGGACTCGTTGACGAAGAGATCGTCCGCATCGAGCAGGACATAGCCCACGATGGTGCCGCTGTTGAGAATCGTGGCCGGTCCGGTGACGACCTCGATGGCGCGCAAATTTGCGGCCGACACATAACCGGAATTGACGATAGTGGTGCTGCCGTCATTGGCGCCGGCAAAGATGCCCCAACTGCCGCCCGTGACCGAGCCGCCATTGTCGATGGCGATATCGGTGCTGCTGCCAACACCGGTGGCCATGCCGTAGGTCCGGGCGGAGACTCCGCGAATGCCGCCATAGACCGCGCCGCCATTATCGATGACAATGCTGGCATCGCTGTTCGCGCCGCTGGCATGGCCCTTGGTGACGGTGTAAATGCCCTGAAGGGCGCCGACGTCGTCGCCATTACTGATCCTGACGGCGACGCTGCTATCGGCGCCCGAGGCCGCACCGAAAGTGCCGGCGACAATGCCCCCGCGCTCCGCAACAAGATCGCCGTCATTGTCGATCGTGATGCCCGCATCGCTGCCTTCGCCGCTCGCGTTGCCGGTCGTCGAGGTGTAGAGCGCGCCCGCGCTGACTGTGCCGTTCGACACGATGTCGCCGTCATTATCGATGGCAATGCCGGCGTTGCTGCCGGCGCCGCTGGCGCTGCCGGAGGTCCGCGCCAAAACTCCGGTCGCGGCTTCGATGTCACCTTCATTTTCGATGGCGATGAAGCTGTTGTCTCCCGTGGTGATGGCATCGATGCCCTCCTGAGAGCGGGCATCATTGTTGACGCAGATGATGGGCTGGTTGTTTCCCGCCGTCGAATCCAGGATCGGAGTCGGACCTGGAAGGACCGGGGTGCCGGGGCACGTCGTGGTCTGCGCCACTGCCGGCGTCGGTGCGATCAGCGCCCCGCCAAGTAGCGTCGACGCGAGCGCGGTGGTGAGGAGAAGCGAGGTGCGGTCGAGGTTGCGGGACGCGTTGGAAAGCGGGCGGCATGGTGCCACGACGTGGCCGCTCGCGCACTCCGGAGCGCGCTTCTGCCCCATGTAGCGGCACACATTCCGGACCCATCGTCCCCGATGGTAGACGCGCATAAACCAGCCCCCCAGCCGATTGCGGCCAGCCGGTCTCTCAACTCCGGTTAGCTTGTCATCGAATCGCCGTGTGCGCTGTGGCGGACTGGCCACAGGGCCGAGAAAACCAACTGTGTCAGCGCGCCTTCGGTGATGGGCGCCGCTCGGGACCGCCGGGCCGCGGTTTGTCAGATGGGAGAACGCATCGTCGAGCATTAGCGTTTTGTTATCGCTAAGAACGGCTGACCGACTCTCGTCGGTCAGCCTTGTTACTTTTGCTCGCTATGGCAACAGAGGAGTATTGAGCCATGAGATTGAAGCTGCTGACAGCTGCGATCGTTCTGATCGGTGCGGCCACGGGCGCCGGCGCCGCCGAGAAAGGCGCGCCGCTTGACGATGCACAGTGCAAGGCCGCCTGGACCATTGTCTCGCCGAACGGCTCGGCGATCTCGAAAGGGGAAACCGTTCCATCCATCATCGATTTCACGATGGTCGACACCAACAAGGATGCAGCCATCGACGCCGATGAGTTCAAGGCGGGTTGCACCGCGGGCTGGATCGCGCCGGCAAGCTAGATAATCCAATACGTCAGGTTTTCGTCGTCCTCACGTCCCGTTCTTGGGGCGCGAGGGAACCGCTCGTGCGGCT
>Ga0081455_10005970_pt1 | contig 13208 bp, 13 predicted proteins | sample TabmetS3T2R1_FD_70207 | JGI IMG/M metagenome (GOLD analysis project Ga0081455, IMG submission 70207) | Tabebuia heterophylla rhizosphere microbial communities from the University of Puerto Rico - S3T2R1 | ecosystem: Host-associated > Plants > Roots > Rhizosphere ... | reverse complement strand
GGCGGGCGCGGCGCTCGGGATCCCCTCCCAGCCGAGTCGGGTCTGCGACTCGCGCGGCCCCTCGGCCGCCTTCGAGGACGAGTAGCCGAGACGGTCGAGGAGATCGGCCTGCTCCTCGCCGTACGCCCTCACGGGGTGGCCCACGGGCAGGTCGTCGACGAGCTCGAGGACCCGCGCGCGGAGCTGGAACGCGAAGTGCGGCGTGGCTGGGCCGACGAGCGCGTCGATGTCGTCGCGGGTCGGCTCGGCCACGGGTGAAAGGCTAACTGCTCGGTAGGTTCCGCTCGTGCGTCTCGAGAAGGCCGACCTGATGCTCCTCGGGACCGTCTCCCTCTGGGCGCTCAACTTCAGCGTCTCGAAGTACATCCTCGACCACGGGTTCCACCCGCTCTCCTACTCGGCCGTCCGCTACCTGGCCGCGGCGCTCCTCTTCGTCGCGATCACGTTCCCGAGGGAGCGCTCGCTCCGGATCGGCCGCCGCGACCTGCCGCTCGTCGCCGGCGCGGTCGCGCTGCTCTTCCTCAATCAGTTCAGCTTCGTGTACGCGCTCGACTTCTCGTCGGCGACGACGGTCGCGCTGCTCTTCGGGACGCTGCCGATCTTCACGGCGCTCGTCTCACATCTCGTCGGGATCGAGCACGTGGCCGGCCGCTTCTGGCTGGCCGCGGCGATCTCGTTCAGCGGGGTCGCGCTCGTCACCGCCGGCTCGGGCGGGAGCCTCTCGGCCGACTTCGGCGGCGACCTGCTCGCGCTGCTCGGCGCCGCGACCTGGGGCGCCTACTCGGTCGCGATCGCGCCGCTCATGCGCCGCTACTCGCCGTTCCGGCTGAGCTCGATCCTGCTGCTCGCCGTCTGCGTGCCGCTCCTGCTCGCGGCCTCTCCCCAGCTCGAGAACCAGTCGTTCGACTTCTACTGGCTCGTCTGGGTCGGGTTCGCCTTCGCCGTGATCGGGCCGCTCGTGATCACGAACCTGCTCTGGTTCACGGCCATCGACCGGGTCGGACCGGCGCGCGCGTCGATCTACGCCAACCTCCAGCCGTTCCTTGCGGCGGTGATCGCCGTCTTCCTGCTCTCGGAGCACCTGAACGCCGTCCAGATCGCCGGCGGGCTCGCGATCGCTGTCGGGATCATCCTCTCCCGAGAGCGCAAGCCACCGCTCGGCCCGGCCGAATAGCGTCGATAGGCTGAGCAGAAGTGGCATCGATCCGAGCTCGCCTCGCCCAGAAGCCGCCCGGATACCGCTACACCATCGGGCGCGTGCTCGCCATCTACGGCGCGATCATGCTCGCGCTCCTGCTCGCGGCGCTCGACCAGACGATCGTCGCCACCGCGCTGCCGCGGATCATCACCGACCTCGGCGGCCTGCGGAGCTACTCGTGGGTGATCACGGGCTACGTGCTCGCGATGGCCGTCACCGTGCCGCTCTACGGGAAGCTGGGGGACATCTACGGGCGGCGCAGGCTCTACATCGTCGCGATCTCGATCTTCCTGCTCGGCTCCGCTCTGTGCGGGCTGGCGCAGAGCCTCGACCAGCTGATCGTCTTCCGCGTCGTCCAGGGCATGGGCGCCGGCGGTCTGTTCGCGCTCGCGCTCGCCACGATCGGCGCGATCGTGCCGCCGCGCGACCGCGGCCGCTACCAGGGGTTGATCGGCGCCACGTTCGCCGCGGGCTCGATTCTGGGGCCGGCGCTCGGTGGCCTGATCGTCGACAACGCGAGCTGGCGCTGGATCTTCTACGTCAACCTTCCGGTCGGCGCCCTGGCGCTGGCGGTGATCGCGATCGCGATCCCGAAGCGCACCCGGCGTCGCGAGCACTCGCTCGACCTGTTCGGCGCCGCGCTCCTCGCGATCGCGACGAGCGGATTTCTCGTGGGCCTCGTGTGGGGCGGGCAGGAGTATCCGTGGGTCTCGGTCGAGGTGATCGGAGCGTTCGTGATCGCGGCGATCGCCGTCAGCGTCTTCGTCTTCGTCGAGCGGCACGCCGAGGAGCCGATCCTGCCGTTCGAGTTCCTCCGCCGGCCGGTCGTCGCCGCGGCGGTCGCCTCGATCGGGCTCTCGGCGATGGCCATGGTCGGCACGATCGCGTTCGTCCCGCTCTTCGTCCAGGGCGTGATCGGCACCTCGGCGACCTCGTCCGGGGTCGTGCTGACGCCGTTCATGCTCGGCGCGGTGACCGCGAGCGCGCTCTCGGGCCAGTGGATCTCGCGGACGGGGCGCTACCGGCCGAACGCGCTCGTCGGCCCGGTCGTGCTCGGTACGGGGCTCTTCCTCCTGTCCACGATGGACACGTCGACGACGAATGCGCAGGCGGCCGCGTACATGGTCGTCGCCGGCGTCGGGCTCGGCCTGATGATGCAGGTGTTCGTGATCGCGATCCAGAACCAGGTGCCGCTGCGCGCGATCGGCTCGGCGACCGCCCTCGGCCAGTTCACGCGCTCGATCGGCGCCACGCTCGGAGTGACGATGATGGGCGTGATCGTCAACCACGGCCTGCCGAGCGCTGCGGTCATCCAGAGCCAGGAGGTGCACCGGCTGCCTCCGGACCTCCGTGAGTCGCTCGCGAACGCGCTCCAGCCTGCGTTCCTCGCCGCCTCGTGCCTGTGCCTGATCACGCTCACGATCGTCGCGATCTGGCTCAAGGAGGTGCCGCTGCGGCGCGAGCTGGAGGAGCTGCCGAGCGCTACGACGCAGGAGGCGGCACAGCCGGAGGTCGTCTCCCGCGAGGCGAGGGCTTAAGATCCGTACGTGAGCGCCGACTTCATGCCGATCAAGGGCTGGGACCACCTCGAGCTCTACGTCGGCAACGCGAAGCAGGCCGCGTACTTCTACGAGCACGCGTTCGGGTTCACCCAGACCGCGTATTCGGGGCCCGAGACCGGCGTGCGGGACCGGGCGTCGTACGTGCTCGACCAGAACGAGATCCGCCTCGTACTGACGAGCGGGCTGCGGCCCGACAGCGAGATCACGCGCTTCGCCCGCTCGCACGGTGACGGCGTGAAGGACGTCGCGCTCACGGTCCCCAGCGCCACCGAGGCGTACCGCCAGGCGGTGCAGCGGGGCGCGCGCAGCGTAGTCGAGCCGCACTGGGTCGAGGACGACTTCGGCCGCGTCGAGCTCGCCTCGATCGCGACCTACGGGGAGAACATCCACACGTTCGTGAACCGCGACGACTACGCCGGGCCGTATCTGCCCGGCTACGCGTCGACGACCGAGAACGGCGCCGGCGCGGCCGGGATCGGGCTCCAGGTGATCGACCACGTCGTCGGCAACGTCGAGCTCGGCCGCATGCAGCACTGGGTCGAGTTCTACGAGCGCGCGTTCGGGATGACCGAGCTGATCCACTTCTCGGACGAGGCGATCTCGACCGAGTACTCGGCGCTGATGTCGAAGGTGATGATGGACGGCGAGGGGAAGATCAAGTTCCCGATCAACGAGCCGGCCGAGGGCAAGCGCAAGAGCCAGATCGAGGAGTACCTCGACTTCTACGGCGGCCCGGGAGTGCAGCACGTCGCGCTCCAGAGCGAGGACATCGTGGCCACGGTCGAGCAGCTCGAGGAGCGCGGGCTGCGCTTCCTGAAGACGCCTCCCGCCTACTACGAAGACCTCGAAGCGCGTGTCGGCGAGATCGACGCCGACTACGAGGACCTGCGCCGCCTCGGGATCCTCGCCGACCGCGACGAGGAGGGCTACCTGCTGCAGATCTTCACGAAGACGGCCCAGGACCGGCCGACGCTGTTCTTCGAGGTGATCGAGCGCCACGGCTCGCGCGGGTTTGGAGAAGGAAATTTCAAGGCACTGTTCGAAGCAATCGAGCGCGAGCAGGCCCTCCGCGGCAATCTCTAGCCCCCCGTAGTTGGCAAGATTGGCAGCGCGGCCTTAGTCTCCGTTCTTCGTTTTCCGGCCAGAGAGGAGAAGCAGGTGGCAATAGGCGGAATTCTCATCATCCTGGGGATCATCCTCGGCTTCATCTGGAACTGGTGGATCGGGATCATCCTCATCGTGATCGGCCTGCTCATGGGCGGCTTCCGGCGCGGTCGCTGGTACTGAACTGAAGCCACCTCGCTTCCCTGACCGGCGGCGGGCTCCCGCCGGGCGAAGCCCGGCTCCGCCCACCGCCTCGCCCTGCTGCGCACCCTCCTGCGAGCGGGCCGTGTGACCTAACACTGTCCCACTCGCATACGGGCACGCAGCAGGGCGTCAGGAACCCGAGGGACATCTCCCCTTAGCCTTCGCAACATGACCCCGCAGCGGCGCACCGCGCCTCGCCTCCCTGAGCGGCGGCGGCTCACGCCGGGCTAAGCGCGGCTCCGCCACCGCCTCGCGCCGCTGAGCACCCTCCTGCCGGCGGGCCGTGTGTCGTAACACTGTCCCGCCGGCATACGGGCACTCAGCGACGCGTCAGGAAGCCGAGGAGCATTACCGAGCGACGTCTCCCCTTAGCCTTCCGCCATGACCCCGCAGCGGCGCACCGCGCTCGTCTCGGTCGCAGCCGCCTGTGCGCTGATCGCGCTCAAGCTCGGCACCGGCCTCGCCACGCACAGCCTCGGGCTGATCTCGGAGGCGATCCACTCCGGCACCGATCTCGTCGCCGCACTGCTCACGCTGTTCGCGGTCGGCGTCGCGGTGCGCCCGGCCGACCGGATGCACCCGTACGGGCACGGCAAGGCGGAGCACCTGGCCGCGCTCGCCGAGGCCGGGATCCTCGTGCTGGCGAGCGTGTACATCGCGTACCGCTCGCTCGCGGTGCTCGTCGGCGCCGCAGAGCCGAGCGTCAACGCAACCTGGTTCGCGATCCTCGTCGTGCTGATCGTGATCGGCGTCGACGCGAGCCGGATGACGGTCTCGCTGCGGGCGGCGCGCGCGTACGAGAGCCCGGCGCTGGCCTCGAACGCTCTGCACTTCGGCAGCGACCTCGCAGGCTCGACGGCGGTGCTCCTCGGGCTCCTGCTCGTCCGCGCAGGCTGGCGCGAGGGGGACGCGGCCGCGGCTCTGTTCGTGGCGGTCCTGGTCCTCGTCGCAGCCGCGCGGCTGATGCGGCGCAACGTCGACGTGCTCATGGACCGGGTGCCGGCCGAGGCCGAGCGCGCCGCGCGCGCGGCGATCGCCGAGGTCGAGCCGCGCGTCGAGCTGCGGCGGCTGCGCATGCGGCAGGCCGCAGGGCGGCACTTCGCCGACGTCGTGATCGGCGTCTCCGCCGACGCGGGCGTGGGGCAGGGGCACGCGGCCGCCGACGCTGTCGAGGCGGCCGTCCAGCGCGCGCTGCCGCGGAGCGACGTCGTCGTCCATGTCGAGCCGTCGGCGAGCGAGGCAGCGCTCAGGGAACGCGTGCACGCGGCGGCGCTGACCGTGCCGGGAGTCCGCGAGGTGCACAACCTCCGTGTGGTCGCCGTCGACGGCGGGCTCCAGGTCGCGCTGCACCTGAAGCTGCCCGGCGATCTCGCGCTCGACACGGCGCACTCGGTCGCCTCACAGGTCGAGCGGGCGATCGAGCACGCCGTGCCCGAGGTCGACTCGGTGCAGACCCACCTCGAGCCCCTCCGCGAGCCCGGTCACGGCCAGGCCCCGGCGGCGGCCGAGGTCGAGGCGGCGACGAGCACGATCCGCCGCATCGTCGGCGAGCAGACCGGCGCCGCACCGCGCGAGGTCCGCTTCCTCAGAACCGACGACGGGCTCGTGGCGTTCCTGACCCTCGGCCTCGCCGCGGACAGCCCGCTCTCGGACGCGCACGCCCTCGCGAGCGACGTCGAAGAGGAGGTTCGCCGCGCCCTGCCCGGCCTCGCCGACGTTAGCGTTCACACGGAGCCATGAAGTTGTGCATGTTCAGCCCGAAGGGCCGCGACCTCGAGCGCGGCTGGCCCGGCCGGATCGACGGCGACCGCGTCATCCAGCTCGCGGCGCAGACGCTCCAGTCGTTCTTCACGGGCGGCGGCAAGGCGCGCGAGCACGCGGAGCACAAGCTCGACGAGGTCGACCTCCGGCCCCCGGTGCTCCATCCACCGTCCGTCCGCGACTTCTACGCGTTCGAGCAGCACGTCAAGACGGCCCGCGGGCTCCGCGGGCTCGACATGGTCCCCGAGTGGTACGAGGTGCCGGCGTTCTACTTCTCGAACCCGGCGGCGATCTACGGGCCGGAGGACGAGATTCCGTACCCGGAGGGTTCGAACGAGCTCGACTACGAGCTCGAGGCGGCAGTGGTGATCGGCAACGAGGGGCAGATCGGCGGGTTCACGATCATGAACGACTGGTCGGCCCGCGACCTCCAGCGTCCCGAGATGAAGATCGGCCTCGGCCCGTCGAAGGGCAAGGATTTCGCGACGAGTCTCGGACCGATCGTCGTCACGCCGGACGAGCTCGGAGACCTGAAGCTCGAGATGGTCGCACGCGTGAACGGCGAGGAGCGCTCGCGTGGGAACATGGGCGACATGCACCATCCGTGGTCGAAGATCGTCGAGCACGCGGCGCGCAACACGCACCTTCGCGCCGGCGACATCCTCGGCTCGGGCACCGTCGGCACCGGGTGCATCCTCGAGCACGGCGACGGCCGCTGGCTCGAGCGGGGAGACGTCGTCGAGCTCGAGATCGAGGGGATCGGGGTGCTGCGGAACCGGGTCGCCGACACTCTCTGATTCTCGCTAGCCCGAGTAGCCCTCGGTGACCTCGCCCTTGTGCGCCGCGAATGCGCCGAGCACCTCGTCCTTCTCCTGCTCGGGCACGCTGAAGAAGTCCAGCGTTCGTCCGAGCTCGGCGGCGACCTCGTCGAACTCGGCGGGAGAGATCTTCAGCTCGCGATGCGCTTCTTCCAGGCCGAGGTGCGTGCTCCCGGGTTGCGTAGCGGCATACACCTGAGGCCCGCCCGCGATGTCGCAGACCCAGAGGGTCCGCATGAACTTCAGGCCCGGAAGCCTGCCTAGGTTGTTCGTGTGCCACTCCCGGAGCTGGGGGTTCTCCGAGCTCTGGCCGACGATCGGATTGCGCACGATGGCGTCGCTGAAGTGGTCGACCACTGCTGCGATGGCGAATGCGCCGCCAAGCTGCTCGTACAGGCTGGGTTCAGTCATGGCTCGCCTCCTGAGATGGCAGTGAGGGTTCGCTCTGCACGGCAAGTGAGTGTCGGCTCGGCTCAAGGTCTTACGTGCCGACCCGAAGGCTGCCCGCGCTTCTTTATCCTTCGGCTATGCCCACGTACCAGAGCCGCGGCGAGGTCCCGAGGAAGCGCCACATCCAGTTCCGGGACAACGGGACGCTCCTGACCGAGGAGGTCATGGGCCTCGAAGGCTTCACGGGGAACGAGTCGATCCTCTACCACCTGATCTCGCCGTGCCGGGTGAAGGAGCTCGGGGAGTTCGAGCCGATCGAGCGCGAGGAGTGGATCCCGGACGCGCACGCGCACCGGCACTTCAAGACCTTCGGCACCGAGCCCGAGGGCGACGAGGTGTCCGGACGCAAGCTGCTGATGTGGAACAACGACGTCGAGATCTCGCTGGTCAGGCCGGCGGAGTCGATGGACTACTTCTTCCGCAACGGCGAGGGCGACGAGGTCTACTTCGTCCACGAGGGCTCGGGCACGCTGCACACGACCTTCGGCGACGTGCCGTACCGCGAGGGCGACTACGTCGTCATCCCGCGCGGGACGACCTACCAGTTCGAGCCGTCAGGGCCGCAGCGCTACCTGCTGTTCGAGACGCCCGGCCTGATCGAGATCCCGAAGCGGTACCGGAACGAATACGGCCAGCTGATGGAGCACGCGCCGTTCTACCACCGCGACATCCATCCGCCGACGGAGCTGAGGACGCACCGCGAGCGCGGCGACTTCAAGCTCAAGATCCGGGTCCGCGACGGGTACCAGGACTACGTCATCGACTACCACCCGTTCGACGTCGTGGGCTGGGACGGCTACCTCTATCCGTGGACGTTCAACATCAACGACTTCGAGCCGATCACAGGGCGGATCCACATGCCGCCGCCGTCGCACCAGACGTTCGCCGGCCCGAACTTCGTGATCTGCTCGTTCTGCCCCCGCAAGCTCGACTTCGATCCGCTCGCGATCCCGATCCCGTACCACCACTCGAATCTCCAGAGCGAGGAGATGATCTATTACGTCGACGGTCAGTTCTCGTCGCGGAAGGGGATCGAGATCGGCTCCGTGACGCTGCACCCGTCGGGGATCCCGCACGGCCCGCAGCCGGGCCTCGCCGAGAAGTCGCTGGGGGCGACCGAGACCCACGAGCTCGCCGTCATGTGCGACACGTTCCATCCGCTGCGCCTGTCGAAGCTCGCGCAGGGCCTCGACGACGGGCAATACGCTTACTCGTGGTACGAGGAGCCGGGCGCCGAGCACACGTACGACCAGGATCCTGCGGGGGCGACGTCGCACCTCTGAGCCTCGCCCGCTCTCGGGTTGGCCCAGTTCTCAGGTACCGCCGACCTCCTCCCCAACGCAATCGTATTGAGGAAACGCGCACGCGTGGGTGACCGGATCGTGACGAAAACGTGCCGATTGACCGGGCAGCGATCGACGTTCCGAACCTGTACGTCCCGGACCTGTCCCGGCACTTCGTAGCGTTAGCCGCGCGTCAGCGGCCGAGCCCGTAGGCGCGGACGGCGACGCCTCCGATGCGGCGGCCGAGCTCGAGCCCTGCATCGTTGTCGCTCCGGAAGTGGATTCCGCCGTACAGCCGTGAGACCGCCGCTTCCTCGGCCATGGCGTCGAGCTCCCCTGCCCGGTCGGGGAAGAATGAGTCGAGAACCGTTGCTGCGGCTCCCGATGTCGTCGAGTGGCCCGAGACGTAGCTCGGGAAGGGCGGTGTGCCGATGTACGAGAGCCACGACGGCTCGACCAGGCGACGGATCGCGGTCACGGGGCGGAGCGACCAGTACGTGAACTTCGCGTCCCAGCAGGCGATGAAGGCGTCGGCCTGGGCCGTGTTCAGCGCGGCGAAGAGCCGAGCAGTGCGCAGCGTCGACCAGCCCTCAGGCTCGACGAGGTCGAGCGCGATCTGGTTCCAGTGCCCGGGCGGCGTCACGGTGCCGGCGCCGTCGGCCCAGAAATCGGCGATCCCGCGCTGCTCGTCGGTCAGGTTCTGGGAGACGTCGTACACCTCGTTCAGCTCGGCCAGGAACTCGGCGCTGCCGTACTGCGGCGGCGGGCCCGGGCGGAACTGCGAGCCGTTGCGCAGGTTCCACGTGCGCCAAGTTCCGGCGAGCGGCTCGAGCGGCGGGTAGACGAACGCAGGCGGGGTCGGCACCCAGTAGGCGTCGCCGACGGGCGGGCTTCCGGTCCAGACGGCATCGGAGCCGTCGTGCCGGGCGCGCAGGACGACGAGTCGGCCGATGTCACGCCCCAGCCTGAAGTGGTGGCCGTGGACGTTGGCGAGTTCGTCGGCGAGCGCGTCGATCCGCTCGGCCTCGTCGGGGTAGAGGTGGCGGAGCACGGTCGAGGCCGCCCCCGCGACGGTGTCGTCCCGATGCCGCCCTCCCGAGAGCGCCGCCGCGTACATCGCGGCGCTCACGTGGGCGAGCGCCCTCGAGGCTCGGGGTGGGTTCGTCCTGTGGGAGGCGATCGCGTCCAGCTCGAGCTGGATCCAGGGCGTGACGGCTGGGGGCGCGGCACGCTCGGCGCGGGCGTTCGGCGCGGCTGCGGCGAGCAGAGCGGCGACGGCCACGACCATCGCGAGCAGAGCACTCTTGGACGAGATCCGCCGTGCTCTTGCCCACATGTCGGTGACCGTTCCCATCGCCGGGGGTTCGCACACGTCCCGCGCCCGGTTCGCCTCGTTCAGGAAACATGGAGCCATGTCGAGCCCTGCAAACCGCTCGGTCGTCCTCGACTACGACGGCACCGTCACCGACTCGGACGTCCTCGATCGCGCCGCCAAGAGGTTCGGCGACCCCGGGGTCTACCAGGAGGTCGAGGACGGCCTCGACGAAGGGCGCCTTCCCTTGCGCGAGGTGATCATCCGGGAGTTCGCGCCCGTCACGGCGCCGCTCCACGAGGTCGTCGACTGGATGCTCGAGAACGCGCGTGTGCGGCCGGGGTTCCGCGAGTTCGTCGGCGAGGCGCGCGCGGCGGGGTGGGACGTCGAGATCGTGTCCAGCGGGTTCCACGAGCTGATCGAGCCGGTGCTCGCGCGGGAAGGCGTCGAGGTCGCGCTGCACGCGAACCGGGTCGACCCGAGGCCGGACGGCTGGATCGTCGACTGGCGCTACCCCGACGACTGCGACGTCTGCGGCGAGTCGTGCAAGCGCTCGCTCCTGCCTCGCGGCGAAGTCGTCTACGTCGGCGACGGTTATTCCGATCGCTGCGCCGCGCTCGCGTCGGACCGCGTCTTCGCAACCGCAGGGCTCGCGACCTTCCTCGAGGAGCGCGGAATCGCGTTCGAGCCGTTCACGGACTTCCACGCCTTGTCCGAGGCGCTCGCCGCCTGAGCGGTGCCGCTCCTCGAGGTTCCCGAGCCCTACGCGTTCGAGCTCTCCACCGCCCGCTACCGCGCGTTCGGCACCGACCTCGCCAACCTGTGGCACGAAGGCGGCCTGCACCGCGTCGTCGACGGACGGGAGGTGCGGATCACCGAGGCCGCCGGCGGGGTCGACGTCGAGCCGCTCGACGAAGCGATCGAGCCGGTCGTCCGGAGGCTGCTCGGGCTCGACTTCGACCTCGACGCCTTCTACGCGTTCGCGACCGGTGACCCAACGCTCGCTGAGCTCGTCGAGCGCTTCCGCGGCCTGCGGCCGCCGCTCGCGGTCGAGCCGTTCGAGAGCCTCGTCACCTCGATCACCGCGCAGCAGGTCTCGCTCAGGGCTGCCTTCGCGATCCGGAACCGCCTGATCGAGAGCTTCGGCGAGCGCGCCGAGCTCGCGTACGCGTTCCCGACGCGCGAACGGCTCGCCCTCGCCGAGCCCGAAGAGCTCTTCGCGCTCGGCTTCTCGCACCGCAAGGCCGAGTACACGGTCGGGCTCGCGAGAAGCGGGCTCGACCTCGCCGAGCTCGTCGTGCTTCCGGACGACGAGGTGAAGAACGAGCTGACGGCGCTTGCGGGCATCGGCGAGTGGACGGCCGACTGGTTCCTCGCCCGACACCTTGCGAGGCCGCGTGCCTGGCCGGCCGGCGACCTCGGAGTCCGCAAGGCCGTCTCCCGCTTCTACGGTCAGGGCCGCGACCTGACGGCCGACGAGGTGCGCGCGATCGCCGGCCGTTTCGACCCGTTCCAGAACCTGACCGCCCACTATCTGCTCGCCGGCCTGCTCGCGGGCCCGTAGCATCGGGACTGTGCTGACGCTCTACGACGCCGACCGCTGCCCCTACTGCGCGCGCACACGCATCGTCCTGGCGGAGAAGGGGCTCGACTACGAGACCGTCGTCGTCGATCTCGACGATCGGCCCGCCTGGATCTACGAGAAGAACCCGCTCGGCAGGGTGCCGGTGCTCGAGGAGGACGACTTCGTGCTGCCCGAGTCGGCGGTCATCAACGAATACCTCGAAGAGCGCTATCCGGCGCCGGCGCTCTTGCCGGAGGATCCAGCCGCCCGGGCCGAGGCGCGCCTCCTCGTCGAGCGTTTCGATCGGCTGAGCCGTCCCTATTACGCGCTCAGGCGCGGAGACGAGGGAGCGCGCGCCGAGCTCGGCGCGCAGCTGGCCGGCCTCGACTCGATACTCGCCGGGCGCGCCTTCCTCACCGGGCGCGAGTTCGGGCTCGCAGACTCCGCCTACCTGCCGTGGATCCTTCGCGCGCGTGAGAGCCTCGGCGTCGACCTCGATCCGTACCCGCTCCTCGCCGACTGGGTGGGCCGCGTGAGCGAGCGCCCCTCGGTCGCAGCCGAGCTCGAGGTGCTCGCGGCGCTGTGACGATTCGCGAGGCGACCGACGCCGACCGCGCGGTGCTGGAGGAGCTGGTGGCCGAGTACCTCGACGAGCACTGGTCTCGCCCCTACCCGCCGCCCGAGCTACCGGATTCCTACCTTGACGACGGACGCGTGATCGTGGCGGAGGTCGACGGCGCCGTGGTGGGCGTTGCGAAGGGAGAGCTTCGCGGCGGCCTCGGCCATGTCAGCCTCGTCTACCTGCGTCCCGACGCGCGGGGCAAGGGCGGCGGCAAGGATCTCGTACGCGAGCTCGCGAAGCACTTCCGCGAGCAGGGCGTCGGGCACATCTCGCTCAACGTCGAGCTCCCGAACGACGAAGCGCTCGCGTACTGGCGGCGGTTCGGCTTCACGGACTACCGCCGCTCGCTGCTGACGGACCTCGACTCCCTCGAGCATCGGCTCTCGGGCGGAACGGTCCCGTCGACCGGATCGGTGCACGTCCAGACCGACGACCAGGCCGCGGTCGAGAAGGGCGTCGCCCGCTTCGGCCCGCGCGTCGTGCGCTCGCGCGAGACCGTCGTCGCGGCGCCGCGGAACGGCTGGATCGGCGTCTACGACGACGTGGCCGGCGGCGAGCCCGACCGGCTGCGCAAGCTCGCGTCTGAGCTCTCCTACGTCACCGGCGGAGTCGTGCTCGCGCTCGGCATCGAGCGCGGCGACGTCGTCCGGCTCGTCGCTTTCGAACGCGGCCAGATGATGGACGAGTACCTCTCGGTCCCCGAGTACTACGGCGTGCTGCCGCCAGGCGACGTGATGGCGCTGCGGGCGAACCCGACTCTCCTCGGCCGGCTCACGGGTGCAGATCCGGCTTCCGTGCGCGCGATCGCCCGCACCGCGGGCTCGGCGGCCGAGCTGCCGCCGGCGCCGGAGCACCTCGAGCAGCTCGCGTCGGCGCTCGGGATCGAGCAGGCCGCGATCGGCATGGACGAGGCGAAGGGCGCCGACGGCGCCGTCGTCGTCACGCACGACTGATGCTCGTCGTCCTCCTCCATGCGTTCCCGCTCGACGAGCGGATGTGGGAGCCGCAGCTGGCCGCGCTGGCGGGCCAAGACGTCGTGGCGCCGAACCTCTACGGGCTCGGCGGAAGCTCGATCGACGGCTGGGCCGAGCGGATCCTCCGCGACCTCGACGACGACCCGATCGTCGTCGTCGGCGCCTCGATGGGCGGCTACACGGCGCTCGCGATGGCGCGGCGCGAGCCCGGGAGAATCAAGGGCCTGCTCCTCGCCGGCGCGCGGCCGGACGCGGACTCTCCCGAGCGGCGCGCGGCCCGCGCGGACACGATCCGGCTGATCGAGCAGGGCGGGGCGGAGGCGATCTGGCAGGACCAGCGGGAGAAGCTCTTCGCG
>Ga0081455_10005969_pt1 | contig 13209 bp, 15 predicted proteins | sample TabmetS3T2R1_FD_70207 | JGI IMG/M metagenome (GOLD analysis project Ga0081455, IMG submission 70207) | Tabebuia heterophylla rhizosphere microbial communities from the University of Puerto Rico - S3T2R1 | ecosystem: Host-associated > Plants > Roots > Rhizosphere ... | reverse complement strand
TACGAATTGAAGTACAAATGTTATGAAATCATTTACTGTCACAAATGTTTCAGCACCTATTGATTCACCATAGCTGTATAGAAAATTGAGGGTAAATGGAATTACAAGTAGATATGAGAATACTACACCAAAAATAAACAAAAGAAATACTGGTAAAAATATTTTTATAATGTTAATTTTTGATAATGACGACGGGGATCTGGCATGTCCCTTTTTTGTCTGCTTTAAATTATTATTGATATTATTTTGCACATCACCGTCAACATCATCATCATCATCGTCATCGTCATTGTCATCTTTCTCATCATCTTTACGTGCTGCTACGCCTGTATCTCCGGTATCTCCTTTTCTTTTTATTTGAACAAACGCAGGAGAAATAAAAGCAAATATTTCTCTAATTACGATTGGCAGCGAACATATCAATCCGATAAGCAAGGAAATGTAAACCTGACCAAAGAACACCTGACCGGGAGCTGTCTGAATAAATTTTACTTCTGATGGAAGCAATGTATCCTTCATAAAAGATGTCAATTGGAGGGCTATATTGTCTAACGGGTCTGGGTATGGATAATATAATTTCACAAAATTTAGTTGACTTCCATCCGGAGATGGAAGTGCAATAGGGACAACTGCCGTTTTTATGCCAAAACTCATTGAAAAAATAGTTATTATTACAATGCAAATTATTATGTGAATTAACCTTATTCTCAGTTCATCAACATGTTCTGCTATTGACATCCCAGATGAAGACATTACAATATTCGTGAATATGCAATCTCGATATAATAATTATATTGATAGACTCAGTTGTTATGTGGAACCAGACAACTTAACTCTAGATAAAGTAAGGTATTGTGAATACCTCATAAAGAAATTAAAATTTTTCCTGCCAGGTAAATACTTTTAGAAGGAATAGTTAATAAGAATTTATGCAATATCATAAGGCTTCATTTATTGGTCTTGAAAGATCTAAAAAGGCTCAGTTAAAGCTATTTGATTATACTGGCTACGCCATGTTAACATATACTGTAAAACAAGATGGAAATGGATTTTCCCCTGTTGGTGAAGAAATGCTAGTTGCCAAAATGGATAGAGAGTCCGAGTCGATGCTATTTCTGTGTGATAATGATGGTTATACAAAAGCCCAATCAAAACCGTTACCAAAGGAAAAAGCCGGTGAACTATATAAAAAAATGCTACATGATGGTTTTCAAGAATTTAAGGGACAAATCAAGACTGTTTCATAAATAATTTTGTATTATAATAGTTGAAAACCATTGTGACATTTAATCAATTTAACAAATTGGATTCTTGTCCTAATTATTACCTTCTATTATCTTGTCATTACTGTTTTATTTTATTACTGGAAAATAACCCTGCTACTGACAAAGGAAACAGTTTCTAGATAGTGTGACAATTTATTCATTTATTCTAAACAATAATCTTTGTGCCAGTTTGACTATTTTTCAAGATGAGATTTCTAATAATTTTAGGATCTGATTTTATAACCCATGTAGAAATTTTAGATCTTTCTATCACCTTCATTGCAACGATGTCCAAAAGATCGTAATTACCAGCCTGAGTGCTTTCAGTATTCAAGAGCTGTAAGCACTTCTTTATGGAAATTTCTTTAAACAGTTTTGCTTTTGGACTCTTTTTTGGGTCAGAGTCGTATATTCCATCCACATCCGTTGCATTTAGGAATCTATCAGCTTTAATTTTTTCGCAAATGAGCGCTGCTGTGGCATTTGTACTTTGACCTGGATGAAGGCCGCCACTGACTACTATTTTGCCTGATTGACAAGCAATACTAATTTCCTCAAGGTTAGACGGGATAACTGGATATACGGAATCTCCAATTGCTGCAGAAAGCAACATTGCATTTAATCTTGATATTTCTATACCCATTTCATCAAGGCTGCTTTCATCAGAGCCTAAAGATCTCGCCAAATTAACGTAATGCCTTGCAATTATTCCACCCCCTGATACTACAACTGGCTGTACTTTGGTTTGGATATCAAGTAAAACTTGAGCATACTCCTTTAGAGAATTTGATGTAGTTTTAAAATTGAAAACGCTACCACTCAACTTTATGACTATTAACTTTTTTTGTTTTGAGAATTTATCTGAGATAATCATTACTTTTCGGGTAACTCCTTGTCTAAGACATCTCTTGATATATTTGCAATTTTTTTTCGATCCTTATGGTTGGTATATACCCTTATCATATCAAGATAACCTGTTATTGAATTTACCAAAGGCAGATTAGAAACTGGTTGTTTAAAGAATTCGTCCTCACTAACAAGAAGTATTGATTTCATTTCCTGCTTATTTGGAGCGAGAGGAACAAGAGAAATGCCATAGGTATCAAGAAAAATTTTTCTTTCGTCAATATTTGATAATCTTGCGATTCTCAATCTCAACTCTTCAATTTTATCTCTATTTAACTTTGTATAGTTATTTCGTTTTCGAATAAATCTTTCATAAACGCATTTTAATAATTTCCTTTCTAAATAGTCAGAAATCATTTCTTTTGCAATTTCGTTATATGGCGATGATGAGATCTTCCATAGTATACTGTCGTCAGTTAGTTTTAGATAATCAGTTGTTGATATTCTACTCAAGTTTAATATGTCACTTGAAAGCAAGAGAGAATGAAGGAGCATTACTTCTGCAGATCGTACCGTTTTGTGAAAATAGACTGCTCTGAACATTTCGAATCTAGAAATGATCATCGATTCAAAAGAGTAAAAAGATGAAATATCCAGTGCTAGACTTTCATTCTCAGTTACCCTGAATGAATTAATAATCCTGTTATAATCAACTTTTCCGTACTCTACACCTGTAAAGTAACCATCTCGAGGAAGATAGTCCATTAGGTCTGAGGAGAGACTTCCAGAAATTATTTCATTTTTGAACTTTACTTTCGAATTACCAAAAGAAATCTCGCTTATAGTAGCTGGCGAAAAACCAAAGCTTGAAAGAATATCACTCAATTCAGTTTTACAAATTATTTCTGCTCCGATGGTCTCATGACTTTTGTTACTTTTAACCTTTAATGCTTCTTCAAAAAGATGTGAAAAAGGGCCGTGACCAACATCATGTAATAGAGAGGCTATTCGTAATTCTTGAATCGACTCTTTGTCAATGATTCCCATTGTAAATAGGTGCTCACCGGCCAAGCCTGCCAGATACATAGTTCCTAGAGAATGTTCAAACCTTGAATGTTGTGCTCCAGGATATACTAAATGGGCGCCAGCCAACTGTTTAATCCTTCTTAATCTTTGAAAAACATTCGAATCAATGATCTTTTTTTCCAGCTCTGTAAACCTGATAAACTTGTGAATAGGATCAGCAATTTCTCCAACAAATTTCATATCTGGTAGATAGAAATGAACGTTGCACTGAATTAAATTTTCACAATCTTTTTTACTAATTCTAGTACTTCACCATTAACATCGTCCATTGATTTTTCTCCATCAATGATGCGCCAATTGAATTTGTTTGCAAGAATTCTGTAATTCTTCTTCACCTTACGAATAAGCCCAAGATCTTTTTCAAACGTATCTGTGATACCATTTTTGGATCGTTTTACCAAGGTATTGGTTTTGATATCTATTACTATTACAAGATCTGCTTTTGGTAACCCTTCGTCCAATGCAAGAAGCCAACTTAATTTTAAGCCCTTTGATATTCCGTAGACTAGATTGGATTGGCAATACCTGTTCATGATAATTGTACTTCCCTTGCCAATTACCCTCTCAATTTCCGCCTTTTTCTCCCATCTATTTGCAGAAAGGAGCATCATTTTGACCTCATCAGGGTAGTCGCTTTTTCCATCTAGGAATTGCTTTATCTCTTTACCTACAGGAGTAGAATAATCAGGGAAATCAAATTTGACATATTTGTGATATTTGTAACTGTTTAATTTATTCAATAGAAGATTTACTTGTGTAGTTTTTCCCGCCTTATCAATTCCTTCAATGACGATAATCTTACCTTTTAGCAAATACATAGTTTGAAAAAAATATCATAAATAAAAAGTATATTAAAATTAATAATGAGCTAATAGTCGCCATAGAAATGGTAATGTGAAAATTAATTTAACGGTTGATGCATGTCATTTAAACTGAGGACTTTTTTATCGATCTGTATTATAGATTGTCATTCATTAATAATATAATAGCCAAGGAATTCTTTTAACCGCAGTCAATATTCCCCTCAAAGGTTCCTTTCCAACCCGTATCAGCTCGTACCTGGATCTTTCCTTTTCCGCAATCTCCATTAATTGAAATATCTGCTTTTTTGTCCAAACCGCAAATATTGCTAGTTGTCTCTTTACCTCCCAGATCATAATTTTTTTTATCTATCTTTCCGGAATCAAGATATCCGCCATTGCTGCCCTTATCCACAACGACTTCCCAACTTCCATAGATAGGAGCGTCCTTCTTAAATGCACTGAATGAAAGTTCTCCCTTCTCTGATTTCCCATCAGGACAACTGACTGTACCGTCTGCATTTCCTGATGTTTCTGTTCCATGGGCTACACTAGTTAGTGAAAACATGGTGATGATGAATAGTATTAACAATTTCGCTCCAAATTTACCATCCAAATTCATGACTCTGTGTTGAAAAGAAAATGATTTATATATTATGTAGAATGATTCCAGATCATAAATAAGATAAAATGAGATGAATCATTTATTAACCGAATTGTGGGTAATAAAGTTTATCATTGATGCTTATCAGTTGTGATTATCTTTTATTTCAGTTACTTTTATTTGTTTTAATGAACAATTGCAATAATAATTACTATGATTAGTGGTCGGTTTTACAAATTTTATATATTAAAATGCAATTATTATATCTTCAAGTTATTATAAAAGATCGATGAAATATCTGGCAGACTAAAAATGGCACAGATGCCGGCTCTAATTCCAAAAGAAGTAGAAATCCAGAGGCTAAAGAAAATCTACATCATGGTTATCATGCTGGGTTCAATCGCAGCATCCGTAGAGGTAGATAACTTCGTTGATGGATCTCTTCACCAAACCGCAATTAGAGACAGTGCATTTACACCAGCTCATTGGTGGTTATACAGCCACTTTATAGCCCTACCGTTAGGTTGGGGATTTGTGGCAATGTATGACAGAAGGGTACCTGCGTTAAGAGGACCTGGCAACTCAATGAACACTGGTTTAAAGATAACCATCATAGGCTATCTTGCAACCATGTTTACAATTGGTGTAAATGAAATGTGGCACTTTTGGTTTGTGGAAGAAATTTTCGCAGTCCCGAACCACTGGATGTTTAACATGGGAGTTGTAGTAGCTTTCATGGGTGCTCTTGCATATGTAGTAAGAGTGTACGCACGTCTAGTAGAATTGGGTGCTGAAACTCCAGGAAAGAACCCATACGTGGCTGAGATGTACAAGCTTGCACTTGAAGGAAAGCTGTACAGCAGAGCAATTCCATAAGCTGATTGTGGCAAAGCTGTCAACAAAAGCAGGAAAACGACTTACTACCTTTTTTTTCTTTTTTTTAATTAGGAAGTCAGTAGATGCTTTTATTATTATTACGTATAAGCATCATAGACAACCGAATAATTTGGTGAAGGAAAGAAAATGAAATTTCGAGTAACTCATGAATTTGAAAATATTCATATATGCAAAATGCGTTATACAGATGATGGCTGATAATTCTGGTATTTCTCTAAGAGTCTACGAAAATGAAAAACAAGATAAAGACAGAGACATTGTAAGAATTGATCCAGATATCATGCACAATTTAGATATATCTGACGGTGATTTTATTGATGTTAGTGGTCCCCAAAATGGAACTACGATAATTTGTCTTTCGTTGCATCCTTCCGATAAAACTAAAGATAAAGACAGAAAAAAAATAATTCGAATTGACTCGAAAACAAGAAATTTGATTGGTACTGCAATTGGAGATACTGTCACTATAAAAAAAGCTATTCTGACTGAAAGAGGAAGCAGATCCACAAGGCCAAATACCTACGATATATCTGATGAGGCATCAAATTCCATAACAATGACTGGATCTTGCGTTGACTTTGAAAAAGAGCGTCCAAAGATAATGGAATTTCTAAGGTCGCTAGAGAAAGAATTACATTTGGACAATAGTTATTGCAGATGTTATACTAGTGGCAAAAAAACACTTGGGTGGGATTTTTTTGAAATTTCTGTAGATTCAAGATTGGTAAAAAAATTGATTGAGATACACCCTGAAATTAATAAGCAAGAATCTGCAAGCTTGGAAGAACGATTTGTTCTATGGTTGCATGCAAAATTTAAGAAAAGCAAGCTTAACTATTACCTGAAAGTTAACGAGATACCTTACGAATCTGTAACTGGATTTCGACTAAACCCTAATGATTTCAGAGACGTTGAAGATATGGAAAATATGCGCTAGACTAATTTTACTGTTCCAATTTAAATTGAAGATCCCTGACAAAATTCAAGAATACCTGAGTGAAAAAACTGATTCAGAACTGGCTCTCATAGGTTGTAGGGCTGATGACACTAATACTAGAATTTCGTATGATTGCTGTGAATATGATATCGCTGTCCTTGGAGAAAACGATATGGGTTTGGGTAACAAAATCATGCAGGTTGGAAATGACACATTGGAATTTTTAGATTTTCCAAAATATGATCATAGTGAGATTCCACTTTTGAATATGGTAAAACTAAAAAATAAGACAAGTAGCTTGTTGGTTTCCCAGGATAAGCACTCTACTCCAAAATCAGACACTAAGCGAATATTTATTGGCGCAGGAAAACGTCGTGCTGTCGATTCTCTCTTTAATGTTTCCAAAATTAGTCATACAAAACCAGAGTTAAATTCGGCTTTGAATCTAAAAATTGCTGCATACAATCTCATCGAAGGTATTCTTTTAACTTCAGAGATTAGGCCGATGCCCATTCATGAATTGGACCAGTTACGTCAGCTTGAAGTCCATAAAGACTTCATCAATGAAGCTATTCAACTTTGTATTGAATGCTTGGGAATAGAAAGGGCTACAAGAACCATCATAAATCGATCCTACAAGGCCTTAAAGGAAATTCTTAAAGAAAGATACGACATAGGATTACTACAGTCAAAAATTGAATTTTTAGTGCAGAATGGGTTAATTGCAGATTGTTATTACTATATCGGGAAGCTAGCCTGCAATCATCTTGAAAAAAAAGATTATGCTTATCAACTCAATTATCACAAGCTTAACAGCCTAGCATTGGACCTGACAAGTGATTATGAAAATATAAACAAGAGATCTAAACTGATAAAAATTTACTGCAAAAACCTGTTGAAAAATTAAGTGACAGGAGCAACCAAAATTGGTTCGATCTCCTTTACCCTTCTTGCCCTTAATTTTGCCTTGTATTTCAGGTTTCTGGGCTTTGTTCTAAGTCGATATCCACAACATGGGCACCATAGTCCATCCCATTTTATGAAAATTTCACATATCTGGCATCGTTTTTGACCGCTGACATATCTTCCTGAACCGACCGGCTTTTGGGCTTTGTGACGTATACATATTCCTTTACAAGTCATCTTTCCTTCCATATATAAGAAACGCCTCAAGTATTTAAATATGAACATTAATTTTACAATTTTTTGAATTTTGCTAATTTATTTTATCAAATTTTTACATATTCGAGAAAATAAAATAAAAAAAGTATATTATTTTTTAACTAACATTTATAGATTTTGTCTGAAAGGCTTCATTCATTGTAAGATATTCATCTAGTCTCATCTTAATGTCATCTGGTTGGGTATCGTCCATACCTGAAAATCCAGCAGTAAATGAAATCTTGTTTCCAGATACCTTCACATCTTCAATTTCCATGTCTGCATAAATATTTGCCAATTCCTCAACCCACTCTTTGCCTTCATCGTCTTTTACTCCGTTAGTATCTATGGTTACTTTACACATCTTAGTCAGTCAAATTCACCTAAACAAAAGTTAGATTGGATATTAATAAAGTTGACGCATTCTATTGGCTAACTTTCTATATGGATTTAAACGTTAATTGCACTCTGGATCACTCTGAGTCAAGCTTGTTCAATTCCCCAAAATTTGACAAGCTCTTTTTCAAACGTAGTGAATTGTTCATTGCTTAGAGGCTCACAGCAGTTTTTATGCGATGGAACTACTTTCATACCCACTAATTTAAAATCTACCTCGTAGAAGTGAACCTTGGGACAATCACACATTTGCTATTTGTGCTCCATGCATCTCTTATTAGTTTAACTAAACTCAGATACTTATGTTGCCTATCTATTTAGCTTGTTCTGGCGATAGGACAGTAAAAGTTTATGAATGGATTCCAGTTTATTTGAACTATGGTCATAAATCAATTATCATTATACAAACCAATCATGATGTTTGTATTATTTTCAACCATCTTGTTTTTTTCGCAATCTAGCCTGAACAATGCAGTGGCACAAGGCAATAATTTATGGTATGTTGGTGATGGAGCAAAAAAGGGCATGTATCTAACTTACAAGATTCAAGATCAGGATACAAATGGTGGCCGTCCTTTTGATATGACAATTTATTTCAAAGATTACAACAGCACTGGAAAGTATTGGATAGCACCAACATTCGTCGTCGATGAGGGTCGTGTAATTAATGGAACATTTAATTTAAGTGATCTGGATCTGACCGCATTGGGATCTTCAAAAATCCCTCAAGAGATGAATAAGTATAGGAGCGCCTACTCAAATTCTCTAAAATGGCTTTCAGCATTTGTTGCAAAACCTGGGCAATCCCTAACTGCACCATATTGGGGCAAAATAGCTGCAATAGGTGGCTCCCCTATTGCTCCTGGGGGCAAAGCGACAGTCACAGAACCTGCAGGAACTTTTAATACTACAGTAATAACTTGGCACAAAGGAGTCGACAACAATATCTGGATTCAAGATGACCTTCCATACCCCGTAAAGGCTAAAACTTTTGCAGATATTACCACAGGCAATCCCCCAATCCAATTTGCGTTTGATTTACTTGCAAAAGGCCAGGGCCAACCAAAGCAACCAGAGAGCAAAGAAACAATTCCAGTACCGCCCCTAGAACAGAGAACTGAGCGTGGAACTTATGTGATTAGGCTCATATGGGAACCTGTTACTATAAAGACTGGTAATAATACCAAATTTGGTATAATATTCATGGACGATAAGAAAAACATAGTAACAGATGTCGGATATAATTTTGCCGTTGTAGACTCTAATACACAACAGCTTTTTTACGGCAAAGATAATCAACTAGCACCCGATGGAACTGCAGTACAAAACGTAATCTTCCAGAAGCCGGGACCTATGACTGTTAAAGTTCTGATAACAACGGCAGGGTCAGGTGTCCCAAGCAACTTTGTAGAAACCGGCAACTTTGACATAGTTGTTCAGTAACTTTTCTTAACATTTAACATCGATTATATTTTTAAGTCCCTTACGGTAAAAGCGATGACTCCAAGAAGAATAATCTTTCTAGCGTCAGGGATCTTTGCAGCAGTAGGAATTCTAGTAAGCGTAGTAATAATAGCCATAAACGGTGGATTTTCAGGTGGCGGTGGTGGTCCTTCAATTTTCAATCCACCTACATCAAAAGACCTGTGGACAATAGGCAGTAACATTAAAGATGGATTGAATCTAACTTACTCGCTGACAGCTACAGGAGAAATGTCAAACCTCACAGACTCGATAGTATCAATGAAGTTTCACGATTTAAATGACAAATGGAATGTAACTTTCGCTATCAAGAATGGAAGCACAGTCAGAGAAATTAATATGAATCTTACAAAAAACCAACTCCTGCCTAAGGACCCAATTATTGCTAATGAGGAGAAGGTACTTTCACCGGTGGAATCATCCATACTAGCAATTCGCGATATCGCTAGGGAACCCAAATATCTTGTTATTGGTGCAGTATGGGACAAGATAACTACTAGCTCTTCAGCCGTGGATGAAAAAATAGTAAGTAAAGATTCTATCTCTACTCCTGCAGGACCCTTTAATGTTTACACATTGGGATATGAAGTGGGAAATTCAACAAGCAGAATATATTTGGATAAAGATTTACCTCTCCCAATAAAGGCCAAAGTCACTGATGAAAATGACAAGATTTTATACGAATACGAACTACAGAGCGTATCGAGATGAAATAAATTGAACTGTTCACAGGTCTACAAATGATGCAAATGATAGTCATGTTGATAAGTCTATATAATAATCAGAGTGCCCATCTTGTAAAAAATCATCAGATAAAATTTTATAATCCTCTTGTAGTGGCCATTACCAAATGATAGAAACGATCAAAAAAGCATGCGTAGAAGTTAGAAAGAGTGTCAAAGACCTAATTGGAACAGCGGAAGGTAACATAAAAATGGGGCTTGGAGCTGGCGGAGATATTTCAAGAAAAATAGACTTGATAGCAGAGGAAAAAGTAATAGAGACGATAAAGCAATCTGGTATAAGTCCAACAATAATTGGAGAAGAGTGTGGAACTATCAAAGGTAACGATGGTGGATTTATAATTATGGATGCTATAGATGGAACAACCAATGTTACAAGGTCCATTCCCTTTAATTGCTGTTCTTTAGCTTATGCCACTGAAACAAAGCTGAGTTCTGTCGTAGATGCAGCTATAATAGATTTTGCAACAGGCGACCTATATTACGCGTCAAAAGAGAAGGGTGCCTTTCTAAATGGCAATAAAATAAGTGTACGAAGACCCGACATAATAAAAGAAGATGAGATAATTGCAGGTGTCAATATCTCCGGTATCTCACAAGAACTATTACATTCAATAGGTCCAATTTTTACAAAACTAAACCACATCAGAGTATTCGGAGCTAATGCCTTAGAACTATGTTTTCTTGCCAGAGGATACCTTGACATGTTTATGGATTTTAGAGGCAAGATCAGACCAACTGACATGGCTGCTGCCTACCTCATTGTTAAAGAGGCTGGCGGACTAATCCTGGATAAAACTGGAAATACATTTGACTCTGAATTATCGTTTAATAACAGATTTTCCTTTATTGCCTTATCCGACATGAAAATTTATGATCTTTTAGAACAAGATTTTAAATTTCAATAAAAAGGCGCCCGGGCCGGGATTCGAACCCGGGTCGAAGGAGTGACAGTCCCCCATACTAGACCGGACTTTATGCTTCATTAGGTTTAGTAAGTCTAATGAAACTCTATACTACCCGGGCGCATTAAAAAATTTCCTACTCTACAATTAATATGTTTTCTTAAATTCATTTTCGAATTTACCATACTAAAATAAGCTGCCGTATATTCACAAATGGCTAAACAATAAATATACTAGCATACACGCTATTCAGAAATATGGGCCCGTAGCTCAGCCAGGTAGAGTACCGGACTTTTATCATTTTTGGAAGAAATCCGGCTGTCTCGGGTTCGAATCCCGACGGGCCCGCACCGATATCAGTCTAAAATAGGGTTCTAGAGCAAAAAGAGAGAGAAAATAATGGAAAATGAACTAGAGTTTGAAACGCTGTATGAGTCCTTTATTTTCGCTATAAGGTCTCCTGTAACTAAAGAGAAATATCTAGGGCGGCTAGGCTATTTTTAATCCTACGTTGGTATCACCGAAGGGAACCTCGTAAATAGATGTAATTCCCTAGCGCAAAGATCTAAGGCAGACTCTCTAATTGTAAAAATTACTTTTCTGTGATTTTGTAGATGGCTGCCCCGTCATCCTCAGACGATAGCACGTATAAGTAACCATCTGGTCCTATTTCCATGTCTGTCACCTTTCCGAACCCTTTTGCAAAAATTAGATCCTTTAATTCTCCATTATCATTTGCAATCTTATCTGATAATTTACCTGACAAGTCTAGATTCATTCTCTTATCGTCCAAATTGAAATCATAAATATTCCCATAATTGGCATCGCCTACTAACAGATCATTTCTGTATTGTGGACCATATATATTAGAATCAAGAAATTTGATTGCAGAGGGGGCAACAGGATTAATCCAAGTAAACTCTGGTGGACTATATGTTCCATGTCCATTAAAACTTACCAAATCACTTGGGTTTAAATTAAGCAGACCCATTTCCTCAACGTTGGGTTTCCAATAGCCTTGCACACCAGCCCAACCACTATTGAAACCTGCTTTAACTAGATTTAACTCATCTCCAAAGTTAGGACCATTTTCTGAATCCCATAGATATTTTGTGAGCGGGTCCCAGTCAATTCCAAAGCTATTTCTTATCCCATAGGCATAATAAAGATTTAATGGGTATGAATTTCCAAGTATTTGTTTACCTGTAGGTTTACCATCTTGAGAAACTACTAAGATACCGCTTCTTCCATCTGGAATTGCACCATTTTGATAATTCTGAGTCATAGTCTCGTACTGTTTGTATCTGAAGGTACCATCCAAATCACCTATTGTCAGGTAGATGTTATCGTCAGGACCAATTGCAACCACGCCTCCTGCATGTCGAGGTCCTGGTTGAGTAGGTAAACTTAGTAATAATTTCGGATTGATTAGCTTATTATCCACCAAGTCATACCTAAAAAGCCTGTTACCAAGCGGAGTTGTTGGTTTTTTGGTAGCATCGTCTCCATCATGAGTGCGAGCTTCCGTATAATAGAGAAAAACCCTAGTGAATTCTTTTTCATTAGCGGTGACCACCACACCAAGTAAGCCTCTATATCCTTCTGTCCCTACGTTTACATCTAAAATCGGTCCTGACAGATCGCCATTCGTTACTCTGTAAACTTTTCCCGCATCCCTATCGAGCACGAGTATGTCATCAGGTGCAAGAAAGGTCATGCTAGAAGGTTCAAAATGTCCTATAAAGATTCTCTCAACAGAGAATCTAGGATTAGCCGTTACTGGCAGAGCCCACCCGTAGTTTATAAAAATATTTATCATAAGTACGATGGCTATGCCTAGAATCGAAAGTTTTTTTGCAGCTATAGCAGTCCTTGAACATAAGGATAGATGATTTAAGACAGGAGATAACAAAAATAAAGACTAACCTTCACAGGCGATACCGTCATGATCAGCATCTAGATGATCTGGATCTCCTGGTGGGGTTTTAAAGTTCTTTTTATTAAAATCAGAACAATCCTTATCACCACCATCATTTTTATCCTTAGAATCGTTATTCTTATTATTATCCTTAGAATCGTTATTCTTA
>Ga0081455_10005968_pt1 | contig 13210 bp, 10 predicted proteins | sample TabmetS3T2R1_FD_70207 | JGI IMG/M metagenome (GOLD analysis project Ga0081455, IMG submission 70207) | Tabebuia heterophylla rhizosphere microbial communities from the University of Puerto Rico - S3T2R1 | ecosystem: Host-associated > Plants > Roots > Rhizosphere ... | reverse complement strand
TGGTAGTTTAATATTAGATAATTCAAATCGCGCTATTGCCCTTTTGTTTGCTGGATCACCCGCACATACACTCTCGATACCTATTTGTACCGTGATGGAGAATTTGGGAATAAAGCGAATCCTATAAATTTCGCAACTTTGGAGATAATTTGCTGGCTAGCTACGCTAGATAGTGCAATAAGCTCCCACGTATAAAATAGCTGCGGCAAACTAATTACACTGAAATGGGTTTTAATTTTGGTTTTGGTTCGCAGTACTTGATATAAGGAAAATCAAATGCGCCGCTAACATCATGTCCAAAGGGCTCCTCTCTGTCTTCTTTATGATGTTCAAAGTACCATTGACACAGGACTTGGTCATCTAGTCGCTTTAGAGGAATGTTTAATATTTTACCTCGAAGATCTTTTTCTGCTCCGCTGAAAACGTGTGAGCAAGATGTTATCCCAAACATGGGTCTCAGCTCGTTCGTGTAGATTGCACCTGTTATTGGATATTTCTTGACGCATGTTGTTCCGTTTGACCCCTCACTGCCCCCAAAGGGATAAATGGGTTCTGGTGAAGTTTTGTAGTTAAATTGATATTCGTTGAAATCTCTGATTTCATACTCTCTCATGCGAATCTCGGTCTTGTGAAACCTACAGGATATTCCTAGCCCTTTACTGTATCCGGCATTTACGATTCCTACAAGGAACTCTGTTGGAGGTTTAAGGTAAACGTAAATAGGCTCATAGTCATATTTGTGATCCGCTATGGGTAATAGACCCAAACATTCTTGGTCAAGCCAGTACACGTAGTACTGTACGCAGAATGTTTTTTCTCCAGGTTTGTATAAAATTCGATAGTAAATTCCTTCTGGCTGTGGGTCAGCATAATCCCCTCCGTAAATTAATGGCTCGTACATTTTCGCCAATTCATTACAAAAATAACTGTCAATGGGAGATAGCTTATAGCGACTTTCATACTTTTCCATTACAAAATCATGAAGTTTTCGTTAAACGAATAGTCTGGTTCCAATTCGGAACAGGCATATGCCATCCATACGAGCTACTGAAGTTTCAATGTATTCTCAATCCCCTTTGTCGTGTACACATATCAAACTATTAAAATGTGGAAACCGAAATGAAATCTAGAACTATATTATTCATTCAGCCTCTCCCTTACATTTCGGCAGGAACATTTGTATCCAATTCCTTACCTTCCAGTTATTGGGGACAAGCCATGCAGCCAGTCAGGGTCGCATTACCAAAGTTTGTTCCGTTGATATTAGCACCTACTAGTGTAGCATTGGAGAGGTTAGCAAATGATAAGTCTGCATCAGACAGATTCGCGTCAGTGAGATTCGCATTGGAAAGGTTAGCGTGGTCTAGGTCGGCGTCTATTAGGATACTGCTGTAAAGGTTAGCATTGGAAACATCAGCGCAAGGTCTCTCAGCTCGAGTTCCTAGTCCCGGACAAGAGAAATCAGCATTATTAAGAGATGCATCAATTAGGCTAGCATTGGAGAGTTTTGCACTCTTAAGATCTGCATCCTCGAGACGCGCGCGATCTAGAGTAGCCCCAGATAAGTCAGCATTCCCAAGCCTGGCATCTCGGAGGTCAACAGAGTCGAGGTATGCATTGGGAAGATCAGCATACGCTAGATTAGCGTTGCGAAGATCTGCACCTAGCAGACGAGCGTCATTGAGATTCGAGGCTACAAGATTTGCATTGGGAAGATCAGCATCAAAGAGATTGGCCTTAGTAAGATTAGCACCGATGAGATTGGCGTTCGAAAGAATAGTAAAATGCATTTTTATACCAAAGAGATTAGCATTTTTTAGATTGGCATTTGAGAGATCGGCAAGAGAAAGATCGCAATAGCTTAGATCAATACTTGATCTAATTGGAGAATTGCATTTTATCGTCTGCAGCAAAGATTCAATTCTTTGAAAGTCTTCATTTCCTGCATTACCTTCATTATTTGTTGCAAGAACATAAGAAGATGCGTCGGTTGTATCTGATAATGGTTGTTGGCGTCCTTCTGCAACCATTAGGGGTTCTAGTGGAATGAATCCAGAACAAAATGAATTCGCCAGCAATAGTACAAACTGAATGGACATTATCAGTACGAAAGTTATTTAATACTTCACCAAGGTGTTACCAACATTTTACTATTTAAAGATTTTTCAGCTTCGGGAGGATTGTGTGGAAAACGATATACTTTTCGACATGATTCCAGTTAGTTTCCATTTCATTTCAGGGTCGTAGTCAGCCGACCTTAGTTCACAATCTAGAAAAGAGAGTATACACTGGTTGCTTGTGATATCATGAAAGGAAACTTCGGGGCAGAATTACGAGCCTTATTCGCTTCAATACTAATGAATCATGGAGGTTGGGTTGGATAATGCGTTCTAATCTACGTTGTCGATACTTTCTGTGCTAAAAATGGCTTTTCCCAGCCAGAGTCTGTTTGGCAAACAGGAAATCTGTTTTATGTAATTGATATCAACTCTTTGGCTCGTGAAACAGCTGCTTCGGCATTCACTTTTCCATAACCAAACCAGAGACTGTGTTGACTGTCTCCTGTGAAATGACCATCTTGATCCATATTATTGCGAATTTGATCATCGATTGTAAAGTCAATTTCAGCTTTGTTTGCAGTCTCAATGAGGATCTCTTTTACCTGTTTCGCAGTCAGGTTAGGATTTACTGATAATACAAGCCCGCAAACCCCCGCCACTATGGGGGTTGCGCCTGAAGTTCCACCCATTCCGTGAGTTACGTAACCTTCTTCATGTTCTGACAGACCTTTCTCATGCAATCCAAGACCATGAAGTTCATTATCAGTGGTAACAAGATTAACTGAATGATATATCTTTCTCGTAAAGGTCCCTCTCGGATGCCAATTGTCGGAAGGAGCCGCAATGGTTATTTGTATTCCCCAATTTGAATACAGTGATTTCCTATTCATTGACGTGTAAGAAGCTACAACGATTACACTATCAATCTCAGTCCATCCACCGTGGATTTCTCTATTTCGAAAATTAATGCCTCTTAACATGGGTCCAAAATATACTTGGCCGCCTTTGTTGTCTTCAGCACTCAAGTAGATAGGTAGATCTTGGTTTCCTGCCGCAAAGCAGATTACTAGACCCAGACCTCTCCGTCCACCCGTCCTTGAAAGTTCGTTTATAGTATCATGAACTGTAGAAGATAAGCCACTCAAGGGCGTAGCTATTTTTCCCCAAGAACATGAAACGATATCAGCCCTTAGCGATATGTATCTAAATATATCAAGAATCAAGCTCTGAGTTGAACCATTTATGTTCCATCTGACCGGCATAAACAAACATGATGGTGCCACACCCACGACCTGTCCATATCCCTCCGAAGCAAGTGCTAGGCCTGCACACGGGGTTCCGTGATAATCTCTTCTTCCTTCGATCTTTTCAGCAAGGGGGAGATCGTCGTCTGGTTCAATAGTAGTAGGATCTCCAGATACAGTATCAACCCTTGTAAAGTCAGCAGGAAATTTGATCTTCTGTTTGAGATCTGGATTTGTTAAATCAAATCCATCATCCATGATTGCAATGATTATATCATCGCTGCCTTTTGTGATTTTCCAGGCACCATTAACCTTAATATCACTACCTTTCCTAACAAAGGGAATGTCGACTGCGTCATTTAAATGCCACGCATCGTTGAATAATTGATCTTGGATTTTTCTACTGGGTTTGGAAGTAAACAGCTTATTTTGTATTACAAAGTCCGGTTCAACATATTCTACTTCATCAAGAGTATCTAGGTCAGAGCACAATTTTATGGGGTTCCTTTTTGTTTCATTGGTAAGCTGGCAGAGGTATAGGTTAGGAGCTAATCCCTTCATAAACTGCAATTTATATTTTCTGAGCAGAGCTTCCCGCTTACTCTTATCTATGTTTTCCCTAAATTTAATATTGATCTTATCTGTAACGATAAGTTTCTCCTTCATGTCCTTATCGACTATCTCGTATACATGATGTGATATCCCAGTTTTTCTTAGTCCCGCCATTAATGTGTCACGACTCTTTTGATTTGAACTTGTTACCACCTGAACTCCTGGGGCCACTTGCTGTATCGCCCTAACTTCTTTTTTCCTTCGAAGGCTGTTTATTGCGGCTTTATTCTCTGTTAGGACAGAAAATTCTTGGTGAGATTTGGTTAGCTTATACTTTTGCCCTCCAATTTTAACAGCAATTTCTGTCATTCTGGACATATACGTAGTGGACAATATTATGCATTTCCACAGACAAATGAATTTCAAGTGGAAGTGCTCTTCCATCGTGAACAGATTTAAGTATCACAGTGCGCATTCCTAAATCATCGATATTTTAGTTTATGATACTTTTTGAAGCGGCGTTGTTCGCTCATTTTTAGTGGCTATGATTCCAAATTGGCTGAGGTGGCTATGAACATTGTATACAAATGGGTAACCTTTTCTTCAACCTACGTAAATGAAAATAGGCAGACTCAAATATTCCAAACCTGACGATAAGCTATAGGTCGAATATAGGTGACCCTGTATTCGAGAAAGCATTATTAAAAAAGAGGGTCCTGGCCGTGTTGGTACAAGATAACGAGGAGTGAGACGACAGATCCTACAGCCCAGGAATCTGAGATGCATGATTATGACCAGAGTACAAGCAAAGTATGGAACCAGAGATATTAGATTTCTGATTCCATAAAGATAAAAATGTAAAAAGGAAGCCACTTCCCATGACACTTGCTTTTCTTTTTCATGATTATTTCAACTTAAGTTGCAATATCTTGAATTAATCTATGATATACTATAATTCAGGAACAAGAAGTCAAAATTGCTGAAGCCCTGCAGCAGACTCAATATCTAGGCGGTGATCTGATCGTTGTATAATTGCTTACTTTTATATCTATGGTCCTTAAAAAATTGGATAAAACATATTAAAAAGCTAATTAGAAATTGAACAATGGCAAACGAGGATTATTCCAAGAAATGGTACGATGATTTGAAAAAACTCTTTGAGGACAGCTAAAGGTACGGGTGTTAATACTGCCCTACTTGATCAATTCAATAGGCAAATTGAACAATTTAACAATCAAACAAAAAATTCGTGGGAGCAGCTTTTAAAAATATTGCAAACATCATATGTTGACTCAACACAGAAGACGATAGAAACAAGTGGACAGGCTGGTCCTGTTTTCAAGACAACTTTAGGTTTAGATGGTGACCTAAAAAATGAGTTTCCTTCTCCCCCTCCTGCGATGAATGACGTCTATTGGGTTCGCCATAATCAGTTGGTGGATCAAGTCTTAACTGCACAAAAGGAAATAATAAGCAAAGTAATTGATACTATTGGAGCTACGATTCAGAAGATTGTTAATCCGATAAGTATCTCGAGTAACGACGTCTACGCACTTATGAACCTTTTCAGAAAGTCGGGTTAATGAAATTTCACTTAGCTGTATCCGAGTTTCTATTGACTTCAACAACCATTTCAGCATCCAGTTAATGATGCACCTCGGAGTCGTCTCCTGAATCTCAGGCGCATTCTATTTAAATAATATGATCCCCTGAAAAGGTTATGACGGAAGGGATTCGAATAGGATTAGCTGCAGTACTAATTGCCTTCATAGAAGTAGTACTATGTTCTTTATTTATCGTCTCCTCAGGCGAAAATATCTCGTTACGCTCAAATTTTGCAAATGCCGTCTATGCTACATCAGTCGAAGACATATACGTTTTCTCTTTTTCGAATAAGACAGGCAATAATGAGGTAATGTTTAAATCTTCGACAGATGGAGGCTTGACATTTAGCAAGGAAGTGGGTCATATAAATAGTACTATCCCGAACCCTAGGGACATTGAAATATCAGCAGATAACAAAAATATTATTATTAGTTGGTCTGAGAGAAATGCATCTAGTAAACAAATATTAAATGACACATTACTAAATGATGGAGTAACTATGGGAATAGTCTTACTGCGTTTGCAAAATGGAACTATTAACACACTAAATTAGTAAACGCATTTTCTACCGTTACCTCAATTACTACCACTATCCGAACATTCACACACACAAGGCAGTCCCATCCTTTTTTACGTGATCACCCACTCCGCCGCTGCTATCAGCCCCACTGCTGTTGCCAACCGCTCAGTCCCTACAAAAATCAAAGTAATTGTATTTAGATATAAACGTTAAAAGTCACACAAAAAATCCAGATAAATTAACAATTGCACATCAATAATGATCTCAATTTGATTAATATGTATCTTTTCGGCGCCGAAAAATTCGTCACCTTAGTTCTTCAAGAAGTAATAACATCGTCATAATTCCTTATGCGATGAAATCATTATTAAATCAAAATACTACTGATATCGGCTAACTGCATAAGCACAGGATAGACCCTGAAGGCATTATTTTATGCACGGTATCCGAATCTTGAGACAAGTTGATCAGCATAATCCGGAATCCGGATCGGTCTATCGGAACTGCTATAGACTTCTTATGGGATTTAAAATGTGGTCAAAAACTCAGCAGTACTGAAGGTATTGCCTTGTATCTGAGCTAAAACCAAGTGACATTGGTCAATTCTTGCGACGTCAAAAGCGGTCTAGAACATGACCTGAATAAATAAACTTGTGGTCATTGACACTAACGCTCTCCTGTTTCCTTGCCCAATATACTTGATAATTTAATTTTTCAGTGCACCCTTCTTAGGAGAACTTTATCATAATTTATTAGTATTCATGCCAAAGTGTTATTTATTACACATTTTATTGAGACAAGTTATTATACATGAGACATAATAGTAGACTTATGCTTGAAATTAAGAGACCTATTGGAATCACAATTTTGGCTTCACTGTATTTTGTAGGGGTAATTTTCGTGGCCTTTGCATGGTGGGCTCCTGGTGGTGTAGAAGTAACTGAGAAAGAGGGCGCTCAAGGCGTTAGTTTCGGAATCCGCTATATAGCTCCGTACATCTCCACTGCTTTTGGCATCGCGTCTGTATTTCTGGGATATTCCATGTTCAAGGGTATTAAAGTGCCGATCAAGATCTATAGCGGCTACTACTTTGTGCTCGGGATTTACAATACTATTCTATCAAGTACCATCATAATCGATTCACCAAATGTCGTACCAGAACTGGTACTCGTGAAAGCTTTTTCAGCGTTGATTCTTGGCCTTATTGTAACTCGATACTTGAGCAGAAATTATGTAAAACAATACTTAAAGAGATTGTGAACTGCGTTTGTTAAAGTTGTCGGCGCAGTGGAATTCTACAATAACCGCCGGCTCATTATAACGCATTAGCGACTGAATTTAGCATTACCGACTGAATGATAGTGAATCTTTCATATCTTGAACAATTGGAAGCGTCATATTGTAACTTGATACAGGTGCGGCATAAACAAAAGTGTATATCAAGTCATCTTTTAATGTGGAAATATTTGTAGTCTTTGTAAGATTGTCAGCTGTATATTCAATTCCTTCAGCTAAATTACCGGCAAGCGCACTTTTAAAAGTTTTTACTTCTTGGCCACCAATATTATTGATCGTTTTACCGACCTCGTTTATGTATTTAGATAAACTGGCATTATATCGAGTGGCGTTAGTAACAGTTAATCCAGCAAGTGTGGAAGAGGTTTCGTTAGCAAGTGTGGGGAAGGCTGAAGTGGCGTTAGGAAAGAAGTATGTTAGAAATTGAATATCTTGATCTGGAAACGACTGGTTAATTTGTTGGTTCAGGACATTTACACTACTTTTATTTGCTTGTGTCCAGTTATTAAAATACGTCATATTCAATCCATAAGTGGAGTTATCATAGAGCTTTTCATCTTCGTTGAGTCCTAAGAGAGATGTACTCGCATTAATGCTAGCTTGCACTACGATTTGCGGCTGTTGATATTGCAACAGCGGAATATTCCAAGAGAACAATGCCACTATAATTGTAAACCCGATCAGCAAACCAGATTTTTTCAATATTCACTATTCGATGGTGTATTATATAAATTAATTCATGTGGATAATGTGGAGCACTATTACACCAAGCCAAAACGATTGCAGATCTCAGCTGATCCTTTTTCGACACTTTTTGAATCGGCACTCCCCACTACTCCACCAATTATTTGAAGCGACACACCGCACCAAGCAGTCTCACTTTGCGCAGCTGTATCTTGAACTACCCCAGACTGTCCCTTTACTGCTGCTAAAATTTCAAGGCCAGTTTTCTCTGATAGTAGCGTTTTGTTCAGAAGGACAGCCAGTGAAGAACGACCAGTTTCCTCTGTCGACAGAGACCCTGCGATACTATTCAACGCAATCGAATTGTTATTCAAACTACCTAGAGTTTTTTCAATGGTTGATAGCAGGGATTGGGCGGTTTCCTCTGTCAAAAGGAGTGGAGCCGCGGGGATTTCAATAGAATCTACAATTCGTCGGGCCCCGTCATGAATTTCACTATCATAGTCTTGGTCTTCGGCCCTAAAAACTATATCGTATAGCAGGTCATCTCTGGCTAGCAACGTTTTCTCTTCTATAGTAGTTCCAAAGTTCGGGTCGTCGTAGCTAAATATTATGCGAGTGCCCGTGAATTCACCAGGAATATTACTCACCGGGCTACGGCTAATAATATTTACATCTTCATTGCCTGAAGCCTCCAATTCATCTTCAAGCTGGTCTTCAGTCTCTTCAACAATATACTTCAGCTGTGGGGAGATATCCTCTCTTGTGACATTTATGTTTAGAATGGGACGCCGATCTTCGTTTCCGCTATACTCGCTTTCCAGCCAACTTTGATTAGCATAAATTAGCCATACTTGGTCATTTCTATCGCTATTCAATTGCCAATCTGAGGGATAATGAATTCGATACCCAAAATCAGGATTTGTATAATCTTTCGTATTATTCTGAGAAATTATGGTAGCCGTAGCCAGAGAGACTGAGCCGACCAAACAAAGAGTTATGGGAATGAATAGCAACAAGATCAGACGTGCCATAAAATATCCCCCTGGATATTGGGCGGGAAACATCAAACTTATATCTCTAAGGATATTCTTAAGTCTTTTGAGTGACTGACAAGATTGAGAGGGTATCTATCACGATCCCCTCCTCGGCGACGAATGATTTCATCAAGACATATGGTTCGCATTAATCAAAAAGATGATCAGAAGTGATCTGGAAAAAGACCGCTTTCCAGTTTCTGTCACTTAGTGAAATGTAGAATTATTGATTATTTTTCTGTTTCGGCGATGACACAACTATCCAAATAAACATCGATGTGCGTGGACAATAATGAGCAGTCTATATTTTGAAGGGTTATTTGCACATGACACCGGGAAGAAGAATAGGAAGTATAACTTAACTCCTAAGTTATAATTTCACTTCGATAAAATTCCAATTTTTTTTGGCCCTTAATTGTGTTAGGAAGGAATAGAATTCTATTTTATTGAATCGTTATTGTGATGTGGTCCAAACACTAGACTTTATTAGCGAGTACTTTGTGGTATTTGCGTAATTCAGAAATTATACGATAGTAGCAATATGCAAAGACTGCGCCACTTAGAGAATACAAGCTGCCAAACATCAGCTGCAAAAATTGAAAATTACCAATGAACACTTCATCTCCTATCGAAATAGAATCGTTGTACACTATTAAGCTCCACGTGATACCAAAAATTATAGATGGTATTATGAGCAAGGCGACCCTAAAGATTTGGCGGCGAGTAGAAATCAAAGGATCTATCCACAATGGGGCAATGAGCACAATTTGTTCCTTGCCTTCTTGAGAACTTTTGTGCAAAGTTGCGCGTAGACCTATTGTTTCAATAAGTAACGAGATGCATATCCAAAAACCGATCGCCAACAATATTGGAAAACCTAGCACCGCCTCTCTGAATTCAACTATTAGTGGGCCTACAGGCGTATTCATACCTTCTAGTCGCTTCTGAATTGTCTCTTGTTTCGCCTGTAATTCCTGATATTCTTCACTCTGCTGATCGCGCAGGACTCCAGCTTCCTCGATCTCCCCTGTAAAATTCTTTAACAGTAGAGTAGTACTACTTTCAATAGTCTTGAATATTTCTCCGATCCTACTTGCAGTTTCTTGCGGTAATTGTACGTACACCTCAGTACCATTCTTTAGTACTTCTTTTATCTTAACATTCTCTATGGTCGTACCTCCTGCTTTACAAAAATTTCTTGGTTGTTGAATTGTGCACTCAGCAATATCTCTTTGTTGTCCGTTTCCACCTATTTCATTACTTCGTCCTCCCGCTTTACTTATTTGAAATGAGAACTGCACGTCCTTGAGCCGTTCCTTAATGAATTCTGCTTGATCTTCACTAGTATGATCTTGCGTTCCCTCATTACGACTGAAAAGTTGTGCGAGTTCAATAATAAGCTTCTCACGTATCAAAGCATTTCTATTTTGGAAGGTATAGTTACCAGCTATTAAAAATATATCTGTCCCTAAGGAGGTGTCGTTATATTTCACAAGTTCAATGTATATATTACTTCCAGATGATAACAATGTTGGAATTTGTGAATACCCTGTACTATTACTTATGCTAATTGGCTCCCCAAATGTAGTTCCGTTATCTGTTGACGCTCTGAAGAATATTTCGGTATTGGAAGTAGTATCATTTGTGTCTTCCCATACCATATATGTATTATTTCCAGATGTACCTACCTGTGGAAATGGCGAATACCCTGTACTATTGCTTATGCTAATTGGCTCCCCAAATGTAGTTCCGTTATCTGTTGACGCTCTGAAGAATATTTCGGTATTTGAAGTATTGTCGTTCAGTTCATCCCATACCACATATACATTGCTTCCAGACACGTCATAATCCAAATACTCCGAGTTATTGGCAATTGAGTTTATGTCGGTCATTTCGTTTAATGTTATGCTATACTTAACCGGCTTGGAGCTTTCATTATAAAGATCATGAAGCAGGCTACCATTTGCGAATTCCTTTAACTTAATTTGCTTATTAACGAGATCGTCTATACTTGAATTTATTCCAATAATAGTATTATTGATTTCTGACAAGCGACTCGAGATGCTGAACTGCTCCGCTTGTGCAAGAATATAAGTTATAAATACAGCGAAAAAGAAAAACAGAACAAATCCCAAGTAGATAACAAGATATCTTTGAAAGCTCTTTGATTTATCTTGGTAGTGGCTAAATATCCTAGCGTCGATCCCCGAGTGATTTTCTCCATTGGATGTCATTGTCAGTAATATTTAGTAATTAGAAAATAAACAGTGTGGCTATTTAAATCGCACTGTATATGGTTAAAGTACAATAAAGAAAGTACAAGAAAGTGGACATAACTTTAGTACATATTCACGAATCTATGAATTTACCAAATTTAAGTATCTTGAATGCATCTATGCTCTCTAGTTTGCGATTCATTTCCCCTGATTAGGGTTCTCAACTTCGAACCCCTATCCGCTCTTCCAACTTCTTTCAATCCCCTTACTACCGTTCGAAACTGCTTTTCCAGAACCGAACTCTATATTCTACTTCCTCCTTGTCTTTTGAACGAGTTATGCAATCATTTTAAATCCGGCAGCCCTCGAGTACTCCACCGACATATACCCAGGTATACCTATTCGAAGTACGGCAACCCATTCATGAGACTTGATTTGCTCACATTAAACCGCTCTGCACCTTGTAGCTTGCAAAAGATAGACAGAAGTAGCTTAGTCATATGCCAAACCAACTACCAAGAGCAGAGTAGAATTAGAAAGAGAATCTTCAGATGAAGCCGTGCGATTCAAAGAAATCATCAAGACGTTTACGTGGGATGAAGCTATTGCGATGTCGGATATTATAATAAAAAGAGGCATCTGAAATAAATACAGATAATCTGAATTAAAACAGGGATGTCTTATGAGGAACTATCACTTGTGACTACCGCATGAAAATCATTGTGTTTATCATTTCATGGGAGATGCATACAATATTATACCGGATTAATATAAAGAACTATGCGACGACTAGTATAAAACTGAGATTTCTTTTTTAGTAACTAAAGATGAATGTGCCCTTATATACAGGAGAAGCTTAACCTCGGCCTGCAATCAGTGAGTTCTCAGAATTATAATAGTAATGACCAATCATTGAATAATGGTGATTGAGTCAAAAACCCATCTGGGTAGTCTAGTCTAGACTGCGCGTATACAAATAGCTTAACTCATATACCATGCCATATTTTTGAACACATCCGCATCACACAAGCAAGTCGACAATTTATAGCTACTATCTATGTCTATAATTTACAGCTAGTACAATGCAAACCGTATGGTAAGTATTCAAGATAATAATCTGATTTGTAATCTTCGTGATAACATCTTGGTACTAAAAACTGATATGATACTATACATGTGCACATAAATTCAAGCATTTTGAAATCATTTCAAGGCAACTGAGCTCTATGGACCGAAATGAACCTACTTGTATACTCTCATATTCTTATTGATGTTTGTCGCATTAAATCGAGAGAAAGACCAAGAGCACTCTTTTTGGAATAGCCCAATTCATGAACGGGTATAGAAGATGAAAACCCTTTAGAATTGTTGATATTTATCTAAAATCCGCGTTAAGATTATCAGATAGAAATACACAGGCGCAAAATTGTCATATCGGTCTTTAAGAAACTAATATAAGTACTAGCTGAACTTAAGAGTTATGGCTGAGCTGTATGTATATCAACATAGGTTATTAGAATGAATGAATATTTCATTGCATGGTGGAATGTCGAAAATCTCTTTGAAGTAGAAGATTTTCCAGGTAGAAGCGACAAACTAAGAAGAACGCTCAAGAATGAATTAGAAGGTTGGACCAATGAGATACTTAACAGGAAAATAAACCAGCTTACAAGAATTATTTCCAAGATGAATAATAGTCACGGACCAGATATTCTAGGCGTTTGCGAAGTAGAGAATAAATCTGTAGTTGAGAAGTTGATAAATAACCTAAGTGACTTGCGGCATACCTATCAAATAGTTCATGCAGATACTAAGGATGAAAGAGGTATTGATGTGGCACTTATCTATGATAGCAACAAATTTGAAATAGAAAAAGATCGGCAGACAGGAAAGGATTTGATATTTTCTCATTTCGTTCTAAAAAGAGAAGCCACACGGGATATCTTACAAGTAAACTTCAGGACAAAGCCCCTGGGTAATAGAATAGTACTAATTG
>Ga0081455_10005967_pt1 | contig 13210 bp, 11 predicted proteins | sample TabmetS3T2R1_FD_70207 | JGI IMG/M metagenome (GOLD analysis project Ga0081455, IMG submission 70207) | Tabebuia heterophylla rhizosphere microbial communities from the University of Puerto Rico - S3T2R1 | ecosystem: Host-associated > Plants > Roots > Rhizosphere ... | reverse complement strand
ACACGTAGGCCGCCTTAAAGCGCACCAGGGCCTCGGTGCCCTCCTTGAGATAGCCGTTACCCGGAGCGCTGGGCAGCTCGTAGGCGTCGGGCACGCCCAGCACGACCCGGCTCTCCATAGCCGAGAAGGTGCGCAGCCCGATCCGGTACGACAGGTGGGTGTCCAGGCCGCGCAGCTTGCCCTCTTCCAGGCGCTGCGAGGCGAGCAGCAGGTGAACGCCCAGCGACCGGCCCAACCGGCCGATCATCACGAACAGGTCGATGAAGTCGGGCTTGGCCGACAGCATCTCGCTGAACTCGTCGACCACCACGAACAGCGACGGCATCGGCTCCAGCGGCGCGCCCTGTTCGCGGGCCCGCTCGTAGTCCCTCAGGGACGAGTAGTTGCCGGCCTCGCGCAGCAGCTCCTGACGCCGGTTCATCTCGCCGGCCAGGGCGTCCTTCATCCGGTCGACGAGGATCAGCTCGTCGGCCAGGTTGGTGATCACCGCGCTGGTGTGCGGCAGCACGTCGAGGCTGGCGAACGTGGCGCCACCCTTGAAGTCGACGAGCACGAAGTTGAGCACCTCGGACGAGTGCGTGAGCGCCAGGCCCAGCACCAGCGTCCGCAGCAGCTCGGACTTACCCGAACCGGTGGCGCCGATGACCAGCCCGTGCGGGCCCATGCCGCCCTGCGCCGACTCCTTGATGTCGAGGTCGACTGCCTGGCCGTTCCCGCCCACGCCGATCGGCACCCGCAGCCGGTCCCGCGGCGCCCGCGGCCGCCAGGTGACCGCGGTGTCGATCTGGTACGCGTCGCCCAGGCGCAGCAGGTCGGGCAGGCTCAGGTCGGCGGTGAGCGCGTCGGTCGGCTCGGCCGAGGCAGCCGACACGCGCAGCGGCGACATGGCGCGGGCCAACGTCTCCATCTCCGCGACGCTGAGGGTGTCCGGCGTGCCCAGCCGAGTGGTCTTCTGCGCGCCGGTCCGGTCCTCGCGGATCATCGAGATCGAACCGTTGTCCAATCGCAACTGCAGGACGCCGGCGTTGTAGTCGGTGCCCAGCACGCCGTCGAGGTCGAGCACGGTGACGCCGTCGACCAGGCCGGTGGCCAGCTGCGACTCGCGCGGCACCTGACCGCCGTCGAGCACGACGATCACGTGCGGCCCCTCGCTGGCGCCGCCGGCAATGCCGAACCGCGGCCGGCTGGTGAGCGTGTCGCCGAACATCGCCTCGAGGGCCAGCAGGTCGTCGCTGATCAGCCGGGCCTGGCCGACCGCGTCGTAGGTCTCGTCGGCCAGCCCGTGGGGCAGCCACTTGAGCCACTCCCACGCCTCGGGGCGGCTCGTGCAGACCGCGACGATCACGTCGTCGGGCGTGTGGAACGTCGTCAGCTGCGCCACGATGGCGCGCGCCAGCCCGCGAATGGCCCGGCGCTGGCCGGCGAACGCGATGCGCGCGAAGGCGGTGAATGCGATGGCCACCGGCAAATCGGCGACGGCCGAGTGGGTGCGCACGAACCGGCGCAAGGACCCGGCCGAGATCGGTTCCAGGTCCTCGACCGGCTTCGTCTCCGGCGACACCAAGGTGACGGCCAGACGCTGTGCGCCGCGGGCCACCCGCACCGACATGAAGTCGCCGTCGATCGGACGCCGCTCCCACAGTCGGGTGCCCAGCGCGATGCACCACAGTGAGTGCGGATCGGGGTGATGCCACAGCGCCGAGGCCCGCTGCTGCTCGGCCGCCCGCCGCACCCGGCGACGCACCTGGCCGAGATAGCGCTGGTAGTCGCGCCGGTCGCCGTCCAGCCGCCGCCGCTTCTCGCCCGACGAGCGGCCCATGCTGCCGGTCATCATGCCGAGCATGGACAGCGCCATCATGCCGCTGGCCAGGTACGTGATCGGCGAACCGCCGCTGCCGGTGACCAGCAACGCCGTCGATCCGGCCCCGGCGGCCATCGGCAGGTAGGTCAGGGCCTGGCCCATGCCGCCCGTGCTGACCGACTCCGGCAGCTCGGGGGGCGATTCGAGGACGATCTCGCCCTTGGGCTCAGGTGGTGGCTGCCGGCGCAGCGGCCGCCGAAACAGCTCGGTGCTCACCCTCTGACCTCCGATACGGTTGCACTTTCGGTTGGCTATCGTGCCTGACCGGCACAAATGTCAGATCCTGGGCCTTGATCGTAGGGCCCCCGTTGTGAAAGCGAGAGTGGGCCGGGTGGCTACCGCGAGCGTCATGTCCAGCACCTGCCGCCTGACGGTCATAACGCCGAAGTGGCGCGTCGACCTCGCCGTGCCGGTCGACATCCCGGTGTCCGACCTGCTCACCACGCTGGTCCGCAGCATGGGCCCCGAGCTGGCCGACGACGGCGCATCGCAGGGCGGGTGGGTCCTCCAGCAGTTGGGCAAGGCCCCCCTCGAACCGTCGGCGACACTCGCCACGGCCCAGGTTCGCGACGGCGAGGTGCTGCGGCTGCTCCCCCGGTCCAGCCAGCTGCCCGAGCTGGCCTTCGACGACGTGCTCGACGCCGTCGCCCGGGGCGTCAACGAGCGCACCCCGCGGTGGCGCCCCGAGCACACCGCCCGGGCCTCCGTGCTGTTCGCGTCGGGGGCGCTGCTGTTCGCGCTGATCAGCGCGCTGCTGACCGGACCCAAGTGGCTGCCGTCGGCGGTGGCCACGGGCGTCACAGCCGCGATGCTGCTGGGCGCCGCCGCGGCGCTCGGTCGCGCGTTCGGCCAGCGCGCCGCCGGTGTGACGGCCGGCAGCTTCGCCGTCGCGTACGCCGCGGTGGCGGGAGCGACCGCGCTCGGCGACAAGCACTCGCTCTGGGCGTTCGGGGCCACCCAGCTCCTGCCGGCCCTGTGCGCCGCCGTGTTCGCCGCGGTCATCGCGCTCATCCTGTTGGGCACCGGCGTCACGATCTTCGTCGCGATCATCATCGCCGGCCTGCTGGGCGCGATCGGCACGGGCGTGTCGAACATTGCCAGCCTGGGCGTGTACGGCTCGGCGGCGCTGGTCGCGGCCATCACGCTCGCGTGCTCACCGTTCCTGCCCATGCTCGCGTTCCGGCTCTCCCGGCTGCCGCTGCCCTCCATCCCGGGCAGTGCCGAGGACCTGCGCCGCGACACCAGCACCGTCGACGGACCGACCGTGCTCGAGCAGGCGGTGCGCGCCGACCAGTACCTGACCGGGCTCATCTCGGCCACCGCGATCACGCTGGCCGGATCGGCCGCGATGCTCGCCACCGGCGGTATCAGCGACCGGATCCTGGCCGGGGTGCTCGGCGCCATCTGCCTGCTGCGGGCGCGGCTGTTCACCGGACGCGGGCAGCGGGCCGCCATGCTGATCGCCGGTGGCGTGGCCGGCCTGGCGCTGCTGGTCACCCGGGCGTTCGCCACGCACGACACGACGCGCGTGCTCGCGTTCATCGTGCCGGCCGTGGTGCTGGCCGCGGTGTTCCTGGTGTTCTCCGTCTCGCTGCCCGACCGCCGCCTGGCCCCGACCTGGGCCCGCGCGGCCGACCTCATCGAGGCGATGCTCATCCTGTCGGTCATCCCGCTGGCGCTGGGCGTGATCGGCGTGTACGGCGCGGTGCGCAACCTGTCGAGTTAGCGCTCGGCCCGGACGTGGCGCTCAGCGCGACGTCTGGGCCAGCAGCCGGCCCTCGGCCTGCGACGGGTCGAGCGCCACGTAGCGGATGCTGCCGCGCGACACCAGCGCCAGCGCACCGGGCCCGAGCGAGCCCAGCTGCCCGATCGCCGAGAGGCTCAGGCCCATGATCGCGGCGAGCGCGTTCGCGATGTTCGAGGTGACCTGCCCGAGCACCAGCACGTCGGCGTGCGCGGTCGCGCCGAGATCCGACGGTGACATCAGCGCCCGGATGTCCAGGCGGCACTGCCACGGACCGGTGTCGCCCAGCGAGCCCGTCTCGGCCGGCCGGTCGTCGACGACGAGCACCGGGGCGTTGGGGGCCCCGGGCGGTGGCAGCCCGGCGCCGGGCGGCGCCACCGACACGTCGATGCCGTGCCGCACCACCGGACCCCACGCCTGCGGCCGCGGGCTCTGCACCCGCACGGTGGCTCCGACCGACGCCGCTCGCATGGCCAGCAGCTGCGCGGGCACCGCGCCGGCCAGCACCGCGATGCGAGTGCCCTGCGGGCGGAAGATGCGCAGCGAGACCGGGCGGTCGCGCTGCATGCCGATGCGCACGCCGGACGCCTGGGCGGGGGCGGAGTCACCCGCCCGGATGAGGACCTGCATCGACCCGAACATCACACCACCCCGTCGCTCAGCCCGAGCGGCGTCGTGGCGCGCAATAGCTCGCCCTGTTCGCCGTCGAGACGTTGCACAGTCAGTCCCGTGTCGCCGAGCACCTTGCGCAGCCGGGCCCCGAGATCGCCGGCGTTCCCCTCGGCCGGCTCGCTCACCCGCACCAGCAGGGTCGCCTCCGCGCCACCGCGGTGCCGGTCCGGGGTCAGCACCAGCGCCGTGGCCGCGACCCGGCCCGGCAGATACGGCGCCACCTCGGCCAGCTTGCCCAGCGCGGCCGTCGCCGAGCCGTCGCCCACGGCCACGGTGGCCGAGTACGTGCCGCCGATCCGGATGTTGCCGCCGGACTCGACGGTCGCCGCGGCGGCCGGGTCGGCGGTGCGGGCGGCCGGACCCAAGCAGTTGTCCAGGACGCGGTGGGCGGCCGGCTCGTCCATGGGCTGGACCCGCAGCCGCGAGCTGCCGAGGACCTCCTCGGCCCGCATCGCGCACCGTCGCAGGATCTGGGCGATCGCCGCGTCCGAACCGCCCCGGTCGGCCAGCGCGCCGGCCGCCAGGATCGTGTCGAGCGTCAGCACGCAGTAGCGCGTCGCGCCCCGGGGCAGCAGCGGCGTCGGCACCGTCGGGGCCGAGGCCGGCACGACGGCCGGCGTGACGATGTTGAGCAGCCGGACGCTCGCGAGGTTGACGTCCTCGATGGTCAACAGCGACGTGAAGCCGTCGAGTGGCACCGCGACGTCGTCGTTGAACACGCTGTCCTGGCGCAGCTCCAGCGGCAGGGCCCAGGTCAGCCCGGCCTGGATCACCGCGATGGGCGTGCTGCCCGAAGGGGCAACGTCCAGCACTCGATAGGGACCGGCCAGCGAGGCCAGGCCGGTGAACCGCCGCTGCCCACGGCGCCGGGCAGTCAGCCGCAACCGCGAGCTCAGCACCTGGTAAAGCCATCGCCGCTGGGCCGGGATGAGGCCGAGCAGCACGAACACGGCGCCGATGGCGATGCCGATGACCGGCCAGCCGTGTTTGGCGGCCAGCCCGCACACCACGCTGGCCGCGGCGATCTCGATGAGGATCAGCTGAACCATCGAGAGACGGGTCCCCGACGGCGCGGACACTGCCGCTCGCTGCGCCGGTCCGCCGCGGCGGCGATGCCCTCCGCCGCCCGCACTCGTACCGGACGTCGACTGAACGGTCGCCTGCGACCAGTCGTCGGACGACGATCGCCCGCCTCCCGGCCCCTGCCGGACGTCGGTCACTGATCCTCCTTGCGCGGGATCGCATGAGATGCTGTCGAATGCCGGTGCGCATCATCGCAGGTCGTGACAATCTGGCCCGCGCCGTATCCTGTCCGGCGGCCGCAATCCGAGCAAGCGACCCCGGCATCCGGAAGGGGAACCCGTGCAGTCACGCCGAGATCAACTACAGGCGTACAAGTTCCTCACGCGGCGCGCGCTCGCCGCACTGGTCGCGGGCGAGCCCGACGTACCCGAGGCGCCGATGCGGCGGATCTCGCTGACCACGGTCACCGGGATCATGGTGGCCGTGCTCGTGGTCGCCGGGTTCGCGGTCTTCGGGCTAGTCCGGCCGGGCAACAACACCAAGATCTCGTCCGGCACGGTGTACATCGAGCGCGAGACCGGAACCAGCTTCGTCCTGCTCCGCGACGGGCAACTGCACCCGGCCCTGAACTTCACCTCGGCCGCACTGGCCGTGGGCCAGAAGGGCAAGGTCACCGTCAAGACGGTGTCGTCGGGAGCGCTGGCGCACAAGCCGCACGGCGCCGAGATCGGCATCCCGGGATCGCCGCCGTCGTTGCCCCGGTCGTCCAGCGGCATCGTCAGCTCTCCGTGGACGGTGTGCTCGCAGGCCAAGACCGAGGGGGCCAGCAACGACCTGGCCAAGGTCACCGTCACCATCGGCAGTGCGGCCGGCTCGACCCGCCTCGCCCCCGACGACGGGGTCGTTGCGTCCACGCCGTCCAACGCCTCGCTGCCGTACCTGCTGTGGCACGGACAGCGCCTGTCGATCAAGTCGCAGGGCATCGCGACCGCTCTCGGCCTGCAGGCCGGCAACCCGCTGATCGTCGGCTCCAGCCTGCTCAACGCGCTGCCCCAGGGGCCGTCGCTGGCCACGCCGACCGTCGCCGATGCCGGCCAGCCCGGTCCGAACGTCGGTGGCACGCCGACGCTCGTGGGTCAGCTCGTCCAAGCCACCGACGACGGCACGTTCCGCGCCGTCCTGCACGACGGACTCACCGACAAGCTGACCCCGGTCGAGGTGGATCTGCTGCGCACGCTGCAGATCAGCGGGCAGCCGCGCGACCCGGTCCGCACCAACCTGACCAGCGTGCTGCAGGCACCGGTCTCGCACAGTCCCGACGACCTGCTGCGGCAGTTCAAGGGCCTTCCGTCCAGCGTGCCGACCATCCCCGACGCGCCCACCCAGGCCGGCGGCGTCTGCGTGATCTATGCGCCGAACGCGCCCTTGAGCCTCTCCGTACCGCAAGGTACGGCGCCGGCCGACTCGGGCACGGTCGGCGAGTCGCAGCAGTCCAGGATCGGTATCGCCGACACGGTCGACGTGCCGGCCTCCAAGGCGGCGATCGTCGTGGCGAACAACGGGGCGGCCGCGCGCTACATCATCGTCGCGCCCGGGCAGAAATACGCCGCCTCCGACAAGGCGCTCGAGAGCCTCGGCCTGAGCTCGACGACACCCGCAGCGGTGCCCCCGCAACTGCTCCTGCTCGTGCCGAGTGGGCCTGCTTTGGACACCAACGTCGCCGGACAAACCACGACCGGCTCTTGACAGAAGCTGTACGTGGCGCAACTAGTCGCGCGAACTCTGTCTGATCTGTACGTTATTCAACGCACATGCGTCCCGTGGGGGGGCGCTGATACCCGAAAGGTTTGAGGGGAGCATCGTGAGCGGTTTCGGTACTAGCCAGGAGGCCATGCAGGCCGGCGCAAACGCGGTCGAGCAGGCGCAGCAGGCCATTCAGGGTCACATCGGCGTCTTGCGCGGTGAGGTCGAGCAGATGATGGGTCAGTGGAAGGGCGAGGCGGCCAGCGCGTTCGGCAACGTGCACAACTCGTTCGAGGAGAACGCGTCGCGGATCAACCAGGCACTCGCCCGAATCCACGAGGCGCTCGTGTCCACGCACTCCACGTACGGCTCGCAGGAGTCCGACCAGAGCCAGACCTTCACCTCGATGAACAGCCAGATCAACGGCTGATCATCCGCATACTCGACCTAAGGGAAAGGCATTTTCACAATGGGTGACATTCAGGTCAACTTTGGCGCTCTGCTTCAGGGCCAGGCCGGGATCGCGCAGACGTACAGCCGCTTGACGAGCACGCTGGAGCAGCTCGAGAGCGACCTCAACCCGATGATTTCGACCTGGACCGGTTCGGCGCAGGAGTCCTACATGCAGTGCAAGAAGCAGTGGGACGAGGCCGCGGCCAACCTCGCGTCGGTCCTGAACTCGATCGGGCGGGCCGTCGGCGACGCCCACGAGAACTACCGCGCCGCCGAGAACGCCGCGCAGCAGAACTGGGCCTGACCGACTCCTAGCGGGAGCCGGGCAGCGCGCTCGGCTCCCGCAGGTGTCTGCGGGCGTCCCGAACGGAGCCATATCGCACAACGAGGTTGTCCTCGGCGTGCATCGAGCGGTTCCGGTCGGCGGAATCCGACGCCGGTAGGCGATCCGCGGACACGGTCGCGACGAGAGAGGGAAACGACATGTCGTCGTTCGGAGTCGACACCGACGCGATGGCCAGCAGTGCGAGCAAGGTGGCGGTCGCCGCGGAGCACATCGACGCACTGCTCACCAAGATGCGCACCGATATCAACGAGATGCTCGGCGGCTGGTCCGGCAACGGCGCGAACGCGCACAAGGACCTGCACGAGCGCTACGAGAACGACGTGCGCACGATCAACACCACGTTGCGTGAGATCCACGAGGCGCTCTTGCAGACGCACAAGACCTACACGCATCAGGAGAACGCGCAGCGCAGCGACCACGTCGTCATGCGCAACCAGATGGGATAGAAGGGGGGACGCCACGATGGTCCACATCTACGTCGACCACGCGCGGATCGAGACCGCGGCCGGGCAACTGCGGACGCACAAGCGGACGTTCGACCAAATACTCTCGCAGCTCGAGACGGACCTCGCTCCGATGATCGGGTCGTGGAGCGGCGAGGCTCGCGAGCTCTACCTGACCAAGAAGAAGTCGTGGGACCTGGCCGCAACGGACCTCACCGCGCTGCTCGGCACGATCGCGCAGCTCACCGAGGACGCGCACGTCGGGTACGTACAGACGGTCAACGACGTCAAGAACTCATGGACGTGAGGCCGATGAAGATCACCGAAGTAGGGGGATCCGGCAATGGGTAACCCGAGCAAGCCCAGTTCCGTCGACGTCGACAAGCTCAAGACGGTCCTGACGACGCTCCAGCAGATGCAGCACAAGCTCAAGGTCGGCACGCCCGGCTCGTGGGACTCGATCGGCAACGGCGACGAGGTGGCCAAGGATCTCAAGGGCATGCAGGAGAACGTCGCCCAGATGACCGGGCAGTACTACGGCGACGTCACCTACTACGTCAACCAGAACTGGAGCACGATCAAGTCCGGCGTGGACACGCTGGTCCAGCTCGTACAGGGCACGATCAACGCTCACTCCGGCAACGACGATTCCACCGCGCAGAACGCCCAGAACGTCAACACCGGGCAGACTGCGACACCGGCTGGAAAGGACTGAGTCATGGGCGACTACGGGCTGGACTACGGCAGCCCTTACTACTACATCTCCGACCCGCCCCGCGGAACCGGCGCCTACAACGACCGGTTCACGTGGACCGAGCACTCGTTCCTCGGCACGACGTACAACAACGGCAAGGAAGACGCGTTCAACGACGTCAAGAACAACCTCGACGACGGCGACCTGAGCAAGAAGGCCGAGGCGTGGAAGCTGATCCACACCGACGTCAAGCAGATGCACACCGATCTGAGCCAGGCGTACACGGACACGTTCAAGGCCTGGTCGGGCGATGACGCCGACCAGGCCCAGAAGACGTTCAGTGGCACGGTCAACTCGCTGAACGCGTTGGTCACCTACTCCGACCAGATGCACACCGGCACGCAGAAGCTGCACGACGCGGTTTCGAAGGCCAAGGGCAAGGGCGGCGACGGTTCCGGGTTCTGGTCCGACGTCGGCCACTACGAGATCGGCGGCGACGGAAGCGGCAACGACTCCGAGCAGGCCTACTTCCAGCTCGTCAGCGACATCAACGACGGCCGGGCCGCCATGCCGTACCAGATCGAGAGCCAGGTCAAGACCGACGGCAACGTCAACCCCTACCAGCACGACCACCAGCCGGGCCCCGGTCCCGGCGGCGTGCACTCGGCCAGCGCTCCGCACATCGGTACAGGGACGGGATCGCACCAGGGGGTCGGCGATCTGAAGCACATCGGCACGCCTCCGGGACCGGGAATCGGCCCGGGCCCCGGGACGGACCCGATCAGCCCCGGACCTGGCCCCGGCGTCGGCCCCATCGGACCGGGTGCCTCGCCGATCTCTCCCGGCATCGGTCCGGGCACCGGCATCGACAGCGGGTCGTCGCTCGCCGGTCTCGACCCGGGCACCGGCGGAGGCCTCGGCCTGGGATCAGCCGGCGGGCTCGGCGGCGGCCTCGGCGGGCTGCGGGTCGTCGACGGTGCGGCCGTCGGCGAAGCCGGAGACGGCGAAGATGACGACGGGGATGTCGGTGAGCACCCGGACGGTCCAGCTGGCCCGCTGGTCGGCGGCGTGCCGAGCACGGGGGCGTTCTCGGGTTGGACGAACGAGAGGCCCTTGTACGAAGGCCCGACCCAGGCACCGGCCGACGCGACCAGGTATCGGGTGGTGACGGGGAACGTGTCCGTCGTGCCCGGGACCGCGACGTCGACGTCGAGGTCGTACTGCGGGTACGGAGCCGTGGGCACGTTGACCGGGCGGTGCGGGGTGTCGTCGAAGCCGGACACCGCGATCCATCCCAGGCTGCTGCGCTGGTACCGCCAGGCGGCGGAGCAGGGCGATGCCTGGGGCGAGGTCAATCTCGGCGTCCTCTACTACAATGGCCGCGGCGTTCCGCAGAACTATGTCGAGGCGGCAAAATGGTCGCGCCTGGCGGCCGACCTCGGCTTCCCCGACAGCAACCCCTTCATCGGGGAGGATGCCTACGTCCGCGACCTGGTGTCGGGGACCGTCGTCCGCATCACCACCAGCTCGACCGGCGACGGCAGCAATGGCAACTTCTCGTCAGGCCGGTTCACCCCCGACGGCACGGGCGTCGTGTTCGCCACCAGCGCGTCCAACCTGGGACCGGGCGACGCCAACAACCTGTCGGACGTGTACAGCCACGACCTGACGACCGGCGAGAACCACCTGCTCAGCATCAACGCGGGCGGGACCGGAAGCGGGAACGGCGCATCGGCCCTGCCCGTGGTCAGTCCGGACGGCAACCACGTCGCCTTCCAGAGCAACGCTTCAGACCTGGGGCCGGCGGACACGAACGGCACCAGTGACGTCTACATCCGGGACCTGGTTGCCGGCACGACCGAGCTGGTCTCGGTCGACGTGACCGGGACGCATGCCGGCGGCCTCGCGTCGAACGTGACCGGTGGCTTCAGCGCCGACGGCACCCGGTTGGCGTTCGGGAGCCTGGCCCGCGATCTCGTGCCGGTGAGCCCATCCGCGTCGAACGCGGCGTACGTGCGGGACCTGGCGGCCGGGACGACCACGCTGGTCTCGGTGGCGAGCGACGGCGGGGTCCTACCCGGCGACGGGGCCGCGCAGGCCGCGGCCTTGAGCCCCGATGGCACCAAGGTGGCGTTCGAGTACCTCGTGCCGGACGCCTCGGTGCCGCCACCCTCGCCGCCGTTCCGCAGGGACATCTACCTGCGGGACCTCACCGCGGGGACGACCAGCCTCGTCGCGCCGTCGTCGGGCAAGCCGGCGTTCGCCCCTGACAGTTCGGCGGTCGTGTTCGAGAGCGTCGCGGGCAACCTCGTCAGCGGCGATGGCAACGGGCAGAACGACGTCTTCCTCTACCGCGTGGCGACCGGTGCGGTGGAGCTGGTGTCGACCGATGCGTCGGGGGCGCAGTCCGCGGCGGGGGCCTCGGCCAACGCGGTCTTCAGCGCGGACGGCAGCGTCATCGGCTTCACGAGCAGCGCGCCCAACGTGGTGACCAGCTACCCGGCAACGGGACAGAACCTCTACGTCCGCCACATCGCCGACGACACCACCGAGCTCGTCTCCCTCAACCAAAAGGGCGACGCAGCCGCCGGCGGCGTGGACGCCACCTGGCGCATCGCCGCCGACGGCGCCACGATCGCCTACTCCAGCGGGTCCAAGACACTCGACCGTGCCAACCCGGCGGGAGGGACGACGCAGGTGTACGCCGCCCGCGTGGTCGGCTTCGCCGTGGGTGACCTGTCCGTCGCCGTCACCACACCGTCCGAGGTGACGGCCGGGACGTCGGCGACGACCACGATCGAGATCTCCAACGCAGGTCCCGAAGCAGTCTCGGGCGTCCTTCTCAGGCACGTGGTGTCGGTCGGCTACGGGTCGGTGGCCACCACGGCGACCGCCGGCAGCTGCACGGTGACGTCGAGTCCCGCCGGTGAGCAGATCGTGGACTGCGCCTTGGGCGCGCTCGGCGCCAACGCCGCGGCCACGGTCACGGTGACCGCCACGGTCACGGCCGCCCCTGGCGCCACGCTCGGAAGCGTGAGCCACGTGAACGGCTCACGCCACACCGACCCGGGCCCCGGTAACAACACGGCCACCGCGTCGACCTCTGTCATCGCCCCACCCTGACACGCCCGGCGTAGGACACCGCGGCGCGCGGCACTGGCTGGTGATGAGGACCAAGCGGAGGCTCGTGGCTGCGGAGTCGTAGGCGACGTGGAGGGCGTCGGCATCCTTCCCCACGCTGACGATGTGGCGCCGCACCCTCCGAGGGCCTGATAATTTCGGCGCCGGGGGTTGGTCCCACGGGGGGTGAGCCGATGGGTCTTTCCGTACGGCGGTTGGCGCTGGTCGCCTTGCTGCTGTTGGGGTTGGCGGGCTGCCGGATCGGCGTGATCCTCCACCAGCACGATCCGCTGCCGCAGGGCGTGGAGTGGGACGCCGATGACGTCGAGAGGCTCCCGAACGGGGAGTTCGTCGCCGGTGGCTGCCTGTTCACCCTCGGCGGCCCGGGGTTGGGAGTGGTGGTGTTCGCGCCCGACGCCACCGTCGTGCGCGTGCTGTCGAGGTGCTCGTCGATCGAGGACGGCGCGCTCGGCGTGGCGGCGGCGGCGGACGACGACGCGCAGGGCGCGACGCCGGATCAGGCGCGCCCCAACGGCGGCGAGCGCGCCAAGGTTGAACCCCAGCCAAGCAGCAAGCAGAAGCTCAAGGCGGAGGTCGACGCCTACGTCAAAGAGCACAAGCTGACGGCTGAGGAAGAGGCTGAGATCTATGTGCAGATATCGAAATACCCGAGCACGGACACCGGCGAGGAAGTGCCCGGCATGCCCAGCGTCGACAAGATGTCGGAGCGGCTGGCAGGCTACGCGCTGCACAAGTTTCACGAGAAGCTGAAGGTAGCAGAGGAAGGAAAAAAAACATGAGACATCGACACCATAAAAGGACAAGGCAGCAAATGCGCGGCTATTACATAGACTTCTGCCGTTGCGGCGCTTTCAGGATAAACGGAGGAAAGTGGCATGGCGCTAGGGGCGGGTAAGTACGACGGCGTAGCGACGGCGGTGCGTATCGAGACGGAAGCCAGGGCGGTGATCGTCATGGTATTCGACGGTAAGCAGGGATCCGGCTTCTCGGTGCAGACGACCAACCCGGCGCTACTGGCGCTCCTGCCGCTGGCCGTCTGGGCCTGGGTGGCGGCCGACCGCCGCCGCTCGTGCGTGACGCGTTCCTCGTC
>Ga0081455_10005966_pt1 | contig 13211 bp, 11 predicted proteins | sample TabmetS3T2R1_FD_70207 | JGI IMG/M metagenome (GOLD analysis project Ga0081455, IMG submission 70207) | Tabebuia heterophylla rhizosphere microbial communities from the University of Puerto Rico - S3T2R1 | ecosystem: Host-associated > Plants > Roots > Rhizosphere ... | reverse complement strand
GGATCCGGTCGACCTGGCGGCAGGCCTCCAGGAACGCGATCTCCTCGAACGCCGCGTATCCCTCGAGCGAGGCCACGGTCGCGTCGCCGACCCCGCGCTTGGGCGTGTTGACCACGCGACGGGCGCTGATCACGTCCTGCGGGTTGATCAGCAGCTTGAGGTAGGCCAGGACGTCCTTGATCTCCTTGCGCTGGTAGAACCGCACGCCCCCCACGACGCGGTACGGGATGCCGGCGCGCATGAACACGTCCTCGAGCACCCGGCTCTGGGCGTTGGTCCGGTAGAACACCGCGACGTCCGCGTAGCGGTGCGACTCGTCCTCCACCAGACGATGCGTCTCCTCTGCGACGAACAGCGCCTCCTCGTGCTCGTCGTCGGCGCGGAACCGGACGGCCAGCTCCCCCTCGGCGGTCTCGGTCCACAGCGACTTGGGTTTGCGCTGCACGTTGTGCTCGATGAGCGCGTTGGCCACCGCGAGGATGTTCGAGGTCGAGCGGTAGTTCTGCTCCATCAGGAAGACCTCGGCGTCGGGGTAGTCGCGCTCGAAGTCCAGCAGGTTCTGGATCGTCGCCCCGCGCCACGAGTACACGCCCTGGTCGGCGTCGCCCACGACGCACACGTTGCGATACTTGGCGGCCAGCAGGTTCACGAGCTGGTACTGCGCGCGGTTCGTGTCCTGGTACTCGTCGACCAGGATGTAGCGGAACCACTCCTGGTAGTGCTCGAGCACCTCGGCGTGGTCCCGGAACAGGCGCACGGTCTCCGTGATGAGGTCGTCGAAGTCCAGGGCGCCCGCGGCCCGCTTCCGCCGCTCGTACTCGGCGTAGACCTTGGCGATCGTCTGCTCGTAGAAGTTGCCCGCCAGCTGCTCGAACTCCCCGGCCGACAGGACGTTGTCCTTGGCCTTGCCGATCGCCGCCGCCATCGCGCGCGGCGGGTAGCGCTTGATGTCCAGGTTCTGGTCCTTCAGGACGCTCGTGATCAGGCGCTCCGTGTCGCCCTCGTCGTAGATCGTGAAGCTCGTCGGCAGGCCGAGGTGGTCGTGCTCGCGCCGCAGGATGCGGGCGCAGGCCGAATGGAACGTCAGGATCCACATCCCCTTGGCGATCCGCTGCCCGAGGAGCCCCTCCACGCGCTCGGCCATCTCGCGGGCCGCCTTGTTGGTGAAGGTGATGGCCAGGATCGCGTAGGGGTTCACGCCCTGTTCGCGGATCAGGTAGGCGATCCGGTGGGTCAAGGCGCGCGTCTTGCCCGAGCCGGCTCCCGCCACGATCAGGACCGGGCCCTCGGTGTGCAGGACCGCCTCGGCCTGCACGGGGTTCAGGGAGTCCAGGAGCGGAGAGCCAACGGCCACGGCCCGATTGTAGGGGGCGCCCGGGACGGGTTCGGGCACGCTCAAGTCTGGGGCCGGAACCTGCGAAACTTCCTTTGATGGCGGATACGAAGACGGTCGGCGAGAGCACGGTCCCCGAGCCCGCGGAGGCGAAGCCCCGCAAGCGGCGGAGCCGGCGGGGCCGGATCCTGCGGATCTCGGGGCTCGTGCTCATCGGCCTCGCCCTGGCGGTGGCGGGCTACCTGTGGTGGCAGCTGTGGGGCACGGGGCTCGCGACGCGCCGTGCCCAGAACGAGCTCCGGCCGGGGTTCGAGAGCACGATCGGCACCCTCGACCCGGCGGACGCGCCCGACCGCGTGGCCAAGGTCCCCGGGGACGCGATCGCGATCATCCGCATCCCCAAGATCGACGTGGACTACGTCGTCGTCGAGGGCACCGACACCGAGGCGCTGAAGAAGGGCCCCGGCCACTACACGCAGACCGCCTACCCGTGGCAGGACCACGGCCGGGTGGGGATCGCCGGGCACCGCACGACGTACCTCGCCCCGTTCTGGTCGCTGAACGAGCTCCGGCCGGGCGACCGGATCGTCCTGGCCACCGAGTACGGCATCTTCAACTACCGCGTCACGCGGAGCGTGGTCACGCCGCCGAGCGGGATCCTTCCCTCGGGCGCGTCGGTGCTGGACCAGACGAACGACCCGACGCTGGTGCTCACCACCTGCAACCCGCGGTTCTCGGCGTCGACGCGACTGGTCGTGTTCGCCGACCGCGTGAACTAGCCCCGGGTTGCTCGTCGCGACGTTCACTCGGTAACGTCCGCGCATGGCCGCCGGCTCGTACGAGGACATCGACCCGAACGTCCTGAGGAGCCTGCCGAACCCGGGCGGCGCGATGGAGCTCAAGCACAAGGCGCCGGAGGTGACCTTCCTCGGGGCTCACGACCAGCCGGACTTCGGCACCCTCTACGTGACGTTCTATCCCGACGATCGGGTCATCGAGCTGAGGTCCCTGAAGGAGTACCTCTATCAGTGGCGCAACACGGCCGCGTCGTACGAGCGCTTCATCGATGTCGTGTTCGATCACCTGATGCAGGTGTACGAACCGACGCGCCTGCGACTGGTGTTCGAGACCCGACCACGCGGCGGGATCTCCAGCAGGCTCACGGTCGACTCCGACTGGGCCATCCGAGGCGGGAAGGAGCAGTTCCGGGACTGGGTCGGCCTGGACGACGCCTGGTGAGGGCCTACTCCCACTCGATCGTGCCCGGCGGCTTGCTCGTCACGTCGTAGGCGACGCGGTTCACGCCGGGGACCTCGCGCACGATCCGGCTCGCGATGCGATCCAACACCTCGTGCGGCAGCCGGGCCCAGTCGGCGGTCATCGCGTCCTCGCTCGTCACGGCCCGAACGACCACCGGGTGCTCGTAGGTCCGGCCGTCCCCCATGACGCCGACGCTCCGAACCTCGGCCAGCAGCACGCAGAACGCCTGCCAGGTCTCCTGATCGAGGTTCGCGCGGCGGATCTCCTGGCGCACGATCGCGTCGGCGGCGCGCACGATCGTCAGGTTCTCGGCGGTGACCTCGCCCACGATCCGCACCGCGAGACCCGGCCCCGGGAACGGCTGGCGCTGGACGATCTCCTCCGGCAGCCCGAGCTCGGCGCCCACGCTTCGCACCTCGTCCTTGAACAGGTCCCGGAGCGGCTCCACCAGCTCGAGGTCCATGTCCTCGGGGAGCCCGCCGACGTTGTGATGGCTCTTGATCGTCGCGGCGGTCGCCGAGCCGCTCTCGATCACGTCGGGGTACAGCGTCCCCTGCACCAGGAAGCGCGCGCCGCGATGGTCGCGCGCGACCTCCTCGAACACCCGGATGAACTCCTCCCCGATCCCGCGCCGCTTCTGTTCGGGGTCGGTCACGCCCTGCAGGCGGGCCAGGAAGCGATCGGCCGCCTTGACGTGCACGAGCGGGACCCGGAAGTGATGGCCGAAGGTCTCCTCGACCTGGTCGGGCTCGCCTTCGCGCAGCAGGCCGGTGTCCACGAACACGCAGGTCAGCTGCTCGCCGATCGCCTTGTGCACCAGCAGGGCCGCCACGGCCGAGTCCACGCCGCCCGAGAGCGCGCACAGCACCTCGGCGTCGCCGACCTGGTCGCGGACGGCCGCGACCGCGCGCTCGATCACGTTGGCGGGGGTCCATTCGGGCAGCAGCCCGCATCCCTCGTACAGGAACCGCTTCATCACGGCGGCGCCCTTGGGCGTGTGCGCGACCTCGGGGTGGAACTGCACGGCGAACAGCCCGCGCTCGGGATCCTCCATCGAGGCGATCGGGGTCGTGTCCGTGCGCGAGGTGACGCGGAAGCCCTGGGGCGCCGCGGTGACGGCGTCCCCGTGGCTCATCCAGACCTGCTCCACGGGACCGAGGTCGGCGAGCAGGATCCCGGGCTCGCCCACGCGGAGTTCGGTGCGCCCGTACTCGCGCTGTCCGGTGGCCGCCACCGCCCCGCCGAGCGCTCGTGCCATGAGCTGGTGCCCGTAGCAGATGCCCAGGACCGGCACGCCGAGCTCGAACAGGCCGGGATCGACGTCGGGCGCGCCCTCCTCGTACACGGACGCCGGCCCGCCCGAGAGCACGAGGCCCGCCGGGCGCCGCGCCGCCACGTCTGAGGCCGAGAGGTCGTGCGGGACGATCTCGGAGTACACGTGACACTCGCGGATCCGCCGCGCGATCAGCTGCGCGTACTGCGCCCCCAGGTCCACGACCAGGACCGGCCGTTCGGGAGCCGGTCCGACGGGCATGTCGCTCACGACGCTAGTGGCCCATCCCCACGCGCTGCGCCGTCTGGTACGTCTTGCCCTCGGTCTTGATCGCGGGCGCGATCACCAGCTCGGCCTTCTGGAACTCGCGGATCGTTGCGTACCCGGTGGTCGCCATCGAGGTCGCGAGCGCGCCGAACAGGTTGAACGTGCCGTCGTTCTCGTGCGCGGGCCCGACGAGGATCTCCTCGAGCGTGGCCACCTGCTGCGTCTTGACCCTGGCCCCGCGCGGGAGCGTGGGGTGGAACGTGGCCATCCCCCAGTGGAAGCCGCGGCCCGGCGCCTCGTAGGCCCTTGCGAGCGGCGAGCCGATCATCACCGCGTCGGCCCCGCAGGCGATCGCCTTGGCGATGTCACCGCCGGTGCGCATGCCCCCGTCGGCGATCACGTGGCAGTAGCGCCCGGTCTCGCGCAGGTGCTCCATCCGCGCGGCGGCCGCGTCCGCGATCGCGGTGGCCTGCGGAACGCCCACGCCCAGGACCCCGCGGGTGGTGCAGGCGTTGCCCGGTCCGACGCCGACCAGCACCCCGACCGCGCCGGTGCGCATCAGGTGCAGGGCCGTGGTGTAGGAGGCGCATCCGCCGACGATCACCGGCAGGTCGTAGGTCGCGATGAACTCCTTGAGGTTGAGCGGCTGGCTGTGGGTCGAGACGTGCTCGGCCGAGACCACCGTGCCCTGGATCACCAGCAGGTCGAGCCCCGCGGCCACGACGGCCGCCGCGTACCGCTCGACGCGCTGGGGTGTGAGCGAGGCGCACGAGACGACGCCCGCCTCCTTGATCTCGCGGATCCGCTGCTCGATCAGGTGGTCCTTGAGCGGCTCCTTGTACAGCTCCTGCATGCGGCCGGTGGCCTTCTCGTCCGGGAGCGATGCGATCTCCTCGTAGATCGGCTCGGGGTCCTCGTAGCGCGTCCACAGGCCCTCCAGGTTCAGGCAGGCCAGGCCGCCCAGCTGCCCGATCCGGATCGCGGTCGCCGGCGAGACGCCCGCGTCCATCGCCGAAGCCATCATCGGCAGGCCGAACGTGTAGGCGTCGATCTGCCAGGAGATGTCGACATCGTCCGGGTCGCGCGTCCGCCTGGACGGCACGATCGCCACCTCGTCGAACCCGTAGGCCCGGCGGGCCTCCTTCCCCTTGCCGATCTCGATCTCCACCCGCGCCTCCCCGATCAGAGCCCGATACGCAGAGACGCCCACCCGCGTTCGGGTGGGCGTCGCCGTTCCATGCAGGCACGGTACCACGGCCTCGGGACCGGCCCGCTCCCTCTCGAGCAGAAGGACTCCGCGTTGCGCGACGGGGGATCCGGGCGCAGACTCGGGGCGTGAGGCCCTTCACCTGACGCTGACCCACCCGGGTCCGTGGTCCTCCGTGGGCCCGGGCCCCTCCCGGGGCCCGGGGCATCCCGCGGATGCGCCGGTTCAGCGTCCCTTCGCGACGTCCCCGGTCTCGGTCAGCCGCAGGTCGGTCATGCCCGAGTGCTGGCGGTCGCCCTCGACCATGACCTCGTCGTCCTCGAGGTAGCCGAGCTCCTTCAGCCGCGTGAGCGTTCGCTGCAGGGACTCCTCGGGCGTCTCGACCATCGTGTCGAGCATCAGCTCGGGGTGCTCGGGCACCTCGTAGGGGTCGTCCACGCCGGTGAACCCCGTGATCTCGCCCGCGAGCGCCTTCTTGTACAGGCCCTTGGGATCGCGGTTGCGCGAGAGCTCGTCGATCGTGGCATGCACGTACACCTCGACGAAGGCGCCGATCTGGGCCCGGACGTGGTCGCGCGTCTCCTTGTACGGGGAGATCGGGCAGCAGATCGTGGCGACCCCGTTGCGCGTGAGCAGCTCGGCGACGAACCCGATCCGCAGGATGTTCGTGTCCCGGTCCTGTTTGCTGAACCCGAGGCCCTTGGACAGGTTCTGCCGGACGACGTCGCCGTCCAGGATCTCGGTCTTCATCCCGCGGGCCTGGAACTCGTGGTACAGCATCTCGGCGATCGTCGACTTCCCGGCGCCGGACAGGCCGGTGAACCAGACCGTGAAGCCCTTCTGCTCGGGGTGATGCGTCACAGGAAGCTCCTTCCGACGGCGCCCTCGAGCGCCGGGACGTCGTACAGGGACAGGATGGAGGGCCCCACGTCGACCAGGTTCAGGCCCGAGACCTCGCCTGTGGCCTGCCCCGGCGCGCCGGACATCGCGAACACGCCGAAGCGGTCGTGGTTGGCCCCGTCGGGTCCCGTGTCGTTCTCGTAGGTGTAGATGCTCGGGTTGCCGACCGAGCCGACCGAGCGCCACGCGAGGTCGCCGAAGTACACGATGAGGTCCGGCGCGACGCCCCGAACGTCCGGGTAGACGTCCTGCGGCTTCAGCACCCGGGTGCCGAGCGGCTCGCCGTCGGGCCCGGGTTGCACCTCAAGCTTGGCGATCAGCTCGTCGCGAACCTCCTCGTACCGGGCCGGCTCGATCACGCCCTGCGGCTCTCGGCCCTTCACGTTGAGGAACAGGCGCCCGTAGTAGCCCCCGTCGCCCCAGGCGAGCGTTCGGTCCCAGTCGATCGACGCCTCCTTGATCGGGATCACGCCGGTCGGCGCCGCGGTCAAGGTGAGGTAGCCCTCGCGGATCAGCCAGTCGTTGAAGCACAGCCCGCCCATCATCGGCCGGGCGCCGTGATCGCTCATCACGATCGTGATCGCGTCGTCGGGCAGCACGTCCAGCAGCGAGCCCACCTGCTCGTCCAGGAACCGGTAGTAGTCCTGGAACGCCGTCTCGTACCTGTTCCCCGCCTCGTACAGCGGGTGCGTGGGGTCCCAGTGCTGCCAGAAGACGTGGTGGAGCCGGTCCGGCGCGATCTCGCACAGCATGAAGAAGTCCCAGGGCTTCTCGGTGGCGAGCCTGCGTCCGACGCGGAAGCGCCGCTCGGTCATCTTGAAGACCTGGTCGAGCGCGACGTCGTATCCGGCGCGCCGGAAGTCGGGGATGTCGAAGATGTAGTCGTTGCCCTCGCCGAGCTCGCCCACGATCTCGGCCTCGAGCTCGGCCGGGAACGCCCAGCTCTTCGCCGACGGAGGCGTGAGGAAACAGCCGACGCGCCAGCCGGGGAAGGCCGTGGGCGGCGGGAACGAGGGCGGCACGCCGATCAGGAGCGACCGCAGGCCCTTGGCGCCCAAGGCGTCCCAGACCGCCGGCTCCTTCACCGCGTCCGCCGTGGCGATCGACAGGCCCTCGTACGTCGTGTCCTTGCGGTTGCGGAACCCGTAGATCCCCAGCTGCCCGGGCGTCTTGCCGGTCATCGCGCACGCCCAGGCGGGGACGGTGATCGGCGGGGTGATGCTCGCCAGGTCGCCCCACATCCCGCGCTGCATCAACGCGTGGATGTTCGGCGTCTCGGCGGCGAAGTCGCGGAACAGCAGCTGGGGCGTCGCACAGTCCAGCCCGATGACCGCGACCCGCGGCGTGTCGGTCATGTGCGGGCCCCTCAGTCTTGGTCACGGAACGGGAGCCCGGCGGGCTCCCGGCGCACATGCTACCAACGGCGCCGTGCCACGGGCCCCGCGACCTGCGAGGATGCGCCCCCGTGAAGCTCCTTCGCCGGGTCCTGACGTGGCAGGCGGTGCTCTGGGCCGGCTTCGGGCTCGTCCTGGTGATCGCCCCCGGGTGGGTGATCGAGACGGTGTTCGATCAGCCGCCGCTGGGCGAGGAGGCGTGGCTGCGCGTCTCGGGCGTCATGGCGATCGCGCTCGCCGGGATGATGGTGCTCGTCTCCCACCGGGTCGAGGACCTGTGGTGGTGGTCGTGGACGTTCGTGATCCTTTCGGCCGCGAGCGCGGTCGTCCTGGTGCTCAACGCCCTCGTCGGCGTGCCCGAGGGCGCCGCGGCCTGGCCGTGGTGGCTGCTCGCGTTCGCGAACGCCGGGTTCGCGCTGATCGAACTGGTCGCGCTCGCCCGGATCGGGACCGAACGCCCACCCGGCTGAGACCCGCCCTATCCGTTCACGCGGCCCGGAACCAATCGACGGTCCGCCGCAGTCCCTCCTCGATATCCACCTTCGGTTGGTACCCGAGCAGTCGCCGTGCGAACGTCACATCGGCCTCGGTCCGGCGGACGTCGCCCTCTCGAGGCGGTGTGTGCGAGGGCCGGGGCGAAGCACCAGTCAGGGTTCCGATGATCTCCAGGATGCGGTTGACGGACGAGGGTTCCTGCCCACCGCCGATGTTCACGACTCGTCCCCGAGCTTCCTCGGGTGCACGAGCGGCGAGGAGGTTCGCGTCGACGACGTCGTCGATGAACGTGAAGTCGCGAGACTGCTCGCCGTCCCCGTGGACCTCCGGCGTCGTCCCGGTCAGACAGGCGAGGACGAACCTGGGCACGACGGCGGCGTATTCGTTCTCCGGATCCTGCCGCGGGCCATACACGTTGAAGTAGCGCAGCGACACGGTGGGGACCCCGAAGGACAGCCACCAGGACCGGCAGTACGCCTCCCCGGCCAGCTTGCTCGCCGCGTACGGCGAACGTAGGAGCGGTGCCATCTCCTCATGGAGCGGGAACGTCTCCTGATCCCCGTACACCGAAGAGGAGGACGCGAACACCACACGAGCGCCCACGCCTCGCGCCGCAAGGAGCACGTTCAGGGTGCCGCGGACGTTGACGTCCGTGGTCTTCTCGGGCTCCGCGATCGACCGGGGAACGGAGCGCATGGCGCCCTGGTGGAAGATCACGTCGCAGCCATCGGCGGCCGACGCGACCTGCTCCTCGTGGCGAAGGTCGGCCTCGACGAAGCGGACGCTCGGCACGTCGGCCAGGTTGTCCAACGAGCCGTCCGAGAGATCGTCGAGACCGACGACCTCGTGACCGTCGGCGACGAGGCGGCGGCAGATGTGCGAGCCGATGAACCCGGCCGCACCGGTGACGAGCATCCTCGTCATGCCGCCGCCCGTCGTCGATCGCGTGATCGGCTACCCGGCCCGGTCAATGCATGTGACCGTGTCCGGCCGCCTCGGGCTCCTCCTCCTCGGGCTTCTCCACTACGGCGCTCTCGGCGGTCAGGATGATCGCCGCGATCGAGGCCGCGTTCTGCAGCGCCGAGCGAGTCACCTTCGCGGGATCGAGGATCCCGGCCTTGAACATGTCGACCCACTGGTCGGTCTTGGCGTCGTAGCCGCGCGAGTCGCCCTCCGAGCGGATGCGCTCGACCACGACCGCGCCCTCGCTGCCCGCGTTGTGCGCGATCAGGCGGGCGGGCTCGGCCAGCGAGTTCCGCACGATCTTCGCCCCGGTCGCCTCGTCGTCGGTGAGGTCGACCTTGTCGACGGCGGCCTCTGCGCGGATCAGCGCAACGCCGCCGCCCGGCACGATGCCCTCCTCGATCGCCGCGCGGGTGGCCGACAGGGCGTCCTCGATGCGGTGCTTCTTCTCCTTCAGCTCGACCTCGGTGGCCGCGCCGACCTTGACGACGGCGACGCCGCCGGCGAGCTTGGCCAGCCGCTCCTGCAGCTTCTCCCGATCCCAGTCCGAGTCGGTCTTGTCGATCTCGGCCTTGATCTGGCTGATGCGGCCCTTGACCTCGTCCTGCGAGCCGGCGCCCTCGACGACCGTCGTGTCGTCCTTGGTCACGACGACCTTGCGCGCGCTGCCCAGCAGGTCCAGTCCGACGTTCTCGAGCTTGAGCCCGACCTCCTCGCTCACGACCTGGCCGCCCGTCAGGATCGCGACGTCCTGCAGCATGGCCTTGCGGCGGTCGCCGAACCCGGGCGCCTTGACCGCGACCACGTTGAAGGTGCCGCGGATCTTGTTCACGACGAGCGTCGCCAGGGCCTCGCCCTCGACGTCCTCGGCGATCACGAGCAACGGCCGTCCGGCCTGCAGCACCTTCTCGAGCAGCGGCAGCAGCTCCTGCACGCCGCCGATCTTCTTGTTCACGATCGCGACGTACGGCTCCTCGAGCACCGCCTCCATGCGCTCCTGGTCGGTGACGAAGTACGGGGAGATGTAGCCCTTGTCGAACTGCATGCCCTCGACGAACTCGAGCTCCATGCCGAACGTGTTGGACTCCTCGACCGTCACCACGCCGTCCTTGCCGACCTTGTCGAGCGCTTCGGCCAGCACGTCCCCGATCGCGGAGTCTGCGGCCGAGATCGCGGCCACGTTCGAGATGTCCTCGCGCGAGCCGACGTCCTTGGCCTGGTCCTTGATCGCGTCGACCGCGGCCACGACGGCCTTCTCGATGCCGCGCTTGAGCGCCATCGGGTTCGCGCCGGCCGCGACGTTGCGCATGCCGCGGTGGACCATCGCCTGCGCCAGCACGGTGGCGGTGGTGGTGCCGTCGCCCGCCACGTCGTTGGTCTTCGTCGCGACCTCCTTGGCCAGCTGCGCGCCCATGTTCTCCCACGGGTCCTCGAGCTCGACCTCCTTGGCGATCGTGACGCCGTCATTCGTGATGGTCGGGGCGCCCCACTTCTTGTCCAGGACCACGTTGTGGCCCTTGGGACCGAGCGTGAGGGATACGGTGTCGGCCAGCTTGTTCACGCCGGCCTCGAGCGAGCGACGAGCGTCCTCGCTGAACTTCAGCAGCTTGCTTGCCATGGGACCTCCTCGGTGACGGTTCGGGGGCGGCCGCGTGGCGGCGCGCCCCCGAGTCCGAACGTGATGCGACGAGCTACTTGCCGATGACGGCCAGGACGTCGCGGGCCGAAAGGATCAGGTACTCCTCGCCCTCGACCTTGACCTCGGTGCCGCCGTACTTCGAGTAGATGACGGTGTCGCCGACGGCGACGTCGAGGGGAACCCGCGTCCCGTCCTCGAAGCGACCGGGGCCGACGGCCACCACGGAGCCCTCCTGCGGCTTCTCCTTGGCGGTATCGGGGATCACGATGCCGGAGACCGTGGTCTCCTCCTCCTCGCCGGGCTTGACGACGATCCGGTCCTCGAGGGGCTTCAGGTTGAAGTCCTTCTTGGCCATCCCTTCCCTCCTTGATCCGTGTGGGGCCTCGCGCATTAGCACTCGGCTACGGTGAGTGCTAACAGGATATCGGCGGGAGTGCCAGGGGTCAACGGCCCTGCCATGGCCCTGTGCTGGACCCGATTCGAGCGCCTAGACCCCGGGTATGAGATGGGTCGAAGCAACGCGACCCGACCCATGCATATGCATGATGCGGCCCCTCTTGCGCATCCGTACGCTCAGGGTCTGGTCAGGGAAGGAGCGACCATGGTGAAGAAACTCATCGTGTTCACCGGTTCCACGTTTGCGCTCCTCCTCGTGACGGCCACGGCGGCGCTCGCGGGCTCAGAGATCCCCAAGCCTGGGGGTTCCCAGGTCAGGGGCGAGGTCGTGACGCCGCCCGGTGCTGGAGGCGGAGCGTTGGCCTTCACCGGATCACAGATGATCATGCTCGCGCTAGCGGCAGCGGTCATCCTGGCGATCGGCATCTCGTTCGTGATCGCCAGCCGGCGACAGGCCTACTCGGCTCGATAACAACGAGTCGGAGCTCCACGGACAGGCGCCCGGCGAAAGCCGGGCGCCTGTCGTTTACGCGTGTCCCATGTGCCTGGTGGACCGACGAAGCGTGGGGGGTTCGTGGGTGCCATCGCCCCCGGGTAGAGGGTCGCGGTCAGGTCAACGAACGCCACAACTCGACCGGAAGTGGTGGTTCGAACCTGACGAACAGGTCCAGGCTGCTCGTCGGAACCCCCCGCCAGGTCGCGACGCCGTTCTCCACGTCCATCCCGGGCGTGGCATCGACGATGTTCATCCCGTCGGGCGCATGGATCTCGACCTGTAGATCCGTCGGGCGGATCGTGGTCTGGTTGAGGAACGTGAGGCGATACGTTCCCCCCGTATCGTCGCCCTCCCACGCGGACGGCAGACCCCACCGCATGGAGAGGTGACTGGTCTGCCCCGAAGGGGTGCGGAAGTAGTCCCGATAGAAGGTGTGGCCGCCCTCGGTCCCGCGCCACACGCCGATCTGCGCCTCGTCGCGGCTCGCGCGTTCGAGTTCGCAGGTCCCGCCGCAATACATGGAGACGAGCTGCCCTCCCTCACCACGTCGGGCGTAACCTGGGTTCGGACCGATCACGTACCGCGGCTGGCCCCGGGTCGGCGCATGGTTGGTCAACCAGATCTGCGACGTCGCCTCGGCGAACCCGGCATCGAACAGCTCGACGTCGTACCGGACCCGACGATCCTCGTAGAAGTCGACCTTGGTCCCACCGGAACTGTTCTCGACCACGGCGAGCAGGTCGCCGGTGGCATCCTCCAGAGCGCCGCCGACCGGCATGGTGCGCAGTGCCGACTCCGTCTGCTCATCGTCGGCGTAGACCAGGATGTGACGTTCGGAGGCGCTCCCCACGAGGGCTCGGAGATCGGCGACGTCGGTGTCCGTCTGCCCGAGGAAGCGATCGAAGACGGCTGTGGCGACCGAGCCCAACACCAGCTTCCTCGTCGCGGGGTCGGGATACGCGCCGTAGGCCTTGTTCGCCGTGAACGGCACGATCTCCTCGGCGCCGAGCGTCCGGCCGAGTTCCGGCACCTCGACCGGGCCGGCCACACGTACGAGCGCCTCCAGGGCGAAGGGATCGGCCAGGATCACGCCGTCGAGGCGTTCGCCACGCGCCACCTGATATCCCTGCAGCACGGCCTGGGCCGCCGTCGGGAAGTCCGGTGTCAGGTTGATCGCCAGCCAGAAGCGCCCCTCCCCCCGGAAGGCGTCGTAGTTCCTGGCGAACTCCTCGCTGACCTGGACGGACGCCGGGTCGAGCCTCGGCAGGGTCTGGACCGGTCGGAACGGCGTGAACGAGAAGCGTCCATCGTCGATCGTCATGATCGAGTAGGCGCCCATGACGCCGCCGGTTCCCCTGAGTTCGGCGGGGTTCTGGGCCCCGAAGAAGTAGTGCCGAGGCTCGCCGGCCCCTAGGAACGAGGGGAGTCCACTCAGGAGGTCCGCGCCCGCGTGCAGGGACTCGTTCAACGAACGCACCTCGGTTTCGGCCGTGGACCTGGCATCGGCGACGGGCCCGATCAGGAAACCTCCGCGGGCGGCCTCGAGGGCGCGCAGGGCGGCCGCCGTGTCCGTGGTGAAGAACGGGTT
>Ga0081455_10005965_pt1 | contig 13211 bp, 12 predicted proteins | sample TabmetS3T2R1_FD_70207 | JGI IMG/M metagenome (GOLD analysis project Ga0081455, IMG submission 70207) | Tabebuia heterophylla rhizosphere microbial communities from the University of Puerto Rico - S3T2R1 | ecosystem: Host-associated > Plants > Roots > Rhizosphere ... | reverse complement strand
CAATGCCGTGGCCGTCGGCTTGACCGACACCGAGATGGGGCAGACGGCGCTCGAGCAATGGGGGCCGGAGACGACCGAGCGGATCGTCCGCGGCATCCCGCTGCGCCGGATCGGCACGCCCGAGGAGGTGGCGCGCGTCGTCGCGTTTCTGGCCGGCCCCGACGCCGCCTACATCACCGGCAAGGTGCTGCAAGTCGACGGCGGACAGATCATCGCGGGCTGAAGGCGCTGCGCAATGAGGAACCGCGGCATGGCGCTTCTCGCCTCGGCAAGGAGGGGTCGATGGCGTTTGCAACGCGTCTGACGCCGGCGATGGCCGCGCGCTGGCGCGGCACCGGCCTCTGGAGCGACGAGACCTTCGCCAGCGTGCTCGCCGAGCGCGTTCGCGCGACGCCCGAGCGCGAGGCGCTGACCGATGGCACGCGCCGGGTAAGCTACCGCGAGCTCGCCGACGGCATCGACCGCATGGCGGCGTGCTTGCGCGCGCTCGGCATCGGCGCGGGGGACGTCGTGACCATCCAGCTGCCGAATTGGATCGAGTTCGCGTTCGTGTTCTTCGCGCTGGAGCGCCTGGGCGCAGTGGCGGTGACGGTGAGCGTGGACTTCCGCAGCCGCGAGCTCGAATACATCATGCGTTTCGCCGGCAGCAAGATGTTCGTCTGCTGCGGGCAGTTTCGCGGCTTCGATCATGCGGCCATGGCGGCTGAGCTCAAGCCGCGGCTGCCGTCGGTCGCCGCGATCGGCATCATCGGCGGCGCCGCGCCTCCCGGCATGGTGAACCTCGAGGACGTGGTCGCGGCGCGCGGCGCGCCAGCCGGCTTCGCGCCGGTGGCGATGGACGCCGATACCGTGATGCGGATGGCGTTCACGTCGGGGACCACCGGCAACCCCAAGGGTGTGATGCACAGCCACAACACCACGCTCGCCGCCGCCCGCATTCTCAACGGCGATCTCGGGCTCTCGGCTGAGGACGTGATGATGATCTGGCTGCCGCTCGGGCTCAACTGGGGCTACCTCACGCTGGTGCAGTCGGTCCTCGCCGGCGCCAAGGCGGTGCTGCTCGACCGCTTCGCTCCCGCTGCGGCGCTCGAGCTGATTGCGCGCGAGCGGGTCACCTACATCCCCACGGCACCAGCCTCCCTCACCGCCATCCTGGCGGAGCCCGACCTCGACCGGCGCGACCTCTCGAGCCTGCGGATCGTGGTGAGCGGCGGCGCCTCCGCACCGGTCGAAACGATCCGCACCTGGCGCCGGGCCGCGCCGGGCGAGCTGCTCGAGCTCTTGGGCATGCTGGAAACCGGCTACCAGACCTATACGCGCCCGGGCGATGATCCCGAACGCGTCGCCGGCTCGGTCGGCGTGTCGGCGAGCCACATGGGGCTGCGGCTCGTCGATAGCGAGGGGCGCGACGTGCCGCGGGGCGAGGAAGGGGAAATCTGCTGTGACGGCCCGTCCGTGCATCTCGGCTATCACAACAATCCGAGCGCCAACGCGGAGGCCTTCCTGCCCGACGGCTGGTTTCGCAGCGGCGACCTCGGCGTGATCGACGCAGACGGCCGGCTGCGCATCGTCGGCCGCCTCAAGGAGATGATCAACCGCGGCGGCAAGAAGTTCTTCCCGCGCGAGATCGAGGAGATCCTCTACACCCATCCGCAGGTGCTCTACGCCGCGATCGTCGGCATTCCCGATGCGCGGCTCGGCGAGCGCAACTGCCTGTGCCTGGTGCCGCGCCCGGGCGAGCCGCCGACGCTGGAGAGCATCACCGCCTTCCTCGGCGACAGCGTGGCGACCTACAAGCTGCCGGAGCGGCTCGAGCTGTTCACGCAATTCCCGTTCACCCCGACCGGCAAGATCCAACGCCATGCACTGGTGCGCGAGGTGCTGGCGCGCATGTCGGCGGCCTAGCGCATGTCCCGGAAAAGTGGGAACCGGTTTTCCGATAAGGACATGCGCACCAGAAATCTACCGATCCACGCAACGACTTTGGAGAGCCCCAGATGGATGAGCGCTACGCACGCTTCTCGCGGCTGTTGATCGATCGGCCGCACCCGCGAGTGCTCCGCGTCGTCATGAATCGGCCGGACAAGCTCAACGCCGCCGACGCCGAGATGCATTCCGATCTCACCGAGATATGGCGCGTCATCGACGCCGATACCAGCGTGAACGCGGTGCTGCTCACCGGTGCCGGCAAGGCGTTCTCCGCGGGCGGCGATCTCGACCTGGTCGACAGGATGATGACGGATTTCGACACCCGCATGCGCGTTTGGAAGGAAGCGCGCGACATGGTGTACAACCTGATCAATTGCAGCAAGCCGGTCGTCTCGGCCATCAACGGCGCGGCGGTGGGCGCGGGGCTGGTGCTCGCCATCCTCGCCGACGTTTCCATCGCCGCCAAATCGGCGCGGCTGATCGACGGCCATACCAAGCTCGGGGTCGCCGCTGGCGATCACGCCGCAATCATCTGGCCGCTCTTATGCGGCATGGCCAAGGCCAAATACCATCTCCTGCTGTGCGAGCCGGTCAGCGGCGAGGAGGCCGAACGCATCGGTCTTGTCTCGCTCGCAGTGCCGGACGAAGAGTTGCAAACGCGCGCCATGGACGTCGCGATGCGGCTTGCGCAAGGCGCGCCGAACGCGATCCGCTGGACCAAATACGCGCTCAACAACTGGCTGCGCGCGGCCGGGCCGATCTTCGACGCCTCACTCGGCATGGAATTCCTCGGCTTCACCGGGCACGAATTGCCGGAAGGCACCGCCGCGCTGCGCGAGAAGCGCCCGCCGCGATTTTCGCACGAGGGCGTCTGAAGCCGCGCGCGCTGCGGCGCTCACTGGTTCCTGTGTGCCGCGCCGCCGTCCACGGTGACAATCGTTCCGCTGACATAGGAGGCGCGCGGCGACACCAGGAACGCCACGACGTCGGCGACCTCGCCCGGCTGCGCCATGCGCCCGAACGGCAAGTCCAACTCGCGCTCGACGTCCCGCCAGCGCTCGGCCGAGCCGAACTTGCTCTCGGCGATCTTGCGCAACACGCTCTCGGCGCGATCGGTCGCGGTGTAGCCGGGATTGACCCCGAGCACGCGCACGCCGAAGTCCGGAGACTGGCTGCCGAGCGAACGGCTGAACGCCATCAGGGCGGCGTTGCCGGTGGAGCCGATGATGTAGCGTGAGAACAGCCGCTCGCCGGCATAGCCGATGACATTGACGATGACGCCGTCGCGCCGGTCCTTCATCGCAAGACAGAGTGAGCGGCAGAGATTGATGTAGCCGAACACTTTGAGATCCCAGGAGGCGCGCCAGATTTCATCGCTGGTATCGCCGAGAGCCCCCGCCGGGTTCGATCCGGCATTGTTCACGAGAATGTCCACCCCGGCGCAGGCTTGCGCGAGGCGTTGCTGATCGGCGACCTGGGAGAGGTCGACGGCGTGGACGTGGACGTCGATGTCCGGCGCGAGTTGGCGCAGCGCGTCGCGTGCCTGCTCGAGCGTGGCGGTGCCGCGGCCGGCAATGTCGAGGTGGCAGCCTTCGGCTGCGAGCGCGCGTGCGACCGCGAGGCCGATCCCCTTGCTCGCTCCCGTGACGAGCGCGCGTTTCCCCTTCAGCCCCAAGTCCATCGGAATCCTCCCTCGGCAACGCGCGCGTTCCGGCGCGGCGCCGCATCAAATCTCCGGGACATGGGAGGAGCAATAGGCCGCGTGCGATGCCGGGCATGCCCAGGCGCCGCGGCTGCTCAATGCATGACCGTTCCGCCGTCGACGGCGATCGTTTGCCCCGTGACGAGCTGGCTCGCGTCGGACACGAGCCAGTGCACGGTGCCGACCAGGTCGGAGGATGCGAGATTTCTCGCGATCGCCTGGTTCATCTTGATGGTATCGAGCGCCTTGTCCGCCTTCTCGGCGAAGAATTCGCGGGTTCCCTCGGTCAGGACCGCGCTCGGCGCCACCGCATTCACCCGGATGTTGTCGCGGCCGAGCTCGCGGGCAAGCCCGCGGGTGAGACCGATCACCGCCGCCTTGGACGTGGTGTAATGCAGCCCGTACGGCATGCCGTAGGTGGCGGCCAGCGAGGCGATGTTGACGATGCTGCCGCCTCCGGCCCGGCGCAGGGCGGGGACGACGGCCTTACAGCAGTTCCAGATGCCCTTGACGTTCACCGCCATCGCGGCGTCCCAGTCGGATTCGCTGATCGTGTCGAAGCGGCCGCCCTTCAGGCCGCCGTAGAGCGCGGCATTGTTCACGAGCGCGTCGATGCGCCCGAAGGCGTCGAGCGCGGCCTTCGCCAGCTCCATGGCCGACGCGGCGCTGGCCACGTCGAGCTTGGCGCCCACCGCGGTGCCTCTTTCGGTCTTGACGAGATCGAGCGTATCCGCGCAGTCGTTGATGTCGGCAGCCACGATACGAGCGCCGAGGCCGCCGAGATAGCGCGCGTATTCTTGCCCGATTCCGCGCGCTGCACCGGTGATGACAATGACCTTTCCATCGACGTTCATGCTGCTCTCGACGGTCATGGTGTTCTCCTCGGAGGGCGCGGGGCGCCCCCGGGGCAATGCTGCTGCGGGCGGACGCCCATGCCAAGAGGAAACAGACGTGCGTGGCGCGATCCGGCGCAGATTGCGTCGCCGCCGCGCAACGACGCATAGACACTCCTCCAGTTTACTTTGAGACGCGCAAACGAGCGCAGACGAACAGAAACCGGCGCTGCGGGCCAGCGCCGGTCCGTCGAGGCTCAATGCGCTTCCACCTTGATGTTGGCTGCCTTGATGATGGGCCACCATTTATCGATCTCGGCCTTGTGATAAGCGGCGAGCGCCTTGGGCGTCTGCTGCTCCCGGGTGGCAATCACCTGGCCGAGATCGGTCAGGCGCTGCCGCACTGTCGGATCGGCCAAGGTATCGACGACCGCGTCATTGAGCCTGGCCACGACCTCCTTGGGCGTGCCTTTGGGAACCCACAGGCCATGCCAAAAGGAAATGTACATCCCCGGTGCGCCGATCTCGTCGGTGGTCGGGACATCGGGCAAGGCCGGCCAGCGGGTCTTGGCCATGACGGCAAAGGCCTTCATCTTGCCGCCGCGCACGTAGGTCAGCGTCTGCGATCCCTCGGCGCACATCAGGTCGATCTGGCCGCCGACCAGATCCTGCATCGCCGGAGCCCCGCCGCGGTAGGGCACGAATTGGAAGCGGGTCTTGGTCTGATCCTGAAAGTACAGCCCGCACACATGCGCCGCGCTGCCAGCGCCGACGCTCGCGGCCGTCGCCTTGTCCGGGCTTTGCTTGAGCCAGGCGATCAGCTCCTTCGCGTCATTGACCGGCAACGTGTTCTTTCCGACGATCAGCATCGGTGCGAAGGTGAGCAGCGACACCGGCTCGAAGTCCGCCAACAAGTCGTATGTCGTGCGGTAGAGCGCGCCGGACCCCACGAAACTCGTCCAGTTGCCGAGGGCCAGCGTGTAGCCGTCGGGCGACGCCTGCGCGGCACGGCCGACTCCAATGGTCGACCCGGCGCCCGTGACGTTCTCGATGACGATGACCTGACCGAGCGACTGCCGCATGCGCTCGCCGAGGAGTCGCCCGAGCGTATCGGTCGGACCGCCGGCAGCGAACGGTACGATCATGGTGATGGGGCGCGTTGGATAGTCCTGCGCCTGTGTGCCGATGGGACACGCGAAATTGGCGCATCCCAGCGCCGTCGCGAATGCGACGGCACGCGACATCGCGATCATGGTTCCCTCCTGGTTTTGGGACCACGATGACATGTGCTCCGACGAGGCGAAAAGTCAGCAGTGCTGTCGTTACAGGCGAATGCGCCGCGACATATCGCAGCCGTATCGCGCGGCGCTCAACCCGCTTTGCGGGGTTCCCGCGCCAGAACCTTATCCACCATCTCCCCGGCGAGACCGAGATAACCAGCCGGGTCGCACATCCTGTCGAGTTCCGCCCGCGTGAGATGCTTGGCGATCTCGGTATTCTGGGCCAGGAGCTCGACCAGCGGCTCGCCGGTCGCCGCCACCTTGCGGCAGATATCGTAGACGAGGTCGTGGGCGCGCTGCCGGCCCAGGTGCGGCCCGAGGCCCATCATCACGGCTTCGGAAACGATCATGCCCTTGGTGAGGTCGAGATTGGCGCGCATACGTTCGGCATCGACCTCGAGGCCCGAGACGAGGAGCTTGGTCTGCGCCAGCGCCCCCGAGGTGAGCAGGAAGATTTCCGGCAGCGAGATCCATTCAATTTCCCAGGGGCCGGTCGAGCGCTCGTGGTCGGCGACCGCGGCTTCGAGCAGCGCGGCCACGTGCTGGCGCACCAGCGCCACCGTCGAATGGATGTAGAGGCAGGAGATGGGATTGCGCTTCTGCGGCATGGTGCTCGAGGAGCCGCGCGCCTCGTGGAACGGCTCGTAGACCTCGGCCACCTCGGTCTGCATCAACAGCTTCACGTCCATGGAAATCTTGCCGAGCGTGCCGGTGAGGAGCCCGAGAAAGCAGGCGACCTCGCCGATGCGGTCGCGCACGGTGTGCCAGGCGATCTCGGGCTGGCCGAGGCCGAGCTCCTCCATCAGCGCGGCTTGCACCTTGAGGCCGTCGCCGCCGAGCGAGGCCAGCGTTCCGACCGCGCCGCCGAATTCGCCGACCAGCACGCGCGGCCGCAGCTGCGCCAGCCGCTCGCGGTGGCGCTGCATGGCGGCGAGAAGCGCCGCGGTCTTGAAGCCGAAGGTGAGCGGTACCGCCTGCTGCAGGTTGCTGCGGCCCGCCATCGCCGTATCGCGGTAGCGCCGAGACAGCTGGGCGAGCGCTGCCGCGGTCGCCTCCATGTCCTTTTCGACGAGCTCGAGCGCGGCGCGGATCTGCATGATCGCCGCGGTGTCGGTGATGTCCTGGGTGGTCGCGCCCCAATGGCACCACTCGCCGAGGCCGTCGGCGCACAGACCGACGATCTGCTGCACCACGCCGAGGATCGGATAGCCGATGCGCTCGGTCTGCTGCTTGAGGCGAGCGAGGTCGATGTTCTCGATCCGGCATTGCCGCACGATCTCGCGCGCGGCCTCCTCCGGAATGATGCCGAGGCGCGCCTGGGCGCGGGCGAGCGCGGCCTCGATCTCGAGGTAATAGGCTGTGCGCCTTTCATCGGAGAAGACCGCCCGCATCTCCGGCGTGCTGAAGATGTCGCGGAAGATCGCGGAATCGAGGGCCGTCGCCGTCATGCTTTTTCTCCTCGCTCAGGCGACCTTGCGCCCGAGCGCCAGGCCGTCGAGATGCGCGAGCACCTCCTCGATATGCATGACGTCGGCGTATTTGTGATGCAGATCGAACAGGTTGACCTTGTGGCTGAGCGGCGAGCGGTCGTAGGTGCATTCCTCGACCACCACATTGTGGAAGCCGTAGGAATAGGCGTCCACCGTAGAGGCGCGCACACAGCCCGAGGTGCTTTCGCCGCAGATGATCAGACTGTTGATCCGCTTCTGTTGCAGATGGGCGACGAGCGGCGTGCCGAAAAAGGCCGACGCGCGTTCCTTGTAGATCACCAGCTCGCCCGGCGCGGGCGCGAGCTCCGCCTTGATGTCGTAGGTGTCGTCGGCCTCGCGGCCGATGTTGCGGTTGGTGGAATGCACGCCGGCGGTATCGACGCGGCGGGTGGTATAGATGACGGGCAGCCCCGCGCGCCGCGCCGCCGCGAACAGCGCCTGCGTCGGGGCCATCGCCTTCCAGGCGTGCTCGCCGCAGGAGCCGGAGAATTCGCGGTCGACCTCTTTCACCGGGCGGTCGCCGCCGCGATAGGCCTTGTTATAGAGATCGATCGCGAGCACCGCCGGGTTGTCTCCGACGTAGATCTTGCGGCGATAGGCCTGGTAGATCTCGACGGTATCGGCGTCAACGACGTCCTTCCAGCAATGGTCCTCGAAATCGCGCGCCATGTGACGACTCCTGTGAATAGCGAGTAGCGGATAGCGAGTAGCGAATGGCGGGTAGCGTCATCTATTCGCTATTGGCTATTTGCTCCCTTACTACTCCATCCGCACGTTCTTGCCGAAATCATAATCGACGGAATGCTCGCATTCGTAGATTTGCACTCGCCGCGAGCGGTCGTAGCGCGGATCGAGCACGCGCTCGAGGAACGCGCGCTGCAGCGCCCAGCCGGCTTCCGCCTGCGCGCGGCGATAGCGGCCGGGCATGGTGTCGTTGAGCCATCCGTGCGGCGCGCCCGCATAGACCTTGATCGTATAGCTCTTGTCGTGGCGATCGAGGCAATCGCGCAGGCGCCGCACGTCGGCGAGCGAGATCACGTGGTCCGCCTCGCCGAAAATGCCGAGCACCGGGCATTCGACGCGGGCGATGATCTCCTCGAGCGGCGTGGGATAGCGCGCGTTGACCTGCCATTCGCGCTGCGAGGCGGCGCCGTACCAGATCAGCGCCGCGGCGATCGGGCGATGCGCCGCCAGCACCAGCGGGTGGCGCCCGGTCTGACACACGCCGGCGACGGCGATCCGCGAGCGATCGACTTGCGGAAGCGCGGCGAGCTTGGCGAGCGCGGCCTCGAGATAGGACACGGCCTCCGGATCGGTCATCTCGTAGCCGACGTCGCCGCGGTGCAGCGCCGTCTGGTCCGGATGCTTGTGGAAGAAGTCGGGCGCGATGCAGACGAAGCCGTCGCGGGCGAAACGCGCGGCCAGGTCTTTCGTGTGCTGCACCAGGCCGTAGCGCTCGTGCATGAGCACGACTGCGGGGACTTTGGTCGCGGTCGCCGGTACGGCGAGGAACGCCGGCAGTTCCCCTCCGCAACGCACAGTGCTGGTGGCAATGTCCGACACGCGGTCAGAGTACGATGCTGGGATTGCGCAGGTTCTGGTCGCAGTCGATCAGGTTGACCTGCCGCACCTGGATCTCCCAGCGTTGCGCCGTGCGCACGAAGCGATGGCCGCACCAGCCGGAGAGGAACCGCGTCCCGTCCACGCGGAACTCGCTGATCAGGAAGTTCGAGCGGACCATGCGGGCGGTGCTGGCGTCGGTTTCGAAGACTTCGACGTTCGAGATCATGCGTACCGTGCGCGATTTCGGCGCCTGCGACCAGGCATAGCCCGTGCGCAGCCGGTAGATCCGGTCTTCCATCCGCCGCCGGTCGTCGAAGCTGATGGCGATTTCCTTGCGGGGGTCGCCCGCCTCCGGCGTTCCCGGCACCCAGTAGATGCATTCGGCCGCATACATCGCCAGCCATTCGTCGAAGCGGAGCTGGTCGAGCAGGCGCGCCTCGCGCTCCAGCAGCATGCGGAAACGGTCGCGCACGTCCGGCTGCAAGACCGCGAGCTCGTCGCGCTGCCAATCGCTGAAGCTCTTCACCAGGCTCTGATAAAGTCGCTCGTTGACGTAATACGAGCTGATCGAGGGGTCGTGGACGGCCTGCATGTTCGACGCTCAGGGCTCGCGCTCAATCGCGAGGGTGGGGCGCGCCTTCATCAGCCGCTTCCACTCCTTGATGTATTCGCGCATGAACGCCTCGTCGGTGGCCGGTGCCGTGATGATGCCGTCGGCGTCCGTCTTCACGCGGCCGGGAATGCCGAGCCCGCGATGCATGTAGACCCACTCGTCCTCCTGGCAGGCGAGCCCGCGCTGGATTTCCTCGAAATTGGCGAGGTCGTCGACCTCGCCGAAGTTCGGGAACTGCTCCTGCGTGCGCATGCGCAGTGCATTGATCTCGTCGACCGCGCCGCCGAGCGCGCCGTCCTCGTCGACCACCGCCGTGCCGTACCAGGTGACGTTGGTTTCATCGACCGACACCGGCTCGAAGACCTGAATGTGGTTGCCGAGCAGCGAGAAATTGGGAAACACGTTGATGTTGACCGGCTCGGATGAGGCAAGGTCGAGAATGTCCTCGGCCTTGGCGCCGAAGCGCCGACGCAGCTCTTCTTGGTAATGCTCGGTGCCCGGCGCCGGGCCTTCCACCGCCCACAGTCCGCCCGGGCGCTTCTCGATGTTCGGCCGCTTGTCCTTGAAATGGTGGCCGTGGCCCATATAGGCCATGTACATCGGCGCGGTGTCGGGCGAGCCCTTGTAGTAGGACATGCCCTTGTTGGCGACGTCGGCCTGGCGGTTCTCCATTTCCAGCAATGAGCGGTGCGAGAACACGACGTGATAGCCGTCGCCGGAATTGTCGTAGGCGAGCTTCCAGTTGCCCTTGTATTTGAGCCGGTTCGCCTCGCACACCGCGATCTTGCCTTTCGGCTGCCGGTCGAGCCATTCGTCGATCGGCTTGGTGATGGCGCCGAGATAGTCGAGGAGCGTCGGCGCGTCGGGATTGAGCGTGCCGAAGATGAAGCCGCGATAGCTGTCAACGCGCGGCACCTGTGCGACGTTGAACTTCGCGTCCTTGAAGTCGCAGGCGTAGCCGTCGGGCCACGGCACGGCGCGCAGCTTGCCGGTGTTGAGAAAGCTCCAGCCGTGATAGGGACACGTGAAGATGCGCGCCGAGCCCTTGTCCTTGCGGCACAGCGTGGTGCCGCGGTGCGTGCAGCGATTGAACAAAGCGCGGATTTTTCCAGCCGAGTCGCGCAGCAGGATGATCGGACGCAGCCCCAGCCGCAGCGTGATGTAGTCGTCGTTCCTGGGAATCTGGCTCTCGTGGCCGAGATAGACCCAGACCGCGCCGAAGATGTTGGTCATCTCCAGGGCGAAGATAGCGGGATCGGTATAGAGCAGGCGATGGACACGGTCCTCCTGGACGAGCTCGTCCCAGTCGTAGAGCTCGGCCGCGTTCTCGCTCCGGGAGGGGCTGAGTGTCTGCAACATGGTGTCAGTCCTTCACGACGACGGGTGTCCAATTCGCGCTCGTGGCGCAGCGACATAATGCATCGCCCTAGAAGAAATCGAAATACTCGTTCTGCTCCCACGCCGTCGGCTCCTCGCCCGGCAGCGCGCCGGTATCCTTGAGCCACTGCGCGAACCGGCCGGCCTCGTTGCGCTTGAGTCTGAGGAAATAGTCGACGAACACGTCGCCGAGCCGGGCGCGGAAGAGCGCGTCGCCTTCGAGTGCGTCGAGCGCGGCCGGCAGGCTCGTGGGCAGCATGGGGCGGGCCGCGTTGTAGGGGTCGTCATCCTCTGGCCCGGGATCGAGGCCTTGCTCGATGCCGTCGAGCCCGGCGACGATCTGCGAGAGGACATAGAGATACGGATTGGCGGACGGCTCGCCGATCCGGTTCTCCAGCCGGGTGGCGGCATCGCCTTGCCCGCCGAGCACACGAATCAAGACGCCGCGATGGTCGTAGCACCAAGTGGCGCGGTCGGGCGCGAGCGAGTTCGGCCGGAAGCGCCGATAGCCGTTGATGGTCGGAGTGGCGAAGGCGGTGCAGGGCCCGGCATGTTTCACCAGGCCGCCGACGAAGGCGCGGCCGAGCGGGGAGAGGCATTCGCCGGCGCGTTCGGGCATGAGAGCGTTGCGCCCGTCGCGGTCGAGGAGCGACTGGTGGAGGTGCCAGCCGCTGGAATAGTAGCCCTTGAGTGCCGGCCGGGCCATGAAGGTGGCGAAGTGGCCCATGCGCCGGCAGATCTGCCGCGTCGCCGTCCGGAACAGCAGGGCATGATCGGCTGCCTCCAGCGCCGGCCGCGCCGCGAACGTGCATTCGACTTGGCCCGGCCCCCACTCGTTCTCGATCGATCGCAGCGGCAATCCGACGCGCTCGAATTGCTCGACGAGCGCGGACAGGACCGGCTGCATCAGGTCCATGTTGGACTCGGAATGGTAGGAAAAGCCGGGCTCGACGGGCACGGTCTTGATCGGCCGGCCGCGCAGGCCCGGCAAGCCGATGTTCTCGTCGCCGAGCCGGTCCTCTGCCACGCGCAGGAGATACCATTCGATTTCCAGGCCGACGACCAAGGAGAGGCCCTCGCCGGCGAGGCGGTCGACCGCGCGGCGCAGCAATTGCCGCGACGAGAAGTGAAACGGCACGCCGCTGGTGAAATACTCGTCGCACAGCACCCAGCCCACGCCCGGCGCCCAGGGCAGCAGGCGAAAGGTCGACGGATCGGGAACGATGGTGAGATTGGGCGAGCCGGTCATCTCGTCGAGGCCCATTCCGCCGCCGCGCGTGAACGAGGCGAAGATACGGGCATTGGCGGAATCGAGCGTGGTGGTGGCGACATTGATGTTGTAACCGCTCTCCAGCGCGGCGAGGAAAGCCGACGGCGTTACCGCCTTCGCGCGCGCGGCGCCGTGCGGATCCGCCCAGGCGAGGCGCACGAGGGTGAGATTGTCGGTCGCGATCCTGCGCTTGAGGTCCTCGGCTTGTCGCCTCTGCTCGTCCGTCCAGAGGCCGTGCTTGGCGATGAATCCGAGCGACTTTGTCACCTGTGTCGTTCCATGCGGTGCTGCGAGACGACGGCAATGTAGATGATGGAAGCGACTCGATCCAGTTGAACTGGAAGTCGCGTTGCGCGATTAGCGCCATTGACGCGAGAACGGCTTGCCGTTTTGATCGGTGCGTGACATCGCAACTCGGGCTTGCCCGAGTTGCGTGCTGATAGAGTAGCGGAAGCCGGCTATACCCGACTTCCGCTAGACTCGGCGTGAGGGGGCAGATGAGAATTCGCGCGCCGAAGGATTTCTGGTCGGGGGTGATGTTCTGCGGCTTCGCCGCGGTCGGCATCCTGGCCGCGCGCGGATACTCGCTCGGAAGCGCCGGCAAGATGGGGCCCGGCTATTTTCCCCTGCTGCTCGGCGGCGTGCTCGCAGGTCTGGGCGCGATCCTGATCGTGCGCTCGATCGCGGTTGACGGCGAGCCGCTGGCGCGGTTTCACCTGCCGCCGCTGGCCGTCGTCGTCGTGGCGGTGTGCCTGTTCGGCGCCATGATCGAGCCGCTTGGCCTCGTGCTGTCGCTCGCGGTGCTGACCTTGTTGTCGGCCGCCGCCGGCCCGCCGTTTCGCCCGCTGGAAGCGATCGCATTGACGGCGGCGCTCATCGTGCTGTCCGTCGGCGTCTTCGTCTATGCGCTGGGCCTCCCGCTCAATGTCTGGCCGAGCCTGTAGGCCGCGATGGACGTGATCTCCAATCTGGGTGCGGGCTTTGCCGTCGCGCTGACCCTGCAGAACATCGCCTATTGCTTCATCGGCGTGCTGCTCGGCACCATCATCGGCGTGCTGCCCGGCATCGGCCCGGTCACCACCGTCGCCATGCTGCTGCCGATCTCTTTCACGCTGCAACCGGAATCGGCGCTGATCCTGCTCGCCGGCATCTAC
>Ga0081455_10005964_pt1 | contig 13212 bp, 6 predicted proteins | sample TabmetS3T2R1_FD_70207 | JGI IMG/M metagenome (GOLD analysis project Ga0081455, IMG submission 70207) | Tabebuia heterophylla rhizosphere microbial communities from the University of Puerto Rico - S3T2R1 | ecosystem: Host-associated > Plants > Roots > Rhizosphere ... | reverse complement strand
TTGCGTACGCGCAGCTGCCCGTACACCCCGGTCGTCACGCGCGTCGCGCCGGCGAGGTACTCCTTGACGAGCGGGCACTCGTCGATCAGCGACTGGATGACGGTCTCGGGGTCGCCCTGCACCTTGCTCGCGAGCTCTCGCCGTACGACCGCGCCGACGCTGGTGAGCGTCGGTGTCAGCGGGATGTACCAGAACCATCCGCTCTTGAACGCAACCGAGAGGATGTTACCGGAGTTCGGCTCGGGGAGCCGCTTGCCGCCCTCGAAGTAGCCGAACAGGGCCAGGTTGCGGAAGAACTCCGAGTAGGTCCGGGTGCCACCGACCGACTGGTAGATCCGGCTCTTGTTGCCGGACGCGTCCACCGACTGCACGCAGAAGCGAAGCCGGCCGTGAACCGCGCGCGGCACTCGCCAGCGGGCGTCATAAGTCCAGAACGGGTTCGCGTCGCTCAGCGCAATCCGAATCGTCCGCAGGAGATTCCTACCCCGATACACGCGAATCGTGTCCGCTGTGGCGGCGCGACCGTCCTGCGCCGAGTACTCGAGACGGGCGACCTGCCCGTGGACGCGATCGGCGTCGACTTCTACGCGACGAAGGCGAGCTCCGTGCCCGAGGGCTTCGACAAGACGCTGCTCGCAGGCGTCATCGACGCGCGCAGCTCGATTCCCGAGGACCCGTCCGAGATCGCCGCTTTCGCCGCGCAGCTCCGCGAGCGCGGGGTGGACGAGCTCGCGCTCGTTCCGAACGGGGATCTTCAGTACGTCTCCCAGGCGGTCGCGAGCGAGAAGCTGGCGCGGCTCGGCAAGGCGAAGACGGAGGCTGCCGCATGAGCTCGAACGGCGAGATCAAATTCCTCACCCACGAGGTCGGCTCGCTGGCGAAGCCGCCGTGGCTCGTCAAGACCTCCGCCGGCAAGCCGCTGGAGGAGAGCGATATCGAGCACGCGCGCGCCTGGGGCGAGAAGGTCGGAGTCGAGGGCTACGAGGAGCTCGTCGAGCTCCTCCGCCGGGACGAGCGCAACCCGGACGAGATCGCGCGCTGGTCGAGCCGCTACTGCCTCCGCCTCCAGGAGGACGCCGGCGTCGACGTGATCTGGGACGGCGAGCAGCAGCGGAGCGAGATGTACGCGTGGGCGATCGCGCACTCGAACGGCTTCGAGCCGCGCGGGACGATCCGCTCGTTCGACAACAAGTACTACTCGAAGTCGGCGGCCGTCGGCCCCGTCTCGCTGGGCGAGCCGTACCACAACGACGAGTTCTCCTTCCTCCAGTCGGCCGCGAAGCACGAGCTGAAGATCCCGATCACCGGCGCGTACACGCTCGCGGTCTGGTCGTACGACGAGCACCACTTGCCGAAGACCGGCCGGCTCGGCGGCGGCCTGTCGCGCCAGGACGAGATCGACGCCCGCCGCGAGCTGACGCTCGACATCGCGCGCAACATCATCCGGCCCAACCTCGAGGCGCTGATCGGCCTCGGCGCGACCTGGATCCAGATCGACGAGCCGGGAGCCTCGACCGAGGAGGACGAGCTCGACATCTTCGTCGAGAGCTTCAACGTCTCGGTCGAAGAGCTCGACTGCACCTTCTCGACGCATCTCTGCTTCTCCGACTACGACCTCTTCTTCCCCGCGATCGAGGGCATGAGCGGCTGCCGCCAGTACTGCGTGGGGTTCGCGAACTACGACACGCGCGAGCTCGGCTCGGGCAGCGCAGACCGCCCCGGCTACGAGGTGATCTCGAAGTGGCGCGACCTGCCCTACGAGCCGATCCTCGGCCTCGGGGTCCTCGACATCCACACCGACTTCGTCGAGCCGCCGGAGCTCGTGCGCGACCGCATCCTCTATGCGGCCGAAGTCTTCGGCGACCCGGCGCGGATCCAGGTGTGCCCGGACTGCGGCCTGCGCACCAGGAGCTGGGACGTCGCCTACGAGAAGCTCAGGAACATGGTCGAAGGCACTCGCCTGGCGGAGGAATCCCTGAACCGGGCGCATGCAGGAGCGAAGGGCTAACGGGCCGAACTAGTGCTCCATCCAGCAATGCATACCGAGTTCTGGCCCGCGATCACGCTGCGCCAGAGCCCGCCCTCGCCCTTGCCAAGGCTTCAAGCCTTGGCCGCGGACGAGTGCGGCCTCTGGCTTGGTGCTCGCGACCCAGAATCTCGGCGGCATCACTGGAAGGAGCACGGCCGCCTAGTCAGCTAATCTGCCCCTGCGGACGCCGGATCGGCGTTCGCCCTTTTCTGGAACAGTGCGCACGACTCTCAAGCGAGGAATCGGCCGGGCTGCGGCCGGCAACGGCAACGGCCGGGCGGTGCTCCCGCCGGGCGCGCTCAGCCCGGTCCAGCGCTACCGCCAGCCCGAGCGGAAACGAGGCTCGTGGCGGGTCGTCGGCCGGATCCTCTTCTTCCTGTTCGCGCTCTGCCTGGCCGTCGTGCTCGGGATCGGCGGCGGCACCTACCTGTGGGCCGTCGAGAGCGTCGCCGCGACCACGCCGCAGGAGGCCGTGAAGATCGCGTCGAAGCGGCTCGACCTGCCGCTCCCGAACAAGCCGACGATCGCACTCGTGATCGGCTACGACCACCGGCCCGAGGACGGGGCATCCCCATCCCGGTCCGACACCGTCATGCTGCTTCGTGCCGACCCTCAGGACCAGACGATCTCGATGCTCTCGTTCCCGCGCGACCTGATCGTCAACGGCCGCTGTCCCGACGGGCGCACGTACGTCGGCCGCATCAACGAGGCCTACGCCTACTGCGGCCCGTCGGGGACGCTCGAAACGGTGCGCTCGATCACGGGCCTGCGGATCAACTACCTGATCTCCGTCAACTTCGACGGGTTCCGCCAGACCGTCGACAAGCTCGGCGGCGTCTGGATGGACGTCGACCAGCGCTACCTCAACCTCCAGGGCGGCGACTACGCGACCATCAACCTCTGGCCCGGCTACCAGAAGCTGAAGGGCGGCCAGGCGCTCGACTTCGTCCGCTACCGGCACACGGACTCCGACATCTTCCGGCTCGCGCGCCAGCAGCAGTTCGTGAAGGCGATGAAGCAGGCGATGCGCCACAAGTGGAAGAACCCGAAGAACGTCCTCGGCATCGCCGGCGCGCTGCGCAAGAACGTCGAGATCGGCCGCGCCGGCGGCAAGGGCGTCTCCCCGAGCACGCTCAAGAAGTACGCGCTGCTCGCCTACGGCCTGCCGTCGGGGAACTTCTTCCAGGTGAAGATCGCAGGCGTGACCGGCACGAACGAGCTGACGACGGCCCAGTCGAACATCGACTCCGCGGTCGAGCAGTTCCAGCACCCCGACATCGACGCGTCCGCGAAGGCCACGGCCCGCGTGCTCCACCGGCGCGTGAAGTCCAAGGACGGCCCGAGCCCGAGGAACGTGTCCGTCGTCGTGCTCAACGGGAACGGCGTCGCGGGCTCGGCAGGCAACACGAGCTACCTCCTCGGCCAGAAGGGCTACCGCGTGATCCTGCCGCCGGAGGGGTACCAGGCGAACGCGCCGGGCAAGTGGACCTCGACGTTCCGGACGCAGATCTTCTACCGCGGCAAGACGAACGCGCGCCTCGCCGCCGAGAAGGTCTCGGGCCTCTTCAACTCCACCGACGTCAGCCGGTTCCCGGCCGGCAACCGTGCGCTCACCGCGCTCTCGAACGGCGCGATGGTGACCGTCATCGTCGGCCAGACCTTCACCGGCCGGCTGACCCCCACGCCGGTCGACCTGACGCCGCCCCGCGAGCCGCCGAACGTGCGCCCGGGCAAGGCCGACACGCTTCCCTACGTGCGCGCCGCCTCCGCGTGGAAGCCCGGCTTCCCGCTCCAGATCCCGACCGTGCTCGACCGCAACTCGGTGCCCGACTCACGCGTCCCCTACCGCGTCTACAAGCTCGATGACCGGAAGGCCGTGCGGTTCACCTACTCGAACAACGCGAACGAGTACTGGGGGATCGAGGAGACCGACTGGACGGACGCGCCCGCGCTCGAGGACAAGAACTTCAGCGAGGTGATCAAGGGCCGCCAGTACGACTTCTACTACAACGGGCCGCACATCCACATGATCGTGCTCCGGGCCGGCGGCGCGAGCTACTGGGTCGTGAACACGCTCCTCGACTCGCTCTCGAACGAGACGATGCTCGCGATCGCCAAGGGCCTCCGGCCCATGCGCAAGTAAGTTTTCGGCGTGACGGAGAAGAAGCCGCCCCTCGGCGTCTTCGGCGCGGGCTGGGTCGGCCTCGTCACCGGCGCCTGCTTCGCCGACCTCGGCCACGACGTGACCGTTCGCGACGTCGTGCCGGAGCGGATCGCGGCGCTGCGGGCGTGCAACCCGGCCGCGGTGGACCTGGCCGCGGCGTGCGCGCTGGCCGCCCGGGTGGAGCCGGACCTGCTGCGCCGGCTGCGCCTGCTCGTACCGGGGGCGGACGCGGCGACCGAGGCGGACCTGTGGTTCAGCGACCTGCTGGCCGGGCGGGACGCGGCCGCCATCGCGCTCGACCCGCTGGTCGGGGCCGCGCTGCGGGAGGACCTGCGGGCGCCGTCGCTGGTACCGCTGCGGGAGGCGGCGGTCGCGGAGATCGGCCGCTCGCATGCCGGGGCGCACTGGTCGGTACGCCTGGAGGAGCGGGTCCACTACCTCGACACCGCGCGGCCGGCGGGTTTCGCCGAGGACATCGACGACCTGCTGGTGGCCGCGCTGGACCGGCTGCGTACCGAACCCGATCCGCGCGGCGTCGCCCGCTGGCTGCTCGGCGCCGCCGGCCGCCACCCCGCCATCCGCGACCGCACCGCCACCCGCGCCTGCGAGGCCGCGGCCGCCCTGCACCTGGACCGCACCGCACCCGATCCGGCCCTGCTGGCACCGTCCGAGGCGGCGGCGTGGCTGCCCTGGCTGACCCAGTCGATGCCGCTGGTCCCGGCGCCCGTCCACCTGGTGGACGGCGCCGTCGTGCTGGGCGCTTCGCACGAGTCCGCGGTGCCCATCGACCTGCCCGACACCGACCCGCTGGTGGTCGAGGTCCGCTGGCACGACGGGGTCGCCGCCCGCAGCCAACTCACCCGCTTCCGGGTCGGCGAACCGGTCCAGGTGGAGACCGGTGCACGGTCGGTCGATCTGGTCTCGCTCACCGGCACCTCGTACAACCTGAGCCCGGCGGTGTCCCTGCCGGCCGGGCGTTTCGACCATCTGAAGGTCGGGCTGCGGCCCTGCCTGGCACGGGAATCCGAGGTTGGCAGGCTGGTGCGGATGCTGCGCGAGCCGCGGTACGGGGGACGCGCGTTCGCCATCGCCGGCCGGCCGGGGTGCGGCAACTCCACCCTGCTGGTGGCGGTCACCGACGCGCTGGTCGAGGCGGGCACCGCCGTCGTCGAGTACTTCTTCACCGGCGCGGACGATGCCGAGGCGGTGACCCGTTCGTGCCTGGCGCAACTGGCCGCGCTCTACCCGCGGGTGCCGGTCGGCGGCAGCCTGGAGCAGGCGTTCGTGGCGCTGGAGAAGCTGGGCGACCTGGAGCGCCGGCCGCTGGTGGTGGCGCTGGACGGTGAGCCGACCGCGATGCCGCTGCCGGACCGGCCGCCGCCCGGCGTCCGCTACGTACAGACCGGGTTGGCGATGCACAGCGCGCTGGCGGTCGAGTCGGTCGGGCCGGACCGGGACTCCGACCGCCGGGTGTGCCTGGCCCTGCTGGCCCGTGACGCGGCGGCGGTCGAGCGCGCCTTCGCCGAGCCCGTACGCCCGGAGGCTGTGGCCGATCTGGTGGACGACCTGCCGAGGAACCTGGTCCGGCTGTTGTCCTGGATCCGGGGGCAGCCGCCGGACACCGTGCTGCTCGACGCGATCCCGCCGATGCTCACCACGCGCTGGCCGGGGATCCTTGAACGGCTGTCCAGCCGGTGGCCCGACCGGCTGGATCTGCTGCGGGCTGCGGACGGGCGCAACACCCGGCTCGACTGTGCCGAGGCCGAGGGTGCGTCGCCGGACAACGACGACGTGGGGAACTGGGACGAGTTCTGGTCCGCCTGCGTGGCCGAGGGGATCGTGGCCGACACCGATCCCAGCGAAGTGGTCCGCCTCGCTGCGCCGCTGCCCATCGAGCCGGGCCTGTTCGGCCACCGCATGCTGGGCCTGCGGCACGATACGCCCGCAGCCTTCGCCCGTACCGCCCCGCCGACCCGCTTTGCCTCGGCAGTCACGCATGCCCTGGCCGCGGGGGACCTGAGGGACGCGGCGATCCTGTGTACCGACCTGGACGTGCTGACCCGCCGGTACGCCACCGATCCGCAGGGTCTGCTCGCCGACGTGGACGCGGTCGCCACCCGCACTGCCCGCCCCGACCTGCGCACCCTGCACGCCGTACTCCAGATCCTGGTTCGGGACGGGGTCCCCCCGGCCGGATTCCTCGCCGCCCTGCACGACACCCTTACCGAGTACGCCACCCTGCACGCGGTGCCCGATCTTGCTGAGGCGCCTACCCTGCCGCCGCTGCGGGTCCGTACCGTCCAGCACGACCTGGACCTGCGTGCCTCCCATTACGTACGCACCTGGCCCGGACCGGCCCTCGCCGTCGCCGCCGGTTCCGGCGAGGACGCGGTCGTCGTCACCGCGGACTCGTTCGGTGGTGGCGATGATGTGATCGGCGCCGTTGGCGGGCGGGATGGGTACGTGGCCTGGGGGAGCGGGTCGCTGCGGTGGGGCGGGTCGGCGTCGACCGGCTCGGCGCCGCTCGACGTCCCGGTGGACTTCGCCGCCCGGGTCGGCTCGCGCGCGATCACCGCGTCGGCCGACGGCACGATCACCATCTGGGACAGTGGACCGCCTCGCCGCCTGGTCGGGCACAGTGGGCGGGTCACCGCGGTTGCCGGCAACGACAGCTTCGACCTGATCAGCGCGTCGGTGGACGGTACGGTCCGGTGCTGGTCCGGCACGCGCGTGGTCCGTCGTGGGAGCCCGCACCGGGGCTCGGTGAGCTGCCTTGCGACGATTCCGATGGGGTTCGTTTCCGGTGGGGAGGACGGGTTCCTGGTGTTCTGGGGGGAGAGCCGGGAGGTTCGGCACCAGGCAGGCCAGGCGGCGGTCACCTGTGTTGTGGCACTGGCTGACGGGTCCGTGGTGTCCGGGGCGGCGGACGGCTCCGTGGGGTGGTGGGATCCGGTTTCCGGGAATGCGAGGGTGCTGGGTCGGCATACCAGTCCGGTCCGCGGCCTCGACGTCCTGGCCACCGGGGTGGTGGTGAGCTGGGCCAACTCTGTCTGCTTCTGGGACCCGTACCTTCCTTCGGCCGCGGTTGGCACGGCGGGTGGTTTTCCTGGCGGCGTCAGGGCTTTCGTGCCGGGTGAACAGACGTACACAGTTCTGTGTGGAGATCGCTCCGTGCACCGCCGGCTGCTGCCTACCGAGGGGGCCGACCTGGCTGATCGGCCCGAGTTGGGCTGCCTTGCGGTTGTCGGCGACCGGATCTACTTCGGGCTCGATGGCACTTTGTACGCCACGCAGTCTTCTGGTGGCGCCGATTCGGTGGTGGGGAGCGACATACCGATCGTGCAGGCGGCGGCCATGTCCGATGAGGGGCTTGCGGTGCGCGACAGCTCTGGCGGTGTTTTCTACATCGGACGCCCCGGCGAGGGGCCGGAACGGGGGGTCGGTATCAGCCTGGTCGCGGCCGACCGCAGCACCCATCTGGCCGCCGTCGCCGCGGACAGCCGTGCCGGTTTCGACACCAACGACCGCCTCACCGAACTCCCCGCTCCGGCCAGCGCGCTTGCCGTCAGTGGTGATCGCTTGCTGGCCGGGCTACCGGACGGGCGGGTCCAGATCCTCGATGCCGCAGGCGTTCCGGTACGGCTGCTGGGTGGGGACGGTGTTCCGGTTACGGCTGTGGCGGGGCTTCCCGACGGGGCCGTGGTGACCGGCTCGGCGACTGGCACTGTTTGCTGGTGGCCGGCGGATCCGGACCATGGGCCTGCTGCTCATGTTGTCCACAGTGGACCGGTTATCGGGGTCGCTTCGGTCGGGGATCATGTGCTTACCGCTGGCGACGATGGGCGGATCATCCTGTGGTATCGGGGGGCGCCGGTCCATGAGCTTCCGCTGCTGCGCAGCCCGATCCGGGCTCTGGACGCCCGGCCTGGCCTCGCCGCGGCGCGTGACGGCCGCGGTCGCTTGTGGACGTTCACTGTGGACAGTCCACAATGGACATCTGTCGATGAGCTCGTTCGGGTGTCCGCTCAGGGTGAGACCTTGATCGTTGCGCTGGTCTCGTCGGTTCCTTATGAAGTAATGGCGATCCGCTGCTACCAGGGCGGGCGGGTGCTGCCTCTGTACAACGAAGGTCACTGGCCGGTTGTCGCCGAGGACGGCACTTTGACCGCGCCTTGGCGACCTGAGCCCAGTCAACCTCTCTATCTCCGCTGCCCTGGGCTCGACCGGGGCCCGCAAGCTGCTGAGGCGAATTACGCTCTCACTCTTCGCAGCCCTGCTGTTGCCGGTTACCACAGCACCGTCCGCGGTCCAATCGCCGTCGTTCCCATTGAACAGGCCTGAACCCTCCCTCGGAGAGTGGGCCCATCTCTCCTCGGTCGGGCGTGTGGTTGGCGTTGTGCCACAGAACCTCCCCGAGCGCGCGTTCTTGTCTTTGTCTTTCGTTTGTGTTTGGCGGCGCTCGGGGCAATGCCACTTAGTTAGGCCGCTGGCACGCCAGCCGAGATCTTGTCAAACCCGCAGGTCAGGATGCGCGCGGGCAAGCAAGGTCATCTCCTAACTAAGTGGCATTGGGCGCTCGGGGAGAACCTGTGGCCGTGGGATTGGCGCGCCCGACCGAGGAGAGATGGGACGGGATTGGTTTGAAATACTTCGAACGGCGGCGGATAATAGAAGCATGGACCACCACCCCGCCGACCGCTTGGACGTACTCTACGCGGAAATAGAGCGCACCTCTCGTGAAATCGCGGTGCTCCAGGCGGAGCAGGTCCATCTACTGGCCGAATACAACGCCCTGTTCCAGCGCAGCCCATTCTGTGATTTCGTCACCGACGAAGTCGCGTTGGCGTTGCACTCCACGTTGAATATGGCGAACCGGCGCCTCACCCTGGCCACCACCTTGACCACCCGCCTCCCCGGCACTCTGGCCGCGCTGGAGGCCGGCGATCTGGACCTGGCCCGCGCCGAGGCGATCGCCGAGGCCACCCGACCCTTGAGCGACGAACTGGCCGCCGAAGTTGAGGACCAGGTGTTGGCCGGTGCGATCAAGCAGAACCCGAACCAGGTCCGCCGCGCCGCAGCCAAAGCCGTCCTCCAGATCGACCCCGGCGGCGCCGAAGAACGCCATACCCGCCGCCGAGCGGACCGCTACGTCGAAATCGTCCCAGCCGCCGAAGGCATGGCCGACTTGTATGCACTGTTGCCTGGGGAAGAGGCCATGCGGATCAAGGTCCGCCTGGATGCCTACGCCAAAGCCCAGCCCAAGACCGACAAGCGGACGATGGACCAGCGCCGCGCAGATGCGATGACAGATCTACTCCTGGACAGGTCAGTCGGACCGATCACCACCACGGTCCACGTGACCGCACCCGCCACGCTGCTGGCCGCAGCCACCCAGACCGCCCTCGCAGCACCCCCACCTCAGACCAGCCGCCCCGCAGGCAAACCACACTCCACCAGCAGATCCATCAAGCACCCACGCCCAACCACACCCACGCCGGCCACACCCAGCCCGGCCACACCCAGCCCGGCCACGCGCGGCCCGGCCACGCGCGGCCCGGCCACGCGCGGCCCGGCCACGCGCGGCCCGGCCACACCCGGCCCGGCCAGGCAGGCCCCAGCCACGCCAGCTCCGGCTGCCGTGGCCACCCCCGCCTCCGCCGTCGCAGCGGGTGCACCCAGCCATACGACCAGCGACGCTGGCGTTTACCCCGCCGAGCTGGCCGGCTACGGCGTCATTACCGCAGGTCAAGCAGTCGCGCTGGCCGCGCGGGACGCGACCTGGCGGCGGCTGCTCACCGACCCGACCACTGGAGAACTCACCGACCTCGCCAGACATCAGTACAGCCCACCCGCCGCGCTCGCCGACCACGTCCGGGCACGCGATCAGCTATGCGTGTTCCCTGGCTGCTCGGTGCCCGCAGCCCGCTGCGACCTGGACCACCGGGTGCCCTACCCAAAGGGCGACACCAGCGAGGAGAACCTGGCCGCCCTGTGCCGGCACCACCACCGACTCAAGCACCAGGGCGGATGGACCTTGCGCCGGCGAGCTGATGGGGCGCACGTATGGACCAGCCCGCAGGAACGCGACTACCTCAACCCGACCATCCCACTCACACCACCGGAACCACCACCGCCGCCCCCGCCACCACCGCCGGTCGTCGTGACGAACGAACCTCCACCCTTCTGAGCGCACTGGTCACGGTCCAAGGCGCGGCTGCTCATGGCGGCGTACGGTCCAGTGCTGCGTAGTGGAATCCGTCGGCGTCGTCCACCGCTTGGTAGCCCATGCATTGGGGGGTTCGCAGCGCCGGGCGGCGGCGCGGCCAGTGGGCCATGTATTCCTTCCAGCGTGGGCCGACGGTCCTGCTCGCCGTACGGAAGAGCTTGCGCAGGTTCACCTGCCGGCGTTGCGCGGCGTCGTCGACCAGGGACAGGATCGGCAGCACGTCCCGTGGGTCTTCATTGCTGATGGCGATGGCCAGAGCGACGAGCGCGGACACAAGCAGGTCGGATGGCTCGCCGCGGACCACCCGGACTGCGGCCCGCGCCGCGTACGCCTCGAGCACGTGTACGTTCGTCCACGAGGCGAGCTCGATGGCCCGTTCGACGGCCGCTGGACCCTGCCGGCGGACCGCGGCCACGAACGCATCGACCTCGGAGTCGCGCGGGTCGGGAAAACCCGGGCCATATCTGTGGAAGTGCCGCTGATTCGGGTGGCCGAGTTCGAAGGTTGTCGCGCGCCGAGCGGCGGTCCACGGGTCGGCGAAGGACACCTCGATCGCGAGCTGATCCCGGATGTCGGAGGCGAGGTAGCGGTGCCCCGGCCCGTCCAGCAAGGTCCGTACCAGCTCGCTTGTCGCGTGCCACTCCTCGGCGGTGGCGGTGCCTACGTCATCGAACGCCCCGACCAGCAGCACAGCCTGATCCGACCATAGAGAGGACGGGTTTCAGCGCCAATAGCAGGGTATTGCCGACAATCTGCCCAGTGGGCAGATTGTCGGCAGAGCGTGCCTATTCGGTGCGGAGGGCGGTGGCGGTGCGGGTTCGGGCGGCCCAGCCGGCGGGGGTGAGGGAGCCGAGGATGGCGATGAGGAGGCCGCCTAGGACGAACAGGGCCAGGAGGGTGGGGGAGTAGATGTCCAGGACGGAGGCGGGGAGGTTGAAGCCGGCGGTACGGGCCATGCCGTTGACGACCATCCGCTGGAGCAGGACGCCGGTGGGGGCTCCTATCGCGCCGCCGATGATGCCGGTGACGATGACCGAGGCGATGACGGCGGCGATGGTTTGGCGGGGGGTCATGCCTAGGGCCTTGTGGACGCCGATGTCGTGGACGCGTTCGCGGGTTTCCAGGATGACGGTGTTGAGGACGCCGAGGATGGCTACCGCGCCCAGCAGCAGGGTGAGCAGAGCGGTGAGGGCGTTGACGATGAGGATGAACTCGTCGGTGCCCTCGTCGTCGATGTCCGCGGCCGCTCCTATCGGGTCCAGGGCCTTGTTCAGGGCGGTGAGGTAGGCAGCCCGGTCGGTGCCGGGTTTGAGGGTGACCAGGAAGACGATCGGGCGCAAGTCCGGTTCGGCGGCGGCCAGGGTCGTGGCGTCGGTGAGGATCTGCATGCCGCGGTTCTCGGTGTTGAACGCCTCGCCGACGATCCGTACGGTGACCTGCTTGCCGTGGTCGGTGAGGACGATGGTGTCGCCGACGTGCGTTCCGGTGGCCGTCAGCAGTGGTGTGGCTACGACGATCTCGCCGGGGGCGGTGAACCACCGGCCGGTGATCATCCGGTAGCCGTGGGCGGAGTTGTTGCCGGTGAAGGCGAGCGTTTCGACCGCGTCGGTGACGCCGGGGGCGTGCACCGAGGTGTTGGCGATCCCGGCGTAACCCGCGGTGCCGGCTTGGGCGGTGATGGCGCGCACCGCCGCCGCCTGGTCGATCGGCGCCGGGCCTACTTCCCGCCGCTGTTCGCCCTCGGGCGGCGGGCCGGACATCGGCCTGCCGGGTCGTACGACCAGGTCGGCGTGGTTCTCGGCGCTCTGGATCTGGTTCAGGGACGAGCCGAGGCCTACGGCGAAGGTGACCGCGGCTGCGCCGAACGCGATCGCGGCGACCATGCTGGCCGACCGCAGCGGCTGCGCGAACGGTTGGGCCAGGCCGAGGGTCACCGGTCGGGGCAGCGGGATCCGGGCGGCCAGCCGGGCGGCCCAGCGGCCCCGGCCGGGCGTGGGGGTACGGCCGACCGCGAGCGCGTCGACGGTACGCAGCCGGCCGGCGCGCGAGGCCGCCGCCCACGCGGTCAGCGCGACCAGGGCCAGTACGCCGGCGGGCACGGCGATGTCGACCCACAGCGTGACGCCCGCGTCGGTGGTGCCGTACAGCTCGTTGGTGTCGGCCAGGACCGGTACGGCCAGCAGGTTGCCGGCCAGGACGCCGACGGCGGCCCCGAAGGCTGCCGGGATGAGCGCCTGCGCCAGGTGGGCGCGGACGACCTGGGTCGGGGTGAAGCCGAGCGCCTTCAGGATGCCGATGCGGCGCGTGCCGGTGCTGACCGCGCCTGCGACGACGTTGCCGACGATGAGCACCGCCATCAGCAGCCCCAGGATGCCGAAGGCGATGAGGAACGGCACGAACAGCGCGATGCGGCCGTTGTTGTCCAGCCGGGTGATGAGCCAGGACTGCGCCGCGCTCAGCGCACCCGCCGGTACGGTCGCGGCGACCGCTGCCCTGCCGGCGTCGACCTGGGCGGTGCTGCCGGCGTCGGCGAAGCGGTACAGCATCTGCCAGCTGCCGGGCGTACCGGCCGTGGTCAGGGCGGTGACCTGCGCCGGGACGACCCAGCCGTTGGCGGTCTCGCTGACCGAGCGGGCCAGGCCGACGATGGTGAGGCTCGGGTGCCCGGACAGGTCGAGTACGTCGCCCAGCCGCGCCCGCGGGCCGTTGCGGCCGGTGTACTGCAGGACGACCTCGCCGGGTGCGCGCGCCCACCGGCCCTCGACCACCGTCACCGCGTCGCCGTCCCCCCCC
>Ga0081455_10005963_pt1 | contig 13212 bp, 13 predicted proteins | sample TabmetS3T2R1_FD_70207 | JGI IMG/M metagenome (GOLD analysis project Ga0081455, IMG submission 70207) | Tabebuia heterophylla rhizosphere microbial communities from the University of Puerto Rico - S3T2R1 | ecosystem: Host-associated > Plants > Roots > Rhizosphere ... | reverse complement strand
AACTTGCCGGCGCCGACTTTGCGCGTCCGGAACAGAACGAAGCTGATGAGGAAGACGAAGCGCCGCGCGGCAAAAAACCGTTCAAGCCGGCGGGCAAGAGCGCGCTGATCGCCGACCGCAAGGGCCGCCGCGTGCTGGTGCAGCGCACCGGCAGCGAGGAGGCGCGCGCCCGCAATGAGGAAGAGAATGCCGGCTACGGCCCGCCGCGTCGCCCCAAACGCGGCTATCACGGCAAGCGCGATCTCAGGCCGCGGGACGAATAGCGGATGCGGGTGGTCGGCGGACGATTGAGGGGCCGCAATCTGGCTTCGCCTTCCTCGCGCGAGATCCGCCCCACCGCGGATCGCCTGCGCGAGTCCGTGTTCAACATTTTAGTGCACGCCTATGACAACCCGATCGAAGGCGCGCGCGTGCTCGATCTCTTCGCCGGCACCGGCGCGCTCGGCATCGAGGCGATCTCGCGCGGCGCAAAGTTCGCGCTGTTCGTCGACAATGGCGCGGAAGCGCGGGCGCTGTTGCGCAACAATGTGGAGTCGCTGGGCTTGGGTGGCGTGACAAAAGTCTATCGCCGCGACGCCACCAATCCCGGCCCCGCCCATCCGGTCGAACCGTTTTCGCTGGTGTTCCTCGATCCGCCCTATGGCAAGGGGCTCGCGGAGAAGGCGCTGGCAGCGCTGCGCGACGGCGGCTGGCTGACACCGGGCGCGCTCTTGGTGGTGGAGGAGGCGAAAGCGGCTGCATTCGCTGCGCCGGAGGGTTTCGAGGAGCTCGAGCGGCGAGCGTATGACGATACGGAGTTTGTGTTTCTGCAGGGCAAGTGAGCTTGTCATCGCCCGGCTTGACCGGGCGATCCAGTACGCCGCGGCTTATCGCCTCAAGCACTGACGTCTCTGGAATACTGGATCACCCGCTTTCGCGGGTGAAGACAACCGAGTGCGCGCATGCAATCGCTCACCGCCGTCCGAACAGCTTCTCGATATCCGCGAGTTTCAGCTCGACATAGGTCGGCCGGCCGTGGTTGCACTGGCCGGAATTCGGCGTGTCTTCCATCTCGCGCAGCAGCGCGTTCATCTCTTCGCCCTTGAGACGGCGGCCGGCACGGACCGAGCCGTGGCAGGCCATGGTGGCGGCGACATGCATCAGCCGGCGCTCCAGCGGCAGCGCTTCGTCCCATTCGGCCATGTGTTCGGCGAGGTCGCGCAAGAGGCCTGCCGCATTGGCCTTGCCGAGCAGCGACGGCGTCTCGCGCACGGCGATCGCGCCCGGACCGAAGGATTCGATGGCCAGCCCAAAGGAAGCCAGCTCCTCGGCGCGATCGAGCAGTTTCTCGACAGTGGCTTCATCGAGCTCGACGATTTCGGGGATCAGCAGGATCTGCCGCTGCACGCCATTTTTCGCCAGTGAGGCCTTCAGCTTTTCGTAGACGATGCGCTCATGGGCGGCGTGCTGATCGACGACGATCAGCCCGTCGCGGGTTTGCGCGACAATATAGGTCTCATGAATCTGCGTGCGTGCGGCGCCGAGCGGGCGATCCACGAGCTCGGCGGATGGCGCTTCCTCAGAGCGCACGTCGGCGGTGGGCGCGCCGACGTCGAACGACGTCTGCTCGCGTTCGGCAAAGGCCGGCGCAGCGGAGCCTTCGAAGCTCGGCAGCGGCGCGACCGGATAGGATGGCGAGCGGCGCCAGTCCCAATTGCCCGGACGCGGTGCGAAGGATGGGCGGAAGGCGGAGATCGCCGCGCCGTCGGTGTTGGCCGCTGTGCGCCTGCCCTCGCGCGCAAGACCCTCCTTCAGCGCATGCACGATCAGCGCGCGGACGAGGCCCGCATTGCGGAAACGCACTTCGGTCTTCGCCGGATGCACATTGGCGTCGACCTCTTGTGCGTCGAGCGTGACGAACAGCGCCACCACGGGATGGCGGTCGCGCGGCAGATAGTCGGCATAGGCCGCGCGCACCGCGCCGAGGATGAGCTTGTCGCGCACCGGGCGGCCATTGACGAAAAGATACTGGCCAAGCGCATTGGCGCGGGTCAGCGACGGTGCTGCGGCAAAGCCTTCGACCAGGACGCCCTCGCGCTCGGCGCGCACTTCGATGGCGCTGCTGCGGAAGTCGGCGCCCAGAATATCGCCGAGCCGGGTCAGCCGGCCGGGCGCGCCGGGCAGCGCCGCCGCCCAGGTCACCGGCGCGCGCTCTTCGCCTGCGAGCGTGAAGCCAATGTCGGGCCGCGCCATCGCAAGCCGCCGCACCACCTCGCGGATCGCTTCGGCCTCGGTGCGGTCGGTCTTCAGGAATTTCAGCCGCGCCGGCGTTGCATAAAAGAGATCGCTGACCTCGACGCGGGTGCCATGGCCGAGCGCGGCCGGCATGATCGCGGATTTCACGCCGCCCTCGACCGCGAGCGACCAGGCGTGCGGCTCGCTGGCGTGGCGCGTGGTGATACCGAGTTTTGCCACCGCGCCGATCGAGGGCAGCGCCTCGCCGCGGAAGCCGAGGGTCCGGATACGCAGCAGATCCTCGTCGTCGAGCTTGGAGGTGGCGTGGCGTTGCACCGAAAGCGCGAGGTCGCCATGGGTCATGCCGCTGCCGTCGTCGGTGACACCGATGCGCCGCCTGCCGCCACCATCGGTGAAAATGTCGATCCGGCTGGCGCCGGCGTCGATGGCGTTCTCGACCAGCTCCTTGACCACGCTCGCAGGCCGCTCGACCACCTCGCCGGCGGCGATGCGGTTGACGACCTGTTCGGGAAGCTGGCGGACGGGCATGGCGAGGGCGAGGGGTCGATTCTGAGGCCTGAAGCCCCATTCTAGGCGGACGCGCCGGCAAATGCACAGGCCGCGCGCGGTGTCCACGATGGGCTGGGGATGACGCCGGCCTAACATCTTGAAGACACCGGCGTTCGCTCGATGCCGGCCAATCCCGTTGCGGGATTGTGGGGGAGCGGGGTCAGGTATATCGTTTAGAAAAATAATAATCCCGCCCGGAGGAACCCCATGTGCCACCTGTTCGCGCACCAGCCGCAACGCGACTATGAATCGCAGACCCGCTCGCTACGGATCGGCGGCCACTGCACCTCGATCCGGCTGGAAATGGCGTTCTGGGACACGCTGGACGAGATCGCTGCGAAAGAGGGGATGAGTCTGGCAAAGTTCCTCACAACGCTGCACAACGAGGTGCTCGACCATCATGGCGAAGTCAATAATTTCGCTTCGCTATTGCGCTGTTCCTGCCTGATTTATCGCTCCAAGAGCGCAGCGAGCGCCTCGGAAGTCCGCGACAGCAGCGCTGCCATCCTCGACGCCGCCGAATAGTTTCCAGAATAGCCGATCGAAACGAAGCGGCCCTGCCCAGTCACGGGCAGAACCGCTTCAGTTCCAGGGAGCTAGATCTCCTTGCGCTGCATCGCGCCCGCGATGTGGTCGGCCTGTCGGATCGCGAGCGATACAATCGTCAGCGTCGGGTTGCAGGCGGCACCGCTGGTGAACTGGCTGCCGTCGGAGATGAACAGGTTCTTGATGTCGTGGGTCTGGCCGAACTTGTTCACCACGCCGTCCTTCGGCTTCTCGCTCATCCGGTTGGTGCCGAGATTATGCGTGCTCGGATAGGGCGGCGTCGGATAGGTGACGGTGGCGCCGACCGCCTCGTAGACGGCAGCACCCTGCTTGTAGGCATGCTGGCGCATCGCGATGTCGTTGGGGTGATCGTCGAAATGCACGCTGGCGACCGGCAGACCAAACTTGTCCTTGACCTTCGGGTCGAGCGTGATGCGGTTGTTCTCCTGCGGCATGTCCTCGCCGACCAGCCACATGCCGGCCATGCGCGGATAGCCTTCCATTGCAGCGGTGAAAGGCCGCCCCCAAGCGCCGGGGTTTAAGAACGCCGCCATGAAGGGCAGGCCGATCGACAGTGTTTCCATCTCATAGCCGCCGACAAAGCCGCGCTTCGGATCGTTGCGCGACTCGTCGCTGATGATCCCGGCCATCGTGGTGCCCCGATACATGTGGACCGACTTCTCGAACACCGCATACACGCTGCCGGTCATGTGCCGCATGTAGTTGCGGCCGACCTGGCCCGAGGAGTTGGCAAGTCCGTTGGGGAACGTGTTCGAGGCGCTGTTGAGCAACAGCCGCGGGCTCTCGATCGAATTGCCGGCGACCGCCACCACTCGCGCTCTCTGGCGCTGCATCGCGCCGGTTGCGTCGGCATAGACAACACCGTTCACCTTCCCGTTCGCATCGTGCTCGATCTTGAGCACCATGCTGTTGGGTCGAACCTCGAGGTTGCCGGTCGCTTCACCGCTCGGGATTTCGGTGTAGAGCGTCGACCATTTCGCACCGGACTTGCAACCCTGGAAGCAGAACCCGATCTGCTGGCAGGCTCCGCGTCCGTCGCGCGGCTCGCTGTTGATGGCCATTCTGCCGGTATGGACGTTTTTGTAGCCGAGCTTCTTTGCGCCGGCTTCCAGCACCCTGAAATTGTTGTTGCCGGGGAGTCCCGGAATGCCGTTGGTACGGGTCACGCCCATCTTGTTTTCGGCCTTGGCGTACCACGGCTCCATTTCGGCGAGCGTGATCGGCCAGTCCAGCAAATTGGCGCCTTGTATGTCGCCGTAGGCGCTCTTGGCCTTGAATTCATGTTCGTCGAATCGCAGCGATGCGCCGGCCCAATGTGTCGTGGAGCCGCCGACCGCTTTCACGATCCAGGCCGGAAGATTCGAAAAATCCTTCGCAACCCGCCAGCTGCCGGAAGTGGTGCGCGCGTCGGACCATGCGAGCTGGGTAAAGCTCTCCCACTCGTCGTTGACGAAATCCTGCAGCTCGACGCGTGGGCCGGCTTCCAGGATGACGACCTTGACACCTTTTTGCGCCAGTTCGTTGCCGAGCGTTCCGCCACCGGCACCTGAACCGACAATAACGACCACGCCAGAGTCGTTCAGATCGAATTTTGCCATGTTGAGTTCCTCCCTGATTGTTCCGTGCCGAGGCGCCTAGACCTTCGGGAGCCAGTCGATGTCGGCGAAGCCGCGCTTGATGTAGCCGCCATGTTCGGCGGAGGAACCCTCGTAACCGAATTTCGGCCACACCTCCTTCTGGTTATAGAGGGAGACGACGAGATCGCCGCGTACCTTCTGAAAGAACTCGCTCGGCTCGATCTCCAGCAACAGCGCGACGCGATCCTTTTCCCAACCCACTTCCGCATAGGGCACCTTGTGACGTTGGCGCGCATTCTGATCGAGCTTGCTCACGCCGTCACCGATCAGCGTTTTGACGGCCGGGTCTTTTGCCGCCTTGGCGTCCCACGGCTTGATCGCGATGATGTAGTAGCTGTCGCCGAGAAAATCGTGTGGATAGATATCGCGCGCGACTTTCACCAGCGTCTTTAGCGTAGCCGGCGTCAGCGCCACCGCGTCATCGGCCCAGGCATCCTCGATGCTGAGGCCCGTGCTTGCCGCGGCCGCAACGACCGGCACCGTGGTCGCCGCACCCTTAAGAAAGACGCGGCGGTCATATTTGCTGCGACGATCGACTTCTCTCATGGGTTTCCTCCTACTGTTTTCTGCAAGGCTTTCTTTATTCTGGTCAACCGAACCGGCCGCCGCGCTGGATCACCTCGATCTTGTAGCCATCGGGGTCAGTGACGAAGAAGAAGCGGGCCAGCGTCGCGCCGTTGTGCTTGAAGTCCCGCAGCGGCCCAGGGGACAGGTTTTCGCGCTCGAATCGGGTGTGCTCGGCATCGACGTCGTCGACGACGACCGCGAGATGTCCGTAGCCGTCGCCCAGCGAATAGGGCTCCTTGCGGTCGAAATTGACCGTCAACTCGACTTCGAACGGCGAGGAGGGATGGCGCAGATAGATCAGCGCGAAGTCGGGGAATTTGAGATGATCCTTGACTTCGAGCCCGAAGGCGCGGGCGTAGAAATCAAGTGATCTCGCTTCGTCAAGAACGCGGATCATGGAATGAGCCGGTTTCGCCATTCAGTTCAGCTCCTTCAGATAGGCGATGATGGCCGCACGGGTTTCCGGCTTTGACTGCCGGTAGGCCATCACGGCCCCGGGAATGACGGCTTGTGGATTGGTCAGAAAGGCATCGAGCCTGGCCTCGTCCCAGACGAAATTTGCAGCCGCAAAACCAGGGGAATAGTGGAAGTCGCCTGCCTCCCCGGGTTTTCGCCCGACGATCTTGACGAGCGGCGGGCCCTGCCGGACGGGATCGGACACATTGGTGGTATGACAGGTCGCGCACTGTTGCCTGAACAGTGTCGCGCCGTCCGGCGGTTTGGCCGCAGGCAAGGCGATTTGCGCGCCGGCCAGTTTCACCACGAGCATCGCGCTGCAAAATCCGAGCCCAACCGCCTGTATCGCCCGCAGCTTTGTCATCTACGTCACCGCTCTCGTGTGCAGACTTTAGGTCGCGCCGTTTGGGCGGTGGTAGTAGCGGGCTGTTTCACGCGAGAACAAAGCCGGGCCGGCCCAGGCGCGAACGACGAATTGAAAAAAGTTGGTGAGATCGCGAACCCTTACCCGCGTTTTCCGCCTCTATCGGGGCGGGAACACCGGGTTCTCGAACACGCGCAAGAGGGATTTCATGTTCTATCGCAAGAACCTGCCGGGCTGGGAACGCGCTATGCGCGTCGTTGCCGGCATCGTGCTGATCGCCTGGGGATTGCTGGCGTTCCCGGCCACGCCGCTCGGCTATGTGATCGCAGCCGGCGGCGTCACCGCCATCCTCACCGGCTTTTTCGGCTTCTGTCCGATGTGCGCGATGGTCGGCCGCAAGTTGCCGTCGGCATGATGCTAGTCGTCGAAGCCGCGTGAGCCGCGGCGGGCCTTGATGTCGCCGCGGCGCTTCTTGCCTTCAAGGCGGCGCTGCTTGGAGCCAAGGGTTGGTTTGGTCGGCCGGCGCGGCGTCGGGCGGATCAGCGACTCCTTCAGCAGCTCGAGTAGGCGGTCGATGGCGTCGGCGCGGTTGCGCTCCTGGGTGCGAAAGCGATCGGCGCGGATCACGATCACGCCCTCCTTGGTCATGCGCTGGCCGGCCAGCCGGATCAGCCGCGCGCGGGCGTCGTCGGGCAGGGCGATCTTGCCGATGTCGAAGCGCAGCTGCGCTGCGGTGGCGAGCTTGTTGACATTCTGCCCGCCCGGACCGGAGGCGCGGACGAAGGCGATGTCGATGTCGTTTTCGTCGATCGAAAGCGCGTGCGAAACCCGCAGCATGGCGTCACCGGGAGGGAAAGAATCGGCGAACGCAACATAGCGGGTTTGTGCTGAGCACGCTTGGCCGCGTGGATGCACTGTCGGCGAAGTCTGTGGCCAGAGTTCGGGGCTCACCCCTCTCCCTAACCCTCCCCCGCAAGGGGGGAGGGAACCCATCCACCGGTTCGTCCCTTACCGTCCCACCACATCAAGAGATAACTCGCGATGTTAGGTGAGCAAACCGATCAGGCTCCCTCCCCCCTTGTGGGGGAGGGCCGGGGAGAGGGGTAAGCCACAACGGAAGTGTGAGTTGTCGAAACTCAGTTCGCCTTGGGCGGAGCCGCAACGGGCTGTGCGGCGGCCTGCGGGGCGCGGCCGACGATCACGGTGAGCAGGCCCTGGCCCCACAGCCGCTTCGAGGCGCGCCGGGCGTCTTCCAGCGTCACCGCATCGACCAGCGCGTTGCGCTTCTCGATGTAATCGATCGGCAGCTTGTCGAGCTGATACTGCAGCAGCGCCTGCGCCAGCTTGGAGGAGGTGTCGAGCGACAGCATCTGCGAGCCCTTGAGGAAGGATTTTGCGTCATCCAGCTCCTTTTGGGTTGGGCCTTCCTCGCCGATGCGGCGGATTTCCTGCTCGACGGCGTCGACGGTCTCGCCGGCGCGGTCGGCGCGGGTGCCGGTGTTGCCGATGAACAGCGCCGAGTGCTCCATCCACATCAGCGATTCATAGACGGAATAGGCGAGCCCGCGCTTCTCGCGCACCTCGTGATAAAGCCGCGACGACAGCCCGCCGCCGCCGAGGATGTGGTTCACGACAAAGCCGGCCATGAAATCCGGATCGTGGCGGAGGATGCCGGGGCCGCCGAACGTCACCACGGTCTGCGGCACGTCGAGCGGGATGAAAGCGCGCTGCGGCGGCTTTGCCGCGACGACGTCGGCGACCGGCGTGAGATTGGCCTTGGCCGGCAGGCCGCCAAAGGTCTTGTCGAGCAGCTTGCCGAGCGTATCGGCATCGACGTCGCCGACGACAGCGACACGCAGCGTATCCTTGGCGATCACGCGCGCGACGTAGTCCCGCAAATCGGCGACGGTGATGGTCGGTATGCTCTCCAGCGTGCCGTTGGCGGGACGGCCGTAAGGGTGATCGGCGAAGGCGACTTCGAGGAACTTGCGGCCGGCCAGCGAGGTCGGATTGGTGGAGTCGCGTCGCAGGCCGGACAGCACCTGGTTGCGGATGCGCTCGACATCGGTGCTCTCGAATCGCGGCGCCGACAGCGCCGAGCGCAGGAGGTCGAAGGCCTCGTCCTTGTTCTCCTTGAGCAAGCGCAAGCTGCCGCGGAAATTATCGCGCGAGGAGGAGAAGCTGAGCTCAATGGCGCGGCGGTCGAGCCGCTCGTGGAAGGTTTTCGAATCGAGGTCGCCTGAACCCTCGTCGAGGAGACCGGCGACCATGTTGCCGACGCCGGGCTTTGCCGCCGGATCCTGCGACGCGCCGCCGCCGAACGCATATTCCATCGCAATCAGCGGCACGGTTGCGTCCTGCACGAACCAGGCCTCGATGCCGCCGGGGGAAACCAGCCGCTGGATTTTGGTGGCCGCCTGCGACGGCGCGGACGAAAGCGACGTCAGCGCAAGCGCGGCGGCGCCGCCGATCAGTGCGGCGCGTCGGGTGATCAAAAAGCTCACGAGCGTTTCTCCTCGCGCCTGGGCGTGGAATCCTTGATCAGGTAGCCGGTCACGGAGCGCTTCTTGTCCAGCCATTTCTGCGCGGCATCGCGCACCTGTTCGGCGGTGACGGCGCGGATGCGGTCCGGCCAGCTCCTGATATCCTCGATGCTGAGGCCCGAGGTCAGCGCGCCGCCATACCAGCGCGCCATGGTCGCCTGGTTGTCCTGAGCGTAGACGGCCTCGGCAATCAGCTGCGTCTTGACCCGTTCGAGGTCTTCGGCGCGCGGCGGGTTTTGCGCAAGGTCGGCAATGACCGCATCGATCGCCTGCTCGATCTGGGAGAACTCCACGCCGGGCTTTGGCGAGACCGAAACCTGGAACTGGGTCGGGTCGAGCGCGGTGCCCGAATAGCCGGCGCCGGCGCTGATCGCGAGCGGCTTGTCGATGACCAGCGCGCGGTAGAGGTAGGAATTGGCGCCAGAGCCCATCAGTTGCGCGAGCACGTCAAGCGCTGCGCTTTCGCCGGCGGCCCCGGTCGTCGAGGACGGCACGAGATAGTAGCGGCGGATACTGGTCTGCTCGACGCGCGGGTCGGACAGCGTCACGGTGCGCGGGGCGGCCGGCACCGGTTCCTGCGGGCGGACGCGGCGCGCGGGGATCGAGGCTTGCGCGGGGATCGGCCCGTAGAATTTCTCGACCAGGGGGCGGACTTCATTGGCCTCGACATCGCCGGCGATGATCAGGATGGCGTTGTTGGGCGCATAGAAGCGCTTGTAGAAGGCGAGCGCATCCTCGCGGTCGAGCTTCTCGATCTCCTGGCGCCAGCCGATCACGGGGCGGCCATAGGGGTGGTTGAGATAGAGCGCGGCCATGATCTGCTCGGTCAGCCGCGCTTCCGGGTTGTTGGCCACCCGCATGTTGAATTCTTCCAGCACCACGTCGCGCTCGGGCAGCACGTTCTCGTCCTTGAGGATGAGCCCGGTCATGCGGTCGGCCTCGAACTCGATCATGCGGGCGAGCTGGTCGCGCGGCACGCGCTGGAAGTAGCCGGTATAGTCGGTCGAGGTGAAGGCGTTCTCGTTGCCGCCGACCTGCAGCACGGTCTTGGAGAACTCGCCGGCCGGATGCTTCGCCGTACCCTTGAACATCAAGTGCTCGAGGAAGTGCGCGAGCCCCGACTTGCCGGGTGTCTCGTCGGCGGAGCCGACCTTGTACCAGATCATCTGCGTGACCACGGGCGTGCGATGATCCGGGATCACCACGACCTGCAGGCCGTTTTGCAGCGTGAAGCTCGCGGGCGGCTGCGGCTTGCCGTTGGTCTGGGCGATGGCGCCGCCGACGAATGCGGGCAGCAGGACAGCAAGGAGGGAAACAGCAAAGCGTTTTGAGGACATCAGGACCTGTCGGGACAATCCGGACAAAATCGTCCGGAATAATTCGCGGGTATACACCGCGCACGCGCCGGCCGGCGTCACGAAGGCGAGAGACAAGCTTAACTATTCGCCATATTTGCCGGCGGACGGATTGTATTCCTTGTTAAGCGATTCCTTCGGCCCGGTGCCGTAGGCGAAGTTCGGCGACGGCGTCTGGTAACCGGCCGGCGGCTGCGTCAGCGAGTCGCGTGTGGGCTCACCTTTGAACGGCGCGGTCTCCGCCTTGTTGCCGCCGAACAGCCCGCTGAAGCCGCCGCTATAGCCGAGCTGCGAGGGTGAGAGGATCGCGTTGGTGCCGGGATTGCCGCCGGGCTGCTCGGTGATGTTGTCGCCGGAGGCCTTGCCGCTGCCCTTCTGCGCCAGTTCGCTCGGCATCAGCACTCGGCTTGCCTCGCGCGGATCCTTGTTGGCCTTCTTGCGCGCGGCGATCGCGGCTTTGCGGCGCTGCTCGTCGGGATCCTTCGGCCAGTTCGGCGCCTTGGCTTCGGCCGCCACGCTGCCCGGAGGAGGAAGGTCGATCTTGGGTGGGACCACCAGCGGCGAACGCTCGCGATAGTCGATGCCGCGGTTTTCCATGTTGGTGCCGCCGAGGCCGCGCATGATGCCTTCGATGACCTTCTCCTCGAAGGTCTTGTCGTCCTCGTCCTCGTCATCGGCAGCGCGCACGGGGCCAGCTGCCACGACGAGACCGATTCCAAGGACGACGGCCGTGAACCATGCCGCGCGCTTTTGGCTTACGTTCCGCACCATCCATCCGCTCGCTTCGGTCTTGCGCATCGCGCTGTTCCTGCTCACAAATCTGGACGCCGCGCACCCCTTAAGGGCGGGCGCATTTCGAGGGTTCGTATCGGCCGGGATCAGGGCGCTTTTGCGGCGGGTACCCCCACAAGGGAATCATACAATAGGGCCGCTACCCCGGCAACGATGGCCACGTCGGCGATGTTAAACACGTACCAATTGTAGGTTTTCCCGGCGATTTCGACGTGAAACAGGGCGAAATCGACCACGGCGCCAAAGGCAAAACGATCGATGGCGTTGCCGATGGCGCCGCCAATGATGAGCCCCAGCGCAATGGTGGCAAGCACGGTGCGCGACCAGGCCATCCAGATCGCGAGCGCGATTACAGCGGCCGCCTTGACCGCGGTCAGAACGGCTTGCGCGATCCAGCTATCGTTCTGAAACCAGCCAAAGCTGATCCCGACATTCCAGGCCAGCACGAGGTCGAAGAACGGCGTCACCTGCACGACGCCGCGCCGGCCGAGGTCGAACACGTAGAGCAGCCACAGCTTGCTCGCCTGATCGAGCACTAGCGCTGCAAGCGCCGCGAAAATGCCGGCGCGCAGGGGGCGGCTGGATGGCTGTTCTGTCCCGGTCACCTATCTGGCTTTCCTGCCGCGCTTCTTGGCGGTTCTTTTCTTGCCACCGGCGGACGTTTTCGCCCGAGCGGCCTTCTTCTTGGCCTTGGCTGCGACGGCTTTCTTTGCCTTGGCCTTCTTTCCGGCTTTGGCCTTGGTCGCGGCGGCTTTCTTTTTGGCGCCCTTGCTGGCTTTGGCCTTGGATGCAGCGGGCTTCTTTGCTCCGGTTTTCTTCTTAGCCTCTGCTCTCGCTTTCCCTGGCTTTGTCTTTTTGATCTTGGTGGTGGCTTCTCGGGCCTTCGTCGTTGCGGCGGGATTCTTGGCCTCGTCAGATTCGTTGGCTCCGACGACGTTCTTGCCTTCACGCGGCTCAGTTGCAAGCGAAGCCATCGTTGAGATCGCGTCCTCGGGAGCCTTCGGTTGGGTACTTTCCGGCTGCGAAGCTTGTTTCTTGATCTCCGCAACAGGCTCGGTAGCCGGTTCAACCCCGCCTGCCGGCTCGACGCTCACGCCCAGCGCCTTCCATTCGCGCAGCGCCATTGCGTCGCGCGGCGAGACATCAGGGTATTCCGGGTCCTCGCCGACGGTCGGCAGGATCTTCCACGACCGCGCGCATTTGGTGCCGACCGCCTGTTCTACCACGACGGCGACGTCCTTGACGTCGGGCAACGTGAACGCGCCGGGGGGCGGGGTGTCATTGCTCACCATCGCATTCGAGGTGATGCAGACTTCGGCAAGATCGGCGTCGAACAGCGTAGCGAAGATCGCCTTGTCGGAGACATAGATCAGCGGCGAGGCCTCCAGCGACGAGCCGATCTTCTTGGCAGCGCGCTCGAGCTCCAGCGCGCCGGTGACGACACGACGGACGTCGCGAATGGTCTCCCACTTCTTCGCCAGCGCATCGTTGCGATAACCATCGAAGCCGGTCGGGAACAGCGTCAGGTGCACCGAAGGCTCGGCATCCCGGCGGTACATCCGCCAGGCTTCCTCGGTGGTGAAGCTCAGCACCGGCGCCAGCCATTTCAGGACGGCGTCGCAGATGATGTCGATTGCGGTCAGCGCCGCCTTGCGGGTCAGCGACGATGGCGGGTCGCAATACAGTGCATCCTTGCGGATGTCGAAATAGAACGCGGACAATTCGCTGTTCATGAACGCCGCAAGCGTCGCCACCACGGTCTTGTAGTCGAATTCGGCATAGGCCTGCCGCATGATCCGCGCCTGCTCGGCGAGTTGGTGCAGCATCAGCCGCTCCAGCTCCGGCATGTCCTCGTGCGCGACCGCCTCGCTGCGCTTGAAGTGATGCAGCGTGCCGAGCATCCAGCGGATGGTGTTGCGCAGCTTGCGATAGGTCTCGACCGTGTTCTTGAGGATCTCCGGTCCGATGCGCTGGTCGTCGGTATAGTCGCAGGCCGCCACCCACAGCCGCAGGATATCCGCGCCGGACTCCTTGATGACCTTCTGCGGCTCGATGGTGTTGCCGAGCGATTTCGACATCTTGCGGCCGTGCTCGTCCTGGGTGAAGCCGTGGGTCAGCACGACGTCGTAAGGCGCGCGGTTCCGGGT
>Ga0081455_10005962_pt1 | contig 13212 bp, 12 predicted proteins | sample TabmetS3T2R1_FD_70207 | JGI IMG/M metagenome (GOLD analysis project Ga0081455, IMG submission 70207) | Tabebuia heterophylla rhizosphere microbial communities from the University of Puerto Rico - S3T2R1 | ecosystem: Host-associated > Plants > Roots > Rhizosphere ... | reverse complement strand
CCCCCAGCTCACGCTGAAGAAGCCATTCGAGGTAGCCGGTGAGGCGGAGCGATTTCTCCCGCAGCGGCTCCATGCCGCCCGCTTCCTTGAAGACGTCGAGCGACGCGCGGATCGCGGCGAGCGAGAGGATCGGCGGGTTCGAGAGCTGCCATCCCTCCGCGCCGGGAATCGGCCGGAAACCCGACTCCATCCGGAACCGCGATTCCTTGTCGTGACCCCACCAGCCCGCCAGGCGCGGCAGATCGGATTGTTTGCCATGGCGCTCGTGGACGAAGCAGGCGCCTACCGAGCCCGGTCCCGAGTTGAGGTACTTGTACGAGCACCACACGGCGAAGTCCACGTTCCAGTCGTGCAGACGCAGCACCAGGTTCCCGGCGGCGTGCGCCAGGTCGAAGCCGACGGCGCACCCCTTCTCGTGCGCGAGTCGCGTGATCGTCTCGATGTCGAAGGCCTGGCCCGTGTAGTACTGCACTCCCGGAAGCATGACCAGGGCGATCGAGTCGCCTTCACGTTCGAGAACCCGGGCGATCTCCCCGGGATCGATCGTGTGCTTTCCCGCGGCGGGCTTCAGCCGGACGAGCGCCTCGGCCGGGTCGAACCCGTGGAACCTCGCCTGAGACTCGAGCGCGTAATCATCCGAGGGAAACGGATGATCCTCGAGGAGGATCCGATGACGGTCGCGGGTGGGCCGGTAGAAGCTCGCCATCATGAGGTGCAGGTTGACGGTGAGCGAGTTCATCGTCACGACTTCGGTCGGAGATGCGCCGACAAGCCGCGCCATCGGTTCGGCGAGGAATTCGTGGTACGGCATCCACGGGTTCTCGCCGGTGAAATGCGCCTTGACGGCGAGCCGCTTCCATTTCTCCAGCTCTTCTTGTACGTAATCGGCAGTTCGTCGCGGCAGGAGCCCCAGCGAGTTGCCGACGAAATAGATCTCTTCCTCGCCGTCGTCGCTCCGGGGAACGTGGAACTCCTCGCGGAACCGCCGGAGCGGGTCGTCTCGATCCAGGGCGACCGCGAAATCGCGTCCGGGCTGGAAAGACCCGCTCATCGCGCGGCCGGCGCGACTGAGCCCGCGAAGCGCCCGGAGGAAAGCCCCAGCCACTCGAGCGCCGTCCCGTGCAGCAGCCGGGCGCGGGTCTTCTCGCCGAACTCGCATGAATCGATCAGCTCGCCCGGACGAGGCTCGCCGAGCGGAAAGGGATAGTCGCTGCCGAGCGCGATCCGGTCGGCGCCCATCAGATCGATGAGGTAGCGCAGCATCCGGGGATCGTGGACGAGCGAGTCGACATAGATCCGCTTCAGGTATTCCCGCGGAGAGACGTCGTTGGAAACGGCGCAGAGGTCCGGCCGCGCCTCGAAGCCGCGGGTGATGCGCCCGATCGTCGCCGGAAACGCGCCGCCGCCATGCGCGAAGGCGATCCGGAGCGACGGCAGCCTCTCCAGGACTCCGCCGAAGATCAGCGAGCAGATCGCGAGCGAGACTTCCGCAGGCATCCCGACGAGCCAGGGGAGCCAGTAACGCGTCATCCGGTCCCGCCCGGCCATCTCCCACGGGTGGACGAACACGGCGGCGCCGAGCGACGCGGCCGCCTCGAAGATCGGAAAGAGCTCCGGGCTGTCGAGATTCGCGCCGTTGACGTTCGAGCCGATCTCGACGCCCTGGAGCCCGAGGTCCCGAACGCAGCGTTCGAGCTCCGCGATCGCCAGGTCGGGGCTCTGCAGCGGGATCGTTCCGAGGCCCGCGAAACGCGCCGGGTACGCGGCCGCGACCTCGGCGATGTGGTCGTTCAGGCGCATAGAAAGGTCGAGCGCGACCGCCGGCTCCGCCCAGTAGCTGAACATGACCGGGACCGTCGAGAGGACCTGCACGTCGACGCCCGCCGCGTCGCATTCGGCCAGCCGGGTCTCGACGTCCCAGGCGTTGCTCTCGATCTCGCGGAACAGGGAACCGTTGACGATCATCCGCGCGCGCCCGGGCACGTGGTGCTCGAGCCGGACGAACCGCTCGCCTCCCGGTGCGTTCCGCAAGTCCGGCAGACTCTCGGGAAGAATGTGAGTGTGGACGTCGATCTTCAGCAAGTCAGGCGCGGGGCGCAGGCGCGGGCATCACGGTGCCGCACTTCTTGCAGGTCCGCCTCTTCTCGTCGGCGAAGAAACGGTCGAAGATGGGTGGAAAGTCTTTTTCGACGTTGTGGAGCGTGAAGAATTCTTCGTACAGCAGGTTCGTGCACTTGTCGCAGTACCACTGGAGGCCGTCCTTCTCGTGCGGGAGGCGTTTGCGCTCGACGACGAGACCCACGGAATCGGCCATCCGCTGGGGCGAGTGGGGGATGCGCGGGGAGAGAAGAAAGACTTCGCCGGCCCGGATCGGGATGTCCACGACCTTGCCGCCCTGGATCGTCTTCAGGACCATCTCGCCTTCGAGCTGGTAGAAGAACTCGGGCCCCTCGTCGATGTGGTAGTCCTTGCGGTTGTTGGGTCCGCCGACGACCATGACGATGAAGTCGTCTTCCTCGAAGACCTTCTTGTTGCCGACCGGCGGCTTCAGGAGGCTCCGGTGCTCATCGATCCACTTCTGGAAATTGAGCGCCTTCGATTCCATGGCGTTTAGTATATCGACGTGAATCGCGACCCGCGGGACCCCGCCATCGTGACGTCTCGCGCGCCGCGCCCCCTCGGCCCGTATCCGCACGCGCGCCGCCTCGGCAATCTGCTGTTCCTTTCCGGGATCGGCCCGCGGCATCGCGTGACCGAGCAGATTCCCGAAGGCATCGAGGCGCAGACGCGCGCGTGCATCGAGAACATCAAGGCGATTCTGGAGGACGCCGGGAGCTCGCTCGAAAAGGTGGTCGACGTCACCGTCTTTCTGACCGACATCGATCACGACTTCGCCGCGTACAACCGGGTCTACGAGGAGTACTTCGGGGCGATCCGCCCGACGCGGACGACCGTGGGAGTCGTGGCGCTGCCGGTTCCGATCTCGATCGAGCTGAAGGTCATCGCCGAGGGCTGAAGAGGCGGGGGCACGTGAGTGCCCACCGGACCCCCGGTCTACTTCTTCGTGTCCTTGCCTTCGAGCACGGTGCTCCATGTCGTGCCGTCGGTCGACGTTTCGAACTTGAAGTCGTAGAGCGTCGGCGAACGCATCCTGATGATGAGCCGTCCCTTCATGGCCTGAGGGCCCACCCTCGTCTCGCTCAACCAGGTCCAGGTGTCTCCATTCAGGTGGCCCCGGGCGTGGGAGGCTTCGCCCAGGCTATTGAACGAGTCGTACGTGTACGCCTTCTCGTCGCTGTCGTAGCCCATGTACGCCGTTTCCACCCCTTTGCCCATGGCGCCGCGGAATTCGGAGTGGGTCACCAGGAAGAATCCGCCCTCCATCCACCGGACCTGGTTCGTGGCTGTGAATTTTCCGCCCGGCCCCATGGGCCCCGGCTTCATCTCACCCTCCGCGATCCAGGTGCCGACGAAGTATTCGAGCTTCTTCAGCTCGTGTGCGGGCGTCGGCGTTTCCGGCGGGGGTGACGCCATCCCGAGCAGGAGCGTCACGCCGCTCAGAAACAGGATCATCGCGGAGCGTTGAACCGGAACCCCATCCGGCTTCGGACTTCGGGAGGCAGCGCCGGAAGCTTCGATCGCGGAATGAAGAAGCTCGCCAGGGCCGAGAGGTCCGAGAAGACCTTGTGACGCTCGGCCGCCCGGTCGAGATACTCGGCTCCCGACGTGCCGCCGGTGCCGATCCGGGTGCCGATCATCCGCATCGCCATCTGGGCGTGGCGCTGGCGCCAGTTCGTGAAGTTCCGTTCGATCTCGGCCAGGAGCTCCAGCAGCCGGAAGGGCACGTGCAGGATGGGCTCGTCCCTGTAGAGATGGATGAGCAGCGCCGCCTGGAGAGCGCGGCGCGAGAAATGCCGGCCGGCCGCCGCGGGTGCGTCGGGCTTCTCTTCGAACAGATCCGCGAACTTGGCGGCCGTCGACTCGATGCCCTCGAGCTGCTTGGCTTTTTCGGCTTCCGTCAGCGTGGGATTGCTTCGGATCGAAGCGCGATCGGCGGCGAGCATGGTGTCGACGGCGCGCCGATACTCACGCCAGAAGTCGAAATCGCCGAAGTTCAGGAAGGGGGTTCGCTCGAGCCAGTCCTCGATCGCGTCGAAAAGAGAGGGCTCTTTCTCCGAGGCCTCGACGCGCGCGGCGTCCTCCTTGTTGAGACGCGACGTGTAAGGCGCGTCGAGGATCTGGAGCCGGTCCGCCCGGCGCATTCCGAGCTTGTTCTCGATCTGGCGGAACTGGACGCTCTGAAAGCCCGAGGCGGGCATGAGGTCGTCCCGGAAATCGAGAAAGTCGAGGGGCGTCATGGTCTCCAGGACGTCGATCTGTTCCAGCAGGACGCGCTGGATCTCGACGATGCGCGCGCAGTGAGAGACCGCCTGGCCGACGCCCTCCTCCGGAACGGAGGCCTTGCGGAAGGTCGCGAGCACCGCGTCCAGCTCCCACAGGATCTGCTTGAACCAGAGCTCGTACGCCTGGTGGACGATGATGAAGAGCATCTCGTCGTGCGCGGGCCGGCCATGCAGGGCGCTCTGCATCTGCTGGGAGCTGAGGAGCCGATCGAGCTGGAGGTAGTCCGCGTAATAGACAGGACCGCGCGGCTTTTCGTTGGCCATGTTGGCTTTCGTACCATGACGCCCGGAGCGATTCAAACAAGTCACCGTCATCCCGAGCGACCCCTTCGCGTCATCCTGAGCGAAGCGAAGGATCCCGTGACCGGCAGGCCCTGCGAGACGACGGGATCCCTCCCTCGTCGCTTCGCTCCTCGGGACCGCTGCGCTCCTCGGGATGACGGGTGGGGGGATAAGATTCCGGACCGTGAAACGTGTCCTCAACTTCATCGATGGTCAGTTCCGGCCGCCCTGCTCGGGGCGCTACCTTCCGAACGTCAACCCGGCGACGGGGCAGGTCATCTCCGAGACGGCGGACAGCGGGCCCGAGGACGTCGACGCCGCCGTCTCCGCAGCATCCCGCGCGTTCGAGTCGTGGAAGAAGACCCCCGCCGAGGAGAGATCGCGGCTCCTGCTCAAGGTCGCCGGGCTCATCGAGGAGAACTTCGACGAGCTGGCGCGCCTCGAATCGGAAGACAACGGCAAGCCGATCTCGCTGGCGCGCCGGATGGACGTGCCCCGCGCCGTCCTGAACTTCCGCTTCTTCGCGACGGCGATCCTGCACGCCGAAACGCCGTCCCACATGACGGACGACCGGGCCCTCAACTACACGCTCCGGCAGCCTCTGGGCGTCGCGGGCCTGATCTCGCCCTGGAACCTGCCTCTCTACCTTCTGACCTGGAAGATCGCCCCGGCCATCGCCGCCGGGAACTGCTGCGTGGCGAAACCTTCGGAGCTGACGCCGCTCACGGCCGACCGGCTGGCCGCGTTGATCGCGGACGCGGGGGTTCCGCCCGGCGTCGTCAACATCGTCCACGGCACGGGAGCCGCCGCGGGTCGCGCGCTGACGTCTCATCCCAAAGTGCCGCTCATCTCGTTCACCGGGGGAACGAAAACGGGCGCCGATGTGATGACCCACGCGGGACCGCTCTTCAAGAAGGTCTCCCTGGAGCTCGGCGGGAAGAACCCGAACGTCGTTTTCGCGGACGCCGATCTCGACCAGGCCATCGCCACGTCGATCCAGTCGAGCTTCGCGAACCAGGGCGAGATCTGTCTCTGCGGGTCACGCCTGTTCGTCGAGCGGAAGATCTACGGCGAGTTCGTCGATCGGTTCGTCGAGGCGACGAAGAAGCTGCGGATCGGTGACCCGCAGGAAGCGTCGACCGAAGTGGGCGCCCTCGTCAGCGAGCCTCACCTCCGCAAGGTCGAAGGCTACGTCGCCCTTGCGAAAGAGGAGGGCGGCGAGATCCTCACCGGCGGAAATCGGCCGGGGAATCTCCCGGAGCGCGTCCGGGACGGCTACTTCCTGGAGCCGACGGTGATCGCCGGTCTCGACTGCAATCGGCGCGTCATGCAGGAGGAGATCTTCGGGCCCGTCGTCACGGTCACGCCGTTCGACTCGCCCGAGGACGCGATCGCCTACGCCAACAGCACGCGCTACGGGTTGTCGGCGAGCGTCTGGACGCGGGATCTCCAGAAGGCCCATCGCGTCGCCGCCGCGATCGACAGCGGGACGGTCTGGGTCAACACGTGGCTCCTGCGCGACCTGCGCGTTCCGTTCGGCGGAATGAAGGAGAGCGGCGTCGGGCGCGAGGGCGGCTTCGGCTCCCTCGAGTTCTTCACCGAAGCGAAGAACATCTGCGTCAAGCTGTAGGAGCGACCTACTCCGACCGGAGCGCCTCCAGCACGTCCACGCGCGACGCCCGAACGGCGGGCAGGAGCGATGCAATGATCGCCGCGGCCACCAGGAGGGCCGCGGCTCCGGCGATCGGCAGCACGCCCGGCATCCGGAAGCCGAACGCCCTGCTCGCGATCCACGCCAGCACGAGTCCGCCGAGTGCGCCGGCAAGGATTCCCGCCGCGGCGATCACGGCGCCCTCGCCGAGGACACGCGCCTTGAGCTGGCGCGGCTCGCATCCGACCGCCAGCCGAATGCCGAATTCCCGCGCCCGAGCACTCACCGAGAACGCCAGCACGCCCGCGACGCCGATGACCGCGATGAGCAGCGCGATGCCGCCGAAAGCCGAGAACACGAACGCGTTCAACCGCTGCGGCGTCAGCACCTGGGTGCGCACGTCCTCGAGCGTCGTCGGCCGTTCGACCGCCTGGTCGGCGGAGATGTCGCGGACGATGCGCGTCACGGCGGGGACGAGCGCGTAGGGATCTCCCGCGGCGCGGACGAACAGGCGGCTCGGCTCGCCGAGCTGCACCCAGGGGAAGTACACGGTCATCGTCGGCACCTGGACGACGTTCTCATCGTCCACGTCGGCGACGACGCCGATGATGCGACGCCGGTCCGTCGGCATTCCGCTGCGGCTGTCGAACCACAGGTGCCGGTTGACCGCTTCGCCGTTCGGAAACATCCGCTGCGCCACGCTCTGGCTGATGATGGCGACCGGCTCGGCATCCGAGCGGTCCTGGTCCGTGAAGTCGCGGCCGGCGATCATCGGGACACCGAGCAGGTCGAAGAATCGAGGCGAGACGGGCCGGATCACGGTGGTCGGATTGTCTTCTCCGCTGGCAGGCTGGTACCCCTCGAACCCGAACTGCATCTTGAAATCAAACCGATCGCGCCACGGCACGACCATCCCTGAGGCGACACCGTCCACACCCGGCAGCGCGCCGATCCGCCGTGTGGCTTCCTGGAAGAAGTGTTCGGTCCCTTCGCCGGCGGCGCCGCTGGCGGGCGGCGGGACGTCGACCGCCAGGACCTGCCGCATGTCATAGCCGGTATTCGCCGTCGACATCGCGTTCAACGTGGCGACCAGCATGCCGGCGCCCACGAGCAGCAGGAAGGAGCAGGCGATCTGCAACGTCGCGAAGATCTTGAGTCGGCGGCTGGTGCCCGGCGTCATCCGCACGCCGCCGCTGGCGGGATTCAGCGCGCTGGGCCGGTTGAAGGAGGGAAGCCGTGGCACGTACGCCAGCAGGACCGCTGCCAACAGCGCCAGCCCCGCGCCGAGCCACAGCACGCTGCCGTCCACCGTGGCCTCCAGCGCGCGGACGGAGAAGCGAGCGGCATACCGGGCCGCCACCGCCACGAGCGGCTTCGCGAGCAAGAGTCCGAGCGCGGCGCCGGCGAGGCAGAGCACGAGGCTTTCCGCGAGCAGGGTGCGCCGGAGCGCCCCCCGGCTGGCGCCCAGCGCGGCGCGCACCGCGAGCTCGGATTCGCGGCGGACCGACCGGCCCAGGATCAGGTTGGCGACGTTCGAGCACGCGATCACGAAGACGATTGCCGCCGCCGCCAGAAGCAGGAGGAGGATCGTCCGCGCGGGCGCCGCGAGCTGGCTGCCGAGAGTGCGGACCTCGAGCCCGATCCGCGCGGCCGGCGAGTACGACTCCGGATGCGCCTGCACCATCGATGCGTGGACCGCGTTCAGCTCGGCGCGGGCCTGTTCGAGCGTCGCGCCCGGCGCGAGGCGTCCGAAAAGCTCGGTCATGCGGTGCCAGCGTTCTTCCTGCATCGTCGCACCGAGATGGTGCGGGCTCGTCACGACGTTCGCGATGACCTGCGTCTCGGACGGGTAGGGCACCGACGGCTCGAGGACGCCGATGACGGTCGCATTGCCGGGACCCAGGCGGATGACCTTTCCGACGACGGCCGGATCGGAGTGGAGCACGGTCGTCCAGAACCGGTGTGTCAGGACCGCCACCGGCGCCGCACTCGGACCCTCATCGCCGGCGTTGATCAGGCGGCCGAGCGCCGGGCGCAGGCCCATGACGTCGAAGAAGGATCCGTTGACCACGCCCGCCGTCACGACGCGCGGCTCCTGGCCGAACCCGATCAGCGTGAACTCGACAGTGGAAAAATCGCCGAACGCCGAGATCGTCGTCGCCCGCGATTGGATGTCGCCGATCTCCGGCATCGAGAAATTGAAGTTCTCCGTCCCGATGCCCGGGGCGGTCTGCCGGATGTAGAGCAGCCGGTCCGCGTCGCGGTTGACCAGCGGGCGCAGGAGCACGCTCCGAACGACGCTGAAGATCGCCGCGTTGGCGCCGATGCCGAGCGCGAGCGTCACGATCACGGTGATGGCCAGTCCCCGGGTGCGCAGGAGAGAACGCAGGCCGATGCGCATCTCCTGCAGGAGCGACATCAAGGCGTCGAACCAGCGGCTGTACCAGACCCGGTGCATCGAGTCGCGGACTTGCTGGAGGGACCCGAATTCTTCGAGGGCGGCGCGCCGGGCGGATTGCGGATCCTCGCCGCGCTCGATCCGTTCCTGGATGTTCAGCTCCAGGGCGCTGCGGATTTCGTCTTCGAGATCGCGGTCGTCGGGTCGCATGCCTTACTCCTCGGTCGCCGGCGCGGGGTTCATGATCCGGCCGATCGCGCGCACGAGCTGTTCCCAGCGGTCCTGCTCGCGGACGAGCTGGGCCCGGCCGGCGGGCGTGAGCCGGTAGAACTTCGCCCGCTGATTCGACTCGCTCACTCCCCACTCGGATTTCAGCCAGCCCCGCTTCACGAGCCGGTGCAGGGCGGGGTAGAGCGAGCCCGTCTCGACTTTGAGCAGCTCTTCGGACTGCCGGCGGATGGCCTGGCCGATCCCGTGTCCGTGCCGGGGCCCCCACTGGAGGGTCCGCAGAACCAGCATGTCCAGGGTGCCCTGGAGGAGCTCGAGGCGCGGGTCGTGGGCATGTTTCGTCATAGCCGTAGACGTTCTACTACCGACTACGTAGAACGTCTACGACTTGTTTCGGGCTCGCAAAGGCCCCCCCGGGATATTTGTCCCGGCCAACCCACTTCGAAAGCGGCCGATTCGGGACGGAGTTCCCATTGTCGGCCGCCCGCGCCGGCGGCATCGTCGGGGGGAAAGGAGAAGTCACATGCTTTCCCACGATTACACGTACCCGGAGATCCTGCAGAACTCGCTCAAGGCGGCCTGGACGGAGCGCCAGGTCCTGGAAGGCCGGGACTTCGACTATTCGAAGCGGTTCCTTCCCAACCGGCTCTCGGGGGTCGATGGGATCCGCTGCCTGAACGACGGCGAGAAGCTCAAGCTCAACCAGATCATGGGCAACGCGTACTGCCACATCTTCGCGTACGTCGAGGAGTACATCATTCCGCAGGCCCTGGAAGCCGCCCAGAGGGACATCTACGGCGACGAGACGCGGCTGCGGACCCTTCTGCGCTTCGCCGAGGACGAGTCCAAGCACCAGGAGCTCTTCCGCCGCTCGACGGCGCTCTTCGCGAAGGGTTTCGGCGTCCGGTGCGGCCTGATCCCCGGCCAGGAAGATGTGGCCAAAGCGGTGCTCAGCAAGTCGCGGCTGTGCAGTTACCTGCTGACCAGCATGATCGAGTGGTTCACGCAGCTCCATTACCTCGAGCACGTGAAGGATCGGACCGAGCTCGACGGCCTGTTCCGCGACCTCGTCCGGTATCACTGGATGGACGAGGCGCAGCATGCCAAGATCGACACGCTCCTCATCGACGAGATCGTCCGGGAGATCAGCCAGGAGGAGCGCGAGGCCGCGGTGGACGAGCTGCTCGAGCTCGGCGGCGCGGTGGATGGGCTGCTGTCGCAGCAGGCCGACCTGGACCTCGAGAGCCTCGAGAAATCGATCGGGCGGAAGCTTTCGGAACGGGACAGGACCGAGATCAAGGGGCACACGCAGCGCGCCTACCGATGGACGTTTCTGGTCTCCGGGCTGGAGCACCCCAACTTCGTCCGCATCGTGAGTGAGCTGACGACGCGAGGACCCGCGAAGCTCCAGGCCGTGGCCCGCGCGCTCTCGGCCTGATTCTCAGGCCCGGAAGCCGCGGTCTCGCGCGAAGACGATCGCCTGCGCTCGGGTCCAAACCCCGAGCTTGTCGAACAGGTTCGAGACGTGGTTGCGGACGGTCTTTTCGCTGATCGCGAGGCTCTTGCCGATGTCGGCGTTGGCCAGACCTTTCGTGATCAGCGCGAGGATCTCGCGCTCGCGGGACGTGAGCCGGGCGAACGCGGCGTCCTCGCCGCCCGCCGGTTCCGCCGGGAGGCCCGCGAAATCGAGGACGGCCTCCTGGAAGCGGGCCCACGCCGGCTCGTCCTCGAGAAGGATGTGGTTGCGCGAGTCCAGCTCGACGAACTGGGCGTCCCGGATGCCGGCGGCGAGATAGCGGCCTTCCGCGACCGGGCACACCTCGTCATCGCGCGAATGGATGACGAGCGTGGGCGCCTGGATCGCGTCGAGGAGGCTCGTCACGTCCACGGTCGAGCGCGCTTCGAGCAGCCGCGCCGCCATCTCGCCGGTGCTCGTCCGGTGGCACAGCTCGTTGTACCAGCCGATCTGCGCTTCGCTGGCGCCGGGGAGGAAGCGCGACGTGAAGACCTGGCGGAAGATGGGATTCTCCTTGCCCCACCCGAGCCGGACCAGCTCCAGGATCGCGCGGTACTGCCGCTCGCCGATCGAATCGCCGCGCCGCGCCCACCCGCGCGCGTAGCCGCCATAGAGAATCAGCCGCGATACCCGCTCCGGGTGGCGCGCCGCGTAAGCCACGGAGGTCGCGGCTCCCGAAGAGATCCCGAGAAGCGTGAACGGTTCCTCCATTCCCGACGCGGCCACGACGGCCTCGATGTCCCCGACCCAGCTCTCGAACGACAGATCGTCGACGCTGCGGTCCGTCAGCCCGCAGCCCCGGTCGTCCCAGCGCAGGAATCGGAAGTGGTCGCCGAAGAAGCGGAACCAGTGCCCCCACACCGGGCTCTCCAGCTCGTACTCGAGATGACTCAGCCAGTTCGCCGCTTTGACCAGGATCGGGCCCGTGGCCGGCCCCGGCCCCATTTCTGCCCAGGCGAGCTGCACGCCGTCTTTCGTGCGCAGGTAGCGGACGCGCTGACGAGGCTTGGTGTCCGTCGCCATCGGAACCCCGAATTGTAGTGAATGAGCCGAACATTAATCGTCCCCCGATTCGCAGGTCCTTCCCCTACCCTCACGCGATCGTTCAAACGGTCCTGAACCATCCACATGGAGGAACGGTGAAATCCACCCTGCTCGGCACGTTCGTCCCCGCGCTCTTCATGGCCGCCGCCTCGCGCATCGCCTTCTGCCAGGACGGCGGCGCGTGTCTCTACAACGACGCGCACTTTCACGTCCAGGATTTCCGGGCCCAGGGGATCCCCATCCCGGACGTGGTGAAGATGATGGACGGAAACGTGTGTCGCGCCGTGCTCATGGGGCTGGCGGTCACGCTCGCCCACGATCCGGTCATCGACGGCGGCTTCGCTCCGGTCTACTACACGCAGACGGACGGACAGCTCCTCTATTACAACGCCCTCCAGGACGTGCTCGTCGCGCACAAGTTCCTGGCCCTCCCCGAAAAGGACCGGGCGCGCGTGGATCCGCTCATGAGCGCTTTCAACCTCAAGGACAGCCGCGCGGCCGACTACATCAAGCTGATGGTGCGGCTGTACCCCGGCGTCTGGAGCGGGTTCGGCGAGATTCATTTCAAGAAGGTCGAGTTCTCCGAGAAGATCAGCGGGGGACCGCCCAGCCTCTACAGCCCGTCTCTCGACGCGGTGTTCGACGCCATCGGAGAGATGGGCGCCGCCGCCGTCGTGCACTGCGATCACGACACTCCGGGCAGCCTTGACCTCATGAAGGATCCAGTGGCCCGCGCGGCGTTCGGCGTGGAGTCGATGAAGCCGCAGTACCTGGATCCCTTCGAGGCGTTCCTGAAGCGTCACCCGAACGTCCCGATGATCTGGGCGCACTTTATGGGCAACGGACGCGGCGTCCGGCCCTATCCCGAGCACTGGAAGTACGTCGACGAGCTGCTCGGCGACCCCGGGTTCGGCCACGTCTCCATCGACATCTCGTGGGGCTCCGTGATCGCCGGCGGAATCGTGGATACGCCCGAGCACGTGAAGATGACGGCCGACCTCATCCGGAAGTATCCCGACCGCTTTCTCTTCGGATCCGACCAGATCGCCAACACCGACTTCCAGGTGCTGCGGAAGAGCTACGACGCCTGGGCGCCGCTCTGGCAGGAGCTCGGCCCCGAGCTCACCGCTCGGGTCTGCAAGGACAACTACGCCCGCGTCTTCGACGCGTCGAAGAGGAACATTCGGGCCTGGGAAGCGAAGAACGGCGCGCCGGTGCGCTGAGCATTCGAGGTACGTCTCTTGCACGAGCCGGAGACATGCAGACCCAAGAATCCCGCAAGAGCGAATCGCGCAGCTTCATCCAGGGCGTGCACGGGGTCCGTTATCAGGTGAAGGACGTCGCCCGATCGGTCGCGTTCTACACACGACATCTCGGATTCGAGCTCGAGCACCAGCACTTGCCGGAGTTCGCCAGCATCTCCCTGGGCGAGGCCCACATCCTGCTGAGCGGGCCGGGAGCGTCGGGATCGCGTCCCATGCCCGACGGCCGGAACCAGGAGCCGGGCGGCTGGAACCGCGTCGTGCTGAAGGTCGAGGATCTTCCCGCGCTCATCGACGCGTTGAAGGAAGCCGGACTCCGATTCCGCAACGAAATGGAGTCCGGCCCCGGCGGCCGGCAGATCCAGGTCGAAGATCCCGACGGGAATTCGATCGAGCTCTTCGAGCCCGCCGGCTGAAGCCTCAGGCCT
>Ga0081455_10005961_pt1 | contig 13213 bp, 15 predicted proteins | sample TabmetS3T2R1_FD_70207 | JGI IMG/M metagenome (GOLD analysis project Ga0081455, IMG submission 70207) | Tabebuia heterophylla rhizosphere microbial communities from the University of Puerto Rico - S3T2R1 | ecosystem: Host-associated > Plants > Roots > Rhizosphere ... | reverse complement strand
ACCTCTCCGTCCAGTGTCATCCGACCGAGCGCTACGCGCGCGAGACGTTCGGCCTCGACTACATCGCCCGCAGGCGTGCGAGCGACCGCTTCCCGTTCCCTCGCGTGGGGCGCATCCGCGCGACCGTGCGTGACACGATCCTGTTCCCGCAGCGCTCACAGGCGACCCGCGGCATCCCGTCGGCGGACGCCGCGTGCTGACGCAGTAGGCCGGTTGACAATCGGCGCGCGAGCGCGGTAACACTGTCCCGTTGGGCACGGAGGGGGGCCGCGCGATCGTGGGACGGCTCGTCAACCGAGACTGCGGCCCACTCGCACTCCGCTCGGGGGCGGCGGAGGCGTCGGCATGATCCGGATCCTCGTCGTGGCGGGTGTTCGGCTCTACGAGGAAGGCCTGGCGCGGGTGCTCGACGCCGACGAGGACGCGCACGCTCGGGCGGCCGCCCTCGCCCTGCACGATCACCCCACGGCGTTCAGCGGCATCCGCATCAAGTCGGTCGAGGCACCGACCCTAGCGCGGGCGCTGCGCACGCTGCACGTCTTCCTCGACGCCGGCGCGCCACCGTCCGGGTTCCGCGTGACGCTGCCCAAGGTGACGTCAGTGCGCCAGGTCGAGGCCATGGTGGCCGTTGCCGAGCAGTACGACCTGCGCTTCGAGATCCAGGTCGAGATGCCGCAGGCGATCGTCGGCGCGGACGGCACGGCGCTGGTCGCCCGGATGCTGCACGCGGCCGCCGGTCGCTGCGTCGGGCTGCACTACGGCACCTACGACTACAGCGCGGCGCTCGGCATCTCGGCGGCCCACCAGAGCCTGGAGCACCCGGTGGCCGATCACGCCAAGGCGGTCATGCAGGTGGCGGCGGCCCAGACCGGCGTGCCGATCAGCGACGGATCGACGAACGTTTTGCCGGTCGGCGACACCGCCACCGTCCGGGCCGCCTGGGCGCTGCACGTCCGGCTGGTGCGCCGCTCGCTCGAACGCGGCATCTACCAGGGTTGGGATTTGCACCCGGCCCAGCTGCCCACCCGGTTCGGCGCGACGTACGCGTTCTTCCGCGACGGGCTGCCCGCGGCTACCACCCGGCTGCGCGCCTACCTGGACCAGGTGGCCGGCAATATCGCCGACGAACCGGCCACCGCCCGCGCGCTCGCCGGACACCTGATCCGGGCGGTGGACTGCGGCGCGGTGACCGAGGTCGAGGGGTTCACCGCTGCGCAACTGCGAGCCGTGAGCGGTTCGTGAACGTCCGCGTGAGGGTTGCGCACAGACGCGGCCACAACGCCCGACGCCGGAGTCTCATGGACTCGTGGTTGTTGCCAACTTCGTCATCGCGATGGTGATCGCCGGGCTGATGGCCTTCGCCATCCAGAGCATGCTGCGCCAAGGCAGCTAACGCGCGCCGGGCGGGTTCAGACCCCGGCGAAGGCGCTCGCCCGCAGCGTCTCGACCGCGGCGCCCAATTCGGCGACCCGCGCCAGGTCGGCCACCAGCCCGCAGCGGGCCAGCCAGTTGGCCAGCATCCGGTGCCCACCCTGGGTCAACACCGACTCGGGGTGGAACTGCACGCCGTCGATCGGCAGCTGGGTGTGCCGCATCGCCATCACGACGCCCGACGCTGTCCGCCCGTTCACCGCGATCTCGGCCGGCAGGGCTGACTCCTCGACGGCCAGCGAGTGGTAGCGGGTCGCCGTGAACGGCTGCGGCATGCCGGCGAGCACGCCGGTGCCGTCGTGCTGCACCTCGCTCGTCTTGCCGTGCAGCAGCTCGGGCGCCCGCACGATCGGCGAGCCGAACACCGCGCCGATCGCCTGGTGGCCCAGGCACACCCCGAACAGCGGCAGCCGGCGCTCGGCGCAGGCCGTCACCATCGCCATGCTGTTGCCGGCGTCCTGCGGGGTGCCCGGACCGGGCGAGATCAGCACGCCCTGCACGTCGAGCGAGTCGAGCTCTTCCGGCCGGACCGCGTCATTGCGCCGCACCTCGGTCTTGGCGCCCAGCTGAGCCAGGTACTGGGCCAGGTTGTAGACGAAGCTGTCGTAGTTGTCTACGACCAAGATCCTGGTCATTGGTTCACCGTCACACGGTTGATCGGCAACTTGGGCTCCAGCCACGGAAAGATGACGAACAGCAACAGCGCGCTGATCGCCGCGACGAGCAACGCGACCTGCAGGATCTTCCAGGTGAGCGCGCCGGGCAGGTGCCGCCAGATCCACACGTACATCAGATCGTCCCTCCGGCGAGTTCCTTCGGCAGGGCGTCGCCGTTGCGGGCGACCTGCCGCGACAACGTGCCGTGCAGGATCATCCGCTGGCTGGCGGTGAACTTCGGGTGGCACGTGGTCAGCGTGATCATCTTCTGGGTGGGCGTCGCGCCGGGGTGATCGGCCACCGGCGCGATCACGTCGGTGTCGCTCGGGCTGACGATCTCGCGGCCGGGGATGCCGTCGGTGCCCTTGTCGTTCAGGTCGCCGTTCTGCACGTTGCCCTTGACCGTGTAGACGTACCAGGTGCTCTTGGTCTCGATGACGATCGCGTCGCCCGGGCGCAGGTGGTCGAGGTTCAGGAATGGCTCGCCCTTGCCAACGCGGTGGCCTGCGACGGCGAAGTTGCCGACCTGGCCGGGCAGCGCCGTGTGGATGTAGTGGCCGGGCCCCTTCTCCAGGTCGCCGTCGTTCGTGCCCTCGACGATGGTGAAGTGGTAGTCGGTGCCCAGCCGTGGGATGTAGATGTTGGCGATACCGGTGCCGGTCGGGATGGTGCCCTGCTTACCGCCCGGCAGGTTCAGTGATCCGCCGACGACCAGTGGGTCGTCGCCGTTGGCCCACTCCTTCTCCAGGGCGCTGTGCACCTTGTGCTGCTTCTCCTGGGCGAAGATGTTGGTGACCCAGAGTTCGTAGACCACGAACAGGAGCACGACCACGCCGAGCGTGATGAGGGTCTGGCCGGTGCCCCGCAGCCCGAGGCGCACCATGTCGGCGCGGGACATCCCGGCGTCGGGTCGAGCGTGCCGCCCCGCCGTGCGTACCGCGCCCTCTTCCTGCTCCTCGGGCGGTTCCTGGTCGTCGATCGTCATCCACTCACCCTGATCACCATGGCGCAGGGCCCCGCTGCGCTGCGCTGCGCCCTTATCTAACAACTTTCGCGTATGTCTGGTCGACCGACCCGTCAAAGGCCGGGAGCTGAATGGAATCTTCGGCCTCGACCGTGTACCCGAGGCCGTAGTAGCTCGCGGCCTGCTTGAACAGTGTGACGCCCGGAGCGTGATCAAGCGAGTTTTGCATCGGCTGTGCCGGTCCGATCGCCTGCACCCGGAATGGCGGGGAGAAGACCCGTCCGTTCAACAGCAAGGTGTTGCCCACACAGCGCACCGCGCTGGTCGAGATGATCCGCTGACCGGCGATGGTCATCGCCTCGGCGCCACCGGCCCACAGCGCGTTGACGACCGACTGCAGATCGGACTGGTGCACGACGAGCTGGTTGAGGTCGACGCTCGGGTCGTCGGGCACGTCGTGGGCGTCGTCGAGAACGACCAGCAGCCCGGGTCCGTGCACGGCGGTGAGCCCGGCCGGCCCGCGCAGCGGCTTGCCCTGCGCCTGGGTGGCGGCGACCGCCGAGTTGTCCTGCCCGGCCTGGTCGGTCGCCGCGGACACGTCACGCTGCAGGGCGGCCACCCGGGCCGACCCGTCGGCCACCTTCTGCTCGGCCGCCCGTACCAGGCTGGCCAGGTTGGCCGATTCAGGCGAGCGCAGCTCGGTGCCCCGAGAGACCCGGGCGCTGGTGGCGAACAGGATCCCGGCCACCACGCACACCACCGGGACCAGCCAGCGCCAGCCGGCCGGACGGGCGGATGCACCACGGGCCGCGGCGCGTAACACCTCGCGCAGCCGCTCCGGCATCTTGGCGAGCAGGTCGTCCCACCAGCGTGGTACCTGCACCCCGAACAGCCTTCCTTACCGTGATTGCACCCGAACCGTGCACCGTCTTCAGTCCGCCGACTACGCTAGCCGCACACCGCCGTCCCCGCGCGGCGTACCCAGCAGTCGCGACGAGCGCTCGCGCGAAGAGCAAGCGGACGCGAAGAGCCAGGAGTAACAGTGCCTAAGTCCAAAGTCCGGAAGAAGAGCGACTACACGCCGCGCCCGGCATCGTCGTCCTCGTCGCTGTCGTCGACGTCCACCAGCCGGGGCCTCGCGCCCAGCCCGAGCTGGTACCCGATCGTCATGGTCGTCGTGCTGGTCGTCGGCCTGGCCTGGATCGCGGTGTACTACATCGCCGGCGACAAGGTCCCGGTCATCGAGGACATCGGCGCGTGGAACTTCGCCGTCGCCTTCGGAATCATGATGGTCGGCCTGATCATGGCGGTGCGCTGGCGCTAGCCGGCGTTGCCCAGCGCATCCACATCGTTATCCACCCCTGTGATTACACGCGTGTAGTTCCATCCCCAGCTGGGGACATCTCTGTGGACAACTCTGCTCGCGCACCCGTTCTCCGGTTCGGCCCGGACCGCCGGCTCACCGCGCTGTGTGCCGGCCTGGTCGTCGTGGCCGTCGGGTTCGTCGTCCTGTCCGAGGACGGCACCGGCCGGGTGCTGGCCGGCCTGGCCGCGCTTCTGCTGGCCGGTTACGCGGTGACCGACCTGGCCTTCTGGCCGCGGCTGACCGCCACCGGCGAGGGAGTGCATATCCGCACGCCGACGACCCGGGCGGTGCTGGCCTGGTCGGAGGTCGACGCCGTCCGGGTGGACGAACGCAGCCACCTGGGCCTGATGAGCCGCACCCTGGAGATCGACGCCGGCGCCCTGCTCGTGGTGTTCAGTCGCCGCACGCTGGGCGCCGACCCGCGCGAGGTGGCCGAGCTGCTGACCGCGTTCAGCCGATGACGGCGGTGCGCCAGGCGATCGCGATGATCAGCACCGCCAGCACGCCGAGCAACCCGGCCGCCTGGACGCGGCTGGACAGCCGGCGCTTGTCCCACGGCAGCCCGGCGATGGCGGCGGTGGCCAGCCCGCCCACGACGAACCCGCCGATGTGGCCGAGCTTGGACACGCCAGGCACGCTGAACGTGAACACGAAGTTCAGCACGATGGTGCCGATCAACCACTGCGGGTTGAGTTGCAGCTCGCGGACCAGGAACAGCGCGCAGGCGAACAGGCCGTAGATCGCTCCGGATGCCCCGGCTACCGCGACGTACCGCGAGTCGAAGCAGTAGACGGCCACCGACGAGCCGAGCGCCGACAGCAGGTACACCGACGCGAAGCGCCACACCCCGAGCATCCGCTCGAGAAACGGGCCGACCATCAGCAGGGCCAGCATGTTGAAGAAGATGTGCAGCAAGCCGTAGTGCAGGAACGCCGCGGTGATCAGCCGCCCGTACTGGCCGTCGTGGCCCACCTTGTACGGCAGCAGCACCCACTGCTGGAACAGCCGGCTGGTGTGGTTCTGGTTCCAGCCGCGCACCGAGCCCACCGCCGTCGCGATGTAGGCCGCGACGTTGAGGGCGACGAGGCCCCACGTGACGTAGGGGTAGTGCGCGCCCATCGAAGCGCCGACGACGGTGCGTGGCGCCCGCTGGCTGACCCGCCCCATCTTGACGTCGTCGGGGCACTGGAAGCCGACCGATGCGGGGCGCATGCACTCCGGGCAGATCGGGCGATTACAGCGGACGCACCGAACGCCCGTCTCGCGCATCGGGTGCCGGTAGCAGCGCGGCATGGGCTCCGGTGCCGGGACACCGCTGCCCTCTCCGTGCTCTTCGTTGGGCACGGATGCGCGCGTTTCAGACATCGATAGGACTTAACTCCCTGCCGGCTCCACCGTGACCGAGTTGATCGTGATGTCTTCGGCCGGCCGATCGTTGCGGCCGGTCTTCGTCGCGGCGATCGTGTCGACGACCGCGCGGCTGTCCGCGTCGGCGACCTCGCCGAAGATGGTGTGCTTGCGGTTCAGGTGCGGCGTCGGGCCGACCGTGATGAAGAACTGCGAGCCGTTGGTGCCCGGCCCCGCGTTGGCCATCGCGAGCAGGTACGGCCGGTCGAATTGCAGCTCCGGGTGGAACTCGTCGCCGAACTGGTAGCCCGGGCCACCGTAGCCCTGACCGAGCGGATCGCCGCCCTGGATCATGAACCCGGAAATGACGCGGTGGAAGATCGTGCCGTTGTACAGCGGGTCGGTCGTCTTGGCGCCGGTCTCCGGGTGGGTCCACTCGCGGCTGCCCTGCGCCAGCTCGACGAAGTTGCGCACGGTCTTCGGGGCGTGGTTGCCGAACAGGTTGATCCGGATATCGCCGACGGACGTGTGCAGCGTCGCGGTCTGGGTTACGGACACGGATATGCTCCCCTGATCGTCGATGGCTTGCTCCAATCCTGCCACGCGTCCAATCCGGGCCGATGAGTCGGCCAGAAGCACCACCCCAAGATCCGAAGGTGGTTGATCGGTGAGCTCCACCAAGCAGCGTAAGCGCCGCCGCTTCCGGCGGCTCCTACTTTTCCTCGTGCTGGGCGGGGTCGGCTACGCAGTGCGACGAGCTCGCAGCCAGAAGTCGGCCGCCCGGGCGGACGTCGCGATCCGGCCGGCGCCGCCGCGCCCGGTGGTTCCGGCCGCCGCATCCAGGCCGGCCCCCACGCCGACTGTCGCGGCGGCGGCACGCCCGGCACCCGCGCCGGCATTCAGTTCGGCACCGCAGCCCGTACCACCGAAGCCGCCGGCCCCCGAGCCGGCCCATCCCGAGCCGACCGACGACGGCCCGGTCGCCGAGACGATCCCCGGCACCGACACCGTCGCGAACCCGGCGCCAGCCGAGGGCGCACCGGCCGCCAAGGCACCAGCGAAGAAGGCACCCGCCAAGAAAGCGCCGGCCAAGAAGGCACCCGCGAAGAAGGCTGCGGCCAAGGCGCCGGCCAAGGCGGTCGCCGCCAAGAAGACGCCGGCCAAGAAAGCGGCCGCGAAGAAGGCACCGGCCAAGAAGGCGACCCCGCCGAACGGCTCCGAGCCGAGCTAGCGCGGACGCCCGACGGCGACCAGCGCGGCCTGATCGGGCAGCGCGTCGTCCAACGGGGCCAGCGCGGCGTCGACGCCCTGGCGGACCAGCGCGCGGCGCAGCAGCTCGTCGGCGAAGCGCGGGCTCTTGGCCAGCACCGGTCCGTGCAGGTAGGTGCCGAACACGTTGTCGCGCACGGCTCCTTCGGTGCGGTCCTTGCCGTTGTTGCCGCGGCCGGCCACCGTCGTGCCGAGCGAGCGGACGCCAGCTCCGAGCGTCGTCATGCCGCTGTGGTTCTCGTACCCGACGAGGCGCCCGAACTCGGCGGTGTCGATGTGGTTGTTGCCGATCAGCCGGGTGGGCGTGCCCTGTGTGGTCACGTCCAGCACGCTGGTGCCGGCGATGCGCACGCCGTCCTGCGTAAGGAACTCGTGGCCCAGCATCTGGTAGGTGCCGCAGATGGTCAGGAACACCACGCCGTCGTCGGCCATGTCGCGCAGTTGGGTGCCTCGAGACACGAAGTCCTGGCCGATCTCGCCCTGTGCGGCATCCTGCCCGCCACCGCCCAGCACGATGTCGGCGTCGTTCGGCAGCGGGTCGCCGACGTTGATGGGGACGACTCGCACATCGATGCCCCGCCATTCGCACCGCCGCCGCAGCACGATCACGTTGCCGGTGTCGCCGTAGATGTTCATCTCGCGCGGGTAGAGGTGGACGAGCGTGATCGTCATGCCGGCTCCCCGATTCGCAGCAGGATGGCGTGCAGCGCCCACATCGCGGTGTACGTACTGAACACCACGACTGTGCTGTCGGCTTCCACCGCAGCCACTGCCTGGCGTACGGCCTTCTCCAGGTCAGGTTCGACCTCGGTCACGGCGATGTCGTCGTAACGCAGCCGCACCGCCATGTCGGCCGCCCGGGTGCCCGACGTCGACAACCGCGTGGCCCGCCCGCGCAGCGTCGGGACGAAGTCGACGTCCCACAGCCACGAGACGTCACGACCGTCGGCGTACTCGTCGTTGATCGCGATGACGATGGCGGCCGGGCTGGCGTGGTCGAGCGTGCGCAGGGTCTGCCGGAACCCAGCTGGGTTCTTCACCAGCTGCAGGGTAAGCCGTCGTCCCTCGACGTCGAACGACTGTCCCCGCCCGAACGCCGGCGACACCTTGCGCAGCCCGCCGGCTACCTCGTCCGGCGCGAAGCCGAGCGTCAACGCCAGCGCCGCGGCTCCGGCGGCGTTCTGCGCGTTGTGGGCGCCCTCGGCCCGCAGCAGCACGCTGAAGTCCTGGCCGCCGATGCGCAGCGCCGTTTCGGGCGAGGCCTCCGACGGCAGGGCGCGCAGCTCGGCCGCAGCCTCCACATCGGACACGAACAGCGGACCGCCGTAGAGCTCCTCGTCGTTGGGGAACTGCGGCCGCAGCTCCGGCGCCACCCCGAAGTAGCTCACCGACGCCTTCGTGTCACCCGCCAGGGCGGCCACCCGCGGATCGTCGCGGTTGAGCACCACGGCGTCGGTGGTCGCGGCGGCCACCCGGCCGAGCAGCCGGGCCGTCGTATCGATCTCGCCGAACCGGTCGAGCTGGTCGCGCATGACGTTCAGCAGCAGCAGCCGCTGCGGCGGCACCACCTGCGTGAACCGCACCGCCCAGGCCTCGTCCAGCTCGAAGACCGCGACGTCGTACGGCAGTCGGCCCGACCAGCGCGAGTGCTCGACCGCCGTGGTGATTGCGCCACGGACGAAGTTGCTGCCGGTGTCGTTCGTCAGCACCCGATGGCGCTCGGCCAGGATCGTCGCGACCATCTTCGTGGTGGTCGTCTTGCCGTTCGTACCGGTGACCACGACGACGCCCTGCGGCAGCCGGGCCATCGCCCGGGGCAGGTAGCGCGGGAACACCTTCTCGACGACCAGCCCGGGCAACGCGTTGCCTCGACGTCCGATCAGGCGGAGCAACACCAGGGTCAGCTTGCCGAGCCAGACCGCCAACATGTTCATGATGCGGGCCAGGCTACCGGGCGAAGTCCGAGCTGCTCGGCCGGAACCGAAGGAACCGGAGCCGGAAAGAAGTGGTGCCGGCCTTCCCGTGGGTGGAAGGCCGGCACCTCCAGGCACATCAGCGGGTGCGGGGGGAGGGGGTTCCCGCTGGCGCGCCGTCTGTGGGGGCGACTAGTTATGTCGTCGCCCGTCGGTGGAACTGGTCAGATTCGGATCGGGAGTCTTCGGGTTGCCGTGCTGCCGAGGGAACGTGCTGCCGGGCGGCAACACCGGCTGGCAGTAGGCCAACACCTTGTCGCGACCGCCGGCGGCGTCCACGAGCTTCTGGTAGGCCTTTGCGGCTGCCTGGTCATCGCCCTGCAACCTAGCCGATGTGTAATCCAGGCAGAGCTTGAGGCGCACATCGGCCGTGGTCGGGGTGGTCGACACGGGCCGGGACATTGGCTTGGTGGGCGTAGGTGTCGGCGTGGGCGTCATCGCGGACAGCCCGGGCGGACCCGGCACGCCGCCCCGTCCGGACCGCAGGGCGGTTTGGGTCGACTTGGGCCGCGACGAGCTGACGGGCGGCGTGTGCGGCCGCGCATGCGGGGCACCGATGTGATCGTGGGCGAGTCGCTGGATCGAGGACGGCAACGACCCGGTATAGGCCGCGGCCGCGACGCCCCCAAGTGTCAGCGCGCCTAGCGCCGCCGCGGCCGCGACCCCGTGACCGACCCGCGGACGTACTGCAGGTCGACGCCGGCGAATGACGTGCCGGGCGTGTCTGGGTCCCGTGGTCGCCGAGCGGGTCGCGGTGAACGCAGCCACCGCCCGGGCCTCTCCGGAAAGTTCGCGGGCCGACGGCGGCGCCGACGCGGCCTCGAGCAGATCGCTGAGCGACTGCTCGGTGGCCGACGCACCCGGGGCCGGGTGCTGTCCGCGCAGCAACCGTTCGGCGGTCACCTCGTCAATCGACGGGTGGCCGCCTGGCCGCTCCACGGGTCGTTTCGCCATGTCACTAGGGAGACCGTCGGGCCGAGCGAAAGCGTTACAGCTCTCGGCATCTTTTTTTCAGTGGCGGCGTGCGACGGCGTCGCGGGCCTCGTCGGTGAGCCGGGCCGCCAGGGTGCGCAAGCCGCGATGGGCCGCCACCCGGACGGCCCCAGGTCGCTTTCCGAGCAATCGGGCGACTTCCTTGACGTCGAGGCCCGCAATGACCCGCAAAGCGATCGCCTCTGCCTGATCGCGGGGCAACGTGGAGATGAGGTCGAGGGCCCGCCGGGTACTCATCCGCTCGAGCGCCAGGCCGGCCGTGTCGTTCACTCCGGGCCGGTCCAGGTCGGCGTGGTCGGCGGTCAGGTGCACGGGCGCGCGTTCGGCCTGCCGCCACGCATCAATGGCGCGCCGCCGGGCGAGGGTGAACAGCCAGCCACGGAACGCGGATTCGTCGCCGGCGAAGTCGGCCAGCCGGCGCGCGACGTCCACCCAGACCTCACTCGCGACGTCCTCGGCCAGGGTCATGTTCTTGGTAAGCACACGAAGGTAACGAAGTAACGCAGGGTGTACGTCTCGCCATAACTTCGCGAATGCTGTCTCGTCACCGCTGGTTGCGGCGTCGAGCGCAGCTGCGAAGTCGCGACCGAGCACGCAGGCAGGTTACGCGCTCCGCAAACGCAAACGGGGCGCCCCGGTGGAAAACCCGAGGCGCCCCGTTGAGCAGGTGCGATTTACAGGGGACTGACGCTCGTCAGCCAGCCGGAATTCGGCGATCCGATGCCCGTAACGTCGTCCCAACCCTTGGCGATCTTGAGGGTCGAGTCCTGGTTGAACGTGCGGACTGTGTAGAGGATGCCGCCCGACGGATCGACGCCGTTGGCGTAGTCCGGGCGGACGTTTCCGGCGTCCTTCGGAGTGCCCTTCACGTCGGTGAAGTTGCCCGACCCGGCCTGCGAGTAGATCGTCGGGTTGAGCAGGCCGATGCCGCCGCCGGCGTTCTGCAGCGTCAGGGCGGTCATGCCGGCGAACAGCGGCGCCGCGAGGCTGGTGCCGCCGATGCGGTACTCGCCGTAGCGCACGCCGTCCGGGAAGGTCTGCGTCTCACCGACGAGCATGCCCGTGGTCGGGTCGGCGTCCAGGGCGACGTCCGGTACCGCGCGTCCGGGCGGAGCGCTGGTCGGCACGACGCCGTTCTGGTAGTCGGGCCGGTTGAACAGCGCCGAGTAGCCGCCACCCGCGCCGTAGAGGAAGCCGGCCGGCGTCCACGACTTGCCGTCGGCCGACAGGCCGTACTTCATGGTGCCCCAGCCGGTCTCCCAGGCCAGCGAGCCGTCGGCGCCGATGGCCGTCGAGGTACCGCCCAGCGCCGTCACGTACGGGTCCGAAGCGGGGTAGTCGACCTGCTTGAGGCCGGTGCTGGCCAGCTCGTCGCCGTTGTCACCCGACGAGTAGATGAAGCTGATGCCCTGCAGGGCACCCTGCAAGAACACCTGCTCGTAGGCGGAGATGCTGTCGGTCGACTCGTTGGCCTCGACGTCGCTCCACGAGTTCGAGACCAGCTGGGCCTCGTTGTCGTCGACGACCTTCGCCAGCGTGTCGAGGAAGTCGGCGTCGAAGCAGCTGGCCGACGCGTAGTACTTGATGTTGGCGCCACCGGCCATGGCGTGCACGGCCTCGACGTCCAGCGTCTCCTCGCCGTACCAGCCGGACGGGTCGCAGTCCTTCTGGTGCGTGAACTTGTCCGGCACGGTCTGGGTCAACTGGCCCGTGGCGTAGCCGGCGTCGCCGTGGTTGCGCGCGTACGTCTCCGCGTCCTGGCCGATGGTCGGCGCGGCGTACGCGTCGGTGATGGCCACCGTGACGCCCCTGCCGTCCAGGTCCGTGTCCCCCTCGTAGGCGGCCCGGAACTGCGGCCCGGTGTAGCCGCACGGCGCGTACGGGAGCACCTTGCCGTTGAACGTGGGCAGCGGAGTCGTGAAGTCGGCCTGGTACTTGGCCTGCACCTGCCCGTAGGACAGCGAGCACGGGCGGGCGTTGACGAACCCGGCCGGCGGCGGCGCCGTCTTCGCGGTGTGCGCGACCTTGTGGACGGTGGAGTCCAGGCCGGACACGGAGAGAACGGAACCGGCGAGGCTGCTCGGCACGGACGCCGCACCGGACGGGGCGGTGACCGACTGGCCGTCGTGCTGGTAGCGCTCGAGCGACACTCCGAATGCCGTCTGCGCGGCCGCGACACTGCCGGTGACCGACACGTAGCGGTGGTGCGACTCGACGCCGGTGACCTGCAGGCCCGAGGACTTCAGCCACGACTCCACGTTCTGCACGGCGGCGGCGCTGGGCCCGAACTGGGCCTGGTACGCCGACGGCGTGAGGAAGTGGCGATAGGTCGCGCTGCCCGGCGTCGAGACCGCCTTGACGGCGGACTTCAACGCGTCGATCCCGCCATTGGGCGCCAGGTACACGCGCAGTTGGACGGGAGCCGACTTCGCAGCCGAGCCGAGGTGGTCGGCCCGCGCCAGCCAGGTCGGCTTGCTGTTCGCGACGGTGTGACGCGATGGCTGGGCGCCGGCACCAGGTGCGGCGGCCAGGCAGCCGACGGCGAGTGCGGACACCGCCACCGCCGAGGTCGCTACTCGGACGGCGGTCCGTTTCTCCATGTGCATACCCCCACGTTGGTGTATGGATGCTCGCGAGTCGGCCTGAGCCGGACTGTTCCTGACATCAGGGGCTCGACACACGTGGGCGTTAACCTATGCGCCTGCTGCGGGGGCCGCCAGTGCGTGGGATCGGCCACTTGTGCGGATGGCACAAGTTTCCATAGATCGCTTTTATGTCGTCGTAGTAGTTGGGCCCGGCGGCTTTAGTTCTTGCTGAACTGGCCGGCCCTCCGACCCGGTCCGGGCGGGCCGGCGAACGCCTGCGCGATGTCCAGCCAGGCTTCGGCGTTCGCGCCCTTGGCCTTCACCGATAGGTCGTCGCGGTGCCGCCGCCGGGTGGCCAGCAGACAGAAATCCAGTGCCGGACCGCTCACCCGCTCGGGCGCGTCAGCCGGCCCCCACGTCCAGGTGGCGCCGTCCGGGGCGACGAGCTCGACCCGGATCGGTACCTCGGGCGGTTGCCGGCCGTTCATCGTGAACGCGTAGCCGCGGGCCGCCACGGCGATGTGCGCGACGTGCCGCAGCCGCTGGGTGGGCTCGCGGGTGATGCCCAGCGCGTCGGCCACGTCCTGGCCGTGCGCCCACGTCTCCATGATCCGAGCGCTGGCCATCGA
>Ga0081455_10005960_pt1 | contig 13214 bp, 7 predicted proteins | sample TabmetS3T2R1_FD_70207 | JGI IMG/M metagenome (GOLD analysis project Ga0081455, IMG submission 70207) | Tabebuia heterophylla rhizosphere microbial communities from the University of Puerto Rico - S3T2R1 | ecosystem: Host-associated > Plants > Roots > Rhizosphere ... | reverse complement strand
GCGATTTGCGGCGGGCGTGTCACGCGGCATAAAGACGTAAGCCTCCATTCCGGCCGCCGCCGCATAAGCCGCCATCGAGCCGCCCGCGTTGCCGGCGGTCGGGATCGCGACCTTCTTCACGCCCAACTCCTTGGCCATCGAGATCGCCACCCCCAGGCCGCGAGCCTTGAATGATCCAGTCGGATTCGGCGATTCGTCCTTGATGAAAAGTTCCGGCAGGCCCAATTGCTCGCCCAGACGTTTGGCATGAATCAGCGGCGTCCAGCCCTCGCCCAGCGTGACGATGTTTTCGTCATTTACCACCGGCAAAACTTCGCGATAACGCCAGAGCGACGAGACGCGTTTTTTCAGATTCTCTTTCGTCAGAGTCCACGCGGCCATTTTCAGGTCGTAGCGAACGAGCAGCGGCTTGCCCGCTTCAGACAGGTTGTAGAGTTTGTTAGGTTCGTATTTTTTGCCGGTTTTAGAGCATTCGAGATGAGTGACGTACATTCCTATCTATCATCCCTTCAAAAATATTAGTCATGTTGTGAAATTATCGCGCCTGGCCGCCCCCGGATCATTTCCTATGATCCCTACGACGAGGTGATCTGTATACTTCCATCGGTATCCATCGGGGCTTAACTTTAATCCAAAAGGCTATCTGGTCCGTGTGGGCGCGCGCAGCTTTTATCAATAGTTGAATGTCAGAGTAGAGAGCATCTATGTCGCAATTGACGTACAACAGATGCGGGTCTTCGGGCCCAAGCTTCTTCATCGCCGACCCGATCTGTGAGGCTAAAGCTAGCTCATATCCTTCGTCGCCTGAACTGATCCTGACGCCACGGATCATGTAAATTCCGGGTTTCGGGATAGTAACGACAACCGAGTTTTTCCTATAATCTGCCTCCGACCTCCAGCTCACGACCGATGGCAAGCTCACATGGGGGCCGTCATATCGGCCTGGCGCCCCAAATAACTCAATACTCACAATATAATCCAGGTCCTCGATAAACAGAAATATCGGAATTCCGCCAGAATAATCGATCACATTTGACACAGCCACTAATTCCCCATACTTCATCTCCGGAGGCGCCTGAAAAATAACTGCTCGTGATTGGGAAATCTCGCGTTCTTCAAATGTCTTTCGCAGTATTTCCTCCAACTGCTTCAGGTCGGCTACACCTTCGTCATTCAGGATGAGCTTCCCGCTGGGCAGAATACTGACCAGGAGGCGGTGAGGCGACTTCATCGGATCCTCCAATGGTGGAGGCGGAGGCGACGGCGGCGGCTTTTTCTTTCCTTGTCCCATAGCAGAGATGGTAGTCAACAATATCAAGGCAAGAACGGCCAAATCCCTTTCCATCAAACTCCCATTCTGAACTGAGAGCATGTTTAAAAGTTTTTTCTAGAGTCTGCCACAGCGGGCCAGGATAATGACAGGAGCATAAAGCCCATGGTGTAGCCGAATGCGGCCCCCTAGGTCAGGTTTGGGGCGCCATTTCGGAATGAGTATGCAGCGCATCGCCGCGGAGCGTTTGGAGCGCCTTGAGTCCTCGCCGCTTTGCATTGTATGAAAACTAAAGCGGCGAGCCCTGATACTGCTGGCAAACTCCTATAGCGCCGGAGGCGCGAGGGATATTAGCCGGCGCCGGAGCGAAGCGTAGGCGCCGGAAACGACACGACAGCATAATGCGCCCTGAAAGGGCGACGGACCAGGATTGGTCCTGTTGCGAATTCCGGTCCGTCGGCCCTGCCGGGACGCGAACAATCTTCTTCGACTTGTCCCGGTGGTTGCGCTTCGCTCCACCACCGGCTAATTTCCGTCGCCCCTCCGGGGCGGAAAATAACTTCGCGGAGTTTGCCAGCAGTATCAGCCCTCAAGGCGCTCCAAACGCTCCGCGCCCCTGAGCATGCAGCTGGAAACCGCTGTAATAGATTGCGCGAAAAACTAGGCCACAAGTGTCGGCGATCGTAAGCCTTCGGCAACAGTGCAAGATTTTCTGGAAAAATCTTGCACTGTTGCCGAAGGCTTACAATACATCTTCCCCCACGCCTGCGCGCTGGAAGCGATGCGTACCCGGGGTCATATCCACCGCGCCGCAAAATGGTCTCCTTGCGGTGGCGCGGCGTGACAAAGTGAATTCAATCTGTGATGCCTGATCTGTTCACACAAACCGGTATTCACCTGGCGCGCCGAATGGACACCATTGGGCGGTCACTGGCGCGCGCGCCGGTGAACTCATCTTAGGCGCCTACAACACCTTGACATACATTGCCATGGACATATTGGACATATTCACGATTGTTCCCATCTTTATTGGTTTGGTGTTCATCATTGTCGTCGGTACCATTCTCTTTCGAGTCGGGAAAGGGCTTGCTGAATGGGCTAACAACAATAGCATGCCTGTGCAGTCGGAGCATGTGAGGATCGTAGCAAAGCGTTCGGAGACGAGAGGCCATTCCGAGGGACCCGTCTCCACCCGGTATTACGTTACATTTGAGCTTCTCTCTGGTGATCGTCGAGAACTCTCCATCCACGGAAAGGAATACGGGATGTTGTCTGAGGGCGATGAGGGAACGCTGACGTATCAAGGAACACGATATCGCGGATTCGATCGCGACCGGGGTTAAGCCGCTCAATACAGTCGCACAAAAGTGCGACCGAACCTGGTGAAGCAGGCAATAAAATAAGGGGAGGGCCAAAGGCTTTGCACATCCGCAATTTTCATTTCGGGACTGAAACCTGGGAAGACGCTCATGAACAATCGTGAGCTTTCGGCGGTGGAGCGTAGGGAAATTACGTCCAAATCCCTAAATTTATTTTCTGACGCTCCGCCGCCGAAAGCTCACGCAAAATGGTAAACATCGTGTTATTGATCTTGCATTGATCGCGGTTTTTGCGGACTTTGAATTTTCTCGATGTAGTCTTTTACGAGCGCCGACAGGTTCGCCTCACCATTCTCGTTCTTCTCTTTATCCAACTGTTTGTTTTCGTACTTCGTCTTCAAGGCCGTATTCAAGTCATCCAACGCGCCCTTGTCGTCTTCCAAGAAATGCTTCATTGCGCCTGAAATCAGCCATAGCTCTTTTTTAGGAGTAGTCTGGTCTTTTTCATTAAGCATTCGCGTGGCGAGTTCGAGCGCCTTCTTTCTCGCTTCACCCGCTTTCGTCTGATCCTTCTCGGCGGCGTAGTGATAGCCTTTCACCCGATAAAACCGGAGCCAGAAATTGTCGTCTTTTTGCAACACCGCATATATCTTTTCAGCCGCTTCAAGCCGTTGCGACATCGGAATTTCCCAATAATGCTTGTAATTTCCCTTGATCTCGATTCCTTTCAGCGTGTTTCGAACTTCTTCCAGCTTTTCCTGGGGCAGTTTGTCAAAGTCCCACATCAGAAGGGAGAGATAGCATTTTTTGCAACTGTACAGGACGTGACCATCCGTCAATGGCCAGTAGATGACCTGATACTTCGACGGCCACCCATAGATGTACGATCCATAACTCATTATCACTCCAAACGTGTTCTTGGTTTTGCATACAGGGCAGACAAACTCCTCATCCGCCCAGGTAGTGCCCAAAACCGTTACGGCGCCGAACGTCATAAGCAAAGCAACAATCGCAAGCTTGGCTTTAATTTTCCTCGTCATATGACCTCCTGATGGTAAATGTTGATGGGCTGCATCATTACAGACGCCTGATAGAACCATTTGTGCCATATTTTCTTGCAATAAAAACGCGAAACGCGGGGGACGAAATTCTTCGCCCACCCGCGCCTCGATGATTTGCCTTGATTCAAGGCAATATCCTAGTTACGCCGTAGTCCCCACAGCCGTCGCGCTGACCTGATCGGCCAGCGCCGTGTGAGCGGCGGCCAGCAAAGCGGTGTGCTTGGTAAGCTTTCGGCGCCAGCGCATGATTTTTCTGGAACAATCATGCATGCGCTGGCGCCGAAAGCTTACCGGCGATCACCCTTGCGATCGGGAGATGCCCAGCTTTTGCATCTTTGATTGAAGCGTCGTGCGTTTCATTCCCAGGCGGGCCGCCGCGCCGTTGGGACCGCCGATCACCCAGTTGGCCTCGTCGAGCGCGCGTATGATATGGCCGCGTTCGGCGTCTTCGAGCGTGGAGATCTTCACGGGGACGGCGGGCGCCGATGATTTCAATTCGGAGAGCGAGACCTCAAGTTCATGGCCTAGCGTCAGGACGACGGCGCGTTCGATGAAATGTTCGAGTTCACGGACATTGCCGGGCCAGAGATAGTTTGTAATCGCGGTCATGACTTCGGCCGGGATGGCTTCGATGCGTTTCTTTAAACGCCGCGCGTATTTTTGCGTGAAGAATCTTGTCAGCGCGGGAATGTCTTCGGTCCGCTCGCGCAAGGGCGGAATAGTGATCGGGAAGACGTTGAGTCGGTAATAAAGATCGCTGCGATATTTTTTGTCCGCGACCAGATGTTCCAGGTCGGCGTTGGTCGCCGCGATCAAGCGGACGTCAACCTTCTGGGTCCTGGCGCTGCCCAATCGCTCGAACTCCTGTTCCTGCAGCACCCGCAGCAGCTTCGGCTGCAACTCAAACGGTATGTCGCCGACTTCATCCAGAAACAGCGTGCCTTTGTTCGCCAGCTCGAATCGCCCGACGCGTTGCGCGATCGCGCCGGTGAACGCGCCCTTCTCGTGGCCGAACAGTTCGCTTTCGAGCAGCCCGGTCGGTATGGCCGCGCAATTGATTTTGACCAGCGTGCGTTCGTTGCGCCCGCTCAGGGAATGGATCGCGCGGGCGATCAGTTCTTTGCCCGTGCCCGTCTCACCGCGGATCAAAACGGTGGAATCGGTTGGCGCGACAGTTTCGACCTGTTTGAGAATGCGTTTGAACGACTGGCTTGCGCCGATCAACTCCTCGAAGTTGTGTTCGGTGCGGATTTCGTCTTCGAGGTAGAGTTTTTCGCTGGCGAGCTTATTCTTGAGCGCGTCTATTTCGCGGTAAGCTAAAGCATTTTCAACCGCGATGGCGATCTGCCCGGCGATCTGTAGGAACAACTCCCCGTCGTCCGGCGTAAAAACGGCCTCTCTTTTGCTGGCGATAGTCATGACGCCGATCACGCGGTTGTGACGAAGCAGCGGCGCCGTACAGCTCGATCTCAACCCCTGTTCGACGGAGCGCCTGACCATTTCTGAAGAATACTTCTGCGCGTCGCCCGGCCCGATGATCACCACTCGCTTCGTGGCGACGGCCAGTTCGGCGGGCGTTCCTTCGATCGGCGTCACCATCCCTTCCTCAAATAGGTTCAGACCGTCTGCGCTGTCTATCGCGTAAGCGCCCAGCTCTTTCTTCCGCTCATCGTAAAGTCCCAAAACGGCGAAATCGTGTTGAAACACCCGGCGAAGACTGGCGGAGACTGCGCGAAATAGCGCGGGCGGATCGAGCGCAGAGGCGATGGCGTTGTTCAGATTGAGAAGCAATTGCAAGCGGTCAGACTGGCGTTTCGCTTGTTGTTCGGCCACGCGCGCCCGCTCGAAGTTCAACGCGTTCTCGACCGCGATCGCGATCTGATTGGCGCTCTGACAGAGCAGTTCGATGTCCTCGGCGGAAAAGGCTTTTGGGCGTTTGCTCGCGACGCCCAAGGCCCCCAGCTTGCGGCCGTGCGCGATGAGCGGAATATTGCCACAGGATCTGAGTCCGGCGTCGTACGAACGTCTGGTGAAATCGGAAGGGAACCTCTCCAAATCATATTCGTCCAGAAAGACCGGCTCGCCCGACGTGAAGGCAAGTCCCATAACGCTGCCTTCAAGCGGAACCAGATAGCTCTCCTCCACGAGTTCCATTTGCTCCGGGAAGTCTGTCATGACGAGGCGAAGTTTGTCGCTTTCAGGCTCATAGAGCGCAACGCCCGTGGTGTCATGCGGCGACATCTCGCGCAGGGAGCGTGAGATAACCTGGAGCAGTTCATGCAAATCGAGTTGTGAAACGACCGCGTTGTTGATGCGCAAGACCAGGCCCAGGTGGTCGAAGTGGCGCCTGGCTTCCTGCTCGGCCTTACGCGCCCGCTCGAAATTCAGCGCGTTGTCCACCGCGATGGCGATCTGAGCCGCGACTTGAGTGAGCAATTCCTGTTGATCTTCAGGGAACGCGTCTTCGCGAAGACTAGCGACGCCCAGCACGCCGAGCTTGCGGCCATGTACGATGAGCGGGACACAGCCGCCCGATTTGACGCCGAGCTCGGTAAACCGTTTATTGAAATCAGAGACGGCGTCTTCCGAGCCGGGGCGATTGGTAAAGACCGATTGGCCGGAAGTGAACGCCTTTCCCCCCAGGCTGCCTTTGAGTGGGACCGGCGTCCCCTCGGGAATGACGAACTGCTTGCCAGGGAAATCGTACGCGTAGGCTCGCAACTGGTCGGTGTCGGGGTCGTAAAGTGACAAGCCGGCGATGTCATGATGCAACACTTCGCGCAGGCACGCCGCGGCGCCGCTAATCAGGTCTCGCAGATCGAGCCGCGATACGATAGCGTTATTGATCTCCAGCATCAGGCGGAGCCGGTCGTATTGGCGTTTCACTTCCATCTCGGCCGCGCGCGCTCGCTCGAAATTGAGCGAGTTCTCAACCGCGATGGCGATCTGAGTGGCGATCTGACCGAGTAGTTCGGTGTCTTCTTCGTTGAAAGCGTCCTCACGGAAACTCAACACGTCCAACGTGCCCAACGCCCGGTCGCGCGAGATGAGTGGCACACTGCAACTGGATTTGAACCCTGCCGCGACTACGCGTTGCACGACCTCGTAGTGAGACTCCAGTTGGTCGATGCGCTGGAGCACCACCGTCTTACGCGAAGTAAAGGCTTTCCCCGGCCCCGTCCCCATCACGGGAATCAGGTCGGTCGTCCCGAAGAACTCCCGATGTAGCGTGTGGTCCAGCGCCTGGACGCGCAGCTGGCCGCTGTCGGCGTCGTAAAGCGCCATTCCGGCAAAATCGTACGGTAGCACGCGACGAAGGCCCGAGGAGATGGCCGCCAGCAACTCCGGTAAGTTGAGGTTGGAGACGACCGCGTTGTTGATATCAAGCAGTAGTTGCAGGCGCTCGGACTGGCGTTTCGCATGTTCTTCGGCCTTACGCGCCCGCTCGAAGTTCAGCGCGTTATCGACGGCGATCGCCGCTTGATTGGCGATCTGACACAACAATTCCTTATCGTCATCGGAATAAGCGTACTCGCGCTTGGAGGCGAAGCCCAGGACTCCCAGCTTACGACCCTGCGCGATGAGCGGAATGTTGCCACCCGATATGTAACCGAGCTCATAACCCCGCTTGTCATAATCGGAAATCAAACTGTCTGAATCGGCCTTGTCCACGAAGGACGGCTGACCGGAGGTGAAGGCTATTCCGGGGAGAGTGTTTTCGAGCGGGATTCGGAGCCATTCTTCGTTGACAATCAGCTCCGACGATAAATCGAATGCAATAGTGCGCAGTTGGCCGCTTTCCTGATCGAACAGGTTCACCCCAACGATGTCATTTCGCATCACTTCGCGAATGCTGGAAGAGATGACCTTAAGAATTTCCCCCAGATCAAGTTTCGAAACCACTGCGGTGGTGATCTTCAGCATCAACCGCAGGTGATCGAGACGGCGCGCCAGCTCCCGTTCCGCCTCGCGCGCCCGCTCGTAATTGAGCGCGTTATCGACCGCGATCGCCACCTGATTGGCGACCTGAACCAAAAGCTCCCTGTCGTCGTCAGACAGAGAATTCTCGCGCTTGCTGGCGACACCCAGAACGCCCAGTTTTCGTCCTTGCGCGATCAGAGGGATGCTGCCGCCCGATCTGTAGCCATCTTCGAGAATCCGCCTGGCATAATGGGAGTTGAATCTTTCCGGATCAGGTTTATCGAGGAAGACCGGCTGGCCGGTGGTAAATGCCAGCCCGCCGGGTGTGCCTTCTAAAGGGATAGAGATCCCCTTATCTCTAAATGGATGTCCTGGGGGGAATTGAGTCGAGAATGCGATCAGTTGTTCGCTTTTCTGGTCGTAAAGGCCTACGCCGGCGGTGTCACAACCCATCTCCTCGCAAATAGTGGCGGAGATGACGTCCAGAAGCTCCTTCAAATTTAGCCGTGAAACCACAGTATTGGTGACGCGCAGCATCAGCCTGAGGTGATCGAGCTTTCGCTCCAACTCCCGTTCCGCCTCGCGCGCCCGCTCGAAATTGACCGAATTTTCAACCGCGATGGCGACCTGATCGGCGACCTGGGTGAGCAACTCCAGATCCTTTTCCGTGAACCTGTCTTCTTGCGCGCTCCCTATCCCCAAAATGCCGAGCTTTCGGCCGTGTGAAATGAGCGGCGCCAGACAGGCGGAGTTCCGGCTGCCCTCGGTCGGTCGTTGCCCCGGATCAACGGGGAAGCGCTCCGGGTCCGGCCGCTTGAGCAGAAGTGGTCGCCCTGAGGTGAACACTAAACCGGCGGGAGTCCCTTCCAAAGGCATCGCCATCCCTTTCTGAAAAGCGATAAAACCTTCGTAGGCGACGTTCTCGTACTCTCGCAAGAGGTTATGTTCGGGTTCGTAGAGCGCGATTCCCGCCGCCTCGTGTGGCAGGATGCCGAGCAGGCTGGCGGAAATCGTTTTCACCAGGGCGCCGAGTTCAAGATGCGAAACGATCGCGTTGTTGATGTCCAGTAACAGCCGGATGCGGTCCCGCTCGCGCGCCGCCCGCCGCTCGGCCTGACGCGCCCGATCGAAACTGAGCGCGTTTTCAACCGCCAGCGCGATCTGACCGCCGATCTGGGTCAGCAGCTCCGCGTCCGATTCAGAGAAGGCTTCCTCGCGCAAACTCATGAGGGTCAGGACGCCGACCGCTTCGCCGTGCGCGATCAGGGGCACGCTGCAACCGGATTTCACTCCTTCGGCGCGAAGAATTTTTACGAGAGGCGTGGAGGCGAACCTTTCTTGTTCAAGATTGCGGACGATCACAGTCCGCCGCGAAGTGAAGGCCAACCCCGCAGGGGTCCCTTCCATTGGGAAGACCACTCCCTCTTCGAGGATGTCTTTATCTATGGGAAAGTCGAGCGCGTGCGCGCGCAACTGCCGGCTCTCAGCATCGTACAGCACTAACCCCGCGAAATCGTGATGGATCACTTTGCGAAGGCATGGGGAGATTGCGCGCAGGAGTTCCCGAAGATCGAGGTGTGAGGCCACCGCGTTATTAATTTCGAGCAGCAGTTGCGAATGGTCGCGATCCCTCGCCGCTCGCCGCTCGGCGGAGCGTACGCTTTCAAAATTAATCGCGTTGTCAATAGCGACCGCAACCTGCCTGGCCACCTGCGTCAAAAACTCCAGATCGTCATCGTTCCAGACCACATTCTTCACGCTCGCGAATCCCAGAGCGCCCAAACGTCTGCCTGCTGAAGTGAGCGGGAGGGCGCAATAAGACTTCACGCCGTTCTGACGCGCCCATCTGTTGAACTGAGGAAAGCGGGTTTCCCGCGCGACGTCCTGAATGATCAATGGCTCCTGCGTCTTCCAGGCCCAGCCGCTGGGGACGTCATCAACCGGCATTTCAGCGGGACCGATTAGCCCCTCGGGCTGAGGCGGTTCAAGCATGTGGATGCGCATGACGTCCCGCGCCGGATCGTAGAGCAGTGTCGAGACCCAGTCGAAATCAACCACTGCGCGCAAGTGCTGCGCGAGGTTGCGGAAAAGCGATGTAAGGTCGCGATTCGAAGCTATGGCTTCCGAAATCTCCAGCAGCGTCTGGTACTGCTGTATCCTCACTTTATCGCTTCGTCGCTGAGTCTCCAGGCTCATATGATTCTTCCGGATGAAATGTTGATAGGTCAAGCGCCGGGAATGGCAGGCGCATCATAGCACACGCGAACCGATCAAGAGCCATTTCCACATCCGCAGTCAATGGCGACGTCAAACAGGCCGATACACCGCCGACATTCGGTCCACGAGGCGTCGCTTCTGAGAGCGTGTTTTAAAAGATTCGATTTGAGCCTGTCGCAGCAGGCGAATGCATGGAGCCTTGTCTTTACCCACATTTTGACGCGTTCTTAGCCCGCGGATGCGGGCGGCAGAATAGAGCCTGGGGTGTAGCGCTTTTGCGCGAAACCCCAGGGAACGCCGCATCGAAAACCATCAAGCCCGCGAACGCGGGCGACAGCGCGTCATCACAAATACTTTTCGTTGTATTCAATACCATTCGCTTCCAAAAATTCTATGAACTCGTCTCGGAAAGATTTTTTCTGATGATGCTCTTTTTGTCGCGCAATGTAATCCTGCACTCTCTCAACGTTCGATTGACTGACCGTGAATGCTCCGTAACCGCGGCGCCAGGAAAAATCCTTCAAATCAGGAAACACATCATGCATCCATCCGCTCGCGTTCGCTTTGAGATCACGCAATACATCCGACAGCGCCTTATCCGGTCGCAACTTCGCCAGCAAATGAACGTGATCCTCCGTCCCATTGATCGCCAGTGAAATCCCTCCCAAATCACGAATCGTACCGCCGATGTAATCGTAAAGGCGCGATTGATGGTCGCTTTTGATCAGCGGTTGGCGATTTTTCGTTGAGAAGACGATGTGATAAATCAAGTTCGTGAATGTCTCAGCCATAATCCTTCCTGAATGGCTGTCGCCCGCGTTCGCGGGCTAGTGTATTTCAGGGACTGAATTCCTGGGGTTCCGCCTTCGGTTCCACCTTCGGCTCCACCCCAGGCTCTATTCTGCCGCCTGCTCCGCAGGCTCAGAATACGAATATCCATTTAGCGCAAAAATGTGGGTAATGACAAGGCTTTATGCCGCCGCCTGCGTTGCAGGCTGGAGCCCAAACTTTTCAGAAAGATTCTAAAACAGACTCGACGGTTCACTGGCCCGCGCTTTTTTTCTGATTCTGCGCCTCCAGCGTCTTCTGAAAATCCCTCTCTCCATTTGCCACATACTCACGAAAGCCCGCAGGGTCGATGAACGGATTCGGTTTCACACCCCGCTCCATTCGCGACTTTTTTTCCTTCATCGAAAAGAACTCCGCGTGAGGGCCGAGGAAGACGTCGCAGGGCAACGATTTCAAAATCTGGAAAGTGCGCCGGTAATCCTCGGCGACGCCCGGATATTTTTCGTTGTTCACCAGAGTGTACCCCGGCGTCGAGACGCTGGTGGAGAAGACCACGTCGTATTGCTTGCCCTCTTCGTTCACTTTCATCGTCCACGTCGTGCTGCCTTTGGTGTGGCCGGGCGTCAGACGCGCGGTCAACCGGACTTCGCCGAGTTCGACCCGGTCGTCGTCACGCAACACTCGGTCGGCTTTGACTGGCTTGTAGGCGTACTGGTCGCCCCACTGAAAATCGCCTTTGCCGCCGCGCGCCAGCAACTCGGCGTCGGCCTCGGTCGCCATCAGCTTCGCGCCGGTCAATTCCTTCAATTCCGCCAGGCCGCCCGCGTGGTCGAAGTGCGCGTGGCTGTTTAGCAGGATTTTGATGTCCGCCAGCTTGAAGCCGAGTTGCGCTAAGTTCTGCCTGATTTGCGGCACGGTCTCGGGCAATCCGCTGTCGAGCAGGATATGGCCGTCCGACGTGGTGATCAGAAACGACGTGACGCCCGAAGCGCCTACGTACCAGATATTGCCGATGATGCGGTAAGGCTTGACCGGCTGATTCCAAGAGCGCGCAGTCGGATCGGCCTGCGGGTTGGCCGTCGCGGGTAGAAACAATGACAATGTGAGCGAAAGGATTAAAGCGGTTTTTTGCATCGGAGATCTTGTCCTCGGAAAATCCATTTCGTGAAATGATGGTGAAAGCTTGCGCGCCAAAGATAAAGGCTGTAAATGTTCCTGGCAAGCTCGCAGGCTGAATCATTTCCGGAGAATAGCAAATGAACAAGACTCTTACACGCCGCTGCGTTTACGGCGTTCTGGCGATCGGCTTCGCCCTGATGACGGCGCCGGCGGCGCAAAAGCTCTCTGCCAGCGTCGGCTCGCAAAAACCGCCGAGAGAAGTCCGGTTCAAGAAGATCACGCTCGACCGCGAATTCCGGTCGGAGGGCGTCGCGGTCGCCGACGTCAACCGCGACGGCAGGACGGACGTGATCGCGGGCAATCTGTGGTACGAAGCGCCGAACTGGACGCCTCATGAGATTCAACCGGTTAAGCAATTCGACGCGGCCAAAGGTTACAGCAACAGCTTCGTCAACTTCGCCGCCGACATCAACAACGACGGTTGGCCCGACCAGATTCGCATCGACATGCCCGGAACGCATCGCGTCGTCTGGAACGAGAACCCGAAAGGCAAAAATCAGCATTGGGTCGAACACACGCTGTTCCGCAACGCCTGCAACGAAAGCCCGGCGTTTGCGAAGCTGTCCGGCGCCGGGAAGAATCCCGCGCTGGTCTTCGCGTTCGACGATTCGCAGATGGCCTGGTACGAGCCTGGCAAGGACGCGAGCGCCGAATTCGTCGCCCACACGATCAGCGAGAAGCTTCCCAAGGAGCGGGCGAAAGACGGCGGCGTTTTCCGATACTCGCATGGACTCGGAGTCGGCGACATCAATGGCGACGGGCGTGACGATGTGATTATTCGCACAGGCTATTGGGAGGCTCCCGCCGACCCGCGGCAGACGAACTGGAAATTCGTCCCGGCCAACCTGGGCGACGAGTGCGCGCAGATGCATGTTTACGACGTGAACGGCGACGGCCGCAACGACGTGATCAGCAGTTCGGCGCACGGGATCGGCGTCTGGTTTCACGAACAGCAGCCGGACGGGAAGTTCGTCACGCGCGCGATTGACAACAGCTTTTCGCAATCGCACTCGCTTGAACTGGCGGACATCAACGGCGACGGGTTGAAAGACGTCGTCACCGGCAAACGCTTCTGGGCGCACGGGCCTTCGGGCGACGTGAATCCGGGCGACCCGGCGGTGGTCGTCTGGTTCGAGCTTCGACGGGAAGGCCGCGAAGTCCGATGGGTCAAACACGAGATTGACAACGATTCGGGCGTGGGCACGCAATTCGTCGTCGCCGACATCAACCGCGACAGACTGCCGGACGTCGTGACATCAAATAAAAAGGGGGTATTTGTTTTTCTCCAATGGAGAAAAAATACCGCGAACGCCTCAACGCAAAATGAACATCGCTGAAAAGAAGATCTACGACGTGTGCGTCATCGGCTCCGGCGCCGCCGGCGGATTCATGGTCAAAGAGCTGACCGCGGCGGGCGCGGACACTATCCTGATCGAAGCCGGAGACAAAGGCCGCCTT